>SXGT01303417.1_pt1 | contig 26057 bp, 19 predicted proteins | sample 3176221 | NCBI WGS metagenome assembly SXGT01 (sample SAMN11356862, study PRJNA531348) | freshwater metagenome | isolation source: freshwater sample F1-120 | place: China: Fuxian Lake, Yuxi | collected 2017-12-25
TAATACAGGAGGGTGAATACAACAAACGCGGAGAGGTAGGGCACTCTTGCCGTCCAGCGTCCCGGCGAGGGATTTTGGCTCGCATGACTTTTCAGAAATCTGAACAAGTTCACTTCGGCCTCTACGAGATGCTCGGCCGCTGCACGGACTTCAAGCACGAATGGGAGCGGCCCTACCTCGAGGGCTCGGACGACCGCATCGTCAAGATCACCTTCCGCGACATTGCCTACATCCTCGAGTCCTGCGCGTCCAACGGCACGCGCTTCGAGATCGAGTGCTACGACATCGGGCACCTGTACACCGCGGCGCATTTCCTCGATCGCAAGGTGGTCAAGTCGCCGCTCTTCATCCAGTCGGTGTTCGGCATCCGCGGCGGCATCGGCGGGCATCCCGAGGACGTGATCCACATGAAGCGCACGGCGGACCGACTGTTCGGCGACCAGTACTACTGGTCGGTGCTCGGCGCGGGCTCCAACCAGATGCGCATCGCCACGCAGGCGGCGGTGATGGGCGGCAACGTGCGCGTCGGACTGGAGGACAGCCTGTGGCTCGGCCGCGGGCAGCTGGCGAAATCCAACGCCGAGCAGGTGGCGAAGGTGCGGCGCATCCTCGAGGAGCTCGGCCTCGCGGTGGCGACGCCGGACGACGCGCGCGAGATGCTGAAGTTGAAGGGCCGTAAGGCCGTGGAGTTCTGATGGCGACGGTGCACCTGTGCCTCGTGCGCCACGGCGAGACCGCGTGGAACGCGGACGGGCGCGTGCAGGGCCAGCTCGACATCCCGCTGAATGACCTTGGGCACCGACAGGCGCGCGCCGTCGGTGCGGTGCTGGCCCGCGAGCCGTTCGCCGCGATCTACTCCAGCGACCTGCAGCGCGTCATGCAGACCGCCGAACCCACGGCGAAGGTGCTTGGCATCGCGCCGGTGCTGGACGCGCGGCTGCGCGAGCGGCACTACGGCATGTTCGAGACGCTGACCTACGTCGAGGTGAAGGAGAAGCATCCGGAGGAGTACGCGCGCTTCCGCGACAAGGACCTCGACTACGACTTCCGCACCGGCGAGTCGCTGCGCGCGTTCAACGAGAGGTCCCTGGCCAGCGTGGGCGAGATCGCGGCGAAGCACGCCGGCCAGAGCGTGCTGGTGTTCACGCACGGCGGCGTGCTGGAGATGGTGTACCGCTTCGCGCGCCGGGTGGGCCTGCAGAGCGTGCGCGACTTCGAGATCCCGAACGCGGCGATCAACCGCGTCGAAATCGCCGGGGATGCGTGGCAGGTGCTGGCGTGGGCCGAGCGCGCGCATCTGGAATCAGCGCGCGACGACCTGCGCGAGGACTGACCCCGCCGCCGGTCAGTTCCAGCCGGTCCTGCTGAACAGGTACCCTTTGCCGCGCACGGTCTTGATCAATACCGGGTTCTCGGGGTCGTCGCCCAGCCGGCGCCGCAGCCTGCTGATGCGCATGTCGATCGAGCGGTCCACGCCGTCATGATCGATGCCCCGCATTCCCGCCATGATGTCGTCGCGCGACAGGATGCTCCCCGCGCGCTCGGCGAGCAGCCAGAGCAGGTCGAATTCCGCGGTCGTCAGGTTCACCTCCGTACCGCCCAGGGTGACCGTGCGGGCCGAGCGACTGATGCGGAGGCGGCCGTAGCCGATCTCGTCCTGCTGGCCCTCCGGAGCGCGCTCGCCCGAGCGGCGCAAGCAGGCCTTCAGGTGGGCCGCCGCGACTTGGGGTCGCACGGGTTTCACGAGATAGTCATCGGCGCCGAGTTCCAGCCCGAGGATCCGGTCGAGGTCGTCATCCCGGGCGGTGAGTATCAGGATCGCGCCGCGAAACCATGGGCGGATCTCGCGGCAGATCTCGAACCCGTCCAGGCCAGGGAGGTTGCCGTCCAGCAGCACGGCGTCCGGCATCCAGTTCCGCACGCGCGCGACCGCCTGCGCGCCGTCGGGCTCGACTTCAGTCAAGAAGCCGACCCTGCCGAGGTGAAGTGACAGCACCGCCGCGAGCACGGGGTCGTCTTCGATGATCAGTACGCGCTGGGGGGACAGGATTGAGGTTTCTTAAGAGTATGCTGGGAGCGCTTGGCCGCTGTATCGCGGAACGTATGATACCCACAGCCAAGCATTCATACGACAAGGGATAACATGGAACCAGTCAACCAGCCGGCGCGTCTCGCCGGGGAGGCGTCCGCCGCGAAGTGCGCGCCGCCGATCGTCGTTTGCCTGGACGATGACCCGCTGGTGGGGGAGATCTTCCGCGCCGCGGCGGCGCGGGCGGGTGTCCAAGGCGTCTTCCTCACCGACGCGGGCGAGTTCGAGCGTGCGATCAAGGCGCTCGCGCCCGTCGCGGTCGTGCTCGACCAGGTCATGCCGGACCGTTCCGGCGCGGAGCTGATCCTCTGGATGCGCGGCCTCGCGGATCCCCCCGGCGTGATCGTGATCGGTGCCGACCCCCTGTATGTCGACTCCGCCGCGGCGCTCGTCAAGGGCGCGGGACTGTGCTTCGTGGCGGCGCTGCGCAAGCCGCTGCCCGTGGCCGAGTTCGCGGCCACCATTCAGTTCGCGGTCGGCGCCAAGACCCGCCGCGACCCGGAACGATAAAGAGCTGTCGTCCCCGGGGGATGCCGCAATGCGGTTCGCGGCACGCGCATGAATCAGGGTGGGTACGACCCGGTGGCGGCCATGCCCATCGCGCGCTCCAGGGCGTCCAGGAAATCGCCGCGCGTGAAGGGCTTGTTCAGCAATGGCCAGCTGAGGAGTTGCCGCGGGCGGGGCCGGGTCGTGTAGCCGGTCGCGAAGACCACGGCAATCCCGATGTCGGCCCGCAGTGCGTGCGCGGCGAGATCGAAACCGTCGCCGCCGCCGGGCAGAATCACGTCCACGAAGAGCAGATCCCAGCGTTCGTCGTCGAGCCGGCGACGCGCGTCGTCCGAGCGCGTCGTCTCGGTCACCTCGAAACCCGCGTCCTGCAGCCAGGTGCGCGCCACGCGCATGAAGGCCTGCTCGTCGTCCACCAGCAGCGCGCGGCCCCGGCGTATGGGCGCGCACTGCCGGTGCATGGCGACCTGCGCGGGATCGCGCGGCGGCACGGCGAGTTCCTGGATGCGCAGGGCGCGCTCGACGAAATTGAGCACGGACAGGACTTGGGTCTGGGGGGCGTTCGGCATGGTGTCCGCCAGCCCCTGCAGGAGATCCGTCACGAACTCGCTCGACTCCCCCACGCTCGCGAGAGGGGCTTCGTCCGCGCCGCGGCGCGCCTGCCACGCCGACTCGAACAGGGCCTCGGCTTGCCGCGACAGCTCGCGAATCATCGGCGCGAGATCCGACTGCGGAAGGCCGCGGGCAACGGCATCGAGAATCTCCCTGGCGCGTACGCTCGGCGGGCTGGTCTGCATCATGTCGCCATGGTCGCCCGCGCGGCGGGCGGCAGCCACGACGCTTTCCACCGGCTCAGGGACTCGAGCGGCACGGGGCGGCTGATGAAGTAGCCCTGCGCGAGGTCGCAGCCCGCCTCGTGAAGCAGGCGCCACGCCTGCGCGTCCTCCACGCCCTCGGCCACCGTACGGATGCCGAGCTGGTGCGCGAGGGCGATCGAGTTGCGCACGATCGCCGCTGAAACCGGGTCGCTGGCGAGTCCGCGGACGAACTGGATGTCGATCTTCAGCTCGGTGAACGGCAGCAGCCGCAGCCTCTGCAGGCTAGAGTGCCCGGTGCCGAAGTCGTCGATCGACAGGCAGAAACCGCTCATCCGCAGTCGGAGCAGGATATCCAGGGCGGTCGGGGATTCACTGCCAGCGGAGGTCTCGGTCAGCTCGAACTGGATGCGCGAATCGGGCCAGTCGCGGGTCCCCGCCAGCGCGTGCATCTGGTTGGGGAGTTCCAGGTCCGTCAGCGCGACCGCCGGAAGGTTCAGCGACAGCACGCCCTCGAAGGCGACCTCTCCGGCGGAGGGCCGCAGGTCCGACAAGGCGCGCTCCACGACGGCGCGCGTGAGCGCCAGCGCGAGCTCCTCGCGCTCCGCGAGTTGGATGAACCGGTTGGGCATCACCAGCCCGAACTTCGGGTGCTGCCAGCGGACCAGCGCCTCGATGCCTTCCCAGCGGCCGTCGCTCAGCGCGACCTGCGGCTGGTAGTGCAGCACCAGCTCGCCCGCGGCGATGCCCCTGGCGAGGTCTTCGGCAGTGATCTCCTCTGCCAGGGCCGGCGACAGGCGCGGCGCGGTCGTGCCGGGGACGCTCGATCCTGTCGACAGCGTACGCAGCAGGGCACGCAGCTCGGCGGCGCGCACCGGCTTGTGCACCGTCGCGCAGACATCGAGGCCGCGAGAAATCCCGAAGCGCTGCGCAGTGTTCAGCATGCGGCTGTCTATGCCGCTCATCAGCACGATCCGCGCGGCGCAGCCCGCGTCTGCGGCCATTCGCAGGACTTCGACGCCATCGACGCCCGGCATCATCAGGTCGAGGAAGATCACGTCCGATGCGGTCCGCAGGCTGGTCGCCACACCGCCGGGGTCGGAGCACGCGTGCACCACAAAACCCTCCTCCTGCGCGATGTCCGCAACGTAGTCGCAAAGGGTCGCCTCGTCGTCGATGACGAGGAGCGTGAGGGCCGGGGGGCTGGGGATACCGAGCATGGGTGGCATTTTCGGCCTGTCGTCGCGGCCCGCGCCGCCACGAGGTTCGATCATTAACGATTCTTAGTCCTGGCGCCTGACGCGCGTCGCGTTAACCAAACTTAAGCCGGTGCGGGCGCGTCCTTCGGACAATGTGCGAACCGCCTGACTTGAATTGAACGTCAACGCAGGGTACGCAAGTTCGTCGAGGAAAGTCATGGAACACGCCGCAGGTCCCCCAATGCCCGCTGGATTGCCGCGCGCGACCGCGCCGGCGTCCGAGTGTGGCATGTCTCTTGATACGCTCGCACAGGACCTCGGCACGGACATCATGCTCGCCGCCACGCGCCAGTTCGAACAGGACGCCGGAGTATTCGTGTCGCGCCTGTCTGCCGCCCAGGAGGCGGGCGAGTGCGCGGGCGTGCAGAAGGCGGCGCACGGTCTGAAGGGCCTGTTCCGCCAGTTCGGCGTCCCCGATCTCGCGCAGGTCGCCGAGTCCCTCAATCGCAATCCCGCCGCCGGATCACCCGACACCGCGTCAGCGGTCCGGCATATCGTCGCGGCCGCGCCCGCGGCGATCGCTGGCGTGCTGGCGTACGCCGAACAGCTGGCGCGCGCCGCGCGCTAGCGACCTGCGGACCAGGAAAGTTCCGTGAATCTCGTCCAGCCCGAAGCACCGCCGTTGTCCGGCCGCCGCATCCTTGTTGCCGACGATTCACCGGCCGCGTGCCTTATCCTCAAGGGCATCCTCGAGGGCGCCGGAGCGACCGTCACGGCCGTGCCGGATGGCGAGGATGTCGTCGACCTGGTTCAATCCGCGGCGCGGCCCTACGACGCGCTGGTGCTCGATGTGGTGATGGAGCGTGTTGGCGGATTCCAGGCGGCACGGCGGATTCGCGTGCTCCCGGAAACCCCCAAGCACGTCGTTATATTCGTCTCGGCGCGCATCGACGAGGAGGCGCGGCGGTGCGCGCACGATGTCGAGGCGTTCCACGAGCTGCTGCCCAAGCCAATCGTGCGCGACGAGGTGGTGCGCGTGGTCTGCGCGGCGCTGGGTGTCGCCGTGGCGCCGGGGATCGCGCCGTCCGAACCGGCCGCTGTCGATCTGCGGATCGCGGGGTGCGACATCGTGGGCGCGCTTGATCGCTGCGGCGGCGACCGCGTCATGCTGCTCGGCCTGCACCGCCAGTTGCAGGACGACACCGGCCGCCGCCTGTCGATCGCCAGGCAGGCGTTGCGCGGGCGCCTCTACCGCATCGCGCGCAACGAGCTGCACCGCACGCGCGGCGATCTCCTCAATCTCGGCTTTCTGGACATCACCTCCCGCCTTGCCGAGATCGAGAACGACGTGATCTCGTTCGCCGTGGTCGAGAGGGAGACGCCCGACACGACGTTGCCCAGGGGCTTTCTCGACGCGGGCGAGCGACTCGCGGACGGTTTGCTCGATGTCGAGCGCGAGCTGGGGGAGGCGGTGGCGCGGGTGCGCCAGCTGCCGGCGATGGCCACGGCTTCCCTGGCCCAGCCCGCGGGCGCGTCGCACGGGCTGCAAGCCGCCGCATTCTCCCAGTTGGTGTCCGCGCTCGAAGCCGACGAGCTCGCGGCGATGCGCATGGCCGATCTGCGCAATCGCGTGCTGCCGGAGCGCTACCCGGATCCGGCGGACCGGGATTTCCGCCTGCGCATGGCCCGCCTCGACTTCCGCGGCGCCCTGCAGCTGCTCGATAGCGCCGACCGCGCGCAGCCGGTGGCGGTCAATAGCAGCGGCTATCGCATCCTTCTCGTCGACGACATGTCGAGCACGGTGCTGCTGCTTTTCGGCATACTCGAGCCGATCGGACGCGTCCGCTTCGCCCTGACCGGCGAGCGCGCGCTGAAGATCGCCAAGTCATGGACTCCCGATCTGGTGATCGCCGACGTGCATCTCGGTGCCATGAGCGGCATCGAGTTCTGCCGGTACTTGAAGGCGTCCGCGCAGTGCGCTGATTCCGCCGTGATGCTGATGTCCGCGGACGGCGACATCGCGACCGAGGTCGAGGGGCTGACCGCGGGCGCGAGCGACTTCCTGTCCAAGCCGCTCAACCCGGCGCGCGTCGTCGGGCGTGTCAACGCCCAGCTCGCCGGGCTGCGCCGCGTCACGGCCGCCGCGGCGGCGATCGCCGGCGAAAGCTCCAGCGCGGCGCTCGGCTTCGTGACCAGCACGCATGCTGGCGTCGTCATCGACGTCAGCCCGTGCATCGGCAACGAGCTGTCGAGGGGCGGCGCGTCGCTCAGGGGCCGCGCGCTGCGCGAACTGTTCGACCCCGGGGCGGCTGCGGCGATCGACCGCGCGCTGCGGGACATCGCCACCCACGGGCGCGCTGCGCCGTTCGAGGCCGCACTGCAGGGCGGCGAAGGCGCGTGGATCCCGGTGCGTATCGTCGGCTGGAGCGCGCCCGGCGTGAGTGCCCGCATTGCCTGGCTGTCGATCGAGGACCGCCGTGACCGGCTGTCCTCGGGACGCCAGCGGTTCGAGGAGGAGCTCTCGCGCAGCGTCGGCATGATGGCGGGTGGTATCGCGCACGAGTTCAACAACCTGCTCAACATCGCCATCGGCAACCTGGATATCGCGCTGGAAGGAACTGAAGTGGATGCGCGGCAGCGCGAACGGCTGTCGCGCGCGAGCGACGCCCTGATGCGCGCCGCGCAGATTTCGCGGCAACTCGGTGATTTCGGCCTGCGCGGGGAGAACACGGAGGGTTTCCAGACCCTGGACCAGCTGATAGACCAGATCTGGCGCTTCGTGGCCAACAACGTGCCCGCGGGCGTGGTCGTGCTGCGCGAGCGCGCCGCGGAGGATGTCCAGCTGCGCGTCGAGGCGCGCGGGCTGCGATCGGCGCTCACGAACCTGCTGCAGAACGCCTACGATGCGATGCCGGAAGGCGGCCAGGTCGTCGTGCGCTCGGGCGTGCGCCGAAAGCCCGGAGCGGACGGTCCGCTTGCCATGCTGGAAATCTCGGACACCGGCACCGGCATGTCGGAGGAGACGCGGATGCGTGCCTGCGAGCCGTTCTTCACCACGCGCCGGCCGGGGCACACCGGCCTCGGCCTCACTCAAGTGCGTGGCTTCGTGCAGCGCAATGGCGGCAGCCTCGACATCGAGAGCACGCCCGGCACCGGAACCACGGCGCGTATCAGGTTCGAATCCTGAGGTCGTGCCCGCCGCCTCAGGCGAACTCGCGGAGTGCCGCCTCCAGGTTGGCCTTGCGATAGGGCTTGTCGAGTAGCGGGCCCGGCAGGGTCAGCGACCCGTCCAGCAGGCTCCGGGCGTAGCCCGAGGCGAGCAGCACGCGGATGCCGGGGCAGCGCGCCAGCGCGATGCCGTCCATCGAGCCGGGCATGACCACGTCGGTGAACAGCAGGTCGAAGCCCTCGGGCAGCTTCGCGAGCGCCTCGGCGGGAGAGAGCACGCCCACCGGCGCGTGGCCCATCGCCGAGAGCCAGGTGCAGGCAAGCTCGCACAGGCCGGCCTCGTCGTCCACCACCAGCACGCGCAGCGCGGGCGGCATCAGAGGTGTTCCTGGCACGCCTCGGCGAGCATGCGCTCGAGGTCCGCGCGGCGATACGGCTTGTTGAGCAGCGGGCCGGGCATCGCGGCGGTGTTGTCCACGAGGCTCTGGGCATAGCCGGAGGCAAGCAGCACGCGGATGCCGGGGCAGCGCGCCAGCGCCTCGCGCGCCAGCGCGAGGCCGTCCATCGAGCCGGGCATGACCACGTCGGTGAACAGCAGGTCGAAGCCCTCGGGCAGCTTCGCGAGCGCCTCGGCGGGAGAGAGCACGCCCACCGGCGCGTGGCCCATCGCCGAGAGCCAGGCGCAGGCAAGCTCGCACAGGCCGGCCTCGTCGTCCACCACCAGCACGCGCAGCCGCGCGGCGCCGGTATCGGCGGCGCCCCGTGCCTCGGGCGCGGGATGCGACCTGTCCGCGCCGTCGGTGCTGGCTATCGGCAGGCGGACGGCGACGGTGGTGCCGCGGTTCGGGACGGTGTCGATGTCGGCGGTGCCGCCGAGCTGCGCGGCGTAGCCCTGTACCATCGCCAGCCCCAGACCCGTGCCCTCGCCCCGGCCCTTGGTGGTGAAGAACGGCTCGAAAGCGCGCGCGCGCACCTCCTCGCTCATCCCGCAACCGTTGTCGGCGACCTCCACCACCGCTTGATATCCCTCGATCCGGGTACGCAGCACGAGGCGCCGCTCGCCCTTCATCTCGCGCATCGCGTCGCGTGCGTTGAGCACCAGGTTGAGCACCACGTTGGACAGGCCCGCCGCATCCAGCGGCACCTCGATGGGGTCTTTGCAGAGGTCGCTGGTGAACTTCACCGCCGAGCCGGCCGACGCACGCACCAACGGCTCCATCTCGGCCAGCACCGCGTTCAGGTCCCGCACGCTCACCTCCAGCGGCTGGCGGCGCGCCGCCGCCAGCAGCGCGCGCGTGACCTCCGCGCCACGCAGCGCCGCGTCCAGCGCGGCACGGTACTGGCGCTGCATCTGGGCATCCGCCGGCAGCCGCTCGCCGATCAGGTCGAGGTTCCCCACCACGATGCCCAGCAGATTGTTGAAATCGTGCGCCAGGCCCCCCGTCAGCTGGCCGATCGCCTCCATCCGCTGCAACTCCAGCAGATGCCGTTCGGAGCGCTTCCTGTCGGTGATGTCCGTCGCGGCGCCAGCGCGCCCGATCACCTGGCCGTGGGCATCGAGCACCGGGAAGCCGCGTTCGAAGATCCAGCGCTCGCCGCCTTCGGGGTGGCGGATGCGGTACTCGATGGCGTAAGCCGTCCCGGCGCCCAGCGCCGCGAACGCGCAGTGCCGCGCGGGCCGGTCGTCCTCGTGCACCGCGTTGTGCACGCCGCGCGCGTCGGCATAGAGGCTCGCGCAACTCGCGCCCCAGATGCGCTCGTAGGCCGCGCTGACGAAGGTGACCTGCTCGCCCGCGGCATCGGTCATCCAGAACACCTCATCGATGGTCTCGGCGAGGCGGCGCAGCCGGGTCTCGCTTTCCTGCAGATCCTGGCGCGTGCGCCGCTCCTCGGTCACGTCGCGGAAGAACGTGATCGTCCCGGGGTGCCCGTTCCACAGGATGCGCCGGCCGGCGATGTCCAGCCACCGGTGGCCGGGGTTGTCCCAGATCTCGATCTCGATGCGGTGCGATTCGAGGCCCGCCTCCACGCCGGTGCGGTCCTGTCCGGGTGCCGCAGCACGCATCGGGGAGGTGCGTTCGTCGAAATGGAGGCAGACCAGGACCTCCGAGCGCGCGTCGAGCAACCGCCGGGCCTCGGGATTGGCGAACTGCACGCGCCCGTCCTGCAGCACGGCGATGCCCATCGGGGCGTGCTCGTAGACGTCGCGGTAGCGCTGCCGCGAGGTCTCCAGCTCGAGCTCGGCCTGCTTGCGGCTGGTGATGTTGGTGGCGAGGCCGCGGTAGCCGGCGAACTCGCCGTCGGCGCGAAAGAACGGCTCACCGGTCACGCTGACGTATTCCACCTCGCCGTCGGCCGTCCGGCGCTCGTATTCGAAGTTGCGGAACGGAAGACGGGCCTCCAGCGTCGCGCGATGCACGGCCCAGCCGCACGACAGCGGCACCAGCCCTTCGATCTCCCAGCGGCGCTGGCCTAACGCCGTGCTGCGGTGCGCGGCCCGTTCGTCTTCGTTCTTCCATGCCCTGCCCCACTGCTTGCTGAGCACGGAGAAGCGCAGCTCGGCATCCTGCTCCCAGTACCAGTCCGAGGACAGCAAGGTCATGCTGCGGAAGCGTTCCTCGCTTTCGCGCAACCTGTCCTCGGCATGCTTGCGATCGGTGATGTCCCGGCTGACGCTCAGCACATAGCGTGTCGCCGAGCCCGGCTCGCGCGCCGGGCTCGCCTGGGTCTCGATCCAGCGCACGCCGCCGGCGGTGATGGTCCGGAACTCGAAGCGCGCCGGCCGTTCCGTCGCCGCTACCGTGCGGATGGTTTCGCGCAAGCGCGCGAGGTCCTCGTCGTGGATGCGTGTCGAAGTGGGCGCGTCCCGGGAGCCGAACGTGCGGCGGTACGACGGGCTCGAGAACACCACTTGCGAGCCATCCCTGGAGAACTCCTCCAGCGCCAAGTAGTCTCCGGTGTTCTCGGCCATCAGGTGCTCGCGGTAGGTACGCCGGCGGATGGCGTCCACGTAGTTGCCAGCCGCGATCACGAGCAGGCCGGTGGCGAGCAGCGCGGCGAACAGCGCCAGCGACACCGACTCTTGCACCAGGGAGGCGAGGCCGGCGCCGTAGGCGCCTGTTTCCCCGAGCAGGTGTACGAGGTAGCCAAGCGGAGCGAGCACGAACACCGCGAAGCCGGTCGGCACGAGGGGGGTGAGGAGCCCCTTGCCGCCGTCGGCGCGGTCGACTGCGTGATAGGCGATCGGGCCGACGAGGCCGATGCCGACAACCTGGGCGGTCCACTCGATCGCGCCGAGGGAGAGCGCGGCGCCGAATGGTTCACCGTAGGCAAGCAGCACGGCCATTCTCGCCAGGGGCGCGAGGCATCCGCCGGCGACCGTGGCGAGCCCGAGCCGCACGGCCACCGAGGCCGGGTCGGTCGTGTTCGGCCGCGATCCGGCACGGGCCAGCGCGCCTCTGCCAGCGAGCCTCGCGAAGAGGAGGCCGATAAGAGCGGCCTGCGCGGGATCGACGGCCACACCGACCCAGGTGAGCGCGTCCCCCGAGCGCAGCAGGGCGTGCAGGCCGGCGCCGAGCGCGATCCCGGGCACGGCCCGCAGGCCCCACAGCAGCACGGCGGCAAGGGCGAGGCCTGCCGGGAACCATGCCGCCGGATCCTCTCCGCGCCCGGGCACCAGCCATACGCTCACCCCCGCCAGCGGCAGGTAGACCGCTGCGATGCCCGCGGCGCGCAGTATTCCGGTCGCGATCATCCCGCCGCGGCCGCCGTGATGGCCGGGAGAACGACGGAGGCCGTCGTTCCGCGACCTGACGCGCTTGTCAGGATCGCGGTACCGCCGCTCTGGCGCGCGAACCCGTACGCCATCGACAGGCCGAGCCCGGTGCCTTGGCCGGATGGCGTGGTGGTGAAGACCGGCTCGAAGGCACGCTCGCGCACCGCCTCGCTCATGCCGCGGCCGCTGTCCACGACATCGATGCGCACGTAGTGCCCTGGTGGCAGCTCCGCGAATGCCGCATCCGTGGCGTCCGCGGGCAGCGTCAACGTGGTGGTGCGCAGGCACAGCGTACCGCCGGACTCGCTCATCGCGTCGCGCGCGTTGAGCGCGCGCTTGAGCAGCGTGGTGTCCAGCCCACCGGCGTCCACCAGCGCCAGCATCGGGCCGCCGCCGAACTCGGCGCAGACATGCACGCGGCGGCCGACCGTGTTGCCGACCAGCGGCAGCATCTCCCTCAGCCGCTCGTTGACGTCGATCAGGTACGGCTCGAGCCGCTGGCGCCGGGCCACCGCGAGCAGCGAGCGTGTCACATCCGCCCCGCGCAGCGCCGCCTTCAGCGCGGTGTCGCAGCGTGCGCGCTCCGGGGCGCCCTCGGGCAGCAATTCGGTCAGCAGGTCGAGGTTGCCGATGACGATGCCGAGCAGGTTGTTGAAGTCGTGCGCCAGGCCACCGGTGAGCTGGCCGAGCGCTTCGAGCTTCTGCGCGTTGCGCAGGTGCTCCTCGGCGCGCATATGCTCGGAGACATCCTTCTGCATGCCGACGAAATGCGTCACCTGTCCGTCAGCGTCCCGCACCGGGGCGACGCTCAGCTGGTTCCAGAACGGCGTGTCGTCCTTGCGCCAGTTGCGCAGCAGCACGTCGTGCGGCTCGCAGTCCCGGATCGCGTCGCGCAGCGGGCCGAGGCCCGGCTGCCCCGCGTCTTTCGCGTGGAGGAACCGGAGGTTGCGCCCCAGAACGTCGGCGGCGCGGTAGCCGGTGATCCTCTCGAAGGCGGGATTGACGTAGATCAGCGGGTAGTCCGGCATCCCCATGTCGACGATCACCACGCCGTCGGGCGCCGCGTCGAGCGCTGTCTTCGCGAGGTGCGCCTGCGCGGTGCCGATCCTGGCCGCGTCGAAAGCGGTATCGAGCGCGCGCGCAAGGAGCCGCACTTCCCGCGAGCCTCCGGCGGCGCTCGCCAACAGGCTCGGCCGATTGCCGCCGCCGTGCGGGGCCTTCGCGTGGACAGCTTCGGCCAAACGCATTATTGGCTGCCCGATCTGGCGGCCAAGCGCAGCGCCGAGCGCGCTTGCCGCCAGGATGCCGATGACCGCGATCATCAGGTGCGGCCGCAGGATCGCGCGCGCCTGGGACTCGAGCGCCGCGTGCGAGATGCCGATGGCGAGGACCAGGGGCAACTCGGCCAGCGGTTCGGGTAGCGCGAGGTGGCGCTGCGCCGTGAGGTACTTCGGCCCGGCGGTCAGCGGCGCCACGTCGCGCGCGGACCCGAACCTCTCGGTCCAGCGCGGAGAGCGCGTCGAATCGACCGCGCCGTCGGCCATCCGGACGATGCCGACCAGAATGCCTTCGGCCGTGCCAGTGGTCGGGAAGATCACGGGGTGGGCGATGTACAGCACGCGGCGCGTCTCGTCGTAGCGGGCACGCGGCGAGCCCTTGGCCACATCCTGGATCCACGTCGCATCCTGGAACTCCTCCGCGCTCGCGTCCCGGGAGCCGAGCAACCAGCGGCCGCGGTAGTCCAGCACCGCCACTGCGGGTTCACCCGACCTCAGCCGCACCGACTGCCCGGCGAACTGGCGCACGAGCGTGGACTGCACCAGCCTCAGCACCGGTTCGAGGTGGCGGTTGCGGCCCTCGCTGTCGACCACCGAGGAGGCGATCGACGCGTCGGCGGCGAGGGTCGCGATCGCGCGCGAGAACGACTCCAGGCCTTGGGCAAGGCGTTCGGCCTCGTCCGCCGCCGCCAGCGTGATGGCGGAGATTTCCTTCTCCTGCGCGAGGTCGCGCGCGAACCAGTAGCTGACCAACGAGCCGGCGAGAACGAGCATGCCGGCGAGCAGCGCCACGGTCACGGCGCCGCGCGCCCCGGCGCTGTCGAGCGCGCTCGACAGCCGAGAACGCAGAGCCGCCAGCGCGGGGCGCATGACGTTCAGCGCCGCAGGCGCTCGATGGTCCCGGCGCGGGTGAACCGGCCGATGAACACGTGCTTGGGCGAGAGCGCCTCGTGGCTGGCCGGCGTGAACGGGTGCGGGAATCGGTCCACCAGGCCCTGATAGTCCGAAACGCGTTCGAGGGCGTCGCGTACCGCGGCGCGGTTGGTGCCGCCCGCGAGGTTCACGGCGCGGGCGAGGATATGCGTCAGGTCGTAGGCGTGCGCGAAGCCGACCTGGGAGGGAATGTCGGGCGCGCCCTTGAGCTTGAACAGGCGCGCCGCGCGCGCCACCACCCGTTTCGCGAGCGGGGTGTCGAGACCCTCGAAGGTGAACGTCTGCACCACTGAGAAGTCGATGGCATGGATCGCATCGCCCGTGAGTTCGGTGAAGTTGCCTCCGGAGACGCCCCAGTGGCTCACCACCGGCAGGCGCGAGCCCTTCGGCAGCGACGCCATCTCGCGCACCAGGATCGCGCCCTCGCCCTCGTTGCCGACGAACAGGATCGCCTGCGCCCCGGCCTCCCGCAGGCGTTCGATCGACGCCAGCAACGTCTTTGCGCCCCAGTTGTACCACTCAGTGCCGACGATCTCCGGTTTGCGGGCCGCGGCGACGTGGCGCTGCAGGTTGACTTCGTTGGACCGGCCCCAGCTGGAGGTGACGAGCATCACCCCCACGCGACCCACCCCGCGGGCGTGCAGGTGGGCCGTCATCGCGGGGATCGCCCAGGAGTCGCGCAGCGAGAGGCGGAACGCCCACGAACCCGCGGGTTTCTCCGCGATGATGCCATCGGCCGCCGCCCAGGGGTCGAGCAGGGGCAGCTGCAGCTTCGCGATCACGCGCGACTGTTCGAGCGCCACGGGCGAGAACTTGCCGGTGAACATGGCGACCAGATCGGCGATCGCGGCCAACTCCACGGCGTTGTCCACGCCGCGCGCGGGCACCGAGCGGTTGTCGCGCGTCACCAACTCGAGCGGGCGTCCGCCGAGTACGCCGCCGGCCTCGTTGATCTCGTCGACGGCCGTCAGGACGCCCATGCGGATGGCGTCGTCCGAGGTGCTGGTGAGGTGGCCGAATTCCGCGTCCAGTCCGATGCGGACCGGCAGGATGGGAGGCGTCTGCGCGAGAACGGGCACCACAACGCACGCCCCGGCGACGCACGCCGAGGCGAGGGCGGCAATCAGGCGGCGAAAGGGAGTCATGTACGGATTTCACTACTCCGGTGAGCGCTCAAGGTTAAGAACCGTTGTTGGGAACCGTTACTCGCCGTTACCCGTTGTTACAGAGCTGGTTTCGAAACGCACGGGCAGCCGCAGTTCATAGCCCTCCGAGCGGATGCCCGCGATGGCATTGTCTTCCCCGGTGACCTTGCGCAGCTTCTGGCGCAAATGCGAAACATGCACGTCCAGACTGCGATCGAGGGCGTCCCATTCGCGCCCGAGCACCGCCCGGTAGAGGCCCGGACGCGGCATCGGACCGCCGCCGCGCGCCAGTTCGACGAGGATGCGCAGCTCGCGTTCGGTGAGGCGCACCTCGGCGCCGCATCCGGTGGCGATGCGCGAGCGCAAGTCTATCTGCGCGGGGCCAATCGTCAACGAAGTCTCGACGGTATCGCGCGCCCGCGAGGGCTGCGTGCGTCGGAGGATCGCGCGAAGACGCGCCACCAGTTCCTCGGGGGCGAAGGGCTTCACGAGATAGTCGTCCGCCCCCGCCTCGAGACCGTTCACGCGCTCGCGGATCCCGGCGCGGCCAGTCAGGATCAGCACCGGGACGCCGTCCGTTCGGCGGATTTCGCGCAGGATGCTCAGGCCGTCGTCTACCGGCAGGCCGAGGTCGAGGATGATGGCGATGATCGCCTCCTCGGCAAGCAGGCTCAGGGTCTCGGCGCGCGTGATGGCCACCATGCCGCGGAACCCGGCCTCGCGCAGCGTGCGCAGGATGAGGTCCTGCGTGCGCGGTTCATCCTCCACCACCAGGATACTGCGGGAATTCAACGCCCTGTGCGGCGCTATGCCGTCCTCGCCATTGGGAGTCCGAGTCTAACCGATTGACCGGCCGCGGTGCGCCGGCGGTGCAAGCGCACGCCGACCGAGGCGAGCGCGCCGCGCTGGCGCCACAGCGCCAGCGCGGGCAGGTTCGGCGCCGCACCGGCGGCCGCGGCCGCCGCGCCCTTCGCCTCGAGGTGCAGTTCCAGGACGCCCCGCGCGAGCTGCAGCGAAGCGACGACCTCGCCGCTCCGCGGCGTTCCCCGCCCCAGGGAGAACAGCGCGCACGACACGAGCCAGCGCAGCAGCTCGCGATCCACGGCGAGTTCGCCCTCGGGCGAGGGCGCCGCCTCGCGCCAGCGCAGCGGCAGCCGCGCCTCGTAACAGTATCGCCCGAGCAGCCCGGGGATTGCGGCCGCCGGACTGCGCCTCGGGAAGCGCAGATCCGCCGCGCGCTGCGCAAGCAGGTTGAGCGCGTCGGTGCAGCGCTGCAGCTTGGCCGCCGCGTCGCTCAGGGTGGCGAGCGATTCGGCGTGGGCCCCGCCTGCCTCGCGGCCTAGCAGGTCCTCGGCGCCGAACAGCACGCCGAGGGCATTGTTGATGGCGTGCGCCGCCTCGCCGGCGACGCGCGCCAGGTCGGCGGGGTCGGCGCGCGTCGCACGCAGCCTGCGGGTACGGGTGATCGATGGCGGTGCGCTGGCGCGACGAGTCATCGGGAAGGCGGCTGCGCTCTCTCCGGCGCTTGCGTGGAAAGCCAGGCGCCGATGGCGTCGGCGACCTTGGTCTGGCGTTCGAGGAACGAGAGCGTGGCGCGTTCGGCGGGCGCGTAGTCCCCTGCGCGCGCGTGGTCCTCGATGGCGTCGAGGAGGCCGCTCTCGGCGGCCGGCCCGAACAGTGACCACGCGTAGCGGGCACGGTGCGCCTCGATCGCGAGGGCAGCGTGGTCGCGGCGTTCGAGCGACGCGCGCATCGCCGGGTCGCGCTCCAGCATCTCGCGACGCGCCACCGAAGCGGCTGCGAGCAGCAGGGCGGCGTCGCCGTCGAGGTAGTCGAGGGCGCGGGCGAACGGATGCACGGACGGTTCGGGCGCGCTCGCGGGGGGCGACGCCGGGGCGCCAGACCCGCGGACCTTGAGCAGTTCGGCGCAGAGGCGGTCGGCGGTGAACGGCTTGGACACGAAGCCGTCCATGCCGGCGGCGAGGCAGTGCTCGCGCTCGACCGCCTGCGCGCTCGCGGTGAGCGCGAGCACTGGCGTGTGGCGGCCATCGCGCGCGTCCCGCGACCGCACCTCGCGCGCCAGGTCGAAGCCGCTCATCTCGCCCATGTACAGGTCGGTGACCAGGACATCCGGGCGCCCCGCATCGAACAGCGCGAGCGCTGCGGCCCCCGAGGAGGCGCCGCGCACGCGCGCGCCGCCTCGTTCGAGGATGCGCACGACGACGAGCCGGCTAGTGTCATTGTCTTCCGCGACGATGATGTCGAGGCCCTCGAGCGCGGCGCGGGCAGGTGTTGGGGCAGGGGATGGGGCAGGGGATGGGGCAGGGGCAGGGGCAGGGGGCGTCGTGGCGAGCGGCAGGAACACGCTGAACGTCGTCCCGCGGCCCGGCACGCTGTCGAGGTCGATCCGGCCGCCCATGCGTGTTACCAGGTCGCGAGTGATCGCCAGCCCGAGCCCGGTGCCGCCGAAGCGCCGGTTCACCGATGCGTCTGCCTGGGCAAACGGCTGGTACAGTTGCCCGCGGAACGCAGCCGGGATGCCGATCCCGGTGTCCTCCACCTCGAAGCGAATGCCGCCCTGCTCCGAGGACACGCGCAGCTCGACGCGGCCGCGGTCGGTGAACTTGATCGCGTTGCTGACAAGGTTGCGCAACACCTGACGAAGGCGCGCCGGGTCGCCGAGGCGCGTGCCGGCACCGAGCCGGTCGCGCACCTCGAACGACAGGCCCTTGGCGTGCGCGGCCGGCGCGAACGCGCGCGCCACCGCGCGCGCCTCGTCGGCGGGCTGCAAAGCCGTGAACTCCAGCTCGAGCCGGCCGGACTCGATTTTGGCGACGTCGAGCACGTCGCTGATGATCTCGAGCAGCGCGCCGGCCGAGTCGTTCGCGATGCGCACGTACTCCTCCTGTTCGGCGTCGATGCGCGTGCCGCGCCGCAGCGCGAGCAAGCCGATCACGCCGGTCAGTGGCGTGCGCAGCACGTGGCTCATGTTGGCGATAAATTCGGTCTTCGCCTGGCTGGCCGCACGCGCGCGAGAGTTCGCCTCGACCAGCTCGGTGATGTCGACGCGGAAGCCGACCACGCCGCCATCCGGCGTGCGTCGCTCGGCGACGCGCACCCAGACGCCGTCGGCAAGCGACTGCGTGAGCGAGGTGCCGTCGGCCCCGTGATGCCGCGCAAGCCGCTCGGCGATCCATTGCCCCGCATCGGCGCCGTCGAGCGCGTACTGGCCGCGGCGCACGCCCTCGCGCACGATGTCCTCGAAGCGCGCGCCGGGCACCAGCAGGTCCGCTGACCTGCCGTAGATCCGGCGATAGGGCTCGTTGCACAGCACCAGCCGGTCGTTGGCGTCGAACAGCACGAAACCGTCTTCCAGCGACTCGATCGCGGCGCTCAGGCGCTCGTGCGCGGCGCGCGCCAGCTGCCGCTGCTCGGTGACATGCGCCGCGGTGCGCGCCAGGGCATTGGCAAGCTCGGCGAATTCACTCGCGCTCGGCACCTTCGGCGGTGCCTGTCCCGGCTCCTCCATGCGCCGCGCATATTCGGTCAGGCGCGCCAGATCGCTCGACACCGGCCGGATGATGCGTTCGATGAGAAGTAGTCCCGCGCCGAGCGCGGCGAGGAAGGCGATCACGTACCCGATCCACTCGCCGAATTCCGCATGAGCCCTCTCGGCGGCGGGCTTCACGTAGACGCTGCCGCGCGCCTTGTCCTCGGCGGGGTCCAGGCGGCGCGTCATCACCACCATCCGCACGCGCTCGCCCCCGCCCGGACGGTACGGCTGCCCGCTGGGCGAGGGCGTTGGCATCGATGCAGCCGCCGAGCCGGTGAGGATGCGCACGTGGTCGTCGCGGCGCTCGGCGAAGGCGCTGACGCGTCCGTCCTCGGTCAGCCAGACCGCATCCACGGCGCGCGCCCGCATCGCGGCGCTGAGCGCCGTGCGCAGACCCTCGGCGCCATCGGCGTCGACCCGCGCGAGCAGTTCGGCGACGGTGAACGCGTCGATACCCGAGTCGGGTGCGGCGCCGCGCAGCCATGCCGAGCTGGCCAGCCACTGGTAGGTCGCCAGCAATACCGCCAGCGCGATGGCGAGGTAAAGGGCCTGGCGCGAGTAGTACGTGCGCGGCTTCCAGCGCGGCGAGTCGGAACGCGGGAGGGTCATCGGGCGGCGCTCGCCGGCAGCCATCGTGCGAGCACCTCCGCCAGCGGGCGCAGCAGGATCGGCTTGGAAACGTGGCCGTCCATCCCGGCCGCGAGGCAGCGCTCCTCGTCCGACGCGTAGGCCGCGGCGGTGAGCGCGACGATCGGCACGCGCCGCTGGCCGGAGGCGGCCTCGTGCGCGCGGATCGAGAGCGTCGCCTCGATGCCATCCATCTCGGGCATCTGCAGGTCCATCAGCACGAGGTCGGGCGGCGGCTCGCCGTTTGCGGCCGCCACTGCTTCGCGGCCGTTCGAGACGCAGGTCACCTCGAGCCCAAGGCGCTCGAGCAGGCGTTCAGCCACCAGGCGGTTGGCGAGCGCATCATCGGCGAGCAGCACTCGGCCCCGCAGGCGCGCGGGTAGATCTTCCTCCAGGCCCGGCGCGATCGGCGGCCCCAACGGCGCCGAGTGGGGCGCCGACGGCGCGCGATCGGGCACTTGGAACCAGAAACGCGAGCCGGCGCCTGGGTGGCTCACGACGCCGGTCGCGCCGCCCATCAGCTCGGCGAGACCCTTCACGATCGACAGCCCGAGCCCGGAGCCGCCCGTGCGGCGGGTGCTGGAGTCATCCAGCTGCGAGAAGCGCTGGAACAGCCGGCCGAGCTGCGCCTCGGGGATGCCGCAACCGGTGTCGGTCACCGAGAACTCGATCATCGCGCCGCCCGCGGCCTTCACCTCCCGGCAGGCAAGGCTCACCGAGCCGTGATCGGTGAACTTGATGGCGTTGTTCACCAGGTTGGACAGCATCTGGCGCAGGCGGGCGATGTCGCCCATGCACGTCGCGCGGCCCAGCGTGAGGGGCGCCACCGTCAGCGCGATGCCCTTGGCGGCGCTGGCGGCCGAGAACGCGGTCGCGGTCGCGGCGAGCAGGGCCACCGGGCTGAACTCGTCGTCGGCGAGCTCCACCTTCTCGGATTCGATCTTCGACAGGTCGAGGATGTCGTTCAGCAACCCGAGCAGCGCGACCCCGGAGGAGTGGATCACGCCCGAGTACTCCTTGCGCGTCGCGTCGTCCACCTGGCCCAGGTGCAGCAGCTGGGCCATGCCGAGGATGCCGTTGAGCGGCGTGCGCAACTCGTGCGACATCGTGGCGAGGAACGCGCTCTTCGCCAGGTTCGCGGCGTCGGATGCCTCGACGGCCCGGGCGAGCTCGCCGCGCATCGACTCGCGTTCCTGCACCAGGCGCGAAAGGCTGGAGACCATCTCGCCGAGGTCCGCGGTATCGGGCGTCGGCGAGGCCGCGGGCTGCAGCGTGACGAGGATCGCCCGCAGGTTGCGCAGCGCCTCCTCGCGCTCGGCGAGTTCCGCGCGCAGGCGGCTCGCGGTGGCCGACAGTGCCTCGAGCGTGTGGCGGAACTCCTGCGGCGCGGCCGCGATCAGCGCCGGATCCAGTGTCCGCGGAATCGCATCCGGGGTCTCCCCGGGCGCGGAGCCGGGTTGTTGCAGGGGCTCGAGCCAGGCCCGCAGCGGATACCAGATGATTGCCAGGCCGCCGAGGAAGCTGGCGCAGCCGATCATGAGCGCCGACAGCGCGAAGGCCCACAACTCGCCCGCGACGCGGTTGGCGTCGAAGCTCAGGCGCAGGATGCCGTAGTCGCGGCCGCCGACGCCGATATTGCGATTGACGTCGTAGAGGCGGGTCGCGACCCGGTTGCGCAGCCAGGCAGGCGGCCCGGCCAGGCTGGCTGGCCTTGAAACGGTCTCGCTGCTGACGCGGCCGCCGGCGAGGTCTATGTACAGGGCACGATTGAAGACCGAGTCGTGCGTCGCCGTGCCCAGGATGCGCTTGATGGTGTCGTAGTCGCCGATCACCGCGCTCTCCAACACCGTCTGCGCGGCGACCTCGGTGAGCATCGCCCCCGACTGGTGCGCGGCCTCGATCTTGTCTTCCCACTCGGTGCCGTAGAACACGGCCACGCCGAAGCCCATGCAGAACAGCCACGACAGCAGGTACAGCAGGAACACCCGCGACGCGATCGAGGCGGGCAGCCATCGTTGCGGCGGCCCCGCAGCGCCCCAGGCGGGCGAAGGCTGCGCGGAGCCAGGACTCACTTGAGGAGCGCCGGGGCGCGGGCGAACCACGCGGTGTAGTTGCGGTAGTCGTCCATGCTCGCGGGGATGAAGTGGTCCTTCGCCGTGAGCGCGACTTCTTTCGAGGCGGCCTCCAGGGTCCGGCGACCGGCGGGGTCGTTGTGCATGCCGAAGAACGCGGCAGCGATGGCGCGCACATGCGCCTCGGGGACCTTGGCCGAGGCCATCAGCGCGAGGTCGTGGTACTCCTCGCTCTGCCATAGCACGCGGAAGGCCTTCTTCTCGCGTGCCGCGTAGCCATCCACCAGCATCGAGTTGCTGCCCACCGCCGCGGCGCGCCCCGAGAAAAGCTGCACGAAGGCCGCGTTCTGGTTGCCGCTGAAGACGGTCTTCACCGGGATGCCGAGCGCGATCAGGTGCGCCGAGGGTACCTTGTAGCCGATGAACGCCTCGGGGCCGGCGTAGGCCACCTCGAGGTCGCGCAGCTGGGCGAGGCTGGTGGTGCCGGATTCCACGGGCACCACGAGCTGCGCCTTCAGCGCGGGCGCGACGCGGCGGCCGAAGACCTTCCAGCCGAGCTTCTGGCGCTCGGGGCTGAAGAGGTGGTTGGTGAAGACGACCTCGACCTCCTGCGCGAGCACGAACGAGGTGGTGTCGGCGGAGGTGCGGCCGATCTTCATCTGCATCGGCACGCCGCTCTTCGCGGAAACGTACTGGATGATCGGGTTCCAGTAGGCGGCGGTCTTCGCGATGTCCCACTGGTTCACCGGCGAGAAGCGGTAGACCTGGGGGGGCTCTGCGTGCGCGAACGGCGCGCCGGCGAGGAGTAGGGCTGCGATCAGGCGAAGCAGGTTCATGGCGCGGTCGGTTCCCGTTGGTTGGTTGCGGGGCCTGCAATAGTAGCGGCACAAGGCCCCGGCGGGTGTCGGTCTGACGACAGTTCACTCTCGCGTGACGCCGCCGCCGCGCCCGGTGACGAATTGTGACGCGGCGTGGCGTGCAGTGACGCCCACGGACGAGTCGTTAATCGAACTCAACCCAAGCGCGACAGTCGCCGCGCGACGACGCAGATAAATTGTCCCTCATCAATTCAGGGTTTCGCGGGGGCGCTGAGATCGCCCCCCCTCCCCCCGGGTGGGTCCGAACAGCTCGGCACATTCACCATACTACTCTAGGAGGATGACATGAACAGGCAACAGGAACGGCTTATTCAGCGCACCATGGACACGCAGCGCGAGCTGACGAAATCCGGCCTCACGCGCCGCAACCTGCTCAAGCTCGGCGTGCTGAGCTCGGCCACCGGCATGCTGCTGCCGATCCCGGGCCTGAGCCTGCGCGCCGCGTGGGCGGGGGTCTGCCCGATCCCCGGCAAGGAGATCATCAGCCCGCGGGTGACGCCGTTCAAGGACCCGTTCCAGCGGCTCGAGGAAATGACGCCGACCTACACGGTGCGCGGCTCGGTGGCCGAGTTGCAGGACGCCATGTTCCTGCGCGGGGGCAAGCCCGGCCACGCGCCGGCCCACGCGCTCGATTCCAAGCTGCATCTGCTCAAGGAACATCCGGAACTGTCGCGCGCGGCGCCGTTCGCCAATCTCGCCCACCAGGCCTGGGATGGCACCGACCGCAGCAGCGGCACGCACAACGCGCCGCGCGATTTCTACGAGATGCGCGCGGTCCAGCACCGCCACGTCTGGCACAGCGAGATGCCGGCCGGCAGCGCCGGCCAGCTCGCCTGGGGCTTCGCCGACCGCGGTTTCGACGCGGCGAACCAAGTCACCGGCGTTGTCGACTCGCCATGCACGGGCGTGCCCGGGCCGGTGTTCCGCCTGCGCTACGGCCGCTCGCACCTGGTGCGCCTGTACAACGAGCTGCCGGCGGTGTCGCCGCTCGGCGTGGGCAGCCCGATCATCGCGACGCACATGCACAACCACCATACGCCCTCCGAGTCCGACGGCGGGCCACTGTACTACAACTACCCCGGCCATTTCTGGGACTACCACTATCCGAACCTCTATGCCGGCGTGAACCAGTGGAACGCCAATGGCGCGGCGCGGCTGTCGGCGGACCGCAAGTGGAACCCCTCGGGCGTGCGCGGCGACTTCCGCGAGGCTCTGGGGTCGCTGTGGTTCCACGACCACAAGCACGAATTCACCTCGCAGAACGTGTACATGGGCCTGTTCGGCCCCTGCCCGATCTACGACGACCTGGATACCGGCGACGAGACCAGGGCCGGCACCACCGGCCTGCGCCTGCCCAGCCACTCGCAGGACGCGGGCAGCTTCCCGTTCGAATTCGACGTGCCGCTGATGGTGCACGACCGCCAGTTCGACCCGCAGGGCGTGGACTTCTTCCCGCTCGCCTGCTTCGATGGCGCGCTGGGCGATTCCTATACCGTCAACGGCACCATCCAGCCGCGAATGGCGGTGCAGCCGCGCCGCTACCGCTTGCGCGTCTACAACGGCGGGCCGACGCGCTTTCTGTGGTGGTGGATGCGCCAGGGCGCGGCGAGCAGCGCCTTCGTGCCGATGACGGTGATCGCCAACGACGGCAACCTGCTGCCGCGCGCCGTCGCCACCACCAACTTCAAGCACGCCCCCGGCGAGCGCTTCGACATCATCGTCGACTTCACCGGCATGAAGCCGGGCACCGAGATCTTCCTCACCAACCGCGCCGAGCAGACCAATGGCCGTGGCCCGACCGGCAAGCTGCTCGCGCCGGGCGCCAGCCCGAACGTGATCAAGTTCGTCGTCGAGGCGGCGCGCCCGGGACTCACCGACGCCAGCACCAGGATCGTCAACGGCATGCCGCTGCGCCCGCTGCCGGATGCCGTGGTCGCCGGCGCCGCGAGACGCAAGCAATGGGTCTGGGGCCGCTCCAGCGGGGCCTGGGACGCCAACGGCGTGTTCTTCGACCGCTTCGCCGCGCCCTACGAGGTCGCCGAGGGGTCGGCCGAGATCTGGACGCACAAGAATGGCGGCGGCTCGTGGTCGCACCCGATCCACCCGCACTTCGAGGAAGGCCGCATCGTCGCCCGCAAGGGCACCGCGCAGCCGGACCCGACCGGCCTGCTGGAGGGCGGCCGCAAGGACGTCTTCCGCCTGGACCCGAGCGCCTCGGTGGACGTGGCGATGCGTTTCCGCGACTACAAGGGCATCTATCCCATGCATTGCCACAACGTGGTCCACGAGGACCACGGCATGATGGCCATGTGGAAGATCGTCTGAGCGCGGCGGGGATCTCGTCATGATCACCCGGCGGCGTTTCCTCGGCGCAGGCCTGGCGGCCTCGGTGGCGGCAGGCGGCGGCCTGTTCGCCGCGGGGCCGGCGCAGGCATCGGTTCCGGGCGCGCGGCCGCTCTCGTACGCGGCGCGCCAGGGCCTGCTGCCGAACGTGCCGCTGGTCACGCACCGGGGCGAGCCGGTGCGCTTCTACGACGACCTGGTGCGCGAGCGGACCATCCTGATCAACTTCTTCGTCGTGCAGTGCACCGAGGGGCGCTGCCCGACCGCCAACGCCAACCTGAGGAAAGTGCAGGAGATGCTCGGCCCGCGCATGGGCAGGGACGTCTTCTTCTACTCGATCACGCTGCAGCCCGAACTCGACACGGTACCGATCCTGCGCGAATACGCCGAGGACATCTTCGAGGCGGGTCCCGGCTGGCTGTTTCTCACCGGCAGGCCCGCCGACGTGGAGACGCTGCGCCGCGCGCAGGGCTTCTACGACCCGGACCCGGAGCGCGACCGCAATCCGGCGCTGCACTCCAGCTCGGCGCGCGTCGGCAGCGACCTGAAGCAGCGCTGGAGCATGGTCGCGCTCGCGACCTCCCCGCGCAACATCTACACCAGCATCGTCACGCTGTGAGCGACGCGATGCGACCCGCCCGCGCCCTGCACGGCATCTGCCTTGCGCTGCTCGCCGTGTTTTCCGCCGCCACGCTGGCGAGCACCGTCGCGGGCGACGCCCCGGCCGAGCCCGCGCCGAAGCTCGAGCAGCTGCTGGAGCAGGGGCGCCTGTCGATGTTCGGCGCGCAGCCTGAGGATGCGCTCGCGTTCTTCGCGCGCGCCGCCGCTGCCGGCAGCGCGCGCGCGCTCGGCGCGATCGGCGAGCTCCACGAGCGCGGCATCGGCGTGCCGAGGAACCCGCTCGAAGCCGCCGGCTGGTACCGCAAGGCGATGGCCATGGGCGACGAGGAAAGCCGCGCCCGGCTCGGGATGATGACGCTGGCGGGGCCGGCGGCGACGCCGCGGGCGATGCAGGAGGGCATCGCGCTGGTGCAGGCGGCCGCGGCGCGCGGCGACGCGTTCGGCCGCTATGCACTGGGCCGCTTGCTGCTCGAGGGCTTGCACCTGCGGCGCGACGCGGCGCAGGGCCTTGCCCTCCTCGAGCAGGCGGCGCGTGACGCGCTGCCCGAGGCGCAGAGCCTGCTCGGGCAGCTGTATGCCGAGGGCCGCGAGGTCGCCGCGGCGCATGCGGGCATGGCGGCGGAGCTGCTGACGCAGGCGGCGCGCAACGGCGACGCCGCCGCGCAGGCGCGGCTCGGCGTGTTTTACCGCGACGGCTGGGGCGTGGCGCCGGATTCGCAGGAGGCCGCGTACTGGTTCGAAAAGGCGGCCGAGGCCGGCGACGCGGAAGCGGCGGCGCAGCTCGGGCTGATGCTTGTCGAGGGTGCGGCCGACCTGCGCCGCGACGTCGCCGCCGGCATGGACTGGCTGAAGACCGCGGCGGGGCGCGGCTCCGCGCTCGCGCAATACCATCTCGGTGTCGCCATGCTCGAAGGGCGCGGCATCGCCGCCGACCCGCTGAACGGCCTCGCGCTGGTGCGCGAGGCCGCGAGCCGCGGTCTGGCGCTGGCCGCGAAGCGCATCCGGCAGGAACTCGGGTCGCAGCAGGCGCTCGGCGCGGGCGCCGAGCGCCGCGA
>SXGT01198636.1_pt1 | contig 26039 bp, 21 predicted proteins | sample 3176221 | NCBI WGS metagenome assembly SXGT01 (sample SAMN11356862, study PRJNA531348) | freshwater metagenome | isolation source: freshwater sample F1-120 | place: China: Fuxian Lake, Yuxi | collected 2017-12-25
GCGCAGAGGAGTGGCCGGGAGCTGGCTCGGCGACGGTCCCTGGCGCATCCCCGGCAGCGTGAAGCCGCCGTCGATCACCAGCGCCTGTCCCGTCACGAATTCCGATGCGTCGCTGGCGAGGAAGAGCGCAGCCTGCGCGATATGACGCGGCTCGCCCGTGATCGGCAGGGGCTGGAGCTGGGTCAGGAGCTGGCCCGTGATCTCGGCCCCGCCGGGGACGCGGCTCGAGAGGATCGGCGTGTTGATGCCGCCGGGGCAGATCGCGTTGACCCGGATGCGCTCGGGCGCGACCTCGAGCGCCACCGAGCGCGAGAGGTGGGCGACGGCAGCCTTGGCCGCGCTGTAGGCATGCGGTCCCGCGCCGGCGCGCAGGCCCGCCACCGATGAGGTCGAGATGATCGAGCCGCCGCGCCCGCGCATGTGGCGGACAGAGTGCTTGATGCCGAAGAAGACGCCGCTGAGCAGCACCGCGAGGGTGCGATCCCAGTCCTCGCGGCGGGTCTCGTCGATCGGTCCGATGGCACCGCCCAGCCCGGCGTTGTTGAAGCTCACGTCGAGCCGGCCGTAGTCGGCGACCGCGCGATCGAGCAGTCGGGCGACGTCGTCCTCGCAGGCGACATCGGTGCGAACGAAGACCGCGCGCACGCCGGCGGCCCGGCAGCGCTGCGCGACTGCTTCTCCGCCCGCCTCGTTGAGATCGCCCAGCACGAGGCTCGCGCCCTCCGCGGCGAAGAGTTCGGCGGTCGCAGCGCCGATGCCGCTGGCCGCACCCGTGATGACGACGGATTTTCCGGAGAGTCTGCTCATGCCGACGGGGCTAACGTCCGGGACACCACGCCGCCACGACGCGGAGCACGTCGAGTGAGCGATCCCAGGCTGGCGGCACGCTCGGCCTTGCATCAGGGGCCCCCAGAGGGGCTCGGGCGCGCGCGGTGGCGGAACCGTTGTCAGATGCCGCGCGGGCAAGGACGGCTGCGCGCTGCCGGCAGGTGTCGTGGTCGAGGTGGGGGCGGGCCTAGCGGCCGTCGGGCGGACGTGGCGCCGAAGGCGGGTCGCTGATCATGAGCGTGCCGAGGGCCGTGCAGACGGCGCGGCCCTCGTTTTCGACATCGACACGGACCACGGCACTGCGGCGTCCGAGCGAGACGACGGTCGATTCGGCGCGTAGCGTGCCGGTTTTCACCGGTGCCAGATAGTTCAGCTTGAACTCGGTGGTCGCGGCCCACTGGCCGCGCGTCATCAGCGGGTAGAGCACGCAGCCGAGCACATGATCGACCAGTGCGGCCATTGCCCCGCCGTGCAGCGTGCCGAAGGGCGTGAGCAACTCGTCCCGGACCGCCACCTCGGCGAGCAGTCGTCCAGGGCCGAATTCAAGGAAGCGCACCCCGAGGTAGGTCGGGACGCCCGAGGTCGCCTCGTTGTTGACCCGGATCATCCCCTGGGCAGTCTTCTCTTCGAAGCTCGGAAAGCGCGTCACGTCGGTCATGGCACCGCTCCTAGCCCCGAGTGGCCGCTCGCGCACACCCGCTCGCGGTCGGTTCGCCGCGGTCGCGGAGACCCCAGCGCATTCGTCAGGGCGACGTCGATCAGTGTTTCCTCACGGGCGGGGAGCCTCTCCGTCGGCGTACCAGCGGCGGCGCGGGTCGCGCGGGCCGGAGCCGACGACCACGATGAAACCTCGCTCGGCGAGGGCCGCGAGCCTGTGCTGTGTCGTGCGCGTCGAGAGGCCGGCGTGTTGTGCGATCTCGGGCGTCGAGCGGCCGCTCCCCGCACGAATGAACGCGACCATGCGCTCCGCCACGCGGTCGAGCACGGGTTCAGCGACGCGCGAGGTTCGGATCGTGACGCGGAAGCGGAACCCCAGCTCGGCGAACTCCGGCGCGGCGAGGCCCGCCGCCGCGCACGCTACGATCATCCGCTGCACTCCCGTGCCCCATTGTTCGATGAGGCCCAGCTCCTTGAAGACCCGCGCCATGACCCGATTGCGCACCCGCGAGACACCGTCGCGTAGTTCGTCAAGCGTGAGACCTGGAAGCAGGATCCCCGGGTTCTCGATCTCGATCCGGTCGTCGAAGATGGCCACTCGGATCGGCGCACCGCGCTGTGCGTAGTCGGCATGCACAACGGCGTTGACGATCGCTTCGCGCAAGGCCGCCGGCGGTACCGCCGGCAGGTCGCGGCGGCGGATGCGGCCGACGGTCATGCCGAGTGTCGTGTTGCGCTCCACGAATCCGATCGCCTGTCCGATGGCCAGAGCCGGGTAGGCGGTCAAGTCAGCCCGGTCGGCCAGATTCGCGCGGTCCGTCCCCGCGAAGCGGCCCGCCTGGATGTGGGCGTCAGGAAATCGGGCGAGCCGGTCCCGGCCAAAGAGAAGCAACCCGCCTGTCGTCGGCACGGTGCGCCCCTGAACCCGCCGGACCATTCCCAGGGACTCCAGATCCGCGCGGCGCAGCACGCGGTGCTCCGCAAAACACTGCGAAGCAACTGCGAAGTCGATGGCTTCGCAGTTGAGATCGGCCAGCGGCTCCTCGTCGAAGCCTTCCGCAGCGCTGCGCCGCGACAACTCGGCGGTCAGCGCGGCATCGGCCCTGCGGTTGGTGGAGCCCAGCCGCACGTACGTGCCGCGCGCGGGACCTTCCGAGCGCAGATGATGAGGACGCAGGGCACTGGGGTGCACCGTCACCACCACCACGGTCGACTTGCGCCACGGCACGATCTCGATCTCGGGCAGGAGGCGCGGTTCGATGGAATCGGCCACCAGGTTCGCGATCCGTTCCTCGAGATCGAGCGGCTGCTTCACACCAACGACCGTCCGTGTACCGTCTGCAACGCCGAGAATGAGCCGCCCTCCGGCGGCGTTGGCGAAGGCCACGAGGGTGCGCAGCGCGGTCGCGGGAGACGAGAGCTCTCGCTTGTACTCGAGCGTCTTCCCTTCGGGCTGGCGGAGGATCTCCTCGAGCTTCATACTGCGCAATATACTGCGAAGCCTGCGCGGCTGTCCAGGTTCGCAGTCGCGACCGCGCCTCGAGGCGCGGTGAAGGATGGTCACTCAGGGCGTGCATGAACGCCGGGTATTCCCTCACCGCTGCGTCACGGCCTGGGCCAGCAGCTCGGGGAAATCGTGGTTCACGCTCGTCGCGCCGAAGTAGGCCTCGCGCTGAATCGGCCGGCGCAGGCAGTGGACCTTGTGCGTGTCGATACTCGGTGCGCGATCAGGGCTGAGCCAACGGTTCGTCGGGAATCTCATCTGGGCTGATCCAGCAGACGCGGCCGTCACGCCACACGGCCACCGGGTTGCCGTCGCGTTTGTGGCGCCGGAGCGCATCCCGAACGGCCTCCTGCAGGGCACGGGTGATACGCGGGATGTCGTCCACACGCTCGGCGGGGCTGAGATCTGCTTGCGGTGTGTCGCTCATCGCGGTTTCTCCTTCAGATGTTCCCACGCGGTTGGGTCCGCCACGACGGCGGGCGCTGCGGCGGCACGCGAGGCGATCAGCCGGGGACCTGTGAGGCCTGCATTGTCATACACCTGCCAGCTATCCACGACGTCTGGATAGCTGGTGAACAGGTTCTTCAGGCCGCCGGCGAAGCGCCGACGTACCACGTCTTGGGGAACGTGATGACCGCCCTCCCGGACGCGCTCCGCCACGCGCGCCACGGCGAGGTCCGGGTTTGGCAACGACAGAAAGATCAGATGCGCCCGGTAGCCCGATTGTCGAAGGCCACGCAGCCAGCGTGCATGGCCCCGGCCGGCCAGCGTGGTCTCGAACGCGAAGTTCCGGCGCTCGTGGGCGAGGAAGCGCAGCCGCTCCAGCATCACGCGGCCTGCGGCGAGCGCCGCTGCCTCTGGGCGGTACGCCGACAGGCCCTGCGCGATGGTGTCGGCGTTGACGAACTCCTCCACCGCCAGTGCTCCGTGAAGCAGGCGCGCCGCGCTGGTGCTCTTGCCGGCGCCGTTTGGTCCGGCGAGGACGATGACGAGGGGGACCGGGGCCACCATCGTTCAGTCCTCCCTGGACAGTGCGGTCTGCACGGATTCGGGCTTGCCGCACGCGCTCGCGAGCCGCGCGAGAACGAGCCAGCTCTGGAGGAGTCCGTTGTTGGAGGCTAGCGCATCGGCCGCGCGGTTCTTGCTCTCCCTCGGCGTGTAGCTGCGGTAGCGGTTCCACCTGTGGCAGACCGCGGTCTGGCCGATCCAGTGGCGGCGCTTGAGGCACTCGACCACTCGATTCGGCTTCCAGGTCAGGTCGTAGTTCACCATTTGATCAGCAGAGACAGGCCCCTGCGGGGATTCTTCCTGCTCTTGAACGCCATCGGGGCCTGCGAGTCCAGCTTCGAGCTGTCGGCCTTTCTCGTTGCGCGGCCGCCGCCAACACTGGATCATCGGCGCCTCTCCTGGGCTGCTGCGGAACCACCCGGTGCAGAGTCATTCGTCGCGCAGCCCTCCGTTGAAGCTCTCGCGCGGGGCGTTCTGTCACGGCTTGCCGGGCTCGCTCAACATGTGGTCCATCCCCTCTTCTTCTCCGCGCGTGCTGGACCGGCATCGACGCGGGGTTCATCGAACCGGGGTGGGGGCGTGTCGGGCAGGCGGTCTGGGCACGGACACCAGGTTTCCGTGGTAGGTCGGGAGGCCCGAGGTCACCTCGTTGTTGACCCGGATCATGCCCTGGGGCGATCTTCTCGTCGAAGGTCGGAAAGCGCGTGACGTCGGCCAAGGCCGCGGTCCTAGCCCCGACCGGTGGTCCGCGCACCCCCGCTCGCGCCCGGCTCGCCCCGTTCCGTCCTCTCCCGGAGAGTTCGCGACGCTCGTGCGAAACTCCTCACTCCAAGGGGGAATCCTCGTGAGGAACGATACTTCCTAGCGCCAGATCACGACATCCTAACTATTGGATATTATTAGTCTTTGGACGGCATTCGCCCACGCGTCACCATCTGCCAGTCAGGTGCGGGGGGAGAACAGGTTGCCATGAGATCGAAAATCTTGGCGGGGCACGCAAAAAACTTCAAACTCACGTTGTCTCCTCATCAGACCGCCGCAAGAAATCGGAATGAACCGAGGAGCGGCAAAGGAGACGATGATGTTTCGGCCCACCACGTTCGCGAAGATCTCTCTGTTGACTGCCCTTCTAACGTCCACCGGGCTCCTCGTGGCAACAGCCTCCGCACAGGCGCAGGTGTCCGTCCGGGGATACACGCGCAGCAACGGAACGTACGTGAGCCCCCACATTCGTTCGTATCCGGATGGGAACCCGTACAACAACTACAGCTACGGTCGTTGACACTTCGCCTGTTGAAGCAGGGTCGTCCGCGACCCTGCTTCAACTTCTTGCCTACTGGAAGGGAGAAGACCATGAAGACCATCTTGTTTGCGGTTGCACTTGCCTCTGCTGCCCTAAGTGTCTCAGATGCCTCCGCCACCCATGTCGGGACTTGCGGCTACGATACGACGAACACGTTCTCTTGCGACGATGGCACGCTCCGAGCGCTCTCGGCGTCGCCCCGCCTCGGCATCCTTGGTCGTCACAACTAGCCACCACTCACCCGCGATGTGGCGACCAAGCGTTTGACTTTGGCGATCTATCCCGGCAGCTTCTCGGCCTTCGTAAGAGGGTCGTCATTAGGTGAACTATGCTGGGCGCGTAATTCCGTTGGTGCGCACCGTTCAGCGGTGCACCCAGGGCGATGCCCAGTCGGCCACTAATGAGCTGGCCACGCTGCTGAGCCGATTTGTGTGGAATTGTCTCGGCCGATTCCCGAGCTTGGGAGATGCTGATCGTCAGGATCTTTGCCAAGAGATCTGCGTTCAGGTGTTGCGAGAGGGGGTATTCAGCTTTCGCGGGAACACCGACGCGGCGTTTCTGGCCTTTGCTCGAACGTGTGCAGTCAACGCTGCTCTGAACCACTTCAGACGCTCTCGTGATCACACCATGTCCAACATTGACGACCACGACGAGCTTATGGCCCTAAGCGATCCCGCCAAGGACGTGTCCGATCGCGAACGACTACAGGGTGTTGTCCGGTGCGCCAGGGAACTGATCGCGATTGATCATGAGATCTTCTGGATGCGTGTTCATGATTGGAAGTTTGAGCAGATCGCGCAGGTTCTCAATCTCCCGCTTGGTACGGTGGCTGCGAAGGAGCATCGCGCGCGCCGTCGAATCGAAAGTTGTCTTGAGAGGGCGGGGCTATCTGACGCAGTATCCAGGAAGATTCCTCGCGCAGTATCCGATAGCGAATGGTGATGGCCGACATCGATCCACTTCTGCTGAGGCGGCTTGCCTCCTTCGCCCAAGGACGGTGCCCGAGCATTGCGGCGCTCGAATCCCATGTCCTGAACGCGGACCAGCCGCTCGTCGAGGCGCATCTGCGAGAGTGTCCACGATGCGTCAATCAGGCGGTGGATATACGAGAGCTGCTGTTTCTGGCGGGTTCGGGTGATGCAGCTCCGGCTGAGCTGGTCGCAAGGATTATGACGGTAGCCGCCGACGCTATTCAATCTGGTGGAAGTAGTCGTGATCTGCCCGAGGAACTGCCAATCCTTTCCGATCTGCGCGGACGCCCTGCTATGCACCACCGATTCCGCTCGAGGTACTCGCCCGCACTCGTCGCGCTAGCGGCGAGTGCGGTCATCGCCGTCTCGCTCTCTCTTCAGTCCCGCTCTGGAGGCTTGTCGCCCGATTCCCCTCTGTTGGCACCGACCGATACAGTCGACGTGCGGCTCGATTCTACAGGCGGGTATGCGCACGTTGAGGGAGAGCGACCTGTTGTCCGGGAATCTATGTCACGACCGGGAGGGCCCGACCTCTCTCTCACGCGATCAATACCCAGCGACGTTTCGAATAGGCGGCCATCTCAGGCGATCGGGGAGCTTTCGATCGATCTTCTCGCCCCGGCGGATGGTGTGTCGACAGAGACCCCGACCCCTGTATTCTATTGGCGCTGTAGTAGCTCGTCTCCTGTAGACCTCGTGTTCACTCTCACTCGTGTAGACACAGACGAGCAGGTGTTCGCAGGAGTTCTGGGGGAGACCGCGTGCTCAGGCATGCAGGGATTACGATCCGCAGACAATGGGATCCGTCTCGATCGTGGAATTCCCTACCGGTGGTCCATCCGCGCACATGTGGGCTTGCCGATTCGGAGCGGCCGCATCCGGCACGACCGAGAGCCGGAGCCATCGCGTCCTGCTACGGGGCTTCTCGCGAGATCAGACCGGCTCTTTAAACAGGGTCTTTGGTATGATGCTCTCGCGGCCGTATCAGGCTGCGTAACGAGCAACTGCGATCAGCGTCGGGCGGCACGGCAATGGACCACCCTCATGGACGCTGCAAATCTCCCCGATAGGTCTCTCCCCGCCACGATCACCTATCAGGCACTGGAGCCTGCTCACCGCCCAATCGTGGCAGCACCGTCGCCGACCAAGATGAATGGAGCCCAGTAGGCTGGATGTGACCACTTGGGCTCCTTTTTGGTCGACAGTAAACTTCGCTGCGCGAGTCTTAGAGCCTCCGCACGTGGTCGATGCTTCTGCTCATTCCAGAGAGCAAACGTCGCAGTAGTCAGCGCGGCCGCTGCTTCGGAATCGACCGCCCAGTGCGAGACCAAGACCGATCGTGCGCCGGCATATAAGAACGCCTTCGCCAGGCCCGATAGCGCCGTCGCGTTCGGGATGTCCCCAGCGGCCGTGCTGCATGCTGATAGTACGACCCAGTCGGCGTCCAGATCAAGCCGGGAAACCTCGGATGCACCTAGGAACCCGTCATCCAGTTTATCCGGGAAGCTAGGTGGCGTTAGCACCAAGCCTGGCTCGCCGCTCCCCAGTTCGCCCGAGACGGCACCGTGGGTGGCAAACGCGATCACCTTCTTGTCGCGAAGGTTCATAGCCTTTACCTGTCGCTCCGTCGCCTCCTCGCGCAAGTAGAGATCTCCAGCCGTCGCGTTCAGGTTCCGCGCGATGTCCCTTAGCTCCCTCGCTGTTTCAGGAAGGGAGGGCAGGGCTCGGATTCCGTTAATGTCAATCCCTGTTCCGGCCTCTGGGCCTCCCTCGGGGGCGCGCTCCCGGCCGGCCCTTCCCTCAAGTAGCGGATCACCGAATCCCACAAACGGCTGGGCGGCCGCGGAGGCGCGCGCCTGTCGGAGTGCCGTCAAGGTGCCGACGGCCGGGAGCACACTGATCGCAATTTCCTGCCCGAGCCATTTAGCTTCTTGATATAGCAGCCCCTGATCTGTGCTCTGCCCCGAATGACCCTGCCGTTGGGGCTCCTCGGTCACCAGGACCGACAAGGGCAGGCTCGACAGCGGGTAATCTGATACCACCAGTAGGTGTCGCGTATCGTGCAACATATCGACCAGTGGCCCGATCACTTCCTTGTAGATCTCGTGGGCCAATGCAAGATCGAATGCCGGCAGCGTCCCGCCATTCTGGGCCCCTAATCCCGCGCGCAACGATCTCACCTGGTCTGTGAGTTTCTCGTAGCCGACGGGAAGGGGGCGTACCCCAGCCGAGTGTTTGCGAATAACCCACCCGATTCCGAAGGTTGCGTCTTTCGGAAAGTGCAGCGCCAGAAGTGCTTCTCCAGGCTGAAGGGCTGCGCTCACGGACGATAGTGGTATCGGTGCAGGGCGCATCATGCTCTCGTACCGTGGAAAGCGATCTGTCAGCTTCCTGTCCCATTCCTCCACGGCCACCGACTGCTTCTTTAGCCTTGCGATCACATCATCTAGCGATTGATTGCGACTTGATGGTGGCTTCGCGAGGAGCTGGCTTACCTGGTGCTCGATTCGGGCACGATCGACTGCGGCCTGTTCGCGCTGCCGTACCAGGGCTTCGATTTGTGGATCAGCGGCAGCGACGCGGGCGGCCATCATGGATAGGGCCTCTCCTGTCACGCTCTGTTGCGACAGCTGTATCACCGCAAACATATCGTCAGCCCAATTAGTCCACCTTTCCTCTGGGGGCACCTTCTTCCCCGACAGCACAGCCGCCTGGAACTCGGTCAGCATGAGGGTGCTCGACGGGTTGGGAAGTGTGAGCGATGAAGTTGCTGCGCTTAGCCTCCGCCGCTGACTCTGGATCAGAATACCACCGGCTGCGCTTGCAAGTTTGTCGAGAGCCTTGAGGTGCTCGCCAGCGTTCCAGTACAGCTCGCCCAGCTGAAAGTGTGAGTCGATGGCGATCTCGGAATCGGGCCCGAGGCGCTTCTGCGCAGTATCCGCGATGGCGGACAGCTGGCGCTCGGCTTCGCGTGGGTTCGTGGTTACCCGTGTGATCGCTAGTGTCAGTCTTGCGGGCAGCAGGGCCAGGTCATTTCCCGGGTACGCGTCCGCTAGTGTTTTCAGCGCCTCTTCCAGTACGGATTGGGCACGTCTTGCGTCGCCACGTTGAGCTAAGACTCGACCATAGCTCAGGAGGGCGTGGCCAAGGAGAGGAGGTTTTGTCGGCCGAATTTTCTCGCAAGCTTGCCTACTATACTTCTCTGCAAGCTTCAGTTCCCCGCGCATCTGGTACGCGCTTGCGGCCGCAAGTTCGAGCAGGCCCCGCAAGAGATCGGGGCTATCGCGGAGCTGATTATCAACCATGACGTCGAACAGCTCTGTTCCCGGGGCGAGCTGAGATCCGTCGACACCTTCGAAGCTCCATTTCATCGCCAAGGCGCGGGACAGCAGCTGCTCCGCCTCCTCCCACTGCCCCATCGCAATGTATGTGATGGCTAGGCTGCCCAGCGCTGGCGGTAGCAGCGGATGGGCATGCTCGGGGGCGTGCTCAAGAATCTGCACGGACTGCTCGAATAGTCGTTTAGCGCTGTCGTGCCTAGCAGCCCTCGTGTTCATCGTCCCTGCAATGAACAACGCTTGCGCGTAGGCCGAACCGCTTTCTCCAAATACCTGGGCGGCAGCGGGTAGGATCTCCTCGGCCAAGTGGGCTGCCTTTTGGGTCTCGCCGACTTGGTCGTAGGCGGGAACAAGATGCGTCGCGATGGCCAATTGGAAGGTGCGGCTAGGCACAGCTTGATCTCGAGAGCGTTCAAGCCATGAAATTGAGGTCTCCGGGGATCGAGCAACGGGTGCTAGGCCGGGGACTGGCAAGTGGCCAAGAAAGATCGCCCCGATGTAGAGCTGCGAATGCGGACAACCTGACGCTGCTCGTTCAACTACGTATGGCCAGTGGCTTGTGAATTTTCGAAAGAGGTCTGGACTCGATGCTTTGGCTTCTGCTCCGACCATCCCAAATGACGCCAGGAGGGACAGTTGGAGAAGCCCAAGGGGATGGCCTGCCTCTGCGGCTCTCGTGAACCATCGCACGCCGTCCTGACGCCGATCCGGAAGAACCTCGGACTCCTGCCAAGTCGCGAGTTGTCCGAGGTAAAATGCGGCCTCCGAGCTGCCTTGCCGAGCTAGCGCACGCAACGTCTCTACAGCTGCTTTCTTGTCTCCGGTTCGGAACTCTCCGAAGGCGCTACGGGCCGCGCGATCTTCTTCGGTCGCACGCCAGTTGGCGGCGAGTATTCGATCTAATAGCTCTGGTGAGATGTAGTTTGGAGCGGGAGATTCGCCCGGGGCCTTGTTGCTTGCATCGTTCCGATTATCCGAAGCCCCCGAGCCTCGATGCTGCGCGTGAGAACCGGACTCGGCAGCCATCGAAGTTCCAGATACGCGGGCCAGGGTGGCCAACAACGCCAGTATCGCGGCGGCGACACGAAACCGGCCGGCCTTCGATCTGACTGTCCCCAAGCTGGCTGCGAGACCGGCCGGTATCCTCATTCTTGCCCTGACTCGAGTTGGCTCCTCATGGCGATCTCTTGGGGCATCTTCGAGGTAGTCAACTGCCTGGGTTCCTCGGATCTGTTGATTGGTAAGAGCGGGCATCGGGAGGGGGTTTCTGTCCCCTTGAACTCCAGCGGGCTTTGGTCGTCCAGGTCCGAGTGCCGGCCTACCTCGTTGTCGTGCCGCCGCCAAGCCTAGATCAGCGGTAGCGCTTCCGGGGAGTTGTGGAAGCCGTCTGGGCTCACGAATTCGTCGTGCAGTCTTCCGCTGAGGCTCTCGTACGTCTCGCTCTGTCAGAAGTTGTCGGAATCGCTCTGCGCGCGGTCAACCCGATCTTGCCTCAGCCCGTCTTGGACGGCTCGCGATTCGAGGGGCTACGGCTTGAGGGCGAGGGGCGCTGTGGCTGCTGGGCTGGCCGCAGGCTGCCCGTCCCCGCCGAACACCACGTCAAACTCCATCACCTCGCCCGCGGGCGAGATGTTGCGGATCGCGAAGCGTCCCGGCGCGCCGTCGTAGGCGTCGGTGGGTGGCGAGCCGCCGGGCGAGGGGCCGTCCGCGCGGTCGGCCCAGGGATCGCCCGCGTCGCCGCGGTTGCCGCCGCGGGCGTGGCCGACGTCGAGGTCGGACGGCCAGCGGTCGGCGGTCAGCAGGTCGAGCTGCTTGTGGCGCGGGTCGTCCTGCGAGCGGCGGAAACTTTTGCGTGACTGGTCGACGTGCCAGATCAGCAGTCCTTCGCCCTTGAGGCCTCGGTCGGCGCCGACGCGGGCGCGGTTCTCGATCAGGAAGTACTCTTCGTCGCGGCCGGGATCGGCATGGATCCGCACCACCTGACCCGAGCGCTCGACCAAGGGCAGGCGCACGCGCTGGGTCGTCTCGATATCGATTGGATCGACCCAGCCGAGCTGGAGCTTGGACCAGGCCTCGGGGTGGGGCGGTTGCTCGCCCATTCCGATCCATGTGCCCTGGCCCATGAGGCCCCACACACCGATACCTTCGTGTGCTTTACCGGGGGCGTAGAGCTCGGGCAGCCCGAGGACGTGGCCGAATTCGTGATTGAGGACGCCGTAGGGTGAGAGGTCGTGCAGCGGATCCTCGGCGACCACCATGCCGCGGCGCAGAACCTGCTTGCCGATCGTGGCGATGGCGATGCCGCCGTAGGCGTTCGACCAGGGCAGGCCCGGTTGGCGCCGTTCCATGTCGGACTCGGCTCCCGGGCCGGCGAAGAAGACCACCACCACGTCGGGTGCGAAGGCTTCGAGGCGCGCCCGCTCGCCGTCTTCGCCTGGCTGCATCGCCAGCCCGATCGCGTCGCGGATCATGTCGCCGGGGCGGCTGAGATAGCGCGCGCGCGCCTGCGGCAGGCGATAGACGCGAGAACTCACTTCCGTGTCAATGACGAAGCGGCCGAGCGAGACCTCCTTCCAGTAGTCCTGCATCCGATCGACCAGACCGCTGCCGGCGGGGTTCTTGAAGTCGGAGACGGGCCGGCTCGAAGCGCGATCGGGGAAGTCGACGCGCAGGACGTACACGCGCGCGCGCGGCCCCGGCCATAGCGGCGCGGCGTTCTCGGGGGCGGCCGTCGGCGACGCGGCTTGCGGCGAGGACGCCGCGGGCAGTGGCGCATCGGCGGTAGGGTCGTTCGCGCCATGCGCCGCCACCGCGGGCGCATCGGCGGCAGGGTCGTTCGCGCCGTGCGCCCCCATCGCGGGCAGCAGCAACGCTCCCAGCAACACCAGCGCTGCGCATCCTCCCGGCGTCCGTTGGAGGACTCTCGCGGCGAGCGAGGTCGGGCCGAAGTGGGAGGGGCCAGCGGCGATCACGCGCGCCGTCCCTTGGAGTGCCCGCTCGCGCGCTGATAAGGTCCCGGCGCGTCCCGACCGCCTGTCGCCATGCCCAAGCTCATCATCCAGATCCCGTGTCTCAACGAGGCCGACCAACTCGCGGCGACCGTGGGCGCCCTGCCGCGGTCCATCCCTGGCATCGACGAGATCGAGTTCCTCGTGATCGACGATGGCTCCGAGGATGGCACGGCTGCGGTCGCGCGGGATCTCGGTGTCCACCACATCGTGCGATTTCCCCAGCACCAGGGGCTGGCGCGGGCCTTCTCTGCCGGACTCGATGCCGCGCTCAAGCTCGGGGCCGACATCATTGTCAACACCGACGCCGATAATCAATACGACGCCCGTGACATCCCCGCCCTGATCCAGCCGATCCTCGCGGGCGAGGCCGACATGGTGGTGGGCGATCGCGGCCCGGCCCAACTCGAGCACTTCAGTCGCATCAAGCGCCTGCTCCAGTTCTACGGCAGCTGGGCCGTGCGCGGGCTCTCCGGCACGCGCGTGCCCGATGCCGCGAGCGGCTTCCGCGCCTTCGACCGTCGCGCGGCGCTGCGGCTCAACGTCGTCTCCGAGTTCACCTACACGCTCGAGACCATCGTCCAGGCCGGCAAGAAGCAGCTCGCGGTGAGCCATGTTCCGGTGCGTTCGTACCGGACGCGGCCCTCGCGGCTTTTCCAGAGCATCCCGTCCTACCTGCGGCGCTCGGTGGTGACGCTCGTTCGGATCTATGCGCTTTACGAGCCGATCCGGGTCTTCTGGACGCTCGGTGGAGCGATGGTGCTCGGTGGCGCCTTCCTCGGCGTCCGCTTTCTGATCTACAACCTGCTCTACGGCCCGCAGGGCCTCGTCCAGTCGCTCATCCTCGCCGCTTCGCTGGTCATCATCGGGGTGCAGACCATCCTGATGGGGCTGGTCGCCGATCTGATCGCCTCCAACCGCGCGCTCATCGAGGACGGTCTGCTGCGCATCCGCAAGATGGAGCTGCGGCTCGGCGAAGGGCTGGACACCGAGCCCGGCTATCATCGCAACGGCGAGGCGACGCCGGCCGGCGAGTCTCCCGACCGGTGATCGCGGTCCTCTTCGGGACCTACGACTCCCGCCACGCCGCCAATCGGCTGCTCGTGGCCGATCTGGTGCGTGCCGGCGTCGAGGTCCGGATTTGCCACGAGCCGCTGTGGCAGGAGACTCGCGACAAGGATCGGGTTTACTTCGGACCGCTGTCGCTGCTCGGGCTGGGTTGGCGCTGGCTCGGTGCGGCGGTGCGGCTCGCCCTGCGCTTTCGCGCCGCCGCGCCCGGCGCCGATTGCGTCGTGGTCGGGTTCAACGGTCAACTCGATGTCCTGCTGGCGCGTCTGCTCGCTGGTTCGCGTTGGGTGGTCTTTGCGCCGCTGGTCACGCTCACCGAGACCCTGGTCGTGGACCGCGAGGTCTACCGGCGCGGTGGGCGGGGGGCACGCCTCCTGCGCGTGGCCGATCGACTCACGCTGCGCGCTGCCGCTCGCGTGGTGGTGGATACGGGCGCGCACGCGGCGTGGATGGTGCAGGAACTTGGCGTGGATTCGGCGCGTCTGCGCGTCTGTCCGCTCGGGGCCGAGGAGATCTTTGCTGCGACGGGCCGGGGCGGCGAGGGTGATGCCGGGAACGACACGGGCGCTCCTGCTCGGGAGGACGAGAGCCGCACCGGGCCGGCGGGCGGGGGGCGTCCCGCACGCGCGCCCGGCCAGCCCCTGCGGGTGCTCGCCTACTCGAGCTATCTGCCCCTGCACGGGATCGATGTGGTGCTCGAAGCGGCGCGGCAGCTTGGCTCCGCGGCGGGCATCGCGTTCGAGCTGGTGGGCCGTGGTCCCGGCTACCCCGCGATCGCTCAGCGCGCGCACGATCTGTCTCACGTCGATCTGATGGACTGGCTGCCCTATGCCGACCTGATCGCGCGGATCGAGTCGGCCGACGTGGTGCTGGGGATCTTCGGCGCGTCGATCAAGGCCCAGATGGTCGTCCCGAACAAAGTCTATCAAGCGGCGCAGATGGGCCGCTGCGTCCTCACGGCCGACACCCCCGCGATTCGCGAGATCTTCCAGCCAGGCGAATCGATCGAGGTCTGTGCGGCGAACGCGGACGCGCTGGCCGTCACGTTGCTTCGACTCGCCGCGGACCTGCCGCACACCGCCCGGGTGGGCGCGGCGGCCCGCGTGGCTGTCGCCCGCGCGGCCGGGCCGGAGCGGCGTTCGGCGCGGTTGCGCGCGAGTCTGGAGGAGACGTGAAGCCGCTGCACGTCGCGGTCGGGGTGGTGGCCGGCACGCGCGGCGGGCCGGCCACCTACGGCGTCGAACTGGTGCGGGCGATGGCGGCTCTGGGCGAGCCGGGACTCCGCCTCGAAGTCCTGACCGACTGCCCGGAGGTGTTCGCGCCGAGTGCGACGCTCGGCGTGCACCGGGTCGGTCTGAAGAGCCCGTGGGCGCAGCCGCTGTGGGACAACGTCGCGATTCCACGGGTGCTGCGGGGCCTCGACGTGCAGCTCTACCACGGCACCAAGCACGCCCTGCCGCTCGCCGGATTGCGGCGCGGCGTGCGCGCTGTGGTGACGATTCACGACCTCGCGGTGTTCGCCGAACCCGAGACCTTCAGTCGCGCCCAGCGCTGGCAGTTGCGAGTCCATCTGGCCCACGCGAGCCGGAGCGCTGCTCGTATTCTATGCGTGTCGGGCCATGCTGCTGCTGATGTCACGCGCCGGCTCGGCGTTGCGGCAGACCGCATCGCGGTGATCCCCAACGGCGTGGCTCCTCACTTTCAGCCTCCGACGCCGGAGATTCGCGCACGGACCCGGCAGCGCCTCGGCGTCGGCGCAGGCGAGATCCTGTGTGCCTGTGTCGGGACGGCGCAGCCACGCAAGCGCATCGAGGTTGCGCTCGCCGCCGTGGCGGCGCTGCGTGCCCGCGGTCTGCCGTTACGGCTCTTGATCGCCGGTCGGCGTCGACCGGGCTACCGCCCGCCCTGGCTCGAAGCCCCGCCCGCAGGTGTGATCCTGGCCGGCGAGGTCCCCGCGGCCGAACTGGTGGAGATTTACGGCGCGGCCGACCTGATGGTGAGTCCCTCCACCTTCGAAGGCTTCGGACTCACCTTTGCCGAGGCCATGGCGTGTGGCTGCCCCGTGGTGGGTGTGGCGACGAGTTCGGTACCGGAAGTGGTGGGGCGCGGTGGCCTGCTCGTCGAGCGCAGCGACCCGGACCTGATCGCCGGCGCGGTCGAGCGACTGGCGTGCGACCCGGAACTGCGGCAGGAGCTGGGACGTGCGGCGCTTGACCAGGCGGCCGGTTTCTCGTGGGATCGGGCTGCTCGGCTGACGGTGGAGGCGTATCGTGTGGCACTGGCTTGAAGGGCGTCTGAGCGTGGCAGCGCGCAGCGCAATGTGGCGTGCGACGGGGGAGGCGTAGCGTGGGGCGTTCGCTTGAACAGCGCTTCCGTGCCGGTGGACGCATCCCGATCGAGACCCTGTGCGTGGCCGTGGGGCTGCTCGCCTGGTTCGGGTGGTTCCGTCGCTACGGTTTCGATCTCGTCGACGAGGGGACCCTGCTCGCCCAGATCGAGCGAGTCCACACGGGCGCGCGACCCTATATCGATTTCGAGACCGGCTACGCTCCGCTCTACTTCCGGTTGCAGGGGTTGGCGTGGCAGCTGTGGGGAGCGGGGCCACTCGCCTCCCGGACGCTCGGTGTGATCGTCCATGTGGCGACGCTCACCGCACTTTTTGCTTTTCTGCGGCGCTGGAGTTCGGCCTCCGTCGCGCTCGCAATCACGGCCGTAGTCGTGGCCTTCCTGCATCCGGCTTCGCTCGCGTGGGGTGGGTTCTTCAATGTGCCCTATCCCGGCTGGCCCGCGGCATTGCTGCTGCTCGTCGCGCAGGGGCTGGTCGTGGGGGTGGTGGGACGCCGGCTGGAGCTGCGCTCGCGGCTCGGCCTCATCGCGGCGGCCGGGTTCGTGTGCGGCCTAGCGTTCTCGCTCAAGCCCAATTCGGGTTTGCTCGGGGTTGCGGCGGCAGCACTGGCCCTGTCGTCGGGCTGGTCGCGGGACGAGCGCGGCAACCGCTGGGCGGGCGCAGCGCTCGCACTGCTGGCGCCGCTGGCCCTGAGTTTCCTGCTCGGGCGCAGTCTCGCGTCGGCGTGGACGTTCGCCCTCGTGGTGCCGGTGGCGCTGGCGGCCGGTCGCGTCGTGCGCGCGCACCGTCCGGTGGAGGGCCGTGCCGGAGGTGATCTGGGTGCACTCGCCGCGGGCTTCGTCGCGCCTGTCCTTTTCTGGCTACCCGCGCTCGCCGCCGAGATCGGGCTGGCCCGGGTCCTGCGGGAGGTTCTCCTGCTGGACGGCGGTGCCGTGATCGCGGCCTATCTGCAGCCCTTCCCCTGGCCCCATGCGGCGACCCTGCCGGTGCTCGCCGGGCTGGCGCTCGCCGCGTTGCTCGCGTCCGGCCGCGGGGCCGCACTGGCGCCCTTTGCGCTCGGGCTCGGCGGCGCGGGCAGCGCGCTGGCGGTCTTCTCCGGTGTCGAGGCCCCGCGTCTCATTGTCGAAAATATTCTGCTCTGGACAGGGCCTGTGGCCCTCGGCGCAGGCGCGCTCGCGGTCGGCCCGCGTGGTGGTCGGGCGGGGGCACGCGAGCGCGCCGCACTGGCGTTCGCGGCGGTCAGCGCTGTGCAGATCTTTCCGCGGCCCGATCTGATCCATCTCGCGATGATCGGTCCCGGGGTCGCGCTTGCCATCGGTCTCGGCTGGCAACGCAGCACCAACACCTGGCGCCGTGAGCGTGCGCACCTGCAGCCGACGCGGCAGGAGACACCGCTCTCGCAGGTCGTCCTTGGGCTGGTGTTGACGCTTTGCCTGGCGCGGAGCGGAACGGTCGCCGTCGGGCGGCTCGAGAGCCGGCTTGCCCCGATGTTGCCGGCCGTCCCCGCCTCACCTTTTGTCGTGGTCGAACAAGCCGTCGCGCGCTGGGCTTGGCTTGACAAGCTGGTCGGCCGCGTGGCGCACGCACCGGCGGGTCCCGTGCTCGGCTTCCCGGATCTCGCCGGGGTCGGCCTGCTGGCCGGTCGCCCCCAGCCCTGGCGCTATCTCTATTTCGTCCCCGGTCGCCCCGATCACGACGGCGAGTCCGAGATGCTGGCGAGCATCGCGCAGCAGCCACCAGCCGTCGTGCTCCTCGGAACGCCCGCCGTGCCCGCCTTCGCCGGCGCGCCGACGTACTTCGCGCGCCTGGTCGCAGCACTGGACGCTCTGGGCCCTGCCGAAGGCACGGCGGATGGCCCGAGCGGCCCGATCCGGATCGGCATCACCACGCCGCCTTGACCGAAGCTGGTGTTGTACCGCGGCCGGCCGCGGCCGCCAGGAATCAGCGCCGCGGTGGCAAACACGGCAGTTCCGGAGTTTGTGGTGTCGCGCCGTGACGCGGGGGGGTGGTTGCTGCGAAGGCGTGCGGCTCGCGGACGGCCCGCAGGTTGGCGGGGCTGCCGAACTCGCTGAGAGGGGTAGTGGCTGCTGAGCTCTCGGGGTCGTGGACGGCGTTTGACCGCAGCGAGTGGTGCGCGTAGGCCAGCGGCGTGGCGGGCGGGGCGGAAGGGGATCGGCGCCGCGTCGGCGTCGTCGTGCTCGACTGGAACGGCGGGGCTCTGACCCTGCGCTGCCTCGAGTCGGTGTACGCGAGTCGCGGCGTCGTGCCGGAGGTCGTGCTGGTCGACAACGCCTCGCGCGCACCGGTGCTCGATGCCGCCAAGGAGCGGTTCCCTGCGCTGACGACGATCCGCAACCCGACCAACCTCGGTTACGCCGGTGGCAACAACGTCGGCATCCGCCATCTGCTCGAGCGCGGCCTCGATGCCGTGCTGGTGCTGAACAACGACGCCCGGCTCGCTCCCGAGGCGCTGGCGACGCTGCTCGCCGCGGCGCGGGAGTCCGAGCAGATCGCCGCGGTGGGAGGCCTGATCCTCGAGCCGGCAACGCCGGAGCAGGGCGCTCGCATCTGGATGGCGTCGGGGCGGGTCACCTGGCGGCAGAGCATGGTCGCGTTGGTCGGTCGCGGCGAGCGGGATGGGCCGCGCTGGCACGCCCATCGCGACGCCGAGTGGGTCTCGGGCGCGGCCCTGCTCTTGACTCGCCGTGGGCTCGAGCGGGTCGGTCTCTTCGACGAGGAGTTCTTCGCCTACCTCGAGGAGGTCGACTGGTGCGCCCGGGCTCGCGCCGCCGGTCTGCGCGTGGTCTGGGCCGGCGACGCCGTGGTCGAGCACCGCGGCGAAGCGAGCTCGGGCGGAGGGAGCTACGTCAGTCGCAAGCAATATCTGGTGGCGCGCAACGCGGTGCTCTTCGCGCGCCGCCACGGCTCGCTCGCCCAGAGGCTGATGTTCTTCACCTTCTTCTTCGGCTCGCTTCCGTTGCAATGGCTGCGGCGCTGGCCGAGGGGTGAGGCCGCCGGCGTGGGACTCAAGCTGCGTGGCGTGTGCGACGCGCTGCGGGGCCGGCCTCTGCCGCGCGCAGCACTCGGGCTCGACCCGTGAACGCGGCGCCGAGCGGGCTGGCTACGGGGGGTGGTTTCTCGTTTGCCACCGTCCTCGTCGAGAAGGTCGGCGCGCTGCTGGTGGTACTGCTGCTGGCGCGGCTGTTGCCGGTCCCGGTCTATGGCGAATATGCCTTTGTCATCGCCTATCTCGGGATCTTCCAGATCGCTGCCGAGGCCGGGCTGGAGACGGTGCTGGTGCGACGGCTGGCCACGGAGCCGGGGCGGCGCGAATTCTGGTTCCGCGCGGGGCTCGGCCTCCGGCTCGCGACGGCATCTCTCGCGGCACTCCTGGCGCTGGTGTTCGTGCCGTGGGCGGGCGGTACGGGCGGGCTGCGCGCACCGGTGGCGGCTGCGGCGGGTCTGCTGCTCGTGGCGCAGCCCGTGGCGCGGGCTCTGCTGCGCACGGTCGGAGCGTTTCGCAGCGTGTTCCTCGTGGCGTTGCTCGCTGCGAGCATCGGCGTGATCTTTCCGCTCGGTGCCGCGTGGGTCGGTGCATCGCTGGCCGGCGTGCTCCTCTGGGTTTCGCTCGGGCCGGTCGTGGGTCTGCTCGTGGCCGTCGGGGTGGTGGGTCGCCGCCAGCGCGTGGCCCCGCTCGTCGATGTCGCGGCGTGGCGGTCGCTCTTGCTCGAGTCGTGGCCGGTGGCGGCAAATCTGCTTGTCGTAGTGGCGGCGTTGCGCGTGGTTCCGCTCCTGCTGATGCGATCTGCCGGGCCGTCCGCGGTCGGGTTCTTCACCTCGGCGGCGCGTATCGTCGAGGCGACCAATCTGGTGGCCGAGGCGGCGCTGCTGGTGCTCTACCCATCGTTGGTGCGGCGGATCGCCGCGGGTCGGGCCGAGGGCACCGAGTTGGCCCTGCTCACCGCGCGACTGCTCGCTACGGTGCAGATCGCGGTGGCGCTGGTGCTGGCGCTCTCGGGTCGCGAGCTGATGGCGCTGCTCTTCGGTGAGGTCTTCGCGGCCTCGGGGCCCGTGCTCTCGATCCTTGCTCTGACGATTCCCCTTTCGGCCCTGGGTACCCTCTACGTGTGCCTGCTCGTGGCGGTGGGTCGCCAGCGGTTGCTCCTCGGGCTGAACGCGCTCTCGGCACTGGGCCAGATCGCTCTGCAGTTGGTGCTCGTGCCGCGCTACGGATCGCTCGGGGCGGCGGCGGGCATCGTCGCGGGTGCGGTCCTCAACCACGGCGTACTGGCCACGCTGCCGGCGACCCGGCCGTGGATCCTGCCCTGCCTGCGCGCGGCGCTTTGGCCCTTCGCACTTGGCGCAGCACTGGTGGCCGCAGCCGCGCTGGGGGGAGCGGGCGAGGGCATCGGCACTGCCGCCGGTGCGCTCATCGCCTTCATCGTGATGGGTTTCGCGACCGGAGCGGTACGACCCGCGGACTTCCGGCGCCTCGCTGCGCTGCACGACGCTTGACGCGCCGACCCGCGGGCATCGAAGTCCGGGTTCCCGTCGGTGTCGCTCCTCTGGTAAGGGCCGAACGTGGTCGGGCAGGGGTGGGGGAGGTCGGCAGCAGGGGCCCGCACCCGCTGCGCGAGACCGGCGGGGACCGCATGAAGCTTCTGATGCTGAACGAGCGCGACGTCGCGCATCCGCTCGCCGGCGGCGTCGAAGTCCATCTCGAGGAGGTCGCGAGTCGGCTCGCGTCGCGCCACGCGATCGAGACCACCGTGCTCTGTTGCGGCTTCCCCGGTGCGCCGAGCGTGGAGGAACGTCGCGGAATCCGCTTCCGGCGGATCGGCAACCGCTACAGCTACTACGGCTTGCTGCCCATGCAGGCCCGTGCCGAGGCGGCGCGTCTTGGGCCCGATCTCGTGGTCGAGAACCTCTCGCGCTTGCTCTTCTTCTCGCGCTTGTTCCTGCCCCGGGTACCGCGACTGGGGCTCGTTCATCAGCTCTTCGGCCTCGGCGCTTTCCGACAACTCAGATTTCCGCTGGCATCCTGGGTCGTCGCGAGCGAGGCTCTGTTGCCGCTGGCCTACGCCGATTGTCCCTTCGTCGCGGTGTCCCCCAGCACGCGCGAGGATCTGGTCCGGCGCGGGATCTCGCCCGAGCGGATCCGCGTTGTTCTGGGCGGCATCGACCACGACCGCTACCGGCCCGATCCCGAGGTGGCGGTCGATCCCGATCTGGTCGTGTTCCTCGGTCGGCTCGAAGCCCACAAGGGTATTGACCTCTTGCTTGATGCGTGGCCCGCGGTGCGTGGTGCCCGGCCCGGAGCCCGGCTGGTCATCATCGGCACGGGCACGGCGGCGACACGGATGCGCAGCCGGGCCGCGAGCCGCCGCCACGGCGAGACCGTGCGTTTCCTCGGCTTTGTGCCCGACGACGAGAAGGTGGAGTGGTTGCGGCGCGCCGCGGTGGTCGTGCAGCCGAGCCACAAGGAAGGTTTTGGCTTGACCGTTCTCGAGGCCAACGCCTGCGGCACCCCGGTGGTGGCGAGCGACGTGCCGGGCCTGCGCGACTCGGTTCGCCACGACCAGACCGGCTTGCTCGTGCCGGTCGGCGACGTGGTGGCCTTCGCGCGTGCGCTGGTGCGACTGCTCGAGGATCCGGTACTGCGGGCGCGGCTCGGCAGCTCGGGCGCCGCCTGGTCGCAGGCATTCTCCTGGGATGCTGTGAGTGACGCCGTGGCCGAGATCTGCCGTGCTGCGGCCGCGCGCCGGCCGCTCCCCGAGGCGCGCGAATATCCACCCCGCACGGAGTCGACGTCGTGATCCGCCACTCCGGCCCGGCGGCGAGGCGTGCGACGCTGCTCGTCGCCCTTGCCGCTGCTGCCCTCTACGTCGGGTTCGCCGACTACGGCTTCAATCTCGATGACGAGGGCACCGTGCTCTACCAGATCCTGCGCACGGCGCGCGGCGAGCAACCCTATCTCGACTTCCACACCGGGTACACGCCGGCGGGATTCTATCTGGGTGCTGCACTCTTCGATCTCTTCGGTGTCTCCGTGCGGCCGCTCCGACTGCTGCTCGCCGCCGTCAATACCGCTTCGGTGGTCATGATCCTGCGCCTCGCGCTGCGGCTCGCGCCGCCGCTCGAGGCGTCGCTCGCGGCGTTGTGCTGGGGGCTCTTTCTGCCGTTTTTTGCGGGACAATTCGCCTCGTTCAACATTCCCTATCCGGCCTGGTACGCGACCCTCCTGTGGCTCCTGACGGAGTGGGCGTGCGTGCGGGCGGCCGAGGCGGAGCCGCACGCGGCGCGTTCGCGGGGCTGGATCCTCGTCGCCGCGCTGCTGGCCGGACTCACCTTCTCGTTCAAGCCGAATACCGGAGTGATGGCGCTCGGCGCCGTGGTGCTGGCGCGGCTGGCCACCGCAGCACCCCTGCGCGGCCGACTCGGCGCTCTGCTCGAAGGTCTCGTCCTCGTGGTCGGCGCATTCGCCGTGCCGGCTGTGCTGGCGTTCGATCTGGTCACGGAACAATTTGTGCTGCTGGGCGTGCCGGTACTCGCTTTCCTTGGCGGCGTGGCGCTCCGGGCGGGGCGCCGGCGGCGGCAGGGGAGCGAGCGTCCCGTAACGGCGGGCCTGTTCGATCTGGTCGTAGTCGTCGTGGGCTTTGGCGCCCCCGTCGCGACCTGGCTCGGGATCTTCCTGCCCCAGCTCGGATGGGCTGGGTTCGCGCGCGAAGTTTTGCTGCTCGGCGCGGGTGTCGAGGAGATCTACCTTCTCTACTTCCCGGATCTGAGCGCGTGGAGTGCGGCCGGTTTGTTCGTGCTCGGCTTTGTGGTCGCGCTGCCGTGGGCGATGGCCCGGGGCTGGATCGGTTTGCGTGGCGCGTCAGCACTGCTCGGCGTGTCGGCGGCTCTCGGGATCGGCGCACTCGCCGTCTTCGGGCTCGCCCCCGAAGGTCTGCTGCTCTCGGTCGGGATGCAGATCGAGAACGTGAGCTACTTCGTCGTGCCACTCGTTCTCGCGGTGGCGGTGCTCATCTGGGTCGGACGCGCCGGGCGGCGCGACGAGGAGGCGGGGCGTGTGCTCGGCCTTCTTGGCGTGGCGCTGGCTTTCGGCGGGCTGCACTTCCTCCAGCTCTTCCCACGCATCGATTTCATGCATGTCGTGATCAGCATGCCGTCGGCACTCGTCGTGGCTGCGGGCGTGCTCTGGCAGGCGGAGAGCTGGGCCGTCGCGACGCTCGGCGACGCCGGGGTCGGGTCGCGGGTCGGCCGGACGCGCTTCGTGCGGCTCTGCGCGACGGCGCCGATCGTTGTGGTTCTGCTGGCGCGTCTCGGTCCCTTCGTCGATGCACGCTTCGACTTCTCGGCGGGCGTGCCGCGCTTGCGCGAGTTGACGCGGATGGAGTCCCCGGCGCTCGCGGTCGGAGTCGAGGCCGACCGTGACCACGACCTGCGCGAGCTGCGCGAGGTTGGCCGCTTCGTCACGTCGCAGACCTCGCCCGACGAGTCGATCTTTGTCTTTCCGGCGCTCGGAATCGTGCCCTTCATGACCGATCGCGCCACACCGGTGCCGCACGATTACTTCTTTGCGGGCCGACCTTCGCACTCCGACGAGGCCGTGATGCGCGCGCAGATCGAGGCGGCGCAGCCGGCGCTGGTCGTCACCCTGAACGATCGCCTGGGCTACTTCTCGGCGGCGCCGGCGTACTACTTCATCCTGCGCGATCATTTCGAGGGCGAGTACGAGTTGGTCCGCCGGATCGGCCGCTTCGACGTGCTGGCGCGGCGCGATCTGGTGGCGAGCGGGCGCTTTCTGCCGGAGGGGGCAGGCGCTGCGTGGGGTGCGGCCGGCGAGGGCTCGGCCGGGCGACGGCGCGAGGTGGTGCTTCTCACGGATCGGCTGGCGGCTGCGGGGAGTGTCGCGGATCTCGCCTCGAGCGCCGAGCTGCTCGGCGATGTCGATCGCGAAAATCGCGGCTCGCTGATCCGGGCTGCCGTCGCCATCGCCGCGCGTACGCCGGGGGGAATCACCGCGGTGGCGGATGCCATGGCGCCGCGCGGCCGCACCCGGCTGCTCTTCGTGCGTACCCTCGGCGAGTACGCCGGTGCCGAAGCGCTGCCCTGGCTCGAGGGCGTCTTCCTCGACTCGCCCGACGCGCGCCTGCGCTGGGAGGCCGCGCGTTCCATCAACTATATTCTCGCTCGCGGCCTGGCCAGCCGCTTCGATCTGCTCGACACGCCGCCCCCCGACGGGCCGCCTTTCGATTTGCCGGCGGGCCTCCGTCCCGAACGGACGACCGGGCTGGTCGCGGACTTCGAGGAACGCCAGCGCATCGGGCCGCTGGCAGCGCTCGCCGCCGCCGACGCCGGGCGGCGCGATCTTGCGCCGCGGCTCGACCACTTTGCGAGCGAGCGCGAGACGACGTGGTGGCGGATGCTCGCCGCCTGGGCGCTGCTGCGACTTGGGCAGGACGAACACGCGCGCACCCTGTACGAGGCGATCGATTCGGGCACGCTCGGCGGCCAGTATGTGCCCTCGATCCTGCTCGATCCGGCGCTGACCGAGCCGGGTACGGCCAGCCGACTGGTGGCGGCGATGCTCGCCGACGGCAGCAGCGAGGGGCGCGAAACGGCGGCCTGGATGGCACCCTATCTGGTCGTGCCGGTGCCGGAGCAGGCCTTGCGTGCCGCGCTCGCCGACCCGGAGCCGGGTGTGCAGCGGGCCGCCCGCTGGGCGCTCGACGAGATCGCACGGCGTCAGGGGACGATGGCCCCCGCGCGTGATAGGAGGGCCGGTTCGTGACCACCGCGGGCAGTGATCCGGACGTCGTCGGCCGCAATCCCTTCGACGCGCCGGCCGGGTACACCGGCGAGAGACTGGCAGCCGACGACCCGCGCTTCCGTCCGGATCTGGCGCGCCATTTCGCCGCTTACGAACTGGTCGGTCCTCTCGTCGCCGGCCAGCGCGTGCTCGAGGCCGGCTGCGGCGAGGGCTACGGCGCTGCGATCCTCGCTCGTCACGCCGCGCACGTCGTCGGCGCCGACTACGACGAGACGGCGATCGGGCTCGCCCAGCTCCGCCATGCCGCTCCGCACGTGGAGTTTCGCGCGATCGACCTGCGCGAGCTGGCCGAGCACGCTCCGGGTACTTTCGACACGGTGACGAACTTCCAGGTGCTCGAGCACCTCGTCGATCCGACTCCCTTCCTGAGGGCCGCGGCCGCATGCTTGCGCCCCGGGGGCCGGTTGATCCTGACCACGCCGAACCGGCTCGCCAGCGTCTCGGAGAACCCCTTTCACGTCCACGAGTACGTCGCCGACGAACTGCGCGACCTGATCGGGCGTTTCTTCGCGCGGGTCGAGATGCAGGGCATCGTGGGCACCGAACGGGTCTACGCTTTCGAGGCTGCCCGCGGCGCGCGCGTGCGGCGCATCCTGCGGCTCGATCCGCTCGGCCTGCGCCGCCTCCTGCCGCGCAGCATCGTCGAGTTCGCGGTCTCCCGGCTGGCGCTGCTGGTGCGCAGCCAAGTGGCCCGCGACAGCGCCGACGTCGTCGCGCTCGAGCCCGGCGATTTCAGGGTCGCCGCCGCCGAGCCGCCGCAGTTCCTCGACCATCTGGTCATCGCCCACCGGGGTTGAGCCCGGCCCGAGCGCCCTGCGGCCTCCCACGCCTCGCTGCGGCGCGCCTTGACCCGCGTCCCGAAACCGGTAACACCAATTCCGAATCGCCGTTCGGCTTTTCGAGGCGTGCTTCCAGGAGGGTAGATCATGGCAGAAACGACATTGATTTCGGCCGATTCCCACGTCGTGGAGTCGCCCGATTTGTGGACCAAATGGCTCGGCAAGGAGTTTCATGACCGCGCCCCGAAACTCGTCAAGGACAAGGAAGGCGGCGACGCCTGGCAGTACCGCCCGGGCACGCCCGCCGTGCCGCTCGGGCTGGTGACGACCTATCCGGGGCGCACCTACGAGGCCTTCCGCTGGGAGGGGGCGCGCTACGACAAGGTCAACGC
>SXGT01807805.1_pt1 | contig 26030 bp, 19 predicted proteins | sample 3176221 | NCBI WGS metagenome assembly SXGT01 (sample SAMN11356862, study PRJNA531348) | freshwater metagenome | isolation source: freshwater sample F1-120 | place: China: Fuxian Lake, Yuxi | collected 2017-12-25
GCCGAAGAGCGTGTCCGGCCGCGTCGTGAAGACTTCGAACGAGCGCCCCGGGCTGCCCGCGACGTCGAAGCGGACCATCGCGCCCTCGCTGCGCCCGATCCAGTCGTTCTGCATCGCGAGCGTCCCTCTTGGCCAGTCGAGCCCCGCGAGGTCGCGCTCGAGTCGCTCGGCATACGCCGTGATCCGCAGCATCCATTGCCGCAGCGGGCGGCGCTCCACCGGGTGTTGGCCGCGCTCGCTCTTGCCGTCGATGACCTCTTCGTTCGCGAGCACGGTGCCGAGCGCCGGGCACCAGTTCACCGTGACCTCGCCCTGGAAGGCGAGCCCGCGCTCGTACAGCTTCAAGAAGATCCACTGCGTCCAGCGCACGTAGTCGGGCGCCGTCGTGTCGATCTCGCGCGACCAGTCGTAGCTGAAGCCCAGCATCTTGAGCTGGCGACGAAAATTCCGGATGTTCTCCGCGGTGGTGGCGCGAGGGTGAGTGCCGGTGCGTAGAGCGTGCTGCTCGGCGGGCAGGCCGAAGGCGTCCCACCCCATGGGGTGGAGGACGTCGATCCCCAGCATCCGCTTGTGGCGGCTGAGGATGTCGGTCGCGGTGTAGCCCTCCGGGTGCCCCACGTGGAGGCCGGCGCCGGACGGGTAAGGGAACATGTCGAGGATGTAGGCCTTGGCGTGACCAGGCCTGCGCGCCGCGCGGAACGTGGCGTTCTCTTCCCAGTATTTCTGCCACTTGGGCTCGATGGCCTCGGGGCTATAGCGCTCGACCTCGACGTCTACCATGGCCGCTAGTTACCACAGCTGGCGAGGCCCCGAGGAGCCGGCAGCTTTGCTTCTTCGCGCGAGACTGAGCAACGAGCGAGCCGTGCCCCTCCAGGCTCTTCTCGAGCTTGGCGGCCAGGCGCACCCAGGACGTCGAAGCAGCCCATCTCCCCGGTAAGGCCAGGGCGCATCCGCGCTGCGAACGTTTCTACAGCTTCAGGGTCGTCGCGATCTCGGTGTCGCCGACCTGGCAACCCGCGAGGCCAGGCAGCCCCTGAACGGACGCAGCGTCGAGCGTGCGCGTCGTCGTGAAGGTGCTCCCGCTCCTGCTGAACGTGTAGGTATGTACCGTGGCCGCCTGGTTACCGGACGTGCACGTGGCCGGGGCGCACGTGGCGGTGCACGTGTAGGTGGTCGCGGTGTCGTTGCGGATGGTTCCGCAGCTCGGGTACGCGAGCACGAACGCGGTCGACCGCGTGCATGGCGGGCCTCCCGAGTAGCTCACGTTGATCACTCCATGGGTCCCGGTGACCGTGTGGTCGACCGACTGGATGCCGAGGCCGATCGCGAAGGCCTTGACGTCGATGGTCCTTGCGCCCGAGGTGCACGTCCAGATCCCCCACGTGTAGCTGCCGTCGGCGTACGTGGCGCAGGCGCCGGAGTCGATGACATCGGCGCCCGTGTCGGTGCTCGTGTCGATGCTCGCGTCGGTGCTCGCGTCAGCGCTCGCGTCAGCGCTTGCCTCGGTGCTCGTGTCCGGGCCGGCCTCGGCCGGCGTGGAGCTGTCTCCCGGCGCCAGCGCGTCCGAGGGGGATCCCCCATCCTGGGTGCTCGGCGTATCGCTCGTGCACGCGCCCATCACGGACGTTGACCCGAGGAGGACCGACGCCGACAACAACCACCAGGATCCCGTTTTCGAAATGTTCATAGATCTTCCCCCCTGCTCCCGGTGGCACGATCCTACCACGAGCGCCATCGAGGCGATGTCTCCGCCTCATGGGCTCGCTCGACGACGGCGTCCGCCGGCCGCACGGGCCAGGGCCCGAGGAGCCGTCAACCTCACTTCTTCGCGTGGGACCGCGTGAAGAGCGGGCCGTCCCCCTCCAGGCTCTTCTCCAGCTTGGCCTCCAGGCGCTCTCGACGCCTGGCGGCAGGGGCCTCGCCCTCGCCCGTCCCCGAGAGCGCCACCTCGAGCGCCCGGGCCGGGGCCTTCACGTGGTGCTCGTAGAGCTTGGCCAGCTCCAGCCTGGTCTTCTTGCAGTCGATCTCCGAGGCGACGATCTCGAAGTCGGCGAGCGCCCTGGCCTTGTCCCCCGCGGCCTTGGCCACCTCGGCCCGAGCCCTGAAGGCCTCCACGCCCGCGCCTCGCTCGACCGCGCGATCGGCCACGCCCCGCGCCTCGTCCAGGCGGCGGGCCTGACGCAAGGTCCTGGCGAGGCCCACGAGCTCGGGCGCGGCCAGCGAGGTCTCGGCGAGCGGCTCGCCGTAGAGGCCGACCAGGGCGATCATGGTCTCGACGTCGAGGCCGTTGTGATCGACGACGCCGACCAGCCCTCTCGTGTCGCCGGTGCGGAGAAAATGAAGGTAGTGGGCGGAGACCTCGCCGGAGGGCACGTCGTCCAGCCGGACGAAGCCGAGCACGTGCTCTTCGAGGGAAGTGAGCTTGCACGAGACGCCGCGGGCCTTGTGCAGCCTCCTGGCCACGTGCACCAGATCGAGGTGAGGGGGCTCGGGGGGCAGCTCCATGCGCGCCATCGCGAAGCGGGTGCGCAGGAGTGGCACGTCGAAGCTCTTGCCGTTGAAGGTGACGAGGAGCTCGGCCCCGCGTATCCGCTCCGCCACCCGGGCCAGCATGGGCACCTCCTCCCCCAGCTCGCGCACCAGGAGCTGCTCGAGCACCCACCCCCCGCGAAAGAACGCGAGCCCCACCAGGAAGGCCACGGTCCCCGTGCCCCCCGACAACCCGGTCGTCTCGGTGTCCAGGTAGAGCGCGCCCCTCGGGCGGACCGAGCCTAGATCAGGATCCTGGGCAAGGAGCGCCAGGACCTCGGGGCTCGCGTACGCCGCGGCCGAGAGAGGCGCTCTCCCTATGCGGTGCGCCGCGGAGAGGCGGCGAGTACGCACGTGAACGACGCCGTGCTCCGTCTCCTCGGCGACGAAGGGGAGCTCGGGGAAATCGACGTCCGGCGGGCAGCGGAGGGGAACGGCTCCATCCTCTCCCCGGCTCCTGGCCAGCACCTTGGCCATTCGCTCCCGGAGATCGTCCAGGCTGGGACGGAGCTCCAGGGCCTTGGCCGGCGACGCGCTGACCCCGCCCAGCCTCGAGATCCGTCCGCGCAGGCTCATGGGCCGCACTCTATCTCTGGACGGATGTCCGGGCCATCCTTGTCCCGGGTCGCGCCTCGGGCAGAGCTCCAGACGAAGGAGTCCACCAGCACCGGTGGGTCGCCCCGGACCGGATCGACGATCCCGATGACCCAGGCGGCCACCTCCGCGCGGCCCTCGCAGGCCCGCACCCTGAGGCGGATGAAATGCTTGAAGCCAGCGACGCCCAGCGCGGCCCAGGGCTGGGCGTGGTTCAGGCCCAGCGTCGCGAGCGTCGCCAGCAAGGCGCCGAAGAGCAGGCCGCTCAGGACGGTCGCAACCCCGCAGAGCGCGAGGATCACCCCCAGCCTCGTGGCCGTGTGCGCGCACGACGCATAGATGCCCGTGGCCAGCTGCCCGATCTCCAGAGGGATCGCCGCGAGGGCCAGGCCGAAGGCGAAGGCGAAGGGCACCACGCGGTGCACGCGATGGCGACGCCAGCCGACGAGCAGCGCAGCGCCCAGCGAGAGGAGCAGCGCGGTCCCGATCGAGGCGCCGAGCGTCTCCTCGCTCTGCCCCGACGCCGCGGGCACCAGGGTGACCGCGTCGATGAGGCCGAACAGCACGAGCACCAGCCAGCCCGATCCGCCCCTGGCCACGTGGAAGGGGAGCGCGAGGAGCATACGCCTCGACGCCCTCTTGCCAGGGAACTCGGCGTCGATGCCGTAGGAGGCTCGGGCTGCGGTGCGAGCTCCATGAAGGAAGGCCCCTCCCCCTCCCGAGACGACGTGGAGGCTTGGCCCGTCGCTGGAGCGCTCGTAGTGGTGAATGTCCCCTGCGAGGACCAGGGTGGGCGACTCGCCAGGGACCAGCCCGAGGGAGCCCAGCGTGGCCACGCCGTGGGGCCTCGCCTCGCCCCAGGCCCTCGCCGGATCGGGCACGACCACCAGGCGCGCCGCGGCGTCGCTCGGGACCTTGAAGAAGGCGATCTGGCGCTCGTCGACCCTCTTGAGCTGCCGGTCGACCCCGAAGAGCTCGAGGCCCGGAGCGAGAGGGATACGGAAATAGCTGGTGCGCTGGACCGGCTCGTAGCCCGAGAGAGCCATCGCCTTGGGCTTGGCGACCTGGCCGCCCCTGGCGAAGGCCTCGGCCCAGGCGAGCACCGGGTGGTCGCTGGGCTGGGGGTTGAGCGCCTCGTCGCCCAGCTTCTCCTCGAAGGGGCAAGGGGCCTGGCAGAGCCTGGCAAAGCCGTCGAGGCCGTCGTACCAATCGTGGTTGCCGGGGACGGCGAGCAGCACGCGTGGCGGCCCCGGTGGGAGCCTGGAGAGCACCCTGTTCCAGGGCTCCACCAGGCGGCGAGTGACCTCGCGCACCGTGGCAACGGGGTAGGCCAGGTCCCCCCCCAGCAGGAGCACGTCACCGCGGGGCAGCAACGTACGGACCCCCTTCTCGTCGCGCACGGCATAGCCGCGGGAAAAGAGCTCGGCCACGCGCTCGCTCACGGTCACGTCGTCCCCGGTGTCCGAGACGAAGTCGATCCAGAGCTCCCCGCCCATGGCCTCGCACAGCGTCGGAGCTCCCGAAGCTCCCCGGCCGCCCAGGCGATCGATGGCGCGCTCGAGGAGCTTGTGAGGGGGCTCGGGCACCATCCACTGGCGGGAGTCGACGTTGTCGGTCGCGATCACCGACGCGACCAGGTGACGGAGGTGCCCCCAGAAGGCCGAGAAGCCGTACCAGGCGATGGCGCGAGGCCGCACTCGCCCTCGCTTGGGCATGGAGCCGAGCGGCTCGTCCGGGGCGAGCCGACCCAGCTCGACGGGCTCGCGATCCATGCTCCCGTCGGGCGGCGCCACCGCTCCACGATACAGAAAGTCGCGGCGTCAGGCGGTGTTAGGATCCGGGCCCATGCCCGACCGCGTCCTGCGCCCACCCGACGAGCGCTTCGCTTCGCTCCCCGATTTCCCCTACGCCCCAAAGTACGTCGACGTGGAGGGGCTGCGGGTGGCCCGTGTGGACGAGGGCCCCGAGGGCGCTCCCGTGGTGCTGCTCCTGCACGGAGAGCCAAGCTGGAGCTTCCTGTACCGCACCATGATCCCGGTCCTGCTGGAGCGGGGCCTGCGCGTGGTGGCTCCCGACCTTGTGGGCTTCGGCCGGAGCGACAAACCGGCCGATATGCGCGCGTACTCGTTCCAGGCGCATGTGGACTGGATGGCCGGGCTGCTCCGCGCGCTCGATCTGCGAAACATCACCCTCTTTTGCCAGGACTGGGGCGGGCTCATCGGCCTTCGCCTCGTGGCCGAGACCGATCGGTTCGCGCGGGCGTGCGCGGCCAACACCTACCTTCCCACGGGCGACGAGCGGGTGCCGCCCGCGTTCCACCTCTGGCGCGCCTTCGCCCGCTGGACCCCGGTGTTCCCCATCGGCCGCATCGTGGCCTCCGGCTGCGTGCGCGGCATGTCCCGGGCCGCGCGCGACGCGTACGACGCCCCCTTCCCGAGCGAGGAGCACAAAGCGGGGGCGCGCATGTTCCCCCGGCTCGTGCCCACCCGGCCCGACGATCCTGCGAGCCCCGCCAACCGCCGGGCCTGGGAGGCCCTCCGCGCGTGGGACAAGCCCTTCCTCACGCTCTTCGGCAAGAACGATCCCATCACCCGCGGCGCCGAGCGCATGCTCCAGGAGCGCATCCCGGGCGCCGCCGGGCAACCCCACGCCATCCTGCGCGGCGCGGGGCACTTCCTCCAAGAAGACGTGGGCCCCGAGCTCGCCGCCCGGCTGGCCTCGTGGACGCTGGGGTGAAGGTCGAACACAGCGCCTCGGCCAAGCGCACCGCGGGCTCGGCCGCGGCGCTGTGCCTTCTGTTCGAGAGGGTCGCGGCGCGCACGGCACGCAGCGCTGCTGGATGAGAGCTGGAGGAGCCGCTTCAGTCGAGGATGTCGTTGGCGGTCTTGGCCCCCAGGACCTTGTCGAACCAGCGGTCCAGGGTCGCGACGTCGGTGCAGGCCTGGATGCGGGCGCGGTCCTCCTTTGTGAGCTCGACCCCGACGCGCGCGATGAGCCGGAGCAACGAGTCGCGCTTACCGTTGACCTCGCCCCGGTCAAAGATTTTCTGTGCGAAGGGGGGAAACAGGGTCTTGCCTTCGGTCTGCCGTTCCATGACCAACGCCTCCAGAGCCCGCCGCACGGGCTCGCGCAACCCGTCGTAGATGATCTGAAAGTACACCGCCGCACAGCTCCAGCACCAGATCGGCGCGAAACTCCACCGGGATAAGCTGGTCGAGCGAGGAGTCGGCCACCCGGACGGTCTGGTGTCGGGGCACGTTCAGGCGAAAGATTCGCTCGAGCAAGTGGGGAGCGAGGCTCGGATTCTCGAGGAACATCTCGACGAGGCTGTTGTGCTCGAGCGTCGGCATCGTCGCCCTCCATCCCGCTTCATCGGATGGACGCGCCCGTTCGTTGCCTGAAATCGACCACCAGACGATCTCAAAAATCCGGGCCGTCGCCCTCGTCGCTCGCCGAAGGGACGCCCAGCAGCCTGTTCAGAACGCCAGATCGGAGGCGTTCTGCTGGTTGGCCCTCACCGCGCCCTTGGTCGCGGGAGCCGGCGCCGGAGGCGAGGCGCCCGGCTGGCTGGGAGCCGCAATCCCCGCCCCCCCTCCGCCGCCAGGACCGGCGGGCGGCGGGGCGAAGGCCTCGGCCTGGGCCACAGCGCCCAGCTGATCGGCGAAATCGCGATCCAGGTTGCGCGAGGAGCGAGGAGCAGGGGCCGCGGGCTTGCTGGCAAGCGCGAAGGCCTCGGCCTTCTGGAGCTCGACGCGGCGACCCGCGAGCTGGGCCTTCGCCTCGGCCATGCGCCCCGTCTCGAAGAGCCGGTTGACCTCGGTCAAGGTCTGGGAGGTCCGGCTCCGCTCCAGGCGGGCCGCGACGAAGGGATCGAGCTCGGCCTGCGCCGTACCGTCGCCCCTCACGTCGAGCGCGAGCGCTCCGCTGCAGCTCCCGTCGGAGCGCTGAACCAGATCGCGGTAAGCGAGCTTGAGATCCGCGACCGGACGATCCCCCGGGGTCCCCACGGGGACGCGGAGCTTGACGAGCACGGTCTTCTCCTGGCCCTTGGCGAAGGTGCCGAAGGGCACGATGAGCCTGTCGCCCTCGCGGCGGAAGGAGCGGTCGAACACCTGCACGACCTCGACCCCTGGCGCGAGCTGGATCGCGAGCTCACCGTCGCGCGCCACCGAGGCCAGGAGCGAGTCGAACTCCTGCGAGAAGATGGACGGTAGCCCCGACGCGCTCTGGACGAAGTAGTGCCGCCCGTTGGCCTCGTTGGCGATGGCCGCCATGATCTTCTCGTCGAAGTCGACGTCGACGCCGATCGTCGTGATGGGGCAGCCTCGATCACGCATCCGCCCTGCCAGGGCCCGGAGCCCCGGGATGTCGCGAATGCCCGAGTTCGTCGCCCCGTCGGAGAGCAGGATCATGCGGCTGACGCGGTCCGCGCCGGTGGGCGCCGCCATGATCTGGTGCATGGCCTCCTCGAGGCCGCAGGAGATGCAGGTGTCGCCTCCAAGACGGATGCTGCGGATCCTCGCCTCGATGCCCCGCCTGGCGTCCGCGGTGATGGTCGTGGGGGGCACGATCACGTCGGCCCTGGTGTCGAAGCTGACCACGGTCACTGTGTCGCCTTCGCGCATCCGCTCCACCGCGAACACGGCCGCGTCCATCGCCTTGGCGATGCGCTCGCCCTTCATGGATCCCGAGCGATCGATGACGATGCCAAGGTTCACAGGCGGGGAGGACAGGCTTTTGTCCTCGGCGCCGGAAATCTGGGCAAACAGGTAGGTCTCGCCGCTGGCCGCTCCGGATCCCTGCAGAGCAAGCGCCGCATGCCCCAGCCGCGCGTCCACCATGAGCGTCTGCCCGGCCGTGAAATGATGGCGGGTCTGGAGCTTGGATCCCAGGTCGCCCGCAGGGCTCGCCTTGATGGCCGGGCCGCGGTCGGGGAGCGGGATGGCCAGGGCCCCCGCGCTCGACGCCATCACGCAACCCATGGCCAGTAGCCCCAAGGTCCTCAGCTTCATCGCACCCTCCAGTCCGAGCTCCTACGTCCGCTCACGAGAAAAGATCTACGCGCCCGGAGCAGGTTCTCGCGAGACCCTGGCCCGGACGATCCCTATGCTGGCCAGCAGATCCCAGGCCGGGACACCGCCGATCAGCACCAGCACCGCGTCGTTTCCGAGGGTCTTCCTCGGGCCTTCTCCCGTGGAGGGAGCCAGCGACGCGCTCGAGAGGCCGACCTCGACGAGGCGCGTGGAGGGCAGGAGGGCGACGCGCCCCTCCGCGACGGCCCGCTGGAACTCCTTCACGTTGCGGGCCTTTCCCCGGACGAACTCCGTCCCCCGGTACGACACAGTGACCCGGGTCCCCGGCTGCCGGGAGAGGGCGAGCGCGGCCTCCATGGCGCTGTCGCCCAGGCCCACGATCAGCACGCGCTTCCCGCGAAAGCTGGCCGCGTCCGCCAGCGAGTAATGAACCTTCCCCTCGGCGCCCGCCGCGAGATCGATCGGGAGCGTCCTGGGGGTTCCCCGGCGCCCTGTCGCGATCACCAGGCGATGAGCGACCAGGCCCCCCTCGCCTCCCTCGGCCCGGACAAACCGGACGACGAACCTCCCGACGCCCTCCCCTCCTTCCGCCAGCGAAGCGCCGGTCACGCGGTGACCCTCCCGGACGTCGAGCTTGCGGGTACGGGCGATGCGCGTCCACTGGGCCAGGAGCTCCTCCTTCGTGGCCTCCTGGAGCCAGAGATCGCCCTCCACCGGGAGCGTGAGCGGGGGATCGTGGACGATCTTCCCTCGGGGGAAGCTTCTTATGCTGGAGGCGAGCGAGCCCTGCTCCAGCACCACCGCGCGCAGCCCCAGCTCCTTGGCCCGGAGCGCGGCCGAGAGGCCCGCGGGGCCAGCCCCCACGATGACCAGATCGAGCGAGTCGCCCCGGGCGCGCCCCAGGGTCGTCTCGGCGATGCGAGACACGACGCGCGTCCCCTGGGTGATCGCGTTCTTGATGAGCGGCAGCCCGGTGAGGTCCCCCGCCAGGAACACTCCGGGCACGTCCAGGCTCTCCAGGTGAGCGTCGGTCCTCGGCCTCTCCTCGACGGGCTCCCCCTCGGTGATGACGAGCGAGCCATTGGGACAGACCTGCTCGCAGAGGATCACCCCGCAGCATTCGGCCGGCCTCACGACCTTGGCGACGTAACCCTCGAGCTCGAGGACATCGAAGGGGCAGGCGTCGACGCAGGCGTTGCAGCCCAGGCAGGTGGTGGCGTCGATCTGGGGGAGGCGACGCTTCTCCGAGGGAGCGACGAGCTGAGGCGCTCGGGGCGATCTATGGCCCAGACGCTTCGAGACGCGGAGGACGAGGAGCGCGAGCGCCGCCGAGAGAGCGGCGGCGGCAGGGGGGACGTAGAGCAGACGGGAGCTCCTCGTCCCCTGTTGCCAGGGTGTCGTCCTGGCGACCTCGACCGCCAGCTCGGTCGCGGCCACGTGAGCCGAGCCATGCTGCCCTGCGCACACCCCTCCAGCCCTCGAAGGCCGAGGATCGGATCGGACATGCTCGTCCAGGCAGAGGCTGGGGGTCACAGTCCAGGTGGCCCCCCTGGAATCCGGAGGAGGGAGGCAGCGCGCGAGCGGATCGAGCGACGAGCCTGGATCGTGGCATTTGCCGCACACCGACACGGCGACCAGCGGGACGGTCTGCCCGACGGGCACGGAGCCCGGGAGGGCGACGGTCAGCTCGGTGCCAGGCCCCCAGCGCCGCGCTCCCTGGGGGGTGAACACCAGGGCCTGATAGCCGTCGTGGGCCGTGTGGCACCTCGCGCAGCCAAGCTCGCCCCGGGCGGCCAGAGCGGCGTGGGGAGCGCGGGTCGATGTGTGCGCGCCCTCGCGGTGACAGGGCGTGCAGCGGACCGCCCCACCCCCTGGCTGCTCGTCGCCATGGCAGGCGACGCAGCTCACCCTGGCGCGGACATGGGGCGGAGCGAGCGTTCCCACCGAAGAGAGTTCGCCGCGAGAGCCCGTGGCCGCGATCCCCGCGATCCCCCCCCCCGCGCCGACGCCAGCGGCGAGGCCCAGGACGAGCATGCCCCTCACCCTCGAGGTGTCGCTCGTGATCGTGGCTCTCCGCGCGCTCTTGGCGCGGGCGTGGCTCACCATCTCGACCTCAGGAGCACGACGGCCACGTGCACCGCGAGCGCCACCAGCAGCGAGGCCAGGGCCACGACGTGGAGCGGGAGAAGGCCTCGCAGGATCCCCCCGAGGATCCGCTCCGCGCCCAGCGCCCTCTGATCCACGGCGATCCTCACGAGCTCGTCCAGCCCGGCCAGCTTGCCCTTCCCCCGCCCCTCGAGGACCGCGTCCATCCGGGCTCCGAGCGCCCGCTCCTCGTCCTTGAGGCGCCTCCTCGAGGCGACGAGCGCGAGGGCCCCGAGGGGCGCGCGCGCATAGGGAACCAGGAACTTGTGGTAGAGGGCCTTGACCACGTCGCTCCTGCCAGACAGAGCCCGGAAGGCGGCCAGCTCGAGCTCCCTCCACCTACCCTCCAGATCCTCGGGCAGCGAGCCCCGGCGCTCCACGCGAGACAGGACCGGAGGGAGCCAGGCATAGGCGAGCGCGAGGAGCCCGCCCGTCGCGAGGGCGGCAGCGGCGAGCGCTCCGGCGACCCCCCCCGCGGACGCCACGACGCGCGTCCCTCCGTGCGCGACGACCGCGCCCGAGAGCAGGAGCCCCAGAACCAGGTGGGCCATGTAGTGAGGGCGGAGGCGGGACGAGGAGGAGGCGGCGGCAGCCCCGCCCTGATTCTTCCGCCGTGGCGCGGGCCGCCGACGCTTCAGGGCCGAGTAGGCCACCAGGGCCATGACGAGCCCCAGAGAAAGCGCTCCGCTGGCGACCCTCGGCATCGCGCTGCGAGAGAGCGCGACCGCCGCGCTGGCTCCGAAGGCGATCCACGGCCACGCGGGGCGGGCCCTGGGCACCGGAGAGGCCGATCGAGCACCTCGGCTCGCCGAGGGCACCAGAGCGGGGAGCGCCGCCTCGGGCTCGATCCTGGCGATTGCCTCGGTCGGACAGGCGGCGACGCAGGCCGGACCGCCCTCGAGGCCGCTGCATAGATCGCACTTGACTGCCACCTCCGGGTAGGCAGGCGGCTTCTCGCCTCGCGGTACCAGACGGGGGGCCATCTGGATGTTGTCCCAGGGGCAGCCCTTGGCGCAGTTGCCGCAGCCCGTGCAGAGATCTTCGCGGATGGTCACCTCGCCCCTGGCGTCGCGTCCGATGGCGCCGGTGGGGCACTCCTTCATGCAGCTCGGGTTCTTGCAATGCTGGCAGCTGTTCGGAACGAGGAGCGCCGCCAGGCCATCGCCCCCCCCGGTGATGAGCTTGTCCCCCCGGCGAACGATGCGGGCGACGCCGTCCGGGTGAGCGTCGCCGCAGCTCCACACGCAGTGACCGCAGCGGGCGCACGAGTCCTGGTCGATCACCAGGAGCGAGCGAGCGATCTGCAGGCGGTAGACGTCCCGGAAGGCGTGCGCGGTGGTGCCGACACCAGGACGCTTCCGCCCCACGAGGGTCACCCGGTGGGCCCGGGCGATCATGGCCTCCCGCCCGGAGAAGACGCGCCCGAAGGTGGCGCCGTCGATGGCAGCGATCCAGCTCTCCCCGGCGGCCGCGAAGGTGCCCGAGGACGGCTCCCCCGACGCGAGCTCCGCGTCGCCGAACAGATCGCCTCGGCCCAGGTAGGCGACCGGTCTGGGCTTTCCGTCGTCGTCCTGCTGCACCTGCACCAGCCCCTCGATCACCACGAAGGCATCGAGGCTCCGCTCTCCCTCGTGCAGGAGCACCTCTCCTCGCGCCAGCACCACGTGGCGGGTCGCGTCCAGGAGGAGCCCGATCTCCGCGTCGTCGAGCGACTCCACGAGCCCGGACGTCGTCCACACGTCGCGGAGCACCGCGCGTCTGAGCGTCCGGGTCGTCCTCTCGACCAGCTCCCCTCCGCCGGCTCGGACGAGGCAGCGCTCGAGCACGGCCCAGGGGATGCGCGCCACGGTGGACGGCTTCTCGGCGACCGCCCTCGAGGTGCGCACGGCGAGCGCCCCCAGGAGGGCCTCCTCGCCGTGGGACTCGCCGACCAGGACCGTCCTGAGGCGCCTGGCGCTGGCCTCCCCTCGCCGGACGCTCTCCAGACGAAGCGCTCCTTCGACGACCACGAACAGCGAATCCGCCGGCTCCCCCTCCCTCGTGATCACGGCCCCCTCGTTCACCCTGAGGAGCTCGCCCGAGGCCATCACGTCGCGGCGCCCTCGCTCGTCCAGGCCCCGCAGGATCTGGGCGCTCCAGGTGGCAGGAGGCCACTCGACGCCCCTCGTCGCCGCCGCGGTCACTCGATCCTCGCCGTCGCTCTGGCCAGATCGATCACGTCGATCCTGCCCAGCATCGCGAGGGTCACCTGGGCGCCGCTCGGGCGCTCCCCCCGGGCGGCGCGGTCTCGCTCGTAGTCGGCGAACGCCCTCACCAGGAACGGAGGAAACGAGCGAAATCGTAGCCTGGCCTCGATCCGGTAGGGCCCGGGATGGGCTCCGACGTCGAGCACGTACGTGTACTGGAGAGGTACACCGGGCGGAGCGGAGCGGGTGTCGACGATGGCGTCCGGGGCCTTGGTGACGCCGCGCTCGGCGTCGAGCGCGCCCACCGGGAAATAGGTCTCGAACAGCTCTTCTCCGCCGGACAGATTGGAGCGGCACTCGCCCGTGTCGATGTCGTAGAAGGCGTCGTCGTAGCGATCGGCCCGCGTCCTCCCCTGCCCCTGCCCGGGCTGGCAGCGGCCCTGCGCGTCGATCTGGCCGATGCAGCGCACGCATCGGAGAAAGCCGTTCTGCAGGTTCACGAGGCCTCGCCCCCTGAACCGAGATCCGCCGAAGCGAGGGTTGGGTGACCACGCGGGCACGTCTGGGCCGTCGGCGACGTCGGCGCCGAAGAGCCCCAGGGGCCTCCCCGAGGAGTCCCGGTGGGTCTCGAGGACGTTGACCCGCAAAAATCGCTTGTCGGCCAGATCCTCGGCGCTGTCTCGAAGCCGCCCCACCTCGGAGACCCGGTCGCCGCGCGCATCGAGGACCGTGAGCTCGACCCAGACCTCGCGCTCCTGACTGAAGCCCGCAGGCACCCGGTGACCTGCGCCCACGTTCTCGAGCTCCACGGGGATCTCCAGGCTCTTGCCCGAGCGCCTTGCCTCTCCCAGGCCAAAGCGAAAGGTGCTCCGGAGCAGGAGATCACGCCTTGGCCGGAGTCCTCGAGGGCTGCCATGAGCGTCGAGCGAGGTCTCGTCGGCCCAGGCCTCGGGGAAGCTCGGGGTGAGCGGCACGTCCACGCTGGTGAAGTAATGGGAGAAGAGAGCGCGAGGGCCTGGCGAGCTCGGGGCCGCGAGCCCTCGCGCATACTCGCCCGGCGCCCTCGCAGCAAAGGCGCGGCCAGGGGGACAACGGGGATCTTGCGGGCTCCCGGCGTCGGCTGCGCCAGGCACGCAGACCCCGGGGAACTGGCTCATATGACAGTCCTGGCACGTCGCCGCTCGCCGGCCCCTCGCGATCTCCCCCTCGGCCCAGGAGCGCCACTCCGAGTACCCGTTGCGGAGGCGCTTGAAATGCTCCCCCCGGCTCTTTCCGAGGACGTCGGTCCCGAAGAGGCGGACGTCATGGCACGCCCCGCAGAACTCGCTGGTGCGCAGGTAGCTCGAGGCCGAGGCCTCCGCTCGCCTGTGGACCACGGGATCTCCTGGCTGCTCTCTCGTCTTCGAGAGACCCAGGAAGGAAGAGGGCTGCAGGCGGTAGCCGCTGTTGCCTATGCCGGGCCGGCCCTCCCCGTCCTCGGGGCGGGCCAGGAACGTGGCCCCGGTGCTGATCGAGGTCCATGTGGCGTTGCCCTCGTAGCGCCCGGCGGCCTCCGCGTGGGTCGAGACCGGGCCCACGGTCTGGTGGCAGGAGGCGCAGGAGATCCCCTCGCTCGCGTCCTCGGACAGCAGATCGCGGAGCGGAGCCCGGCTTCGGTCGCTCCCCAGCGCTCCCCAGGACGGCACGGTGGGCGCCGAGCCCTCGGTCGGCGAGTGGCAGTTCACGCACCAGTGCTCGCCGCCAGCGCCGGTGATCGCCACCCCCGAGGCCGTGTCAGCGCACGAGTCGACGCCTCGTCGACGCAGCGCCCCCGCGCCGTTGGGGCAGCGAGTGTCGCGGCCTATCTGCTCCTCCACGGCGCTCTCGAGCGCCCCGAAGAGAGGGCTCCTGGCGGCGTGCGCCATCACCGATCGCTCCCACTCGCCGACCTCGCGGGCGTGGCAGGGCGCGCAGTCGGCGGCGCGGGCTCTGGCCATCGCCCGAGCAGGCGCGATCTTCGGGGGAGGAGGCGAGGCCGGCGGCGACGAGGAGGTGAAGGCGGTCGCGCCAGCCAGGAGCGCGAGAGCCAGCGGCACGATCGTCCAGGGCTTTCCCAGATCCGAGCGCCGGAGTCTCGCCCCCAAGGGGACGCGTGGTGACCGCGCGGGCTCCTCGAGAGGCGTCTGGACCGGCGCTCGAGGCGCACGCCCTAGAGGCAAGGACGGCCCGGCAGCTCCTCTCAGCTCGGCGAGGCGACGTACGATCTCGGCCGAGGATCTGGGCCGCGCCTCCGCGTCGGGATCCAGGAGCGACAGGACGAGGGCCTGCACCCCCGGCGGCAGAGAGCGAGCGAGCGCCTCGGCAAAGGGTGGCGGAGGCTCCGTGGACGCGTTGAGGCCATGGCGGAGCCCGGAGCCCGAGAACGGGTGCTCTCCTGCCAGCATCCTGTAGGCGAGGAGGCCCAACACATAGCGGTTGGCCGCGTTGTCGAAGCTCCCTCCGGCGATCACCTCGGGGGACGACCAGCGAGGCGACGGCCTGGCCGGCGAAGCGGAGGGCGCGCCCAGGAGGGCCGAGAGCAGCGCCTCGCCCCTGAGGAACGAGGGGCCGTCCTCGGCGCCCAGCGCGACCTCGCCTGGACGGAGCGGCCCAGGGAACAGCGCGGCTCGCTCGCACACGCCCAGGGCCCCCGCGATGCTCGCGAAGACCTCGAGGGCGATCTTGGGCGGGAGGGCCTCGCCGCGGGCCAGATCCTCGAGGCTCCTCGCCTGGACGCGCCGCTCGATCCAGGGGCCCCCGTCCACGCCCCCTCGCAGCACGCCGAAGAGCCCTTCGCCGCCCAGGGCGACCAGGCGCCGGGCGAGCCCCTCGTCGCCGGCCTCGAAGCGGAGCAGCTCCCTGGTCGCTCCTAGCGCGAAGCGACGGGCGCGACCGAGACTCCCAGTCGGCGCGCCGGCCTCCCTGGGTGCATCGCCTCCCCACCGCGGACTCTCGGCCATCTCTGCCCCTCAGGGTCCAGAACCGACGCCGACCGTGGACAGCGCCGAGGAGGCGGGCCTCGTCTCCGCGCTGGGATCGACCTTGGCGTTGGACGAGAGGCGGATGCGGTAGGTGGTCAGCGCCGCCCCCACCGAGAGCACGACGATCACCGCGATCCCTATCCACAGAGGCACCTCGCGCGGGGCGTTCGAGCGCTCCACGAGGGCCACCGTGTCCAGGCGCTTCTCCTTCTCCTTCTCCTTCTCCGTCTCCTTCCCTGGCACAGCGGCAGGAGCGGTGTCCTTGGTCTTCTCGGCCGCTGGAGCTTCCGCCATGCGCTCGGTGCCGGGCGCAGACGCCTCCCCCGGGCTGCGCAGGGTGCTGCTCTGGACCGGGCGCTTGGTCCTGGGGGCCTCGGCCTGGGCGGCACGGAACATGTCGAGGCGCTCGATCACCACCCTGGCGCTCTGCGGGCGACGCTGTGGCTCCTTCTCGAGCATCTCGAACAGGGTGGTCTCGACCCCTCGAGGGAGGCCCCTGCGGACGTCGTCGGGGAGCTCGGGGGCCTTGGCCGTGCACTGGAGGTTGAGGAGCTCCCGGGGAGACGCCGAGTGGAAGGGAGGCTCCCCTGCCAGCATCTCGTAGAAGACCAGGCCCAGGGCGTAGAGATCGGCGCGGGCGTCGATGGGGCGGGCATCGATCTGCTCGGGGCTCATGTACTGGAGGGTGCCTATGCTCTGGGTGTTGGTGGCGTGGGCCCCCTCGAGGACCTTGGCGACCCCGAAGTCCATCACCTTGAGCCCCGTGGGAGCGGCGTCCTCGGCCTGCCCCTCGGGCACGGTGAGCATCACGTTCTCGGGCTTGAGATCGCGGTGGACGATGGCGGGCTCCTGGGCGTGGGCGACCTCCAGGGCCTCGGCGATGCCCACCACGTGCTCGAGCGCCTCGGTCCAGGGCAGCGTGCCTCGCCGGGTGATCTCGTCGCGGAGGGTGCGCCCGTGAAGGTACTCGAGCACCATCACCAGCCTGTCCCCGTCCTCGATGGAGGCGAGGCTACGGACCAGGTTGGGGTGCTCCAGGTGAGCCAGGATCTGCATCTCGTTGAGGAACAGGCGCCTTCCGTCCTCGTGCTTGACGAGCTCTGGCCTGAGCACCTTCAGGGCCACCCGCCTCTTGGAGAGGCGCTCCTCGGCCTCGTAGACCTTGCCCATCCCGCCTTCGCCTATGAGCCGCTTTACAAGATACTCCCCGATTTTTTCCATGGCCCGGCTCCTACGCACAGCTCCGCGCTTCGATCTAGCGGCTCGCCATCACTTTATACCCTGCCCCTGGACCCGGGCCTCTGGAGCCACCAGGGCGTACGCGTCCATTTTTCCGTCCACGTCTGGAGCCACCGCGGGGTGGGGCGGCAATAAAAGCATGGCGCCGGGGCTCGTTCGATCCTCGTGGCTCGCTCGGTTCCTCCACAAGGCGCAAGCCGAGCGGGAGAAGGAGATCGCAAGCCGGCTCAGGATGGCGCTCGAGCAGCTCGGGACGCAGCAGGGGGGTGGGCCCGCGAGGGCGTTCAACAGGATCAGCGGCATGCTCGAGGATCCGGTCGGCTCCCCCTGCTACGAGGCGCTCTGGAAGGCGTTCACCAATCCCACGTTATCGGCCGAAATTGAGCCATGTCACTTCGTAACCCTCGCTGCGAGCTCCACCCTGAATCGGCTGGATGTCATGACGCTGCTGGGCCGCCTTCCGCATTGAGACCGATGAACATGCGATACGCCAGAAGACGGTCGGCGTCGACCTGAGCTCGTTCCCCGGATCGGCCTCGGATCAGTTCTCGGGCGGACTTGGAGGTCAGTCCCAGGATGTTTCGTTTGAACCATATCTCCCCATATTCGCCGAGCTCCACATCCAAGTCGTGGAGGAGCATGAGGGACGACTCCACATCATCCTTGAAGTCGACTCGGCTGTTTCGCCAGCGAGCCTTCGCCGTGCCATGAAGTCGGTCGTCGTCGGGAGAGAGATACTGATGGACGGGCGCCGGGTACGCTACATGTTTACGGAACCCGAGCGGGGTGAGGGCACTCACTCCGTCTGGAAAGAAGGCGGCGCCATTATCGCTGAACACAACGACTCGCTCGGGAACTGGATACAGCTTGAAGAATCGTTGCAGCAGGCCGGCACTCTCGCTGACATAGGTGCGCGACTCGTTCTTGTCGGTTCCCGAATAGATCACCCGTTTCGCCTGGATGCCGTAGCGGGCCAGCGCGGAAACGAGAATCTCACGATCCTGGACCCACGCCTTGCGTCCGACCCGGTCGAGCCGAAACTTCCCGTTGTACGTAAAAAGGGCGGGGCGTCTGGCCTGGACCGCCTTCGCCCGACCAAGGGCCCGGCCCGCGCATCGGAGCCCCGGACGGGCTCCAGGCCTCGAGCCGGGCGCGGGTGGGTCAGTCGCTCCGTCGAGGCGGCCTCCGGACGGCGAGGAGCACCTGGTCCGCTGCCTTGCACGTGGACGCCACCTTCAGGCCAGCCAGGAGCCGGTTCGCGTCCCGGATCCGGCGTAACCTCGCCACGTCCGGGGGTTGCAGGTCGAGCCCTCGCGCTCGCAGCACGGCCAGCACAGCGTCCGCCAGCGCTTTGACCCGCCCCCGAGCCTCACCTTCGGCTCGCCCCTCCGCCTCGCCTTCGGCTCGCCCCTCCGCCTCGCCTTCGGCTCGCCCTGCATCGAGCGCGCGGACCAGCACCGGGTTCTTCTTCGCCAGCAGCGCGGCGGCGACCGCATCGTCCGACTTCGCCGCCTCCACGAGAGCAGACACCGGCAGCGGCACCACCAACGCCTCATCGGCGATGGCCTCGCTGCGCCCCAGGATCGTCCATGCGCTCGTGTCCACAGACCACTCCAGCGCCCGCTTGCGCTTGACGTCGATGGCGAACACCCGGCGGACCCCTCGGGCCACCAGGGTGGCGGCCTTCTGGCCTGCGGCGTTGAGCCGCTCGGTGGAGACCACCTCGAAGGCCAGCTCCTCCAGCCGACGCCCTCCGGTGGCTCGATCACGCGCGGATGGAAAGACGCTGGCGTCCGGGGCGAAATCGTCCTTCTTGGCGGCTCGGGTCAACATGTCGCAGGCGACGTCCCAGCCGTCCTTGACGTGGGCCTCGAGCAGGGCGGACACCTTGGAGTGCCGGCTGCCGTGAGGCTCGTCGGAAGGGCTCACGTACGCCACCTTGCCATCGATCACCTCGAAGCGGGTCTCGGGCATCACGAGGCGCTCGTCGACCGCAAAGCTCCGAGGCTCTTGCGCTCGCCCACCTTGCCTGGACCGCCCGCCCGCTCGCATGGGCCTGGAGCTTACCACGCCCGGGTGGACCTCGGGCGAACGAGGCACCTCCCTGTGAATCCTTCTCCCTCTCACGAGGGGCTGGCTCATTCGAAGTGCACCGGCCCGTCGACCTGCGCCGACGCCAGCATCTCCCTCATGCCCATGGTGCTCATCTCGGGGAGCTCGTTCGGCGCGAAGAGGCGGGCCTCGATGATCTCGAGCGGGTTCTTTGGGGGCTTCACGGGGGGCTCGACGATGCATTTGACCACCACGGTGACCGCGTGGAACCGCGGGTCGCGCTCGGGGAGAGAGAAGATCCCGGTAACCCGCTCGAAGAGGGACATGACGACCCCCGCCTCCTCCTCGAGCTCCCTCGGGTACGACGAGGCGAGCGACTCCCCCCACTCGACCGTGCCCCCAGGGAGAGCCCAGGTGCCCGTGTCGGCCCGGCGGATGAGGAGCCAGCGCCCGTCCCTCGTGTGCCCCGCGACCACGATGCCCAGGACCGGACGGCGCAGGAGGTGCCGGGCGACCTCCTTGAGGATGCCAAGAGCGCCTTTGGGGAGCACCGAGAAGAGACCGACCGCCATGCACACCTACTCTACGGTGTTTGCCTCGTGGTAGAAGCGCCACCGTGAAGCTCGTCACCTTCCTGGACTCCGGCGCCGAAACCCCTGCCCTCCTGATCACCCCCGCTGGCGACGACGCCAACCTGCTGGTCCCCCTGCCCCCCGCGTTTGCCTGGCTGGAAGGGAGAGAGGGGCGCCCCGCCGACCCGGCCTCCGTGGCGGCCCGCTACGGCAGCTCGGTCCTTGGCTTCGTGGAGCGAGAGGACCTGGCCCGCCCGGCGGCCGAGGCCATCCTCGCGGCCCAGGCCGAGGGCTCGCTGCCCGAAGAGCTCTCCCGTCCTCTCCAGGGTGCGGCCCTGCTCGCCCCCATCCCCAGGCCTCCCTCGATGCGCGACGGCTACGCCTTCCGCCAGCACGTGCTGACCGCCCGACGCAACCGTGGCCTCGAGATGATCCCGGAGTTCGATCAGTTCCCCGTCTTCTATTTCACCAACCACCAGGCCGTGATCGGGCCGGGCGAGCTGCGCGTGAAGGAGCTCACCCTCGAGAAGCTCGATTTCGAGCTGGAGGCCGCCATCGTCGTGGGCAAGAAGGGGCGCGATCTCGGAGCGGCCACGGCCGACTCCCATGTTTTCGGGCTCACCATCATGAACGATTTCTCGGCGAGGGCCCTCCAGATGGAGGAGATGAAGCTCTCGCTCGGTCCGGCCAAGGGCAAGGACTTCGCGACCGGCCTGGGTCCCTACCTGGTCACCCTGGACGAGCTCGGTCCTCGCACGAGCCGTACGGAGCGGGGCAACGTCTATGATCTTGCCATGCGCGCGTTCGTCAACAAGATCCAGGTCTCCAGCGGCAACCTCAAGGACATGACCTGGACCTTCGCCCAGATCCTGGAGCGAGTGAGCTACGGGGTCACGGTCTACCCTGGCGACGTCATCGGCTCGGGCACCTGCGGGACGGGGTGCTTCCTCGAGCTGAATGGCTCCAGGATCACGGACAACCAGTGGCTCCGCCCCGGCGATACGGTCGATCTGGAGATCGACGGCCTGGGGAGGCTCTCCAACACCGTCGCCGTGGAGTGACCTCCCCCGGGGCTCCAGATCCGTAACGCAGGCCTGCGTTTCGTCCACCTGAAGCGGGAGAAGGCGGCCTATCCTGGCCTCATGCCCACTCTACGGCGCTTCACGGTCGTCCCTCGCCTCCCCTCCAGCTTGGAGCGGCTCCGCGACATCGCCCACAATCTGTGGTGGACCTGGAATCCATCCGCGAGAGCGCTGTTCCTGCGCATCGACGAGGCGCTCTTCGAGGCCGTGCACGCCAACCCCATCGAGCTGCTCTCCCGCGTGGGGCAGGAGCGCCTGGACGAGCTCTCCAGGGACGACGCGTTCGTGGCTCACCTGGACTCCGTGGCCTCGAGCCTGGAGCGCTACATGTCGAGGGAGGGCTGGTTCGAGCGGAGCTTCCCGAAGGCCAAGGGGGCGCGCATCGCCTATTTCTCCATGGAGTATGGCCTCCACGAGTCCCTGCCCATCTACTCGGGGGGCCTGGGAGTGCTGGCCGGCGATCACCTCAAGACCGCGAGCGATCTGGGGCTTCCCCTCGTGGGCGTCGGCCTCGCCTACGCCGAGGGGTACTTCCGCCAGGTCCTCAACATCGACGGCTGGCAGGGAGAGCACTACCCCATCAACGACTGGACCCGGCTGCCGGTGCTGCCTGTGCTCACCGGCGAGGGCAAGCGGCTCGTCATCCACGTGCAATACCCCGATCGCATCGTCCACGCGGAGCTCTGGCGGGTTCAGGTCGGCCGTGTGCCGCTCTACCTTCTGGACGCGAACCTGGAGATCAACGCGCCGATCGATCGCAGCATCACCGGCCCGCTCTACGGAGGCGATCAGGAGTTCCGCATTCGCCAGGAGATCATGCTCGGCATCGGCGGCGTCCACGCCCTTTCGGCCCTCGACCTCTCCCCGACCGTGTGCCACATGAACGAGGGCCACTCGGCCTTCCTCGCGCTGGAGCGTATACGGCGCATCATGATGGCCAAGAAGGTCGACTTCGCCGTCGCCAACGAGGCCTGCGGCGCGGGCCACCTCTTCACGACCCACCCGCCGGTGCCCGCGGGCAACGACGCCTTCGATCCGGCTCTGGTCAGCCGCTACCTCGAGCCTTACCGAGCGGCCCTCGGCATCGCCATGCAGGAGCTCGTCGGCCTTGGCCGCCAGGATCCTTCGGATACGTCGGAGGCCTTCTCCATGCCGGTCTTCGCCATAAGAAACGCCGACCACTACAACGGGGTCAGCGCCCTCCACGGCGAGGTGTCACGCAGGATGTGGAAGGGCCTCTGGCCCGAGCTCCCCGAGCACGAGGTCCCCATCAGGTCGGTGACCAACGGTATTCATATCCCGTCCTGGATCTCGCGCGAGATGGCGGCGCTGTTTACCAGATACCTCGGCCCGCGGTGGGCGGACTCCCTCTCGTATCCTCAATTCTGGGAGCGGATCAACCAGATCCCCGACGCCGAGCTCTGGGAGACGCACCAGACCCGGCGCTACCGCCTCATCCAGCTTTGCCGCCAGTGGCTCAAGGCCGCCGCCGAGAAGAAGGGGGCGGCCCCCTCCGAGCTGGCCCTGGCCGAGGAGGTGCTGGACCCTCGCGCCCTGACGATAGGCTTTGCCAGGCGCTTCGCCACCTACAAGCGGGCGGATCTGCTCTTCCGTGACGTGTCCCGGGTCAAGAGGCTCCTGAACAACAGCGAGCACCCTGTGCAGCTCGTCTTCGCCGGGAAGGCTCACCCCCAGGACAAGGGGGGCAAGGAGCTCATTCGAAAGATCGTGCAGTCCGCGAGCGATCTCGATCTTCACGGCAAGGTGGTCTTCATCGAGGACTACGACATGCGCATCGCCCGCGCCCTGCTGGCCGGCGTCGACGTGTGGCTGAACAACCCCCGGAGGCCCCACGAGGCCAGCGGGACGAGCGGCATGAAGGCCGCCGCCAACGGCGCTCTCAACCTCAGCATCCTCGACGGCTGGTGGGCGGAGGCTTACCGCGACCACGGACGCAGCGTCGGCTGGTCCATCGGCCACGGTGAGGAGTACCAGGACGCCGAGGGCGACGACCGGGAGGCCGAGCTCCTCTACGACGTGGTGGAGCGCGAGGTGGTGCCGCTCTTTTACGATCGGGAGCCGAGGAGCCAGCTCCCGAGGGCCTGGATCCGGCGCATGAAGTCCGCGATCTCCAAGCTGGTGCCCGAGTACAACACGGCCCGTATGGTGCGGCAGTACAGCGAGCGCTTCTACGTGCCCTCGATCGAGTTCTCCCACCTCATGAGCGACGACGATCTGGCCGGCGCCAAGGCCCTCGTGACCTGGAAGGGCCGTATCCGCGACGCCTGGCACCAGGTCGCCATCACCGACGTTCGCCTGGAGTCCCCGCTGGAGCTCCAGGTGGGCGAATCGCTCAAGGTCGAGGCCACCGTGCAGCTCGGCGCCCTCGGGCCGGAGGACGTCGCGGTCGAACTCTACCACGGCCCCACCGCGGGCAGCAACGAGCTCACCCACGGGAACCTGGTACGCATGAATTTCCTCGAGCGCACGGAGGAGGGATATCACCGCTTCATCGGCGATATCCCAACGACCGACAGCGGCGCCTATGCCTTCGCCGCCCGCGTCATGCCCTTCAACCCCAGGATGAGCCACCCCTACGAGGCCTCCCTCATCCGCTGGGCTTGACCCTCTCGGGCGAGCCTCCGCTTCTCCTTCACCTCCCCCACCTTCCGGCGCTTCGTCATGAGTCAACGTGCGTGTCCCACGGATTCTCGCTCGGTGATTCGAGCTCGAGGCTCGCTTTGACTGAAGCCCGTTCTGGCGCTATGCGAGACCGATGGCGCGCTCGCTCTCTCCGCTGCTCCTGGTCACGTTCGCCCTCGTGGGCTGCGCCGCCTCCCCTCCGGAGGGCTCGCTCACCCGCTCTCACGGCGCCGCGAGCGAGCGAGGGGCTGACTGCGTGGAGGGCGAGGAGGGCTGCCCGGTCGATCCTGTCGACCCGCCCGTGTGCGTGGAGAGCGAGGTGCTCGCCCTGCAGCCGCTGGACGTCTCCGCGCTCGACCCCTCCAGGGCGGCGTTCAACGCGAGGTGCGGAGTGGGCGAGGTCTGGTGCTCGCTGGCGCTGCGCGCCTACACCTATCCGACCTGCCTGGAGGCCGAGCCGACCCTCGGCGAGCTGACCGCGCTCGCGCTCGCGGAGACGGCGTTCGAGGACCAGCAGAGGGACTTCTCGTCCCCCGAGACCTTTGACCAGGCGACCCTAGGGACGCAGCTCTACTTCGATCACTACGGCCCAGGGTTGCAGGGCGACATCGATGCCTTTGCCGGGGCTACCGTCCTGGAAGCCATGGGCTTCGTCGAGGCGGGGCGCTGCCTCAATTGCCATATTTTCTTGGTCCGCTATATCCTCGTTTATCCGGCCACCCGCACGGTGGTCGTGGTCGACGGGCATTACGGATATGATTCCTGAATGCTCATGCATCGTCTGGTGGCGGCCGTCCTCGCCGCGAGCCTCCCGGCCATGGGCTGCTCGGCCGTCATGCCGCCCTCCTATGCGCAGAGCCCCATGGCGCCCGTGGGCCTGGAGACCAAGCGCCTCCCCGATATCAAGCGCCGTACGCTCGACGGCAAGACCTTCGACACGGCGTCCCTCCGGGGCAAGGTGGTCGTCGTCAAGTTTTTTGCCAAGTACTGCGAGCCTTGCAAGAGGACCTTGCCCTGGTTCCAGCGCTTCGCCAGCGAGCATCCGGAGGTCTCCGTCCTCGGGATTGCCGAGGACGAGCGGGAGTCCGACGCCCGCGAGGTGGTCGCCACGTATGGGCTCTCTTTTCCTGTCGTTCATGATACCGGAAATGCCCTCTCGGGTCGCTTTCGCGTGAGCGAGATGCCGATCACCTTCGTCGCCGATGGCGAGGGCCGGATCCGCTGGGTGGGCGGGCCGGATCAGGGGGAGGGCCAGCTCGAGGCGGCCACCAGGGCCTCTTCGCGCTGAGGCGCTTGCCCGGCGTGCGCCCTCGCCCGGTCTCGGCTAATCCTCGGGGAGATGAGATCGCGCGCCGGCAAAGCTCTATGGTCCGTCCTCCTGCCGCTCGCTCCGTGTGTCGGCTGCGGCAACGGCGCCGTCGCCCAGGCCGTCATGCCCAACGGCGGCCATGACACAGCGCAGCTCGCCAGGTGCAGCGTGGCTGCCAGCCACGAGCAGCCGCTCGTCACCGAGTGGCCCGCGTCGTACAAGGCGCGCCTCGAGGCAGTCCTGCACGAGGGGGCGGTCGCGGTCGAGTACTCCGGCTGCGATCTGCGCATCGTCGACCGCTGCAGGGTCGCCGGCTCCTACGCGTGGAAGAAGACGACCCTCTCGACCGACACCACCGATATCCGGGACGAGGACGAGCTCTACGCCAAGCTGCCCCTGGGCGCCGCGACCCTCTCGGGCCAGCTCAAGACCTCGGGCACGCTCCACGTCCAGACGACCGTGTCCGGGCAGCTACAGCTGGTGGGCAAGGCGGCCGAGGACGCGACCACCGGCGCGGAGTGCTCCCGGGCCACGCACCTGGTGACCGCGCTGAGCATAGGCGCCTTCAAGCTCGCGGCGGGGGGCGAGGTCTCGGGCAGCGCCGGCGCCGAGGTGGGCAATACAGGGGTCCACGGCGCTGGCTCCCAGAGCAAATCCATCCTCCGCTCGGCGGGCGATCCAGGGAGCTGCGAGCGCGCCACCAAGGACGAGCCCAGCCCCGACTGCCGCTCCCCCATCCAGATCTTCCTCACCCCGATCCGCCGCTCGGTGCCCCTGAACATCCTGTCGCCGCTGCCCGACGAGAAGAGCTAGAACCCGAGGCGCATTGCACCCTGCCCGCTCGCCCATCGACGCTCGTGGCCCGGCGGCGCCCCCCGGGAGCTTCCTCCTCGCCGCGACGCTGTGCGGCCTCGCCGCGACGCTGTGCGGCTGCGGCCCCTCGTTCCCCACGCCCTTCACCGCGGAGCGGATGGCGAACGTGGGGACCGGGGAGGCCCTCGTCCACTACCTCCACCAGCCAGGCGCGACCGCCGCCGTCTGTGACCGCAAGGGCCGAGGGCCCCACCTGCGCCGCTCGAGCTCCAGGGATTTCGCCGATCTGACCCGCGGCCTCCTGAACGGCGACGTCGCCCCCGCCCTCTGGCAGCGCTGCGCCATGCTCTTGCTCGAGAGCGTGGAGCCCCAGGAGTCGGCGCAGCTCCTCGAGGCGATGGTGCGAGCCTACAGGAAGCTCCTGGGTCGCAGCGCCATCGAGGACGACAGGAGCGAGCAGGCCAGGCTCGAGGCGATCCATCAGAGCCTGCTCCTCCGCCCTCGAGGGACGGCGCCGCGTGAAGAGGTCGTGGAGGGCGACGTGGCCGCGCTCCGCGAGGCGCTTGAGCGAGGGCGCCTGGGGCCGGTGGCGTCGCGCTACGGGCGCGACGTCCACGTCACGATCGAGCTGGGACGCAGCCTATGGAAGGGCTCGCCGCTCACGATAGCCACGCTTGACGAGCTGAAATCCAGCGAGAGGCCCGACGCCATGGTCTTCTCGGGCCCGCCACAGGGGCGCGGCCCCGATCTTCGCGTCACCCTCGAGCGGCGGTACTCGCCAAGGATCCTGTTCGACGTGGCGGGGCCTCGAGGGCCGCTCGTGGGCGTGGTCGA
>SXGT01400627.1_pt1 | contig 26022 bp, 25 predicted proteins | sample 3176221 | NCBI WGS metagenome assembly SXGT01 (sample SAMN11356862, study PRJNA531348) | freshwater metagenome | isolation source: freshwater sample F1-120 | place: China: Fuxian Lake, Yuxi | collected 2017-12-25
GCAGGGCGACAGATGGACGGACATCGCAGATGAGATGGGCCGCCGTCGCGCTCATCCTCCGGCCAAGGCAGGAGGGGCAGAAGCCGCGCCCCTTGCAGCTCCACGCTACCAGTCTCGTCTCCTCCCACCCGTCACATCGAAGACGCGCAAAGCCTCGGCAAAGCAGCCCGCAGTCCAGGTACCCCTCACCCGTCGTTGGCGAGGCGTTGCCTCGGGGCCTGCTCCTTGTGAGTTACCACCTCGCCCGTCTTGCGAGGCCGTTGCCTCGTGGCCTGCTCCCTGTGATTTACCCCCTTGCCCGTCTTGCGAGGCGTTGCCTCGTGGCCTGCTCCCTGTGAATCGAACCATGTCACAGTCAGAGGAGACGACCACAGTTGTCCCGATGCGAGACGGCTAGGCCGTTCCCTCAGCACCTTCCCTGTTTTGCTCTAACGAGGCCGCCAAAAGACGAAGCCCGCGACCTCTGGTGGAGGCGGCCCGGTCCACTGCCTCACGAGCCCCTCCTCACTCCCACCGTTCGCGTCAGAGCCGGCGAGCCAGCAAGCCCTCCTCGAGCGCCCTCCTCACGGCCTCGTGGGTGGCCGAGTGGCCAGGGCGGCAAGCGTGGACTCGCCCCAGGGGCGGCCCGCCCCACAGGTAGAGATCGCCCACCAGATCCAGGAGCTTGTGGCGGGCGGGCTCGTCCTCCTGGAAGGGCGCACCCGCGTGCAAAATGCATGTATCCGAGATCAACACGACGCTCTCGGGGGAGACGTGGGAGGCCAGGCCCCGGTCCAGGAGCTCCCCCACCTCCCTGGCAAAGCCGAAGGTGCGCGCCGGCGCGATCCGAGCTCGAAAATCCTCGGCGTCCCCCTCCCAGCGGGCAAAGAGCCCCAGGCGTGCATCCCCGAAGTCCACGCTCACCGAGACCCCCCGCCCCGCCCCCTCCTCGAAGACATAGCGGCTCTCCCCCACCAGGAGCTCTCCCCCCCGGGCGACCAGGAGCTCCGGGGAGGGCTCCTCGACGCGCCACGTTAAGAGCGCGTCCATGTAGCGCCTCGCTCCCCCGTCCAGCAGGGGGAGCTCGTCCCCCTGGACCTCGATCGTGAGCCCGTGGTGGAGCCCCAGTGCGCCCAGCGCCGCGAAGAGGTGCTCCACGGTCCCGATACGCACCCCTCCCCCGGACACGACCGTGGAGCGGGCCGAACCCGAGGGCCGCAGCTCGGACAGGGCGACCACGGTGGCTCCCTGTCTCAGGCATACCTTCCCTGGCTCGCGACGGACCACCACCCGGCAAGGGCGCCCCCCGTGGAGGCCCAGCCCCTCGAAGGAGGCCTCCTCGTCAGTTGTTGCCAAGCAGGACACCGATGAAGCGGGTGAGTGAAGGGCCCAGAAAGGGCTTCTCCAGGAGGTGGGTCGGCGGGAGCTGCTCGACGAAGGACTTCACCTCCTCCACGAACACGCCCCCCGTGATGAAGCCGCAGCGAGGCACCAGCTCCGGCGCGAGCTCCCTCAGGCGCTCGGCGAACTCCCTGCCCGAGAGCCCTGGCATCATCAGGTCGCACAGGATGACGTCGAAGCCCTCGCCCCCCTGGATGCGGGCGAGCGCGCTCACCCCGTCGTGCTCGGCGATCACCTCGTGGGTGCGAGAGAGGATGCGCTTGACGAGCGCGGTGATCCCCACGTCGTCGTCCACGACGAGGACGCGGCGGCGGGGGATGATCGAAGGGGGGCGCTCCCTGGCCTCCCCGCCCTGCGTCACCTCGGCGACAGGCAGGACCACGCGGCTCACCGTCCCCTGCCCCTCCGTGCTCTCGATGGTGATCGTGCCCCCGAGGGAGGTCACGATCCCGTGGCAGATGGCCAGGCCAAGGCCGGTCCCGGTGCCGACCGGCTTGGTCGTGAAGAAGGGATCGAAGATGTGAGGGAGGACGGCATCGGGGATGCCGGCGCCGTTGTCCTCGACCGTGGCCATCACGCGATCGTCGCCGATGCGCGCGACGTGGACGCGCACCAGGTTGTGGACCGGATCGTCCACGGAGAAGGCCTGCAGCGCGTTGGAGACCAGGTTGGTCAGCACCTGCTGGAGGCGAGCGTGCGAGCCGACGACCGGCGGGGTGTCGGCCAGCCGGGCCTCGAGCTTCACCCGGTGGGAGAGCTGGCCCGTGAACAGGCGGAGCACCGAGCGAGCGACGTCGCCGAGGTTCGCCTCGCCGCCGGGCTTGTCGTCCACCCTGGAGAAGGCCTTGAGATCGTGGACGATGGTGCGCACCCGCTCGGCGCCCTCCAGCACGTCCTCGAAGGTGGCCCGGAGCGCGGCGTGGGGGGGCAGAGGGGCTCCTCTATCCATGAGATCGACCAGGAACGACGCGTTGCCTATGACGTACGAGAGCGGGTTGTTGATCTCGTGCGCCACGCTCGCGGCGACGGTACCCAGCGAGACCATGCGGTCGGCCAGCATCAGCTGCACCTCGGCGCGGCGGCGATCCGTGATGTCGCGGACGAAGGCCGAGAAGCCATACCCGACCGGCCCCAGCGACGCGATCGCGATCTCGACGGGGAAGGTCTGGCCGCCGCGCTGCGCCTCGCCGTCGAAGCGAGCCCGCCGCTGGGGGGCCTTCTGGGTGAGCATGGCCAGCGTCTCGGCGTGCTCGCGCCTGGAGGACTCCGTGAGCACGACGTCGGCGAAATGACACCGGAGGACGTCGGCCTCGGACAAGCCGAACATGAGCTCGGCCTGGAGGTTGAACCGGGTGATCCCGAAGGCGTCGTCCATGGTGAGGATGGCGTCGAGGGCCGTGTCGAGGATGAGCCTGGTCCGAGCCTCGCTGTCGCGCAGGGCGGCCTCGGCTCGCTTCTTCTCCGTGACCTCGAGCATGAAGCCCGAGAAGCCCACCAGCTTGCCGCTCTCGCCGCGGAGGGAGCGGGCGGAGAGGCTCACGTCGATGACGCTGCCGTCCTTCTTGCGGAGCTGGAGCTCGACGTCGCGCACGAAGCCCTGCCACTCCGCGATGCGCGCCATGGTCCGCTCGTGCTCCCGGTCGACGTAGATGTCCACCGCGCCGCGCAGCTCCTCGACGGTGTAGCCGAGCATGAGCGCCAGCGCGGCGTTGCACGAGACGATGCGGCCGCTGCTCGACGAGCCGAAGATGCCGATCGGGGCGTGATCGACCAGCTCGGCGTAGCGGGTCTCGGCGAGCACCCTCTCCTCGATGCCGTGGGGCACGAGCGACACCAGATCGGCGCCCTCGATGAAGCCCAGGCTCACCTCGACCGGGAGGGAGCGCCCGCTCTTGGTCAGGAAGCTCGAGGTGCGCGTGCAGCTGCGGGACCGAAGGACCTCCTGGAAGCAGGCGGCCCACTGGGCCCCCGTGAGTGAGGGGTCGAGGGCGTGGACCGTGAGGGCCAGGAACTCCTCGCGCGTGTACTCGAAGCGCCACGACGCGCTCTCGTTGGCGGCGCGGATGCGGCCCGCGCGGTCGACGAAGAACATCGCGTCCGGAGCGCTCACCCAGGCGGTCCGCAGGAGCTCGAGCTCCCGGGCGTCTTCATGGGCGAGGCGAGGCGTCCTGAGCCTCACCAGGCGCCTCTGGCTGGCCGCGTCCTGCGCCCCCTCGTCAGGCACGGCGCGGAGGCACACCTGCACCGCGCGGACCACCCCGTCGTCGCCGGTGATCTGGGCCGAGCGGAAGCCATCCTCGAGCAGCTCCCCCTCGTCCACCACGGAGGGAGGCGCGAAGCGATGATCCTCGGGGACGCTCCAGCCGACGAGCCCCGCCGCCGCGCGGTTCCACGCGACGACGCGATCTTCTCCATCGACGAGAAGAAGCGCCTCTTCGAAGGCCTCGAGCATACGATCTCGCACCTGACTCCTTACCCAGGCCCCGATCATATCTCATGAGGATGTACGGCCGCGTCGACCGCGAGGCGCAGCCCCGGCGGGAGATCGTCCTCGAAGAGCACCAGCGTCGATGGGCCGGACATGACCACGTCGCGCACCACGGAGATCCACGAGGGCCGCGCGTTCACCGCCACGAGCTGCTTCAAGGTGGCCTCACGGAGGCGCTCGGAGACGTCGCGATCGCGATCCCCCGTGCGGCGAGCAAGCTGGGCCGCAGCTCTGGCCAGGGTCACCGCGTCTCGCTTCCAGTCGAGCCTGAGGAGGCGCTCCAGCCAGAGCGAGGCGAGGCTCACGGGGAGCACGTTGTGGTGGGGGCCGTGGCCAAGCACCCGGGCCCCCAGCTTGCCCAGAGCGTCCCAGAGCCTGGCGTCGCTCGAGGCGAAGGTGCGCTCGAGGATCCACTCGCCCAGCTGGGCGCGGCGCCTCCCGGGCACCCTCTCCAGGGACGCGGCCAGCGCCAGGAGATCGTCCTGGGCCTCCGGCATGCGCTTGGGGCGCTTGAGGCCCGCCTCCCTGGGCGCGAGCACCGGATCGGCGAAATCGCGGATCGCGCCCTGGCGCTCCTCGGGAAGCCCCGCGGCGACCCGACGGAAGGCGACGAAATAGGCCTGCCAGCCCCGGGCTTCGTCCGGGAAGGCGAGGCGCCCCTCCCAGAGCTTGCCGAAGATCTCCATCCGGCGGGCGTCGTCGCGCTCCCCGGTACCCGGACGGAGGGCGTGGCCGACGAGCTGGAAGAAGACCCGCTCGTGATCGAGGCTGCGGCGGCGGGCCCCCGGGTTCTCGAGCAGGAGATCCGCGAGGCGCCGGGCGCTCGAGACAGGCCAGGTCCCCCGCTCCCCGAGCGCCCGCTCGAGATCCCTGGGCAGATCTTTCACCTCGCGAGAGGGAGCGATCGTCCGCTTGCCGAACACGGCCAGGAGCAGGCGCTGGGCGTGCGCCTCCGCGGCCACGCTCGGCGCCGCCGGAGCAGACCCGACCGGGGCCACGGGGGGAGGCAGGACCGACGACTCCAGCCCTTCGAGGTCGCCCCTCAGGCGGAAGGCCAGGCGGAAGCGGCGAGGCGGGGGTGCGACGGAGCGGCACCCCAGATCCAGGGTCCCCACGGGCGTGAGCTCTCCGTCGATCTGGACCTGGATCTCCCCTCGCTCGGAGCCCTCCCCCAGCCTGGCCACGAGCGGAGGGAGCGGCTGGAAGGACTCCTCGTCCAGGAGCACGACGGCCCCTGGCTCGTCGCGCCTCACGTCCGACGCAAAGACGTCGAAGCGAGCGCGCTTCCCCAGGATCAGGGAAAATACCTTGCCGCTCGCCACGTGGTGAGCACCCTCCTCCGCGCCACGCGGCATCACGCACACGGCCCGGCGCGGCTCATCGGGGCGCGAGGCCAGGCCCACGTAGTACCCCCGGGACGCGCCGCCCCCGATGCGCACCCCCTTGCCCCGGCGAGCCAGCCCGTACGCTGCAGCGCCCCTGGCGACGGCCAGGTCAGGATCGGGATGAGGGAGGACGCGCGGCGCCCCGTCGAAGCAGGCCGAGAGCGCCTTGACGAAGGCAGATGCCATGGCGGGCGATCGGAAGACGCCGCCGTTGAGGAGCAGCGCGGTCGGAGGATCCGCCTCGACGGCGTGGCGGCGGAGGAAGCTCGAGACGTGCCGGGTGATCGCGGGATCGCGTTCGTACGGTAGGCCGAAGCTCCGGAGCGCCCCCCGCACCAGGGTGGGCTCCTCGCCACGAGCGACCCCGGGGAAGAAGCCACCGAACAGGATCCGCTCGGCCTCGTCGCGAGGGAGCATCACTGTGCGCGAGCCCCCCACCAGCCTCGAACCTCGCCCCAGCAGGGTGACGGACACCTCCGCCTCGTCGCCTCCGAAGAGGCGCTCCTTGGCCGCGCGGCACGCCAGCGTGAGCTCCACGAAGCGCGAAGGAGGGAGCTTTTCGCCTTTCTGCACCAGCCCTGTTTCCAGACGGTGAGCGAGCGCCAGATCCATGTTGTCGCCGCCCAGGAGGATATGGCGACCGCTGGCCAGGCGGGAGATCCTGGGCGTTGCGCCCAGCGCGTCGACGCGAAGGAGCGAGAGATCCGTCGTACCCCCACCCACGTCGCAGACCAGGATCACGGCCCCGCAACCGAGCTCGGCCAGCGCCTCCGTGGCGCCTTCCCTGGCGAGGAAATCATAGAAGGCGGCCTGGGGCTCCTCGCGGAGCACCACCGAGAGCCCCGCCCTCTCGGCGGCGAGGCGGGTGAGCTCCCTGGCGTCGTCGTCGAAGGACGCTGGCACGGTGAGCACCAGATCCTGGGAAGCCAGCCTCGCCTCGCGGTGGGCAAGATCCCATGCCTCCCTGACGTGGATCAGGTAGCGGGTGCTGGCGTCGAGCGGGGAGATGCGAGGGACGTCCAGAGCAAGATCCTCTGCGCCGCCCCAGGGGAGGATGGGCGCCGTGCGATCGACGCCAGGGTGGCAGAGCCAGCTCTTGGCGCTGGCCACGAAGCGCTCGGGCGCCTCGGTGCCCCGCCGCCGGGCGAACTCCCCACCGATGAAATCCGGATCGCCTGGGACCTCGCCTGGCAACGGGGCATAGAGGCACGACGGGAGGAGGGCCCTCGCCTCCCGCTCCCCGGAGGCGACGAGCTGGGGCACGGGGAACACCGAGGGCACCCCGCCCTCGCCTGCCACGCTCGCCACCACGGTGTGCGTGGTGCCGAGATCGATGCCCACCACGTGCTCGCTCATCCGATCACCCCGTATCGGCAGACCTCACGCCCAGCTCGATCTTCCAGCGCTCGTCGGGCCTGGATGGGGAGAGGGGCACGGCCTCGAGCAGCAGCGTGCCCACCTCGGTGACGCTCGACGAGAGCTTCACTGGCACCACGTCGCCCACGCTCCGCCCCTCGGCGGGGAGCTCCACCTCGATGGGAGAGAGCTCCTCGAGCTCGCCCGGGCTCCAGCGCTCCAGCTCCGCCCCCGCCAGATCCTGGCGACGCACCGAGGAGCCGAAGAAGCGAAAGCTCACTTTCTCTCCCACGATCACGCCGAGCTCGTGCGCGGGGAGCTCCGCCCGGCTCCCCTCCTCCATGCCGAAGGGCGCCAGGCACAGGGCCGTGAGCGGCGGCTCCACGCCAGGGACCGCGGGGGCCGCGCCCTCGATGCCCACGTAGTAGGCGCGCGCGGTGCCGCCCCGGATACGGAGCCCCTTGCCTTGACGGACAAAGCCGTAGGCGGCGGCGCCCCTGGCGACCGCGAGATCGAGATCGGCGCCCCCCAGCTCCCTCACAGCGGGCGCTCCGCTGGCGCTCAGCCAGCCGTCGATGCAGCTCTTCACCCGCCCCCGGAGCAGGGCGCTCTTCATGACGCCTCCATTGAACAGGAGGACCGAGGGCTTGAGCAGCGCTCCGGGCGGGTGGGACGGGTCAGCCGCCTCGCCCTGGATCTTGGAGAGCGCGCCGGCCTGGCGCGCCAGGAACGAGGCGAGGTGACGGGTGACCGCGGCGTCCTGGGCGTACGGGAGCCCCAGCTGGGTGAGGCCGGAGCGGGCGCGCACCTGGGGGCGCGCCGAGGCTGGCACCACCGGGAAGAAGCCCTCGACCAGGGTGCGCTCGATCTCCTCGCGAGACAGATCCGTACGGATCGTCCCCCCCACCAGCTTGGAGCCCCGACCCGCAAGGACGATGGGCGCAGACTGCATGCTCTCGTCGCCGAGCAGGGCCTCCTTTGCGGCCCTGGCCGAGTGAGAGAGCGCCGCGGTCTGCCAGCGATCGAGCTCTCTCCCCTGCCCGGCGAGCTTCTGCTGGGCCACGTGGGCGAGCGCCAGGTCCATGTTGTCGCCGCCCAGGAGGATATGATCGCCCACCGCGACGCGCACCAGCTCGAGCGAGCCCTCCCGCTCGGCGGCGTAGATGGCGGAGAAATCGGTCGTGCCTCCACCCACGTCGCAGACGAGCACCACGTCACCCACGCGGATCTCCTTGCGCCAGGCGTCCCCCCTCGCCGCCAGCCAGGCGTAGAGCGCGGCCTGGGGCTCCTCGAGGAGGGTGACCTGCTCGAGGCCCGCGGCGTACGCCGCCTCGACCGTGAGCTCTCTGGCCGCGGCGTCGAAGGAGGCGGGGACCGTGAGCACCACCTCCTGGCTCCCGAGGGCCAGGGCAGGATCGCCCCTGGCGATCACGTGATCCCAGGCCTCGGCCAGGTGCTCCAGCGTGCGGAAGGCTGCCTCCACCGGGCTTATGCGCTCGACGTCCTCCGCGGCCCCCTGCGGCAGGATGCTGGCCCTCCTGTCCACGCCGGGGTGGGAGAGCCAGCTCTTGGAGCTGGCCACGACCCGCTGAGGAGCCTCGGCGGCGCGGGCGCGGGCCAACTCGCCGACCGCGTGGCGGCGCTCCGGATCCCACGGCAGCGCCATGGGCCCCTCGCTCTCGTGAGGCGAGTAATGAAACGATGGGAGCAGCGGGCGAGAGGCCACCGAGCCAGGCGCGACCAGCTGCGGGATGGGGAGGATCGAAACGGCGCCGCCGCTCCTCCAGGCCTCCTCGCTCGCGTAGGCGAGGGCCGTGTGGGTCGTGCCCAGATCGATGCCGACGACGTAGTCGCTCACAGCTCCACCTCCGCCTGCGCGACGATGCGCGTGTCGTGGCCAGGGAGGCTCTCGGGGAGCTCGAGGGACTCGACACGCCAGCCCCTGTGGGTGAGGGTACCGGTGAAGGGGGGATCGCCGGTGACGTTCCCGGTGAGCTTGACGGCGTCGGCGTCGAAGCCTCCGGGCAAGGTCACCCTCGCCCCCTCGGCCTCGCTCCGGATGGCGACCAGCCTGGCGTGCTCGCGGAGCGCCTTTCGGCACCCGTCGTGGACGACCCTGGCCGCGGCGCCGATGTCGGCGTCCGGGAAGCCGGCCACGTCCTCCTCGAGGAAGTCGACCAGGCGCCCCTCCCGCTGGAGCAGGGCGAGGAGCGCGTGGGCCGAGGCCACGCCTGGCTTGGAAGGCGCAGCAGGTTTCTCTGGCCTTGTTTTTTCCGGAGGCGGCAGCTCCGGCATGCGCTCGCGCACGGCGAAGGCCCGGCTCGCGAATCCCCCATCGAAGAGGACACGGAAGAAGCAGACCCAGGCGAACCAAAGGCGCGTCCCGAAGGAGAGCTCGGTCTCGTTCGCTATCTCGTTCACAGAACCTACGCTAGCAGGCCGTGGAAAAAGTCATCAACTAAGGCGTTTTGTTGACGAAGTCCGTCCGCTTGAGCACGAGCAGGGTCAGATCGTCCTTCTGCTCGGCCATGTGGGCCTGGACGTCGGCGATGATGTTCTTCACGATATCGCTGCAAGGCAGGTGGGCGTACTTGTTGAGCGCCCGCTCCAGGTTGCGCTCGCCGAACATCACCCCCTTCTTGTCGGCCGCCTCGGTGACCCCGTCCGTGTAGAGGAGGATGATGTCGCCGCTCTCGATGGGCACGGTGGTGTCGGTCAGGTGATCGCCGATGTCGTCCAGGATCCCCAGCCAGGTCCCCCGGCTGGGGATGAACTCGGTGATGCCCTTGCGGGCGCGGCGGATCAGGATGTCCTGGTGCTTGCCCGCGAACGTGAGCTTGTGGTGGTCCAGGTGGAACACCGAGATGCTCATGTACCGGTCGGTGCCCAGCCTGGACATGTTCTGCTTGATGACGGAGTTCACGATGTTGAGCACGCTGGACGGCTTGTAGCCCGCGGTGCGGTTCACCGTGGTGAAGATGCTGGTCTGGGCCATCATCATGATGAGCCCCGACTCCACCCCGTGGCCCGACACGTCGCCGATGGCCAGCCAGCGCTCCCCCGTCGCGGTCAGGATGATATCGTAGTAGTCCCCGCCGACCTCGTCCGCGGGGAGCATGGCCGCCGCGGCCTCGTAGCCCCCTATCTTCTGCATGTCCGGCAGGAGCGCCATCTGGATCTTCTTGGCGACCACCATCTCGCTCCAGAGGGCGTCGCGGGTGTCCTTCAGGATCATGCGCTGCTTGAACTCGTCCTTGATGAGCCTGAGCTTCACGAAATTGATGCTCACGGCGATGATGGCGGTGCTGCACAGAAAATACAGATTGTTGATGAGGTTCGGGGTGGAGAAATGCTGGCCGGCGATCGCGTTGATGGCGACGTACATCACGATCAGGATGGCGCTGTTGATCACCGAGTTGATGACCGCCCAGGGCATCATCACGTTCACGGCGATGAGCACCAGGTTCAGCCCGGCGTAGTACGTCGAGTCGAAGCCGCCCAGATCGTGGGTCATCCACGCGATCATCCCCCCGACGATGAACGATATGAAGTAGCCGTGGAGGGCCGAGTACCGGCTAGGCTTGGTGTAATAGATCACGAAGTACTGCGCGAACACGGTCGCCGTGGTGATGAGCCGGTACACGGCGAACTGCCGGAGCAGGGGCCGCGGCATCATCACGGTGTCGAGCACGAAGAACAGCGGGATGAGCGTGAAGCCAAGCGCGGCCAGGGTCTTGGACCACGCGTGGACGATCGACTGCATGTACTGCTCGAAGGCCGTCTCCTCGGCGAGATCCCGGCTCTTGTCGCTGGTCGGAACTGGCATCGCGATGGCGGTCATCCTCGTCCCCGTGCTGGCTCCCCGGAGGTCACTTCGCCGCCTGCCGGACCTCGAGGAACATCTGGCTCCCGGTCTCCTCGAGGAAGATGCGGTAGCTCGCCCCCGGGAGCTCCTGGGCGAGCGCGGCCAGGTCGGCCTCGCTCCGGTAGTGGAGCACCCAGTCCAGCCAGTATTCCATATAGATCCGAGAACGGTTGCCCACGTGGAAATTTCCTATTTTCATCCACCCGCCGGGCGTGAGGAGCTGATAGAGCTTGCCCAGCACCGTGCGGGCGACCGGCGCTGTGAGGTAATCGAACAGGCCCATCGCGTAGATGAAATCGTGCCGCCCCAGGCTGGCCGAGAGGTCCGCGGTGTTGAGCATGGTGCGCACGGAGTCCCGCAGGAACCTGGCGGTGATGCGGGCTCCCACCGTCGCGCCCACGACCTCGACGGTCTGCTGGGCCTCGTTCAGCGCTTCTTCGTCCTGATCGAGCAGGGTGTACTCGTACCTCGCGCAGTCCTCGGCCGTGGCGAAGAGATCGCGCACCTCCCAGGCCGGGCCGCAGGCCACGGAGAGGATTCGGAGGGGGCGGGCGGTGTCCTGGCGCTCGTGGTAGACCCGCCTCACGCTCTCCACGACCAGCCTCCGCCGGTTGCGCACGGCCTGGGCGGCAGGAGCCGAGGTGGGGTGCTTGTGCATCAGGCGGCCGAAGAGGGAGTCGCCCTGGTAGGTGTTCTCGTAGAGGTACTGCATCATGATCGAGTCCCCGGAGTACCCGCGGGGACGGAGGTTGGTGCGGGTGAGGAAGGGGGACGTCAGGATGAACCCCCACACGCTCTTGCGGAAATAGAAGCCGTGGCGCTCGTGCTCCGCCCGGGTGAAGGGGCGGACCATCTCCTCCAGGATCTTCAGGCGCTCGTCGAAGAAGCGGAAGAAGGCGGGCCCCTGGGCCGCCAGAATGCTCTCCCGGAGCAGCGCCTGGCTCTCGGGGGACTCGCTGGTCAGGCTGGCGTCGATCTCGTCGAAGAGGGAGCGGTGGACCGCCATCTCGTAGACCAGATCCGCCGTGTATGCCCGGAACTCGGGGCGGATGGTGATCCTCCTGGAGAGCAGCAGCGGGAGCTGATCGAAGTCCTGATCCAGGCGCACGACCTTCCTGCGGAGCAGGAGATCGCGGCAGCGTATCTGCGCGTCCATCGGGACGATGGAGCCCTGGATCCCGTCGCCGTGGGCCTCGAAGCGGCAGCGTCCCAGGGCCGCGCTCTCCTTGCCGAGCGCCAGGCGGACCTGGTCGAACACCAGGGGGGCGTCGGGGGGGGACCCGAGCAAGAACCGCACGACCAGGGCGAGCCCGCGGGCGCTCACGACCTCGATGGGGTAGCTCCGCTCACCGTGGGACGCGACGCCGGTGAGGGGCAGCCTCCTCCTCTCGGATATTTCGTTGCCGGGCACCGGGTTCACACACCCCGTATCTCGATGTGGAGATCGGGGGTCTGGAAGATGGCGAGGGCCGAGAAGCTCAGCTCCTGCCAGCGGGTCGCGGCCATGAAGAGGATGGTGACCCTCCCGGTGTTTCTCCTGGCCTCGTGGAGGATCCGGATCACCGGGGTGATCGAGGAGGAGTTCATGTACTCGAGCTTCCGGAAGTCCAGCTGCAGCGGCCTCGCGTTGGCCATGGCGTCGCGCAGCGCCCGCGTCAGGATCGGGGCCAGGAACGCGCTCGGATCCCGGGCGGTGCTACGGCCGCTCCAGACCACCCGGATGAGGTGCTCGTCCTCCGTGATCTCCAGCCTGAGATCACCGCTGGCGTGGATCTGGGTGGCCATTACGATCCCCTCCCTGACGAAGGGACCGCGTCGCGGGTGTACACGGCGTTGATCGCGAGGACGTTGCGATCGTCCACGTAGAAGTCCAGGACGGACTGCCCCTCGTAGGCGATACGCACCAGCCCCAGCCCGCTCTCGCTGCTGTCCATGCTCTGCGCCGACACGTCCTTGAGGGTGGTGAGGTAGGCCTGGAACGGGTCCTGATAGCCGCGGATCCACTGGATGGTGTGGTCGAGGCGGTCCATCGCCTCGTCCTCGTTGGCGTGGAGGGGCGATTTTACCTCGATGATCACGGATCTCTGATCCACCGTCACGGTCACGGCGATCTGGGTCACCGGCCCCCCGTAGAAGCCGTACTTCACGGCGTTCTCCATGAGCTCGCTGGTCACCATGGCCAGGGCGTCGCTCGCGGCGGCGGCGAAGTCGTGGGGCGCGAGAAAGGTCACCAAACGCTTCCGGACGTTCTCGATCTCGCCCCAGTCGGGGGCTACCAGAAGGTTCAGGACTGAATCCATAGCTCTAGTAGATACCTACCCCAGGGGCATTGTCAGCGTCATCGGCAAACGAGCCCTACCGCAGAAAAATAGCGGCGAACGCCAGGCCCGCGCAGAGCAGCGCCCCCACCACGACCAGCGTCATGTGGACGCGATCGGGCGGCGGCTCGTCCGCCCGCGTCAGGGGCCTCGGGTGCGTCTCCTCCTGCGCCGAGTACGCCGGGCCGATCCCCGGATCGGGGGCCAGCTCGCTCGGGGGGATCCGGGCCTGCTCGATCTCGGCGGCGGGAGGCTGGCTCGACGTGCGGCCCCGGGGCTCCGGGATGGCCATCAGCAGCTCCGCTCCGCTGGGTACGGTCTTGTCGAAGGCCAGTCCGGAGGCGACCCCGCTCGCGGGCGCCGAGAACGTCGCGACGAGCAGGGGGCCGCCGGGCGCGCTCGAGGGCTTCGGGTAGGAGGGAATGCTGCTCCAGTCGGAGCGACGCCGCTGGGCCTCGAACTGGATCTGCGCGTCGCGCAGCGCGTCCAGGAGGGCGTAGGCGTCGGGGTAGCGATCCATCCTGTCGCTCTTCATACAGCGGAGGATGATGTCGTTCAGGACAGGGAGGTTCGACAGGGAGCGGCTCACCTCGATCGGGGGCGTGGGCGTGGCGGTGGTGTGGGCCTTCATGTACCCCATGTTCGTCTCGGCCTTGTGCGGCAATTTCCCGGTCATCATCTCGTAGAAGACGCAGCCCAGAGAGTACATGTCGGTGCGCCCGTCCAGGTCCTTCACCTGGTTCCATTGCTCGGGGGACATGAATGCGGGTGAACCGCACATCATCCCTTTCTGGGTAAGGTGGGTGTTGCCGTCCATCATCTTGGCGATACCGAAGTCCACGAGCTTGATGCTCTCGCTCCGGCCCGTGCGCGTGACGAGCATGTTCTCGGGCTTTATGTCCCGATGGATGATCTTCTGCTCGTGGGCATAAGCCAGGGCGTCGGCCATCTGGATCATGAGGGGGAGGGCGCGCTCGACGTCGAACTGCTGGGCCTCCGCCACCGCGGCGTTGACCGCGCTCCCCTCGACGTATTCCATCGCGATGTAGAGCGTGCTGTCCGCGTGCTGCCCGTACTTGTAGATCGTGACGATGTTTGGATGGTTGAGCCTGCTGATGATCTTGGCTTCCTGGAGGAAGCGCTGAAACAGCGTGGCGTCGTACAGCTGCCGGTGCAAGACCTTGATGGCGACGTCGCGCTCGGTCAGCCTCTGGACGGCCCGGTACACGCTGCCCATGCCGCCCTCGCCGAGCTTCGCCGTGATCGTGAACTCGTCGCCCAGGACCACACCGAGGAAGGGGTCCGTGACGGACGGTGGGATGGGCTCGCGCACGGCGCGCATCGTAGCATCATCGTCACGACCGGAAGAGAGAGACGTCGGGCCCGCGAGAGCGCCGACCTCGGTGGCGCGGCGCCTCTGCCGGCGCTCTCACGAGCAGGCCCGGCCTCCGCGGCAAAGGCGCCCGCGGTTGTAGATCCGGCGAAATTTCTGGTATTAGGCCACCAAGGTTCAATGGCACAGAAGCGGGTTCATTTCATCGTTCGGGGCAGGGTTCAAGGCGTATACTTCCGTGCAGCCACGCAGCGCGAAGCTCGAAGGCTCGGGATCACGGGGTGGGTCAAGAACCGGAACGACGGCAGCGTCGAGGTGGTCGCCGAGGGCGACGAGGACTCCATCAAGGAGCTCACGGGCTGGGCGAGCCACGGCCCGTCCGCCGCAAGGGTGGACTCCGTGGACGTGCGGTGGCGAGGCTACACCGGCGAGTTCGCCGAGTTCAGCATCCTCGAGTAAAAGGCCATCCGCGCCGTCGCTCCACCCCAGAAATCGCGGTCCCCTCGGACGAGGTCAGGAAGCGCGAGCACCGGGTCGGGCGTTCGGGGGAGCAGCCGGGAGCGTTTCGATGCAGTCCAGTCTCAGAGCGCCTAGCAAATCCACATCTTCCGGGCGAGCGCTGCGCTCGCTCTGCTTCGTCTTCGCGCTCCTGCCCGCCGCGGCGTGGGCCCAGCACCCGGCCTCGCCGGCCCCGCAGGCCTCGGTGAGCAAGGACGAGAGCGGGAGCATGGGGCTCGAGGAGCTCGAGCGCATGCTGGTCCCCGTGCTCGAGGGCGACGCCGACGCGAGGAAGCGGGGCATCGACGCCGTCGCCAGGCTGGGCCCCGACGCCGTGCCTGCGATCACGAAGAAGCTCGCTCAGCTTCGCAAGGAGCGGGCCGGCGGCATCTTCGCGGCCCTGAAGCTGGTGAAGGAGGCCGGCCGCCCGGGCGACGGCGCCGATCTGGTCGACGGCCTGCTCCGGGTGCAGAGGAGCGACGGCGCCGGCTACAAGGCCACGCTTGCCACCGCCGTGCTCATGCGCGCCCTCGTGAAGATCGGCACCACGCCTGCGGCGCGGGCGCTGGTCCGGATCGCCAGCGCCCACGACGGCGCGCTCCGCCCCGACGTGACCCGGGCGGTCAAGGTACTGGGCGAGAGGGCCGTCCCTGCGCTCATCGAGCTCCGGCGCGCCCCCGAGCAGGATTTCAAGCGCTGGGCGTCGGTGACGCTCGAGGCCCTCGGCAAGCGCATCCCCGGCGACGCGGTGCAGACCACCAACAGCGAGCTCCTGGCCGACGTGCTCCGCGCCTACGCGGAGGTCCACGAGAACGACGCCGTCCCCGTCATCATCTCGTTCGTGAACACGGATCGGGCCCTGGTCCGGCAGGCGGCCCGGGAGTCCATCCTCGCCTTCGGAGGCGACGCCCTCTGGAAATTGCGCGAGGCCTACAGCAACCTCACGGGCAAGCCGCCGGGCGACGGATGGGGCCCCGAGCAGACCGCGAAGGAGCTCTTCTCGGCCTACGATCGGGCCCGGCTCGAGGAGGTCTACGCCCTCCTCGACCAGGGCCTCGCCAGGCAGAAGGAGGGCAAGCTGGAGCTCGCCCTTGCCGACTTCGACAAGGTCCTCGCCCGCCAGCCGATGCTCGATCGCCGCGCCGAGATGGCGCCCGCCTACGCGGCCCGGGGCGAGGCCCTCGTCGAGAGGAGCGTGAGCGAGGCGCTGGCCTCGTACCGCAAGGCCCTGCGCCTCGAGGGGACAGGACCCAGGGCCGCCAAGCTCCAGGCCGATATCGCCTTCCTCGAGGGCAAGGAGCTCCAGGCGCGCGGCATCGCCGACACCGAGCCCTTCCGCCGCGCGCTCGCGCTCGATCCCGGGCACCCCGGAGCCCAGGCAGAACTGAACCGTCTCGACGCCAGGAGCGAGGAGCGGGCCGATCACACCCGGCGCTACGCCGCGGCGGGCGCCGTGCTCGCCCTGGGGATCGCGGGGATCTTTCTCTTCTCCGGCCAGAGCCGCCCCGCGCCGAGGCGCCGGGACGCAATCGAAGGCTGAACGCCCGCCAAACCCAATCATGGTCGCGTCTGCTTGGTAATAATCGGGAAGGATCGGCGACATTCGTAGGCTCTCGAGGTATCGTTGTCAGTGGGACTTTTCCTGCCGCCAGCATGATGGACTCTCCTCCGGAAGACCTGGTGTCCCCCGCATCCGACCCGATGATCGGGAGGGTCATCGGCGATCGTTATCGCGTTCTCCGGCTCCTGGGCGAAGGAGGTATGGCCCGTGTCTACGAGGCGCAGCACACGCTGATCAGCCGCAAGGTCGCTATCAAGGTCCTCCGCCCCGAGGTGGCGTCGTCGCCTGAGTTCCACGCTCGTTTCCTCAACGAGGGGCGCATGGTCGGGACGCTTGGACACCCGCACATCGTCGAGTCCACCGACATGGGCTACACGGAGGACGGAGTGCCTTTCCTGGTGTGCGGTCTGCTCGACGGGGACTCCCTCGCCGCGGTGGTCTCCCGGGAGGGAGCCTTCTCGGCCATGCGCGCCGCCACCATCGGGGCGCAGGTCGCGTCGGCGCTCCGCGTGGCGCACGAGGCCGGCATCGTGCACCGGGATCTCAAGCCGGAGAACATCTTCCTCTCCAGGCGCGACGGGCGCGATCATGCAACCATCATCGATTTCGGTGTATCCAAGTTGCTCCTGTCCGGCGCCGAAGGCAGGCAGACGCGCAACGGCCAGCTCCTGGGGACCCCCGAATACATGGCTCCGGAGCAGATCGAGGAGGGGCACACGGTCGACGCCCGGACCGACATCTACGCCCTTGGGTGTGTACTCTACATGCTCCTCGCGGGGCGTCCCCCCTTCGAGCCAGCCCCGCTCTCGGAGCTCTTTCTCCGGATTGTCAATTTCGGAGCCCCGCCCATCCTCGTGCGCAGGCCGGGCCTCGCCCGGGAGCTCGCCGAGATCATCGAGACTTGCATGAGCCGCGCCCGAGAGGATCGCTTCGAGAGCATCCACGAGGTGGTGAAGGCCCTGCGCGCCTTCCTCGACCACGGGGGCGCGGTGGACGCGATCAAGACGCTCCCCCCTCCTCCGCTCTACCCTCACGGTCCGTTCGATCCCCCCCCGGAGCCGTCGACGACGATCCCGACCGCGTGGACCCCGCTCAAGCCCGAGCTCGCCAGTCTGGAGTCTCCGCCGCACGGCCCGAGCCCCGGGTCGGCGTCAGACGCCCAGCCAGAGCCGCCGGAGATCCTGGGACCCCCTCCCGGGCTCACGCCCACGATCGTGCCGATGCTCGTGATGGCCTACCTGCTCGGGGCGGCGCTCATGGCGTTCTTCACGCTCCGGGAGGGGCCGGCGTCGGAGGCTCCCCGGGGCCTGCTCCACGCCGCCCCGGCCAGCGCGGCGCTGAGCTCGCCGTCCCCCCCCGAGGAGCGAGGGGCCAAGGCGGTCTCGCTGCATGTACTCTGCGCGGAGCCAGGGGCGCAGGTGCGCTTCCGCGACGTCACGAGCGCCCCTCCCTTCGGGGTGGACCAGCTCCGGGCAGGGCCCCGCAGGGAGGCCGTGGAGATCACGGCCCCGGGCCGTCAAGGGCGCCGCTTCTGGCTCGATTTCGGCGAGACGATCGTCCTCGACGTGCGCCTGCCCCCTGGCTCTGGAATCACCGACGCGACGCCCAGCGAGCTCAGCGACGCCCAGACGACGAAGACGGCGCTCTCCCTCCGCGCCGCCGTCCCCCAGACCTCGTCGCTCCCTGGCCTCCCCGTCCCGGCCCCAACGGCGCCGGCCCCACCCGCGCGCCCCTGACCCCCCAAGGCCTCGCCGGGCACTTCCCCCTGTGAATTCCCCTCCTCTCCCTCTCCTCCCCGTGAATTCTCCTTCTCTGGCTAGCCACAACGTCTCGCTGGGCTGCAAGCTGGAAGGATTTTACAGGGAGGAGAAGAGAGAAGAGCTGGGGGGGTTGGTCTCGTTGGGCTGTCAGGCCAACACCTCGGCCTCGGTCTCGGTCTCGGCTTCGGATGTCGTGCCGACGAACTCGATGAGCGACAGAGCCGCGCCATCGCCCCGGCGAGGGCCGAACTTCACGATTCGCGTATAGCCGCCTGGGCGACCCTTGAAGCGCTTGGCGAGGTCCAGCATGACCTTCTCGACCAGGTCGACCTTCTTGTGGTTGCCGCCAGCCTCGGTCCGGGTGCCGAAGCGAGGGATGAAGGCGGAGATCAGGCGCTGGACGTGGAGGCGGCGCGCCTTGTCGGCGTCCGAGAGCTGCTCCTGGGCCGTGAAGGCCACGTCGCCCAGACGGATGGCCTTGGTGATGAGACGCTCGGCCACCCGGCGGAGCTCCTTGGCCTTCGCATCGGTGGTCTCGATGCGCTCGTGGAGCACGAGGTTGGCCGTCAGGTTGCGGAACATGGCCCGACGGTGGCTGGTGTTGCGGCCGAATTTTCGGCCCATATTTCCGTGACGCATGGCTATCTCCTAAAATCTCTCAGGCCTGGGCCTGCTGGGCCTTCCAGCGCTCGAGCATCTGGGGCCAGTTGTCGATCTTCATGCCCAGCGAGAGGCCCATGTTCTGGAGGATCTCCTTGATCTCCTTGAGGCTCTTGCGACCGAAATTCTTGGTCTTGAGCATGTCCTGCTCGGTGCGCTGCACGAGCTCCCCGATCAGGCTGATGTTCGCGTTCTGCAGGCAGTTGGCGGAGCGCACGGAGAGCTCCAGCTCATCCACCGAGCGGAAGAGGTTCTCGTTGAGCGGCGCGTCCTCGGCCTCGCCCGGGATATAGCTTGCTTCCTCGGTCTCCTCGAAGTTGATGAAGATGTTGAGCTGCTCCTTGAGGATCTTTGCAGCGTAGGCGACCGCGTCCTGGGGAGACACGCTGCCGTTTGTCCACACCTCGAGGGAGAGCTTGTCGTAGTCCGTGACCTGGCCGACGCGGGCGTTCGTGACCGTGTAGTTCACCTTGCGGACCGGCGAGAAGAGGGCATCGATGGGGACGGTCCCGATGGGCATCGTCGGGGTCTTGTTCTTGTCGGCGGGGACGTAGCCTCGACCCACGTTGACCGTGAGCTCCATCTGGAGCGGGCCCTTCTTGTCGAGAGTGGCGACCAGGTGATCGGGGTTCAGGACGGCGAGCCCGTCGGCCAGGGAGATATCCCTCGCGTAGATGGCGCCAGGCCCCTCCTTGTCGAGGCGGACGGTGTAGGTCTTCACGGAGGCGGCCTTGAGGACCACCTCCTTGAGGTTGAGGATGATGTCGGTCACGTCCTCCACCACGTCGCTCACCGAGGTAAACTCGTGGAGGGCCCCGTCGACCCGGACAGCGGGGATGGCCGCGCCCTGGAGCGCGGAGAGGAGGATGCGGCGGAGCGAGTTCCCGAGCGTGATGCCGTAACCGCGCTCGAGGGGTTCGCAGGTGAATTTCCCATAGAAGTCCGTGAGGGTCTCGGCTTCGATCTGGATGGCGCGGGGGCGGATGAGGTCGCGCCAGTTACGGGTCGTGATGTTCGACATGCTTCTCTTTCCTCGAGGTGACCTTGAGTTTACGCGACAATCCCACGACGCCTTCGAACCCGCTCTCCGGTCGTCGTCGTTGCCTGGCCGTTTCGGCTCCCGGTCCGGAGCCTCGTGCCGTGTCCTGGATTTAAGGAGCGCTCAGCGAGAGTAGTACTCGACGATGAGCTGCTCCCGGATGGCAGGCTCGTTGAGCTCCTCGCGCACAGGAGCCGCCTTCAGGACTCCAGCGAAATTGGCCTTGTCGAGCTCGAGCCACGAGAGCGTGGGGCGCTTCTCGACGGCGGCGAGCGAGGCGACGATGTTGTTGATCTTCCGGCTTGGCTCGCGGACCTCGATCTTGTCGCCGGGCTTGAGCACGAAGGACGGGATATTGACCCGCTTGCCGTTGACCAGAAAATGGTTGTGCTTGACCAGCTGGCGGGCCTCGGAGCGCGTGAACGCAAAGCCAAGGCGGTGCACGACGTTGTCGAGCCGGCTCTCGAGCAGGCCCAGCATCTCCTCGCCGGTGCGGCCCTTGCGGCGGGTGGCGTCGAAGTAGTACTTGCGAAACTGCTTCTCGACCAGGCCGTAGATGCGGCGGACCTTCTGCTTCTCGCGGAGGCGGACGGCGTACTCCGAGAGCTTGATCCGGGCCTGACCGTGCTGGCCGGGCGGATAGGGGCGGCGGGTGTGGGCGCACTTGTCGCTGTAGCAGCGCTCGCCCTTGAGAAAGAGCTTCATTCCCTCCCGCCGGCAGAGCCTGCATACGGGACCGATGTAACGAGCCATTCTTCTTCCTTGTTCTGCTCGCTCTGCGAGCAAAGACCCGGTTTACACCGCCGATTCCTCGAAGGGATCGTGGCTTCGTCCCGGCTTGCCTCCACAGGAGGCGGGGGAGGCGCTTTTTACCTTGCGCCCCGCAAAAGGCAAGTCCAATCGCCCCCGCCGCAGCTGCTTGCTGAGCGCGGGCAGCGGCGAGCGGCTCAGACGTCGTCCCTCAGCATGACGCGCATGAGATCGTAGCCGCTGACGATCCCGCGAAGCCGGCGGTGCTCGACCACGAGGATGCGGCGCAGGCTCATCTGCACGGCGTGGCCGGCGGCGCGGTAGAGGGGGGTGCTCGCGTCCAGGCAGATGGTCTCGTAGCTCATGGCGTTCTCCACCGGAGCCGAGAGCGCCTCGGAGCCCGCCGCCAGCGCGCGGAGCGCCTCGAAATGGGTGAACACCCCCACGGGCCAGTCCTGATCGACCACGACCAGGCCATGGACATTGGCGACGTCCAGGCGAACGATGGCCTCCTGGACGGACGAGCCCATCTCTATCGTCTCGATGGGGGTGCTCATCACCTCCCGGAGGGGGAGCTCGACGTGGTGGAAGAAGACGGCGCGCATCGCGTCGCGCGAGCTGTGGATCGCGACGGGCCGTCCCCTGCGGGTGACCACCAGGCGGTGGATCTGACGCTCGCGCATGCGCTCGGCCGCCTCCCGGAGGGAAGCCCCTTCGTCGATCGTCGCGACCTTGGCCGTCATGGTGTCGGAGACGATCTCGGCCTTGCCGTCCGCGTTCTTGCGCAACAGATCGCTCGTGGAGACGATGCCGAGGAGCGCCCCTTGCCCGTCGACGACGGGGAGCGCCGAGATGTCCCGCTGGGCGACCAGCGCGTGCACTTCCTCGAGCGGGGTGTCGGGCTTCACCGTGACCAGGCCCTTGCTCATGTATTCCCGCACCGGAGTCGACCACATCGCCATGGCGCTAGGTTTACCAGCCCTGGCGGCCTCGCAAGCGCACAAAAGTGAAGCGCCCGGACCTCCGGGTCCGGGCGCCCGCGGAGCCAGGGCTCCGCGAGAGGGCATGTATTTTACACGAATATACTAGACACGGCGGCGCTTCGGCGGGCGGCAGCCGTTGTGAGGGACCGGCGTCACGTCTCGAATCAGGGTGACCTTGAAGCCCGCGGTCTGGAGGGCGCGGAGGGCGCTCTCTCGACCGGCGCCAGGGCCCTTCACGAAGACCGCGATGGATCGCATCCCGTGCTCCATCGCCTTGCGAGCGGCCTCCTCGGCCGCGAGCTGGGCGGCGAACGGGGTGCTCTTTCGCGAGCCCTTGAAGCCGCGGGATCCCGCGCTGGACCACGAGACGGCGTTGCCGTTCACGTCCGTGATGGTCACGACGGTGTTGTTGAAGGACGATTGGATGTGGGCGATGCCGGTCGCCACGTTCTTCTTCGCCTTCTTCTTGGTCGTCTTCGCCTTCGCCGCGGTCTTCGCCGTCGCCATGGTCTACTCCAGAACTCGTTCTAGCTGAGGTGGTCCGCCCCGCCGGAGGCTCCGGCGAGGCACAAATCGCTCACTTCTTGGGCGCCGGAGCTCCGCCGCCGCGGGACACGATGCCCTTGCGAGGGCCCGTGCGGGTGCGGGCGTGGGTGTGGGTGCGCTGCCCGTTGACCGGGAGGCCGCGGCGGTGACGGAGGCCGCGGTAGCAGCCCAGGTCCATGAGCCGCTTGATGTTCATCTGGACCTCGCGGCGAAGATCGCCCTCGACCTTGTAGTCGGCCTCGAGGAGCTCGCGGATCTTGCGGATGTCGGTGTCCGTGAGCTCCTCGGTCTTCTTCGTCTCGGGGATGCCCGCGCGCTGGCAGATCTCGCGAGCCAGGGCGCGGCCGATCCCGTAGAGGTACGGGAGCGCGTAGGCAACTTGCTTGTGACGGGGGAGGTCGACGCCTGCGATACGAGCCATGACGGGTTCTCTCTACTTCTCGGGGTTGCGGAGCGCCAGCTCCGCGCTCTCTCGGAAAAATTAGCCCTGGCGCTGCTTGTGGCGCGGGTTCTCGCAGATGATTCGCACCACGCTCTTGCGGCGGACCACCTTGCACTTGTCGCAAATCTTCTTGACGGACGGACGGACCTTCATGGCTCACTCCAAACTGAATCTTTACTGGAGCGCGGGCTCCACGCTACTTGTGCCGATACGTGATCCGGCCACGGCTGGGGTCGTAAGGGCTCACCTCCACGGTGACCCGGTCTCCGGGGAGGATGCGGATGTAGAACTGCCGCATCCTGCCGCTGATCGTCGCAAGGACGTCGAGGCCGTTGTCGCACTTGACCCGGAACATCGCGTTCGGCAGTGCCTCCTTGACGACTCCATCGAACTCGAGTTTGTCGCCCTTCGGCTCTTTACGGTCACGACGCTCACTCACCGTCATTCCTCGTCCTCTCCAATGCCTCGGTTAGCTTCGCTCCGCGGGCTCCGTGGCTCCTGTGGCCCCTGCTTCGCGGCCGCTTCGCCCCTCGATCGACGAGAGGACCCGCCGGGTCACCTCGTCGACGTCCCCTACCCCGTCGACCCGCGCGAGCAGGCCTTTTTTTTCGTAGTGAGGTAGGAGCTCGGATGTCATTCCTTCGTAGGTCTCGACCCGGTTCCGGACGACCTCTTCGCGATCGTCGGCCCGGTGTTCGAGCTCTGCGTCAGGGGGCGGAGGCTTATACTTCAAGTGGTAAATCTGTCCAGTCCGAATATCTGTGCGGCGAAGAACGGCTCGCTCGAAGAGCAGCGCCCTGGGGACTTCGAGCGCGATCACCAGGTCAAGCTTGCTTCCCCTCGCAGCGAGCATCTCGTCCAGCGCGTCGGCCTGAGGCACCGTACGCGGGAAGCCGTCGAGCAGGAAGCCATTCTTTGCGTCGTCGGCCTGAGTGCGATCCGCGATGAGCCCGACCACCACCTGGTCCGGGACAAGGCCGCCCAGGGCCATTTTCTCGACCAGCTCGGCAGAGAGCCTCCCCTGGGCCTTGGCGGCGCGCAGCATGTCGCCGGTGGAGATCTGGGGGATCTTCCAGCGCTCGCAGATGACCTTGGCCTGGGTGCCCTTGCCCGCCCCAGGCGGTCCGACGAAGACGAGCCTCATCCTACGTCCCTCCGACCGCGAATGCGCGTGGCGCGGCCCCCTCCGCCAGAGAGCCCCTCGTAGTTGCGGGTGATCAGGTGGGCCTCGATCTGGGCCACGGTGTCGAGAGCGACCCCGACCACGATCATCATGGAGGTCCCTCCCCAGCGAAACGGCACCTTGAAGGCCTCGCTGATGACCGTGGGGACCACGCAGACGACGGCCATGTAGATGGCACCACCCAGGGTGATCCGGGTGAGGACCTTGTCGATGTAGTCGGCGGTCTGCTTTCCCTGGCGGATGCTGGGAATGAACGCCTGCTGCTTCTTCAGGTTGTCGGCCACATCCACGGCCTGGAAGGTCACCGCGGTGTAGAAAAACGCGAAGAAGACGATGAGGCCGACATAGAAGAGGTTGAACACCCAGTCGCCCCGGTCGAGCGAGCTCTGGAAGCCCGTCATCACCGCCGAGATCCCGGGAATCTTCAGGTTGGCCAGGGTGGCCGGGAACATCAGCAGGGAGGAGGCGAAGATCGGCGGAATGGTGCCGGACGTGTTCACGCGGAGCGGCAGGTGCGCGGTCTGGCCACCATAGACCCGCCTGCCCACGCTGCGCCGGGCATAGTAGATGGGGATCCTGCGCTGGCCTCGCTCGAAGAAGACGATGGTGGCCACCGTGGCCAGGATGATCACCACGACCGCGCCCACGTTGAGCGGCTGGATCGAGCCCTTGTTGGTCTCGAAATAACCGAGGACCCCCGAGGGGATATCCGTCACGATCCCGGCGAAGATGATGAGTGACGTGCCGTTTCCGATGCCCCGCTCCGTGATCTGCTCGCCGATCCACATGATGAAGAGCGTCCCCGTGGTGAGGGTCAGCATCGTCATCAGGCGAAAGGCCCAGCCGGTGTGGGTGACCACGTCGCCCACGGCGCCGTCCAGATCGTTGTTGTTGGTCCCCTCGAGCGTCATGGCGATGCCGAAGGCCTGCACCAGCGAGAGGCCCAGCGTCGCGTAGCGCGTGTACTGGTTGATCTTGCGCGTGCCCTGCTCGCCCTCCTTGCGGAGCTCGTCGAGGGGCTTGTAGACCATGGTCAGCAGCTGGAAGACGATGCTCGCGCTCACGTAAGGCATGATGCCCAGCGCGAACACGGAGAGGTTGCCCAGGGCACCGCCGCCGAACATGTTGAAGAAGCTGAGGAGGCCCCCCTGCTTGTTCACCACGGCCCTCATCACGTTGCGATCCACCCCGGGGATCGTCACGAAGACGCCGACGCGGTACACGGCAAGCATGAAGAGCGTGTAGATGACACGCTTCCTGAGCTCCGGCACTTTGCCGATGTTCGCGAGGCCCGGGAGGAAGGACATGACGCTACTCGGAGCCGGCCTTCGCCGAGCTCACGAGGACGACCTTGCCGCCGGCTTTCTTGATCTTTTCCTGGGCGCTCTTCGAGAAGGCCTGGGCGGTCACCACGATGGACTTGGTGAGCTCGCCGTCCCCCAGGATCTTGATGGAGTCGCAGGAGCCCTTGATTAGGCCTCGCTCGCGGAGCGCCTTCTCGTCGACGTTGGCGCCGGCGGCGAAGACCTCCAGGTCGCCGACGTTGACCGCGGCGACCGTGCTGGCCAGGGGATTGTTGAACCCCCGCTTGGGGAGGCGGCGCTGGAGGGGGGTCTGCCCGCCCTCGAAGTAAGGCTTGAAGCCCCCGACGCGCGCGTACTGGCCCTTCTGGCCGCGGCCGGCGGTCTTGCCGAGACCGGAGCCCGGACCTCGCCCCTTGCGGAGCTTGACCTTGGTCGCCCCGAAGGGCTTCGCGAGATTGCTGAGAGTATCAGCCATGATCCACCTTCTCGATCTCCACGGGCTCCCCGGGCCCCACGCTCTCGTCGACGCTCACCAGGTGCATGACCTTCTTGATGGCGCCGCGGAACGACGGGGTGTTGGCCACGACGACCCTGGTTCCCGGGCCGCGCAGACCGAGGCCCTTGACCCGCTCGCGCATGTCGTGAGTCTGTCCGATGAGGCTCTTCTTCTGAGTAACTACCAACGTCTTCACGGCCTGGCCTCCAGCGGCTTCCTTGCCTTCTTGCCGTCGTGCGGCGCGATCTGCTCGACCTGCTTGCCGCGCTTCTGAGCAACCATCTCCACGCTGCGGAGCTGGCGCAAGGCGTTGATCGTCGCCCGGACGACATTGTGAGGGTTGGCGCTACCAAGGCACTTGGTCAGGATGTCGTGGATGCCGGCGCTCTCGACCACGGCCCGGACCGCGCCGCCGGCGATGACGCCCGTCCCGGCAGAGGCCGGACGGAGGAACACCCGGCCGGCACCGAAGTGCCCCAGCACCTCGTGAGGGATGCTGACCCCGGTGAGCGGGACCTTGAAGAGGTTCTTGCGCGCCTGGTCGTTGCCCTTGCGAATGGCCTCGGGGACCTCGTTCGCCTTGCCTAGACCGACCCCCACGTGCCCGGACTCGTCGCCCACGACCACCAGCGCCGCGAACGAAAAGCGTCGACCGCCCTTCACCACCGTGGCGAC
>SXGT01014320.1_pt1 | contig 26010 bp, 14 predicted proteins | sample 3176221 | NCBI WGS metagenome assembly SXGT01 (sample SAMN11356862, study PRJNA531348) | freshwater metagenome | isolation source: freshwater sample F1-120 | place: China: Fuxian Lake, Yuxi | collected 2017-12-25
CCGTCGTGAGACAGGTCGGTCCCTATCTGATGTGGGTGTAGGATGATTGCGGAGGTTTGCCCCTAGTACGAGAGGATTGGGGTGGACGGTCCTCTGGTGTTCCAGTTGTAACGCTAGTTGCAGCGCTGGGTAGCTAAGACCGGAACGGATAAGCGCTGAATGCATCTAAGCGCGAAGCCTTCTCCAAAACTAGTCATCCCAACGAGTCCCCTGGTAGACCACCAGGTTGATAGGCCGGCGGTGTAAGCGTGGTAACACGTTTAGCTTACCGGTACTAATCGGACCATCGGCTTGATCACCTTCCTCCAATCGGCGGTCGCATTCGTGCGACGCGACGATCGGGAGAGGGTTCTCCTGATCACAGCCTCGTTCTCGAGCCATTCACCTGTGCCTCACTCGCCGACGCGGCCCCGCGTCGGCGAGTACCGCACACTCGCCAGCGTCATGTCGCAGGCGAGAATCGAACTCCGGGTGATCATAGATTCCTGGCCATACCCGTTCCCATTCCGAACACGGTCGTCAAGCAGGAATCGCCGATGATATTGCTACGCGAGAAAGTAGGTCATCGCCCGGGCCTCACAAGCAGCCCGCGCCAATATGGCGCGGGCTGCTGTCTTTTCCAGCCTTGCTTCGCCTGGCGTGCCTCATATGAGGGGAACAGCGCACGTTTGCTTGACTGCAGCCTTTGCTCAGTCGCCGAACATGGCGGGCTCGCACCCGGAGCTTCGCCAGTCCGGCTCAGTTCGCCATTCCTAAGCGGTCCCCCAGACTTGCACGGCGCCCAGCTTGAGCCGGCTCGCATCGAAGGTCGCGCACCAAATCGAGCCCCAAGTCAGGTAAGTGGTCAGGCCAGTGGTCAGGCTCGATGCGGACGGGGCGATGTTCGCCGGCTTGCGTTCCATGACTAGCTGGGCAGTCCATATGGTGCGCCTGCTTGCTGCTTGAGCGCCAGCAGCGACTGGCCGCTAACGAATGGCCGCTAACGAATGGCCACTGTGCCTAGGCTCAACTCGGCTCTCGCAACGCCTCTACGGCAAGTTCTCATCTCCGCCGGGGCGCTAGATAGAGAGTTGCCTCACTACGAATTCTCATCGCATTCCTGGCTGCGACCCCGATCCTTGTGGCTCTTGCGAAGATCCGTGTGGCTCTTGCGAAGCGGCCATATCGAGGGTCGCGCTTGGCCACCAAGGTCGCGGCTCACCTGCGCGCGGCGATGATCACCGACCTTGGGATTCCGGCTCCCATCGGCACAGCGGCAATCATCGGTCTCCAAGTGCCTACACGGGCCCCAGTGCAGTCTCTCCCGTCCCGGGGTGGGTGCCCAACCACGAGACCAAAGCCAAGCGTCCGCCTCGATCCGCCAGACGCAATGCCGAATCTGCGTGCTGCTCAGTAACGCCGGACGACTCCGACGACGACGCCCCTGATCTCGAGCGAGTCGGGGTAGATCGGTTGCATGCTGGCATTGGCGGGTTGCAGGCGTACGCGTCCGCCCTCTTGGTAGTAGCGCTTGAGGGTGGCTTCTTCGTCAGGCAACACGGCCACGACCGTTTCGCCGTTGCGCGCGGTGTCGCGGCGCTCGACCAAGACGATATCGCCGTCCCTAATGCCATCTTCGATCATGGACAGGCCTTTCACGCGCAAGGCGTAGCAGTCGCGTCCCGGCGGCAGCAAGTCGGCCAGATCGATTTCCTCCGGAGTCTCGAGCGCCTCGATGGGGTTGCCGGCGGCGATGCGTCCAAGCAGCGGCAAGCGCGTGGAGCCCGCCATGGCCGAGGCGCGGATCTGCATGCCGCGACTCTTGTTCTTGGCGAAGCGTTCCATGACGCCCTTCTTGCGCAGTTCCTCGATGTGACCGAAAACCGTCACCTTGTTGATGCCGAAGTGCGAGGCCACTTCCTCGAGCGTGGGGGAGACCTTGTGGGTCTTCGAGTATTGCTCGTAGAAGTCGAGGATGTCCCTTTGGCGGCGTGTGAGCGGTGCGTTGGTCATGCTGCGTTCAGGATCGGCTGTGGGGGGCGTGTGCGTACACGCGACCCGGGTTTTGAGAGTCCCTGATAGGGCGACGGATTGAGGTGTTGCGATCGAGGCCGTTGCTGCTTGCCGCTGCGAGGAGCTTGGATCATGCCAAGCAGCATCCTTCGATTGCAGTGGCTGAAATTCGACCTGAGGTTGGAATTCCCGCTGGTTCTCTTGCTGCTTGCTTGGCGAGTGCATCGCCGACCCCGGCCTACTGAACTTCCCTGCTTGGATTGCAGAGGTGTCGGCCGGGTTTGGCTGTCCGTCTCCTGCGAGGCTCTGACTCCGATCGGCTTGGAACCGCTCAGTGTGATACGAGGGTCCGCCAGCCGGTGTACAGCTTGTCGCGTGACAGTGCTTCTCATGTCGGTGGGCTGCTGTGATGGCCTTCTCGACTCTCCAATCAAAAGAGAAAGGTGGACACCACCGCGAGCGTGGCAGCGAACACGGCGAGGAAGTCGTTACGGAGGGTGTCGATGATGCGGGTCATGATGGGCTCCTTGTCCGGTTTGGCTTGAAGGTCGTTGCGGTGGTCTCGCTGTTGCTAGTCGTCGGCGCCTGCGCCTGCCGTCTCGTCGTCGCAGGTGTCTTTCGTGTCGAGCGCCAGTGCCGGTCCCAGTCCGCGGGGTTCAGTCCACCCGTGGGTTGTGCCGGCTGTTGCTGGATCCAGGTGATGTCGGCCTGTGGCGCTCGACCCGAACGACACGCGAACTATAGCCGCGGACTGCGGGGCTAACAAGGGGCGAAAGCGATTGGGGTAGGTTATGCCGTAAAGTGCTGTCGAGTAGTAAGATAGCGCGTTCGGAGACGATCTGAGCCCGTCGATTGAGGGTGGCAAGGTTAGGGTTCGGGTCTGGTGCGCAATCGGCGCCGCACTTGAGACGCCGGCCCACCTTCGCAGGCTTGATCGAGTGCACCTGATTCGGTCGTGCAGCTCGTGCGAGTCTCCTCTTCGTTCTCTCCGGCATCGTCTACACTCGTTCCTTGTTGCACGGCGCCGTCGACACGCTTGACCTGCATCGCCACCAGTTGCCCTTCGGCCTGCGGCAGGTGCCCTTTTTCCGCTTCGATGTGGTCGTGGTCGGCGGGGGAGTTGCAGGCGGAGCAACTGCCTTGGCGGCTGCCAATGCAGGGGCGACTGTGGCTGTCGTCCTGAAGGGCGAGGCCAAGGACAGCAACACGCACTGGGCCGCCGGTGGCATCGCCAGCGTGCTGGAGGCTCCCGATACCTTCCAGGCGCACATCGCCGACACCTTGGCCGTCGGCTGCGGCTTGTCCGATCGCGAGGCGGTCGAGCGGGTCGTGCGTGGCGGTCCGGCAGCCATCGACTGGCTGCTCGCCCTTGGTGCGCAGTTCGATCGTCGCGCCGATGGTGCGCTGGCGGTTTCGCTCGAGGGCGGCCACAGCCATGCCCGCGTGGCGCACGCCAACGGTGACGCGACCGGCATGGAGATCCAGCGCACGCTGGCCGCCGCGTTGGCTTCTCACCCTTTGGTCGAGGTCTTCCCGCACACCTTCGCCGTCGATGTCCTGACCGAGCGCGATGGACGCGCCGGCGGGATCTTGGCCCTTGACGCTCGTGGACGGCGCATCGCCTTCTGCGCCGCCCAAGTCGTGCTCGCCACCGGCGGCGCTGGCCAGCTCTACCGCGAGACGACCAACCCCGACATCGCCACGGGCGATGGCGTCGCCATGGCGTTGCGCGCGGGCGCGGCTCTGCGCGACCTGGCATTCGTGCAGTTCCATCCGACCTGCCTCTACATCGCCGGCGCGGCGCGCGCCCTGGTCAGCGAGGTGGTGCGCGGTCATGGCGGGGTGCTGGTCGATCGGCACGGCGTGCGCTTCATGCAGGAGTCCCATCCCGACGCTGAACTGGCGCCGCGCGATGTCGTGTCGCGCGCGGTGGCCGCTCGCATGGCGCAGACCGGCGACACCAGCGTCTACCTCGACTTGTCGCAGGTCGATGGAGACGCCCACGAGCTGTTCCCGGGCGTCTCGCGGATCTGTCGCTTCTTCGGGATCGACATCGTCAAGGACCCGGTGCCCGTCCGACCGGGTTGCCACTACCTCGTCGGCGGCGTCGCCACGGACCTGGACGGCCGCACCGGCGTGCGCGGCTTGTGGGCGGTGGGCGAATGCGCCAGCACCGGGCTGCACGGGGCGAATCGCATGGGCAGCAACTCGCTGCTCGAAGGGCTCGTGCTCGGCTTGCACGCCGGACGCGCGGCCGCCAGCGAGTCTGCTCGCGATGTCGACCCGCGCGCGCTCGTCTCCAGCGGCCCGGAGCGCGATTTTCGCGTCCCGCCGGGCGTGCAGTTCAACACCCAAGACGTGGTCTACGCGCTCAAGTCGTTGATGTGGCGCCAAGTCGGAGTCGAACGCGACGGCGCGGAGCTCTCCGATGCGCTCGCGAAGCTCCACTTCTGGGCACAGGCCGCCTCGCGCGCCGGCGACGGCGGAGCGCGCGCGCTGGAGCTGGTCAACATGCTGACCGTGGCGCGGGCCATCGTGTTGTCGGCGCTGCACCGGCGCGAATCGCGCGGCACGCACCATCGGCGCGACCACCTCCAGCGCGCGGAGCCTTGCCACACGCTGCTGCGGCCCGCCATCGAGCAGGGCATGCTCGCGCGGTTGTACTTGACCCACGAGCCCGTGCGCCTCGCCGCCGGCGCTCCTTCCGCGTGAAGTCGCTCGTCGCCCCGCGAACGGCCTTCGGCCTGCAGCGCATGGACACGCGCGCTCGCACGCAGCAACCTGCGCTCCGGCATCCCATGGACCTTCGTTCGATCATGATCCACGCCACCGCATGAGCCGTCCGCCCAGTCCCACCGCCCGTCCGCGCGAACGCATCTTGTGCGTCGGCGTGCGCCATCCCGAAGCCGGCGACATGGACGAGGACTTGTCGGAGGCCGAAGGCCTGGTGGCGGCCGCGGACGCCGATGTCGTGGGCGAGGGCATCCTGCAGAAGAAGCAGCGCCCCGATCCGGCCACGCTCTTCGGCAGCGGCAAGGTCGCCGAGATCAAGCACGAGCTCGAGCGCTTGTCCCCCGACGCGGTGGTCGTCGACAACGACTTGACGCCGGCGCAGGGCCGCAACCTGGAGAAGGCCTGGGGCGTGCGCATCATCGACCGCAGCGAGCTGATCCTCGACATCTTCGCGCGTCGCGCGCGCACGCGGCAGGCGCGCCTGCAGGTCGAGCTGGCGCAGAACCAGTACCTCGCGCCGCGCTTGCGGCGCATGTGGACGCACTTGGAGCGCATGGAGGGCGCGATCGGCGCGCGCGGCCCGGGCGAGACCCAGCTCGAGAGCGACAAGCGCCTCGTCAAGCGCCGCATCCAAGACCTGCGCGAGGAACTGGCCGAGATCGAGCGCCGCAAGCAACGCGAGGTGCGCACGCGCAGCGACATCTACACGGTGGGGCTCGTGGGGTACACCAACGCCGGCAAGTCGACCCTGCTCAACGCGTTGACCGGCTCCGACGAGCTGGTGGCCGACATGTTGTTCGCCACGCTGGACACGCGCACGCGCCAGTGGCGCCTGAAGGACGGTCGCACGGTGCTCTTGTCGGACACCGTCGGGTTCTTGCGGCGACTGCCGCACCATCTGGTCGCGTCCTTCCACGCCACTCTCGAGGAGACGCTCGAGGCGGACCTGTTGCTGCATGTCGTCGACGCCTCGCATCCCGAGGCGAGCGTGCAGATGCAGGCGGTCGACACGGTGCTGGGGCAGTTGTCGGCCTCCACGCGCGCCGAGATCTTGGTCTTGAACAAGATCGACCGCGTGTCCGATCCGCTGCAGCTGCACTGGCTGGTCGCCGAGCGCAAGGAGGACTCCGTCTGGGTCAGCGCCCACACCGGCGCCGGGCTCGAGCGCCTTGATGCCATGGTCGCCAACCGCCTCGATCGCCGCAGTGTGCTGGTCGAGATCAGCATGCCCGCCGGCGACGGCCGCCTCGACGCCGCCATCCGCAAGCTGTGCCGCCCGCTCGACGAACGCTACGACGAGCTCGACGGCGTGCGCACGCTGCGCGTGATGCTGACCGACGGAGCGCTCGGCAACCTGCGCCGCGGCGCCGGCCCCGAGGTGCGCTTCGAAATCCTCAACGCCGCGCGCGAAAGCCTCGCGCCCTAGGCGCAACCACTCAGATGAGCGGGCGCTTGCCACGCGCGAGCCCCAGCCACGGCAGTCGCGAACGCGAAGCTCCGCGAGCAAGCCCGCGAGCAGCAACTGCGCGGGATGATCCAGGAACTGGCGCGCTTCCGTGCGCAGTGCCGGACGCTGGAGGGTTTGGACCGTCTGGGCAAGCCGGCATATCGCTGGTGGCTGGACGAAGCGGCCAAGCTGCTGGACGGGCAGGCGGAAGACCTCGCGACCGGAGTGGAGTGGCGCTCTGGCTGGAAGGATGTGCAGGCGAGGCTCGCGGAGCTGCGCGGAGCGGCTCTGGACTACACGGAGGCGGACCGCGCTCGCGACGAGGCGACCCATCCCGTACAGGCTCGGATCCGCGGGCTGGAATCCTCGCGCGACATGGAACTCGATGCGATCAAGACGCGGCTCGAGGATGCTCCGCTGGAGGCGAAGGAGTTGCTGGAAAGCCGTATCGCCTACAGCGAACTGCGGTTGGGCGCGAAGGCGTGGCCGAGCGATGCCGACGTCGCCAAGGCCAATGCCGAGCGCCTGCAATCGACGGACGTCTTGCAGCTCAACCGGCAAGCGTGGACCTCGGTCGATCCTGATGGTTCGCTTGGCACTGCGGAGCAATTGGTGCTGGCGATGCTGCTGGCGAAGCGCGGGGTGGAGCTGCCTCCCTCCGATGTCGTCTATCGTGTAAGGACGTATACCGGTGAGCCTGGCGATGAGAAGGTGAAGCTGTCTTCCTCCGGTGGCGCCCATGAAGTGCGCCACACGTATGCATGGTCGTTGACCTGGCTTGGCCGGGGTCCAGAGGCGCTGGCGGCGATCGACTCCGCCATTGCGGTTGCGGGGGATGCGCGTCCGTTGATCGAGGCGAGCACGACACGCATCGAGCAGGAACTCGCTCGCTGGGCGGAGGCGGAGCTTCCGACTCGGCAGGCGGAATTGGTCGCCTGGCGCAAGGAACTGGCGGCTTGGGCTTCGCCAGCGGATTTGGAATCGCGCATTGCGAGCGAGCAAGCGCCTGTGCGCGCACGCTACGAGTCGCATTTGGCGTCGTTGCGCGCAGAGTCGAAGGAGCGGCGCACGTGGCGGTTCGCGGACAGCCAACAGGAATGGTGGCACGCGCAGCTGGCCGCGTTGGATGGCGAGTTGAGCTGGCTTGCGACGATGCGCGAGGCTGCCTTTGCGAGCACGGAGAGCGAGCTTGCCAAGGCACGCTGGTCTGAGGCGATCGAGGGCATCGCACGTTCCCCGAAGTACGCGGGTCAACGCTGGCCGAGCGGTGATCGGTTGACACCGCAGGCCGGCTTGTTGCCGTTGGGCGCGAACCCCGTGACGGGGTTGTGGGAGTTCGTGCACTTGCAGACAGGCGTGGAGCCCACGCTTGGTGCAGATGGTCGCGTGTTGCGCGACGCTGAAGGTCGGCTGACCTTGACGCCGGAGACCGGCATGGTGCTGGTGTTGCTTCCGGGAGGTCGGGTGCCGGTGGCCGACAACGTCGACCATCGCCAAGCGGACTGGATCCCGCGCGTGGACTTGTCTCCGTTCTTCCTGTCGAAGTACGAGCTGATGGTCGAGCAGTGGGACCGCGTGTCCATCCCCCGTCATCGTCTTGCCGTTCGTCCCTACACGCGCGGCAAGACGATGACGCCCATGAACAACATCTCTTGGGACGACATCAGCGCGCTGTGGCCTCGAGAGTTGGGTTGGTGCGGATTCCCGAGCGAGACGCAGTGGGAGTACGGTTGCCGCGGCGGCACGGCGACGACATGGTGGACAGGGAACGATGAGGATGCGTTGAAGGGTGCGGGCAATGCGATCTATGGGCGCTATGGGAGCACCAGCATCGCTCCGGTGGGCGCGCTGCGCGCGAACGCATTCGGGTTGCATGATGTGCACGGGAACGTGTGGGAGGTGTGCGGCGACACATACAGAGCAACGGCAGATCCTCGCACCGGCGACGGCTTGCGCGATGATGGCGTCGATGGCTCCTCCTCCCGCGTGCGCCGCGGCGGCGGCTTCGCCGACGCCGCCTCGGTCGCGCGTTCGGCGGACCGCAGCCTCACCTTTCCGGGGGGCCGGGACAACTACCTAGGCCTCCGTCCCTCCAGGGGCATCACGCCTTGATCCTTTACCACTTCACCAAGTGGGAACCGTTGGCTAACGCCGTTGCGAGGCGCCGCGCCTAGCGCGGCGAGCGTCAGCCGCCAGCGCGTGGCGCAGCGCCGCTGCGCGCAGTAGAGACTGCGATTTTTTTTCGCGGCGCGCGTTTATCGGGGCGGGTGTTGCGTGTGGCGGGCACCGCAACGCCCGCGCTCGTGGCTGCCGCCTTGCACGGCCGAGGCCGCCCGCCGCCAGCTAGCACGGGCCACAACCTCGGCTTCGGCGCCCCTCTCGCCACGGTCACCGTCGCCAGTCCGTCAACGTTCCAGCACGCGCCCGACCTCCTCCGCCACCACCGCGTACCCCGCCCTCCGCGGGTGGTAGCGGTCGCCGCGCAGGAACAACTCCTTCGGCGGCGTGGTCGCGTGCGCGGCTTGGCGGAACGAGGCGGCGAGGTCGAAGGTGGCGATGCCGCGGGCTTGGCAGGCTTGGGCCAAGCGTTGTTGCAGCTCGTCCTGGTGCAAGCCGCCGAGGACTTGCGACTCGTAGGGGAAGAGGAACATGACGAGGCGCGCGCCGGCGGCTTGGCAAGTGGCGTGCAAGGCGTCGAGGTGGACCAGTTCGCGGTCGAACGCGGCTTGGTCCTCGGCGGCACGCGCGGGTTGCGCCGCGGCCAAGGCGCGGGCCTTTTCCCAATCGCCTGCGCGTCGCAGGTGCCACCACCATGCGCGCGCCAGTCGGTACAGCGCCAGGCGGCCCATGGCGTCGCGCGCGTCGTCCGAGAACGCGCGGCGCAGGCCGTGGTCCTCGAAGGCTTGCACGTTGGCGCGGCGCACGACGCTGTCGAAGTCGTTGGCGTTCCAACCGACGACGACCAGGTCGTAGCGTCCATCCAGCAACGCGCGGCGCGTGGCTTCGGCGTATTGCCGGCCGGAGTACCCGTTCACGCCCGCGTTGTCGACCACCGCGCGCGCGCGGCGCGGGTCGGTCGAGCGCCGCAGCAAGGCCTCCAACTGGCGCGGCCAGGTGTCGCCTTCCTCGACGCCCTTGCCGAAGGTGCAGGAATCACCCACGGCCAGGACGCGCATGCCGCCGGGCTCGACCGCGGGCGAGCTCGAGCGTCGCCGCCCCGCGTCGTCGGTGGCGTAGGGGCTGCCGTCCCAGTGGCTCTCCCACGCGGGACGGTGCACTTGCTTCTGCACCGGATCGGCGAGGTAGGGGCTCCGATCGACGAGAGTGAGCGGCCCCGGCTCGCCGGCGCGCGTCACGAGTTCGGCCACGACGAGCAGCGCGAGACTCGCTCCCAACCCCGCCAAGAGCTTGCGCAGGATCCGCATGCCTCGACCAGTCTGCGGCGTGCACGGCGAGGCGGCTAGTCGCGCCTAGGGGTTTCGCGGGCTCACCGGGCTGCGCGGGCCCAGTAGTCGCCTTTGGCGAGCATTCGCCTAGGGCTAGCCGTCGGGAGTCTGCAGCGCGGCTTGCGCGGGTGTTGGCGTTTGACTTGGGTCAAAGCCACGCCTTTCCCTTCGGTGGCGAGGTCACCGCGGCTGTCTATCTGTTTGTAGGAGAGCGCCCTGGCCGCGACGCGAGTCGGGTCGCAGCAACCAGTTGTCACCCAAATGGAGATCAAGAACGGCACATGCACCACGCTTCTGGACAGGCCGCCGGCACGAGCATCCGTTGGGTGAGCGGTCGGGTGGTCTGTCGTTTGCGAGCAGCCAGACACAGCTCTAGCCCCGGCGCCAATCGCAACGGGTGCCTCTTGCCGTGCACCTCGCCGGGTCTCAGGCCGATCGACAGCCGCGGGCGACCGAATGGCTCGTGGCGCCGTCGGATTGGCGTGCGGGGCGGCATCGGGGCGGCATTGCGGGGCGGAGTAAAAGGGGCAAGGGCCGGCGACATCTACGGTGGAGGAGACCTTGGCCTAGCCTCGACCAGCTCTGGGTCGAAGAGCGTAGGGTGGTCAGCGGTCGACTTAACTACATGTCAATCCAAGGCTTGTGCGTGAAATCTCGGCGCGGCGTGCCTGAATCTTACGCGCACGGAAGAGTCCGCTGCGTACCTAAGAGGATGGGCTCTGGCGACGCGCTCTCCACGGTGCAAGCCAAGCCGGCGAACCGCAGCACCGGCGCCTAGACCTTGGCTTGCGCGGCCCGTTCTCAGGTCCAACGCCAGCAGCCCAACTTCCAAGCGACCGACCCCCAAACGACCAACCCAGCCGACTGCTCCGTTCCCCACCACCACCACGCACACCACGGGATTCGCCGACCAGCGGATCCGACCACCACGAGAGGGACACCATGAAGCGAACGAACAACCGCCAGCGCCTGCCTGCCAAGTCTGCACGCCCCGCCGAGCAGGGGACGCGTGGGCGCACGCGTGCTCGCTCGACGGGCGAGGTGGCGCCGACCGCCGCCCAGAAGCAAGCCGACAAGGGCCAGCCGCAAGCCGCGGCCAAGCCCAAGCGTGGTCGCGTCGTCCCGGCTGCCGCGCGCGGGGTGGCATCGAACAAGTTTGGTGCCATCAAGCCGGCTGCCTCCAAGGTGGTCGCCACGACCACGCCGCAGGTCCCGTCCTGCTTGACGAATGCCGAGGTCGACCAGCGCTTGGACGGCTTGGCTCGCAATCCGGCAACTTGGGAGAAGGAACTCGCCAAGTACGCGGCCGCGTGCGATCGCGCCGGGCGCGACCTCGAGATCGTCGACCCGCAAAGTTGGCGGCGCAAGTTGGCGCGCGCCGACGGGAGCAAGGTGCAAAGCGCCGAGACCCAGTTCCGGCACGAGGTCGACCAGATCGTCATCCTCGAACGCGAGGACGAGTTCCGCCTGGCGCGACGCATCGAGTACGCGCGGGTGCGGCTTGCCAACGCCGTCAAGGCGGCGGGATTGAAGCCCGTGGCGGTCGAAGGTGGGGCTGCCTCGGCGCCCAGCGCCTTCCTCGGCCAAGGCTACGACTGCGTGCGCGACAAGACCGTTTGCCGCCGTTGGGCCGAACTGCACGCCCTGCGCACGGAACTGGTCGAGCGCAACCTGTACCTCGTGCTCATCAATGTCGAGCGTTATGCGCACACCAGCGCCGGGCGCCTCGACTTGATGCAAGAGGGCTCGGCTGCGTTGTACCGCGCCGTCGACGGGTTCGAGTGGCAGCGCGGCTTGTTGTTCCGCACCTACGCGGTCCACTGGCTGAACCAGGCGTTCCGCAGTTACCTGTACAACTGCACCACGACCGTGCGCTTGCCGGTGTACTTGCAAAAGGCCCAACGGCATGTGTGGGCCGCGCAGGAACGCTTGAAGTACGGCGACGCCTCGGTCGCGGCGTTGGCCAAGGCCACCGGCCTCGCCGAAAGCGTCGTCGAGACGGTGCTCGACTCGTCGCGCAGCACGATGTCGATCGACGCGCCTTCCGCGGGCACGGACGATGCCGGGTTGCGCGACCGGTTGGCGGGCGATCGCGGCGATCCGTATCGCCCCGAGTTGGAGGATGTGTCGCTCTCGAGCGGACTGCAAGCGGCGTTGGCGAACCTGTCGGAGCGCGAGCAGACCGTCGTGCGCATGCGCTTTGGCATCGGGCTCGAGCGCGAGTACACGCTCTCCGAAGTGGCGGCCAAGCTGGGCGTCAGCCTCGAGCGCGTGCGCCAGATCCAACTGCGCGCCATGGGCAAGTTGAAGACCGACGACCTCGAGCGGGTCGCCGATCCGTACTTGAACTGAGCGCGAACGCTGGATCGACACGCTGCCTACGTTGCGGTGCCAAGGTTTCGATGTCGGTGCCGCTGTCCTGGTTCCTCAAGCCAGTCCCAGGCGTTCGATCCTCAGCTCGCGTCAATCACGCCCCTTGCATCCGGAAATCCTAGTTCGGCGGGGCTAGAGACTTGATCGAGAGCTGTGGTGGCTCCCACCCCGGTCGGGCGTGCGCGGCACGCACGGTCGGTCGGTCGGGTGGAGTCCTTGGCGAGGCGGCGTTCCGTGCGGACGGGGCGCCGCCTCACTGCATGGGTGCCCGCGCGGACGCGGTGGAGATCGCGGCGCTGGTATTCAGGCATTGCGACTTGGGCCGCGCGAGGCGGGCCGGGGGTCCCCTGGCCCGAGGCGGCCACGGCAGCCTCGGCAGCAGTCGCGCCAAAGAGCCGCTCGAGCGGCTTGCCGCACCCGATGGAGCATGCATCACGCGTGGAAGCACTGTGTCCGCGGCGTTGCGCGGGTATCTTCAGTCGCATGCCTGCGAGACGCACGACCATGCCGGCCGCGTTGGAGCGACAGGACGCCGCGCAAGCGGTCGCGCCGCGCCGCCTCGACGCGGGCGAGTTGCGGCGCTTGTGCCTGGACCTCTTGGGCCGTCCGCCGCTCGCGGAGGAACGCGCGCGCTGGATCGGAGGGGTGGCCGACGAAGTCGTGGAGGCGCTCGTCGCCTCGCGCGCGTTCTGGGCCCAATGGCTCGAGGAACAGCTGTGGTACTTCCTCCTGGTCGACCAGTTCGCGCCGCGCGGCGAAGGTGTGTTGCGGCTGCCGGACGAGTTGGAGGCCGGCGAGTTGGATGCGCGCGACGCGGTGCACCGCATCGCCTTGGCCCCGAACTTCGACCAGCGCAATCCGGGCGCGGACACCTTCGTGACCGTGGTCATGGAACAGCTGTGCGGCCTCGAGGTCGCCAAGCAACGCCGCGAACTCGAGCTCGGCAAGAAGATGTACGAAGGCGCGGAGGCGCGCTTCCTCGGCGGCGCGGGACGCTCGCAGAGCGATGTGGTCAAGCTCGCCGTGGAGAGCGACGAGTTCGCGCGGCACTACTTGGCGCGCGAGCACCTGCGCCTCGCGCACCACGCTGCCGAGCCGCGCCAGTTGGCGGCCTGGGCGCGCCGCTTCGCCAAGGAGCCGCGCGAGTACCCCGTGTTGGTGCGCGAGTGGTTGGCGGGAGCGTCGCTGGAGAAGCGCTTCGCGGCGCGGCGGCCGTTGTCGAACCGCGCGTGGGTGCGCGCCTTGCATGTCGATCTCGTCGGACGCGAACCCGCGCGCGACGAGTTGGAGCCGATGCGCCAAGCGCTCGACGCCTTGGCGGATCCCACGCCGCTGCGCAGCGTGATGGCGCGGTTGCTGCTCGATGGCGGCAAGGCGCGCATCGCCCCGCCGGACGCCGACAAGTCGGCGTGGGTGCGTGCGCGTTGGCTCGAAGTGTTGGGGCGCGAGCCGCGCGCGGAGGAACTGGCGGGTGTCTTGGAGGCCTTGGCGCGCCCCGAGTGCCGCGCGGAGACCGTCCTGTACGCCTTGGTGACCAGCGTGGAGGCGACGAGTTACTGATGGACGCGCGCTTGGAAGCAATGGGTGCCGGTGGAGCCGAGTCGCGGGACGAGCACTTGCGCTCGGCGCGAGCGGCCCTCGATGGGCGCGACGGCTTGGATAGGCGCGGGTTGCTGCGTCACGCGGCCTTGGGCGCGGCTTGCGGCGCCGCGGCGACTTGGCTCGGTGGCGCGGCGCGCGGGCTGCCGATGCAGGGCGGTTCGTCGTCGATCGTCGCCAAGTCGCCGTCGCGCGTCGTGCTGGTGGCCTTCGCCGGAGGCGTGCGCACCAAGGAGACCTTCGGCAGGCTCGACAACATCCCCAACCTCAAGCGCATCGCCGATGCGGGCGTGCTGCACACGCGCGCGCGTTCGGCCAACCTCGGGCATTATGGCGCGGCGTTGTCGATCTTCACCGGCGTCGCCGAGCAGCGCGGCATCCGCGAGAACTCGCGCGGCGACCAACCGACGGTGTTCGAGCTCGTGCGCAAGGAACTGGCGTTGTCCGCCTCCGAGGCGTGGATCACGACGGCGGGCGGCGCGCAGCAGGTGAACTACAGCCACGGGCTGCACCCCGACTACGGCGCGCGCTATGGCGCGACCACGCTCGATGGCGACGGCGTGTTCAACCGCGAGTTCAAGGGCTTGCTCGAGCGGTACGGTCGACCGCGCGAGTGGCCGGCAGGCGAGAAGGACGCCTTGGCCTTGGTGCGTCGCTCCATCTCGGGCGGCGGAGCCGAAGCCGAGCGGCGCATCGCGGCCAACGAGCGCGTCGAGCAGTGGATCCTGTCCGAGCTGACGCGCGGCACGGCCGAGCTGACGGGCGCCAACGCGGCCGACGCCAAGGCGCTGCGTCTGGCGCGCAACCTCGTGACCTTGTTCAAGCCGCGGCTGACCGCGGTCGTGCTGCAAGAGGCCGACATGGCGCACGGCAACTACGGCGGCTATGTCGAGGTCGTGCGCAGGAACGACGCGGCCATCGGCGAGTTGTGGACCGCGATCCAGTCCGACGCTGAGCTGGCCGCGACCACCACCTTGGTCGTCGTGCCGGAGTTCGGGCGCGACCGCGACCTCAACTCGCGCCGCGGGCTCGACCACGGCGATGGCAGCGACGACCTGAACTACGTCACCTGCCTGTGCGCCGGGCCGGGCTTGCGGCGCGGCGCCGTCGTCAAGGACGAGGTCGGCGTGGTCGATGTGGCGCCCACGGTGTGCGATCTGCTGGGAGCCAAGGGGCGCGGCGGCCGCAAGCTGCCGCAGCTGCGCGCCTGAGGCGTGGAGACGGCGCTCGACATGCGCGCGGGCGACGCGCGGGAGCGACGCGGCGCGCTGGGCGCGTCGGTCGCCTGGCTGGGAACCGCCAGCCTGTGCCTGGCCGCCGCCATGGGTGGAGGGGGTCTGTCAAGCTCGCTTGACAGCTCCGGCTTCGCCGCCGGCCAGGGCACCGCGCCCGCGCAAGGCTGCCTCGCTTGCCACTCGGGCATCGAGGACATGCACCCGGCCGCGTCCTTGTCGTGCGTCGATTGCCACGGCGGCGACCCGACGGCGACCACCAAGGAGGCGGCGCACGTGGCGGGCCGCGTGTCGCGCGGCGAGGACGAGCGCGTGGCGCCGCTCGACGCGGACCTCGCGCGCCGCCGCTTCGAGAACCCGATGGACCTGCGCGTCGTGGACCAGACCTGCGGCGGTTGCCACGAGGACGCGCTCGAGCACTTGCGCACCAGCCTGCACGGCACGACGGCCGGGCACCTGAGCGACGGCTACTACGAGACGGGCGCGTTGAAGGAGAAGGGCGGCGCCTACGCGGTGTTCCCGACGCGCGCCGGCGCCGCGGGCGGCGTGGTCGACTTCCTACCGCAAGTGCCGGAGTTCAAGTCGCCCAGGAACCCCGAGGACTTGGCGGCGCACTTCGGCGACTTGACGCGCAAGGAGTGCTTGCAATGCCACCTGTGGTCGGAGGGCCGCGCGGTGCGCGGGCGCGTGGGCTTCGACGGCGAGTACCGCGGCGAAGGCTGCGCCGCCTGCCATGTGCAGTACGCGCACGACGGGTTGTCGCGCTCGCGGGACCGCACGATCGACCGCGCCGAGCCCGGACATCCGTTGCGGCACGCGATGGTGCGCGCGGCCCCGACCGAGACTTGCACGAGCTGCCACTGGGGCGACGCGACCATCGGCATGAACTTCCGTGGCTTGGCGGCCTTGCCGCCGGGCGCGCCGGCGGGGCCGGACGTCCCGGGCACGACCGACAAGCTGTCGCATCGCCAGTACTTCCTGCATGATCCGGCGACGCTGCCGCCGGACGCCCATCATCAACGCGGCATGCACTGCGTCGACTGCCACACGCAGAACGACATCATGGGCGATGGGCGGCTCGTGGGGCACATGGAACAGGCGGTCGAGATCGACTGCCGCGATTGCCACGGCGACTTCCGCGCGCCCGCGACCTTGACGACGCGCCGCGGCACGCCGCTCAAGCACCTGCGGCGCGAAGGCGAGGCGGTGATCCTGACCTCGAAGGTCGACGGCAGGGAGCACGACGTCGTGCAGGTGGCGCACCTCGTCGATCCGGCGCACGAGGACTACAGCGCGAAGGCCGCCGCGGCCATGAACGAGCACCACGCGGGCATGACCTGCCACGCTTGCCACAACGCGTGGAACCCGAACTTCCTGGGGTTCCACTACGACCGCAACGAGTCGTTGACGCAGCTCGACTTGCTCACGGGACGGCGCACCCCCGGGCGCGTCACGACGCAGGAGAAGGTCTTCGCCACGTGGAAGAGCCTGTATCTCGGCCTCGACGAGGAGGGTCGCGTGGCGCCGTACCTGACCGGGTTCTCGACGATGGGTTCGTTCACCGACGCCAAGGGCGAGCGCGTGGTCGACCAGCGCCTGCCCGCGACCCAGGCGGGCTTGTCGGGCATGGCGATGATCCACCACCAGATGCACACGACGCGCAAGGAAGGCCGCAGCTGCGTCGACTGCCACCGGGCGGGCGAGGTCTACGGCACCGGATCCGGCGCGTTCGAACTGGCGCGGCAGATGATGTGGGTCGCCGACCGGCGCGGGATCGAAGCGGTGGCGCTCGACCGCACGCGCCCCGTGGGTTCGGCCGCGCTGGCGAAGCTCGTGCTGCCGGATGTGGTGGACTTGGCGCTCGACTGCGATCCGTTGCAAGGCGAGGGGCGCTGGCTGTACGCGAGCGAGGGATCGCGCGGCGTGCATGCCATCGATGTGCGCGATCCGCGCGCTCCGCGCCACGGCGGGTTTGTCGCGCTGGCGCGGCCGCGCGGGCTGGACCTGGCCGGTGAGCGCCTGTACGTGGCTGATGGCCCAGGAGGCCTCGCCATCCTCGATGTGTCGACGCCCGCTCAGCCCGTGTTGCTGGGGCGCGCGCCGACGGTCGACGCGCACGCAGTCGAGGTGCGCTGGCCGCACGCCTACGTTGCCGATGGCGCCGGCGGCTTGTGGATCTTCGACGTGCGCTCGCCCATCGCGCCGCGCGTGGTCGGGGGCCTGCCGTTGGCGCCGCCCGAGGGCGTGGCGCGCGTCATCGACCTCGATGTGCTGTTCCAACCATCGCGTCCCAAGCAGGGTGGTCGCACCACCGCGCGCAGGTTGGTGGCGTGCGTCGATGAAAGGCAGGGCCTCGTGCTCGTCGATGCGACCGAGCCCACGCGGCCGCGGCGCTTGGGCGAGGCGCGGCGCACTCCGGACAACTCGACGACGAGCTGGCGTTCGGTCGTCCTGCAGCCCAAGGTCGACCTCGCCGATCGCCAAGGAGGCACGCGCACCGCGGAGCGCGACTATGCCTACGTGCTCGAGGAGCGCGGCGGGGACAACACGACCTCGCGCGTAGCCATCTACGATGTCAGCGAAGGCGACCGCGCGCGACGCATCGGCTTGGCAGGTGCCGGCAGCAGCGGCGAGATGCTGGTGCTGGCCAACGTGTACAACCCGCCCTTCCTGCAGACGATGCTCCTCGCCTGCGGCGGCGATGGCGTCGTGGCGCTGGACGCCAGCACGAGCGCCGCGCCGCAGCTCGTCGGTCCGGTCGCTGGCTTGCGCGACGCCTACGCGGCCGTGGTCGAGGCCTTCCCGCTCGACAAGACGATCGACGAGTCGGGGCGGGCGTTGAAGGATGTCAGCCACGCCGGTTCGCGCTGGCTGCGCCTGGCGGAGATCGAGCGCTTGCTGGATGTGCCAGCCGAGGCGCTGTTCGACCGCGTGGCGCCACCCGCGTCGATGCCAGCCATGGCCGCGCGACTCGAGCATCTGCGCCTCGATCGCGACCGCTCGGGCTTCCTCGATGGCGACGAACTCGCCGGCGCCTTGGTGGCGCTTGACATCGACGGCGATGGTCGCGTCTCCTTCGGCGAGCATGCCGCCGATGTGCTGCGCGCCGACAGCTCGCGCACGCGCGTGGAAGCCGCGCCGGTGGTGGTCGTGCGCTCGCGCCTCGGGCCCGACGGCGACCTCGCCAAGTTGCTCGACCGCGTCGATCCGCTGCGCCACGACGCCGACAAGGATGGCTCGCTGTCGAGGGACGAGCTGCACAAGGCGTGGTTCGCCGCGCTGGATCTGGACGCGTCCGGTGGCTTGAGCTTGTCGGAGGCCTCGCGCGCCCCCGGCGCGTGGCGCGAGCTGCGCTGGCAGGACTCGCGCGCCAAGGCCGCGTTCAAGAAGCTCGATCTCGACGGCGACGGCAAGCTCGCGCGCGCCGAAGTGCGCATCGCCGACGAGGATTGGGCGGTGCTCGACACCGATCGCGACGGCAAGGTGCGCCTGCCCTATGTGCGTGGTTCGGCGCAGGACCGCGCCGGTTCGGAGCCCTTGGGCCAGGTCGAATGGCCGCTGCGCCGTGCGGAGGCCGTCCCGATGCCACCCGACGGCGGCAAGGAACGCCACTACGCGTTGTTCGACGGCGACAAGGACGAACGCCTGACACGCCGCGAACTCGGTCCTCGTCGCGACCTGCTCCTCGCGCTTGACGACGATCACGATCAAGCCGTGTCGGAGGTCGAGTTCCGCGCGCGCCTCGATCGGATGGCGGACAACGGCACCGATGTGCTCGCCGACGCGTTCCTCGCGCGTTGGGATCTGGATGGCGACGGCGTGGTGGAGATGTCCGAGCTGCCGTTGCCGGCATGGATGTGGCGGCGAGTGGGCGCGAAGTGAGCGCGCGGCGTCAAGACTGCCTGTAGTACGCGTCGACTGCTTCGCGTCCTTCGACCTTCGTCCAGCCTCCGCGCTCCAGTCCAAGCGCGTCGCGCCCGACCAGGCGGAACACCAGGCCGATCGGCGTGATGACGAGGTAGTACACCGCCGCCATCGCCACGGTCGTGACGACGAAGCCGATCGGCATCGCCACCATCAACGACATGATCCAGAACGGTCGCAGCAAGGTGGGTCGCGCCAGGCCGGCGACGAGCAGCACCAAGCCGAGCGCGACGAGGATCCAGAAGGTCGACCACGGGGCGCCGAAGCGGTGCGCCATCCAGCCGATGGCGGCGAAGCCCAAGGGCGCGAAGAGCGCGAACTGGCGCAGTTGGCGCAGGCTGGCGTTCCACGGAAGGGTCGTCACGCGCCACCTCGCTTCTTGCCGATCATGATGTAGAACCCGCCTTCGCGCGAACCGCTGACGATCATGCGCGCCTGCGCGAGGGCGCGGTCGAGGGCCGTGCCGGGCGAGGCGGGCTCGAACAGGCGCTCTTCGGTGGTGAAGTCGTCCCACGGCACGAGCGGCGGCACGCCGTGCACGAAGTCGAAGCCCGCCTCGTCGAACCACTCGAGCACTTCGCCCATCGTGTGCTTGGACTCGTGCGGGTGGCGGTATTGGTCGTTGAACCACGACTCCTGCTTGTCGCGCGACATCTTGGTCGTGCGGATGTAGCCGTCGATCCAGCGCATGCGTCCGCCGGTGGCCTGGAACACCTTGCGGCGCGCGTCGAGCAGCAGGCGGCCGTACTGGTTGTAGAGGCCGATGACGATGTGTCCACCCGGCTTGACCAGTTTCGAGATGCCGACGAAGCCGCCATGGGGATCGGCGGTGTGGTGCAGCACGCCGTTGCACATGACCACGTCGAAGGACTCCGGCGCGAAGGCGGGCTTGAACAGGTTCATCTGCACGAAGCGCACGTTGTCGAGGCCTTGCGAGGAGCGGAATCCTTCGGCGAGGCGCAGCGAGTTCAAGCACAGGTCGGCGCCGGTCACGCGCCGCGCGCCGATGCCGAGGAAGTTCGACAACTGCCCCGTGCCGCAACCCACTTCGAGCACGGTGGCGTCGTGGGGGATCTGCTCGTCCAGGAGCCGCGCGTAGATGCCGCGCCGCGACTTGGCGAGCAGCGTCTGCACGCTCTCGCGTTCGTCGTAGTGCGGGAAGGGCTGCTTCTCGTAGAAGGCCTTGACCGCCTCGGTGACGTCGCCCTGCATGGGCTCGTGCGGGTGGAAGAAGCGCCAGATGCCTTCTTCGCGCGCGTAGGACCGTCCGCAACCGCCGCAACGCGCGGCGTCGTCCGCGCGCGTCAACATCCCGCCGCAGCCCGGACAGGCCCAGCTCGCGGCGAGGGCCGGATCCACGCCTCGGGCTTGCGCGGCCCGCACCGCGGGCTGTTCAGCTCGGCGCCAAGCGCGCCCGTCGGCGACGCACGCATCGATGCGCGCCGCGAGGAAGGTGCGCAGCGACGCTTCCATGCCGTCGCCGTGCTGCGCGGAGGCCGCGGCGAGGCTTTCGATGCAGCACAGCGATGTGCCACGCGAACGGCGCAGGCCATCGAGCAGTCGCGCCAGGTGTGGATGGCGCGAGGGATCGACCAAGTGCAGTCGCACGCGCGCGCCGCCATCGACCAGCGTCGCTTCGCGCAGTCCATCGAAGGCGGCGCCCGGCGCGGCCTGCACCAAGCGCGTCGCTTCGTCGGCCAAGGCGCACACGATCGGCAGGCCCGTCGTGCCGAAGCCCGCGAGCGCGCGTTGCGCGTGGCGCAGGTCGCCTCCTCGCGGAAGGCCCAGCACGCAGCGGGTCGACAGCGACTCTGGTGAAAGTTCCGCGCCGCCCAGGCACAAGGCCACGCTGCCTCCCTCCAGCAGCGTAGCGCGCGCCATCTCCAGCGGATCCGGGCAGGCGCCACCTCGCAGACCCAGTTTGTCGGCGAGTTGGTCGAGCGCCGCGCCGCCGTCGGCGGGAGCACTGGGCGCTTCGGCTTCGCGCGGTTCCCCGAGCAGGGCGTGGCGCGTGTGCAGCACGGCGCCCAACGCCGCCGACAAGCCGTCGGCGGCGGGCGCGAGGTGCACGCGCTCGAAGCCGCACTCGGCCAGGAAGCGGCCACCGAGTCGGTTGCGCACGAAGGCGGCGCCGCCCACAGCGAGCACAGGTGAGTCCACCAGTCGTCGCGCGCGTCGCGCGGCGGCGATGAGCAATTGTTCCAGCGCCGCGGCCCACGACGCGGCCAACTCGGCGTGCGCCGCCTCCAGCGCGTCGAGTGGATGGCGCGGCGCCAGCCCCGCGCGTCGGCCGAACTCCTGGAGGTCGATGGACTCGCCCGAGAGCAGCGCGGCATCGACGTGCATCGAGCCGTCGTCCTGCAGTCGCAGCATGCGCTCGCGCAACGCCTCCAGCTGGCGTGGCGCGCCTGCCACCACCAACGATTCGAAGCCGCGCTCGTCGCCAGGACCCAGCCCCAGGTGGGCCAGCATGGCCGCGTGGAGCAAGGCCGGAGAGTGCGGGAAGCGCAACAGCTCGACCGCGCGCGCCCCATCGGCATCGCCGGCGCCCAGCGCCATGCCACACCACTCGGCGTCGTCGATCGCCAACAGCGCGGTGCGTTCGGCGCCGGCGTGGTGGTGGGCGAGGGCGAGATGCGCCTCGATGGTCGGCACCCACACATAGCTCTTGTGCGCGAGGCCCAGTTCCTTGTCCAGGTGCCGCGCGGCGAACAAGCCGCTCGCAGCCCACCACGGCAGGCGCTTCTTGAAGCTCGCGTAGCCACCCGGAGCAAGGGCGATCTCCGTCTCGAGGAAGCGTTCGAAGCCGCGCAGCGGCTTGCCGGCGACCACGACCCAGTCGACCTGGGACGCCGACAGGCCCGCCGCCTCGAGGCAGGCGCGCGCGGCGCGGCTGTTGACCTCGGTGGGGGCGCTGCCGCGCGTGGGCTCGCGGCGCGCGGCCAGCACGCGACCGTCGCGCACGAGGACGGCGCCCCCGCGGGGACCGAGGGCGGAAAGGCCGAGCAAGGTGGTCATGGGGGAGGTCCGGGCGGGAGGAGGCCTAATCCTATCGGCCAAGTCGGGTTGCAACTCGCGCAAGCCACCGCCCGGGATCGATCCCTTGAATTGCATCATCCTTTTCTGGAGGGCGGTAGCGCTCCCCCGCGCCCGTGCAGCTTCCCTCGCGGGCCGAGCTTCGCAGGGGATTCCGCCAATTCACGACGGTCTTCGCCCGCCTTGTGCGTGTCCACTTCCAGCGTCTCTGCGCTCGAGCTTGGCGCAGCGCCGCCGGCCTCCGCCGAGGCCGCAGGTCGCGGGAGGCGGTCGCGCGCGCTCGCGCGGCGAGCTTTGCTTCGTGGGTGGCTCGGCACCAGAGGCGGGGGTGCCATTGTCAAGCCGCCTTGACATGAAGCTGGTTGGATCCGCCGTCGAGCTCGGCGCGCGGCGCACGCACGAAGGGCGGCGAGGGCCTCCTCGCGGGAATTTCCGCGGAATCGCCCAAGGCCGGGCGCCCTCGATCCTGTCCTAGTCCATGAAGCCTGCAAGCGCGGTCCTCCCACTGCGCGCTGCTGGTTCGCTCCGCGCCTCGTCACCACGCCCCCGCAGGGAATTCGTGACGGTCCAACCACGCACCTTTCGTGTGCAGGGTCGGCGCGACGGACATCGCGCTTCATTACTCCCACGCCGCAAGGACGAACGCACCTTCCATGAAGATCCAAGTCTGCACCATCCTCCACGCCGCCTTCGCGCTGGCCAGTCTCGCCTCGGCCGACGCGACGAAGCCGAGCTTCCCCGACATGCAGGGACAGCTCGTCGCCGACCAACTCGACGCACGCACCGTGGCTGTGATCGCTGCGCGCTACACGGCCAACTTCGACGAGCAAGGCGCCCGTTTCGCGCCGTTCCTCGGCGCGACCAACTCCAAGCAGCACGAGCTGCGCATGCGGCTCGCCTCGGCGACCATCGGCGAGCAAGCCATTGAAGTCGTCCGCGACGCCGGCGCGACCCTTGTCGCGGGCAAGGCCAGCTTCGAGCGCGGTCTCGTCGACGAGGTCTACGAGTTGTCCGCGGACACGATCGAGCAGACCTTCGTGGTCGAGAAGCACCCCGGCGCCGGCGATTTGCGCCTGCGTGTGGACATCGACACCCAGTTGGAGCCGCGCGTCGAGGGTGCCGGCTACGCCTTCCGCGACGCGGATGGCGAGGGTGCTTCCTTCGGCGCCGCCGCCGTGCGCAACGCCGACGGGAGCCTGACGAGCGTGCCCTCGCGCCTCGTGGAGGGTGGAGTCGAGATCATCGTGCCGCAGGGCTTGCTCGACGCCGCCAGCTACCCGCTCGTGATCGACCCCGTCGTCTCCGCGCTCGCCATCGACAACGGCGCCAGCATCGCCACGGAGGCCGACGCCGCCTACGACCTCTCCACGAACACCTGGACCGTCGTCTACCAAGTCCAGGCTGGCGCCGGCAACGGCGATGTCTACTGCCGCATCTACAACGCCTCGACCATGGCGTTGCGCGCCAGCCGCATCATCGACGCCAGCCTCGAGGATTGGACGAATCCGAAGATCGCCAACAGCCGCGCCGGCTCCAGGAACCTGGTGGTGGCGACGCGCGACTCCGCCTTCGCGGCCGCGGCCATCGTTGGACGCTTCGTGTACCCCGTCAACAACGATGTTGGACCGGTGGGCCTCATCTCCACGGGCAGCATGGACTGCTACAACGCCGACATCGGCGGCAGCAGCGGCACCAGCTCCGCGGGCGCCCAGTTCTGCGTGGCCTACAGCAGGTCCTTCAGCGAATTCCGCGTCGATGTCGTCGCCAAGCGCCTGTCCTTGAACGGGACCGCGGTCGGAGCCGAGAGCGTCGTGTCCGGCGGCACCGAACAGTTCAACGAGCGTCCCGCCGTGTCCAACGTGCACGACGGCTCGGGTTGGGCCATCGCCTTCGAGCGCATGGGCTGGGACGCCAGCGGTCCCTTCTGCAACCAGGTGTGGGGCTCGCAGGTCTCGCTCGCCGGCGCGGTCCTCGGCCCGGTCGCCGTGAGCATGCTGGCGGCCGATCGCGCCAACGACCATGACACCGCCAGCGTCTGCGTGCTGCCGCGCGTCGGACCCAACATGCGCTGGTTCGTGGGCTACACGCGCCGCGTCGCCTCGAACCCCGACGTCGAGCTGGTGTCCTTGGACGGCCTCGCCATCCGCGCCCGGAGCAGCGCGCATGCCGTGCGCGCCGCCAGCGCGGCCTTGTTCGAGGCGCAACCCTCGCTCGCCTTCGCGGGTGGATCCAGCATCGCCTTGGCCTTCACGAGCACGACGGCGGCCGGCGTCGGCGCGCGGATCATCTACATGCGGGTGCCGATCGTCACGTTCGGCATCCTGGCGGGTTCGTTCGGCACGGCCAACAACACGACCTACGTTTCGCCGCTGGGCGAAGCCTGCGTGCAGCCGACCGTCGCCTCGCGCCTCGAGAACGGCGCGACGGGCAACGCCGACTTCCTGGTGGCGTGGACCGTGCAGGGCTTGCTCGACATCCGCGGAGTGCTGTTCCGCGCCTTGTGACAGGTCGCGCAGCGCGGCGGCCGAGCGCCGCGCGGGGCCGGGCCGGTGGACTTCGCGTCCGCCGGCCCGGCCTGCTTTCCGGCCGCCAAGCGCGCGATCCTGGTCGCCATGCACTGGCGCCCGCATCGGCGCAGCGAGAGGCCTGCGGCGAGCGATGCGCGCGCGAATGTCCGGATTTCTTGACGGACATGCTCGTGGATCGGCGTGTCCAAGGGCGAGCGCGCGATCGTCGCGCGCTCGCCCGCCGAAAACTCCCACGCATGCGAGCGATTGCCATGAAGATCCAATTCCACGCCATCCTGTCCCTCTGCTGCCCGCCCTTCCTCGCCAGCGCCACGCCGGCCGAGGCGCCGCGCGGCGAGGCCGGCGTCGTCCCCGAAGCCCGCGTCCCGCGCGTCGCCGAGCGCGGCGAGTGGCGCTTGCCGAACAGGCTGCTCGTCAGTTGGCGCTCCGACGCCAGCGCGACGGAGAAGCTCGCCGCGCGCGCCTTGGCGCGGGCCGCGTCGACGCGCGACCTGACCACGCCGGCCATGCGCACCTTCGGCGCCGGCGAACTCGAGGCGTTCGAGCTGCCGCTCCTCGCCGACCTCGACGCCGTCGCGGCCGAGTTGCGCCGGCAGCCGGGCGTCCGCGCCGTCGACTTCGACGTCCTCGCGCGTCCGGCGAACGTCTCCAACGACCCGTTCGTCGTCGGAGGCCAGTCGTGGGGCGTCCTCGGAGACACGACCACGCCCATGAACGCCCACGGCAGCCAAGCCATGGAGGCTTGGGGCAGGGGGCTCACTGGCGGCTCGAACGTCTACGTCGGCGTGATCGACACGGGCGTGGACGTCAACCACCCGGACCTCGTCCAGAACATCTGGCAGAACCCGCACGACCCCATCGACGGCGTCGACAACGACGGCAACGGCCGGATCGACGATCGCAACGGATGGGACTTCGTCAACAACGACCGGACGGTCTACGACGGTTCGCCGTCGAACCTCTGGCGCGACGAGCACGGCACGCACGTCGCCGGCATCCTCGGCGCGCGCGGCGGCAACGGCATCGGCGTCGCCGGCGTGGCATGGACCACGAAGATCATCACGGGCAAGGTCATCGACAACGGCTCGGGCCCCATCTCCGGCGTCGCGCTCGCCCTCGACTACATGATCGACCTCAAGACGAGGCATGGCTTGAACATCGCCGCGATCAACCTGTCGCTGGGCTATCCGGTCTACACGCAGGTGGTGCGCGACGCCTTGGCTCGCGCGCGCCTCGCCGACATCGTCGTCGTGGTCTCCGCGGGCAACGGCGGGGCGGACAACGTCGGCGACAACATCGACCTCGCCCCGTACTACCCGGCCGCTCACGCCGCGAACCTGGGCAACATGATCGCGGTGGCGAACATCACGAGCACCGGCGGGATCGCTTCGGACTCCAACTTCGGCCCGCGCGCCGTCTCCATCGGCGCTCCCGGCACCAACATCCTCTCGACGCTGCCGCAGAACCGCTACGGCTACTTGAGCGGCACGTCGATGGCGGCACCATTCGTGACCGGCGCCGTGCTCGTGTGGCGCGCCTCGCGGCCCGCCGACAGCGCCGCCACGACGCGCGGCTCGATCCTCGTCAGGCGCATCCCCACGCCGTCCTTGTCGGGCAAGGTGTCGACGGGTGGCAGGCTCGACTTGTCGACCTTCTGAGGCGCGCTCGCGCCACGGAGGCAGTGGAGGGGGCGTGCGTGC
>SXGT01872880.1_pt1 | contig 25995 bp, 17 predicted proteins | sample 3176221 | NCBI WGS metagenome assembly SXGT01 (sample SAMN11356862, study PRJNA531348) | freshwater metagenome | isolation source: freshwater sample F1-120 | place: China: Fuxian Lake, Yuxi | collected 2017-12-25
ACTTAATCTGCGCACACATCGCTGGGACTCCATTCCCAAAGGGCCTTTCCAAAACACACCCAATGAGAACGTCCCAGCGATCTTTTCCTCTACTTCTGCTTTGTTCAGAACCGTTGCGTTTGAGATGAGCGAGCGCCTGTCACGCGCGATAGAGTCCGAACGGAACAGGTGTGTCGTTAGGCGAATTTGCCGGACAAACTCCGCGAAAATCGCCCGCGTTCAGGCTCATTTGCCGCGTTGCAACGACTTGAATTCACGCGTCTGTTGAGTGATCGCGACCTCGGCTGGCAGGCGTTCCATCGAACTGGCTCCGTAGAAGCCGTCGCACGCCGGGACGCGGTCCAGAATGTGTTGAGCATCCAGAGGCATCGCGATCGGTCCACCGTGGCACAGCACGAGGATGTCCGATCTCACGGACTTGGCTGCCTCTGCAATGGCCGACACTTCGCGCACGCTGTCGTCCAGTGACTTCGCGGTGCGCGCGCCGATCGTTCCAAGCGTGGTCAGTCCCATGTGCGCGACGACGATGTCCGCGCCAGCCTTCGCCATCGCAGCGGACTCCGCCGGACTGAAGGCATACGGCGTGGTCAGTAAGTCGAGATCGTGTGCCGCCTGGATCAGATCGACTTCCAAATCGTAGCCCATGCCGGTCTCTTCCAGTCCTTGGCGGAACGTACCATCAATCAGCCCGACCGTCGGAAAGTTTTGGATGCCGGCGAAACCCATCGCTTGCAGCTCGCGCAGAAAGCAATCGCGGATCATGAACGGGTCGGTGCCGCAGACTCCCGCCAAGACTGGCGTGCGAGTCACTGCCGTCAGCACCTCGAACGCCATCTCTTTGACGATCTGGTTGGCATTGCCGTACGGCATCATCCCGGACAACGAACCGCGTCCCGCCATGCGAAACCGGCCAGAGTTGTAGATCACATTCAAGTCGATCCCGCCCGCCTCCTCGCATTTCGCGCTGATGCCCGTTCCGGCTCCACCCCCAACGATCGGCTGGCCGGCGGCGACCTGCTGACGAAAACGGGACAGGATCGAACGGCGTGATTCCGGCATGTGAAGAGACTCTCAGACAGCAATGCGTGTGGGTGGCACAGCTTGCTTCAAGCTGTGTGCGTAGCATTGGAAACATGAGGTTGATGGTCAATCTTAGGCAATGGTCACACTTGGGATTCATGGCTCGCTCAAAGTTTCCGATGCCTTCGGCACACAGGTTTTTCAAACCTGTGCCACCCTTGCGAGAGTTTGAAATTCCTCAACGAGTGCCGCAGCAAACGCCGGATCGTTGATGTGCAGCGGCAGGCGTATGACTCTCCGCTGCGACGACTGTTGCACCAATCGTTCGAGTTCGTCGAACAGCGCCGCGTCGGCGACGGGATCCTGAAACGGTTGGCCGGCAGCGTCAATCGACGAGACTCCGTGTTCAGGGATCAGCAGCGTCAGCGGTGCGGTCGAGCGGTTCAATTTGTCCGCGATCCAGAGAGCGAACTGAAGATTCTCCTCCGGCGTCGTCCGCATCAGCGTGACCTGAGCGTTGTGGACGTGCAGCTTCCTTCCGGCGAATTGCGGCGGGACGGTGTCCCGCTCGCCAAAGTTGACCATGTCGAGCGCACCGACGCTCAGGACGTACGGCACACGCGCATCGAGGATCGCGTCGAACCGATGCGACCCGCAGGCAAGCACGCCACCGACAACCTCGTCAGCGACAGCGGTGGTCGTGACGTCGATCACTCCTTGAATCAACCCGCTGCGGACGAGGTTTTCCATCGCCCGGTCACCCGATCCGGTCGCGTGAAACACGAGGCAATCGTAGCCGTGACCTTCCAACGATTTCCGCACGGCATCGACACACGGAGTCGTGACTCCGAACATCGTCATGCCCAGCGTCGGCTTTTCAGCCACGCGCGGCGACGAGTGCATCACCATGCCGGCGATCGCGTGCGCGGCGTTTGCGAAAACACGCCGCGAGACCGAATTGATCCCCGCGACATCGACCACCGAATACATCATCGTCAGATCAGAGCACTCGACGTATGGCCCGACGTTGCCGCTAGCCATCGTGCTGACCATCACCTTCGGAACACCGACTGGTAACGCTCGCATCGCCGGGGTGATGAGCGCGGTTCCGCCACCACCACCGATGCCGATGACTCCCGCCAGTCTTCCAGCGGCGTGCTCAGCCTTGAGGAACTCCACTAACGCCGCCGACATCGCCGTGACCGCTTCGCCTCGATCCGTTTTCGTGAGCGGGTTCGACGTTGAGCAACAGGCCGCAACTTGCTCGCGCGAGATCTCCGGAGCGACAACCGCCGCGTCCCGCGTTCCGACATCGACCGTTGCCACCTCAATGCCGCACGCGCGAATCCGCTCCGCGACGAACGCGATCTCGGTTCCCTTGGTGTCCATCGTGGCGACAGCGTACACGCGCGACATCGGTCAGTCCTGTGACGTGTTGTGCGGACTCACTCGCGGCCCGGCTGGTCGGAGAATAAAACGCTCGCGGTCCTCCTTTGCAACCTGCTCCGGGAATTCCGCCCATGTTCCGATTTTGTTGCTGCGTGATCGTGGTGAGCGGGTTGAGTTTGCTCGGCATCCGTCCGGTGGTCGCCGACGAACCCGCGTTTCGCATCGAGTCATCTCTCGGCAAACTTCAGGTGAGTTGGGGCCAACAACCGCTCGCGACGTATGTCTTCGACGACCGCGTTGTTGGCCGGCCGTACTTTCGAGACGTGCGCACGCTCGATGGAACCCCAACGACTCGGAACCACCCGCCTCGCGAAGGGACCGATGCCACCGATCACGCGACCATGCACCCCGGCATTTGGCTGGCGTTCGGGGATCTCAGCGGAGCCGACTTTTGGCGCAACAAGGCCCGTGTGGAACACGATGGCTTCTTCGAAGCGCCTCGCGTCGATGGTCCGCAAGCGTCTTTCACCATTCGCAATCGCTATCGGTCAGGAGACGAGATCCTCTGCACGGAAGTCTGTCGGCATCGCCTGCTGCGTCATCCAACCGGCTGGATGCTGACTTACGAATCAACCTTCACGGGCGAGCGGCACTTCACATTCGGGGACCAGGAAGAAATGGGCTTGGGGGTCCGCGTCTCCTCGCCACTGGCCGTCAAAAATGGAAAGGGCGAAATCCTCAACAGCCGCGGCCAGCGGAACGAGAAAAACGTCTGGGGCCAGACTGCCGACTGGTGCGACTACCGAGGCACTCTCGAAGGCCGCCGCATCGGATTGCTGTTGATGCCCCATCCTAAGAATTTCCGCCCCTGCTGGTTTCACGCGCGCGATTATGGCTTTGTCGCCGCGAACCCATTCGGCCAGAACGCATTCACCAAACAAGCCAAGAGCCGCATCGAAGTCAAACCGGGCGAAAGCTTTCAGCTCCGCTTCAGCGTGCTGATCCACGACACTCCCGTCGATCAAGCCTTTGACGCCGAAGCGATCTATCACGGCTTTGTCACTGCGGATCAGCAGTGAGGGCGTTTTCACGACCACATCACTCGGAAGGCGCAGACGAACCATTTGGTTTTACGGCTTTTCGATAATTCTGCCATGACCAACGGAGGCACCAAGCGGCGAAAGCGGCCGTGGCAACTGCCAAAAGAAATGCGGGCAGGCCTTCACGATGGATGATTGCATCGACGCTTCCGCCCAAACCCATCCCAAGAAACAACGCCGAGATGTTCAAGCGAAACCAGAGTGCCAAACCGGGATTATCCTTGTTGAGACAGTGCGTATACGCAGCGCACATTGCAAACACCGCGACCAAGAATACGGCAACGAACAAGGTATCCGATGTGCCAAACGCCTCACGGAACGTCGTCTCTGGCTCATCCTCACAAAAAACAATCACTGCGAATTGATTGACGCAGTTCAGAACTGGCAGCCAAATGAAAAGGAATTTTGACCACATGACTTTGCTTCACAGCAGCCCGCGAATCGGCTCGGCGTGGTAGATGTGGTGCGGGCGGTCGAGGTCATCGTGCCAGGCGGCCGTATCGGGAATGCCGAGCGCGGAGTAAATCGTCGCGGCCATGTTCTCTGGCTTCTGAGCATCGTTCACCGGATAGCCACCGACTTTGTCGGAGGTGCCAATGACTCGGCCCCCTTGGATTCCGCCACCGGCGAAGAAGACGGTTTGCACTGCCCCCCAATGGTCTCGGCCGGGGAGTTTGTAGTGCTGCGGCAGGTGCGTGATTTTCGGAGTGCGGCCGAACTCGCCCGCCATCACGATCAGCGTGCTGTCGAGCAAACCGCTCTGCGACAGATCATCCAGCAGCGCAGCGAGCGCCTTGTCGGTTGGCGGGAAGAGTTGATCTTTGAGATGCGGGAACGCCTCGCCGTGAGTGTCCCACGTTTCGTTGTTGCCGAGGTTCACTTGGATGAGATTCACGCCTACCTCGACGAGCCGCTTGGCCATCAGCAGCGACCAGCCGAACGAGTTGCGGCCGTAGCGGTCCTGTTCGGCATCGGGAGCTTTCGTGACGTCGAACGCTTGCCGCACCTTCGCGTCGGTCAACAGCGACAACACCGCTTGGCGATCGCGATCGAACGCACCGGTCGCCCCACCTCGATCGAGGCCGGCACGCTGCTCGTCGATCAAGCGAACCAAGTCCACTCGTCGATCGAGCCGACCAAAGCTGACCCCTTCGGGCAGCGACAGATTTGGAGCTTCAAACGTGTACCGACGCGGCATCTTCGGCCGCTCTTGGTGATCAAATTCGTATTCGGGATACGCGCCGTAACCGAGCGAGCTGAACGGCGAGAGTTCGATGAACCACGGATCGCGTCGCGAACCCATGATCCCGGCGAACTGACCGGGGATGACTCGCCGCGAGTAATGCACCAACCGATCGGGTAGCACCACAGCGGGAGGCAAGTTGTTGCGAGGTCGCGTGACGGCTCCCGCGACCGAAGCGATCGAGGGATGATCGAGCGGTCCAGGCTGATTCGGACTGAAACCCGGAGGAGCGTCCGATCGCCCTGTCAGCATGATGTGATGACCGAGCGAGTGATCATTCGACGGATGCGTCAGCGAGCGGCACAACGACCACAAATGACTGCGCTGAGCAAGCTGCGGCAAATGCTCACAAATTTGGAGGCCCGGCGATCGAGTCGAGATCGGATGGAACTCGCCACGAATGTTGTCCGGCGCGTCAGGCTTCATGTCGAAACTGTCTTGCTGAGCCAAGCCGCCTGACAGGAAGACGTAGATCACCGACCTCGCGGTCGCGATCCGCTCATGGCCCGGAGCGGCGGCGGCTCGCAGCGCGGTCAAGTGGTTGGTGCCGAGTCCCAGCAGCCCGATGGACCCGGCTTGCAGGGCGGTGCGACGACTGAGCGACGGGTGGCTCCAAGACGGCTTCGTGGACATGAACGTCCTCCCGATTTCCGGCACACTAACCCGAAGCGCCAGCGAGGGCGAGCGCTTCACAGGACTTTCATCATCGTCTCTCGGAGCGCCCGCCCTCGCTGGCGCTTCGGTTAGTTTGAGTTGCTGATAGCTCACCGATTTAGAGGGCTTTCGGCAAGCTCAAAGCTCAATCTTTGCTCCGGGCAACAAAAAAGGCGGGAATGAATCCCGCCTGGCTGTGCGAATCGTGCGAACCGATCAGGCCTGAGCGGCTTCTGGCTCGCGGATGTTGATGCGGCGTCCTTCCTGGTCGAAGAAGACCGTGCCGTCCTTGAGTGCGAAGATCGTGTAGTCCTTGCCCAGGCCAACATTCTTTCCCGGACGCCATTTGGTACCGCATTGACGGACCAGAATGTTGCCGGCGATGACGGTCTGCCCCCCGAATTTCTTGATGCCCAGCCGTTGCGAATTCGAATCGCGACCGTTGCGGCTGGAGCCTTGTCCCTTCTTATGAGCCATGTTGCCTTGCCCTCAAAATCATCAAGCGAATGAGCTGTCCAAAATCGGTTCCCGACGAAGGGGCGGGAGTTTACAGGTGCCGCCGAGAGGAGGCAACTACCACGGCGTTTCCATCAGATTGACGACCTGCCGGGCAAGCTGATTGATCGACTGCTGCATGGCGGTGGCCAGCGATTGGCCGACTTCCGGGGCGAATTCCGCCTGCGATCGCAGCGAAAGAAGTTCTGGGCCAATCGGGACTTGCTGCTCGGCAAGGATACGGCCGGAACGCAGGTCTTCCCAAACGACCTCGACGACAAGATTCACTTGCAGCTCACGCGGATCGTCTTGGCGCGTCTCTCCGAGCACACTTTTGCGGAGATCGATGACTCGGCCGGAGAGCCGCGTGTCGGCGTCGCATTTGACGACTCGGAATGGGGTGCGGAGTTGGATTTGCTTTTGAACCGCTTCGGTCAGTTGAACTTCGATGCCGCGACGCAACGAGCTGGTCTCGAACATCGGGACTTCGACCGAGCGGACCTGCGGATCGAACCCGCCGCCGACCATGTAGCCGCAACCCACCAGCGCAGTCAGCGCGGCGGAAGCACACGACGACAGGAATGCTCGTCGAGCATGCTGGCGGTTCATCGTGGCATCCCCAGTAATTCGGGGTCGTACTTCCCAGGTTTGTGATCGTTGACGCTGGGCAAATCATCGTTGACGCGCGCACTCCCGCTGGCATCGACATCATCACCCTCATCGGGCAGCTTTCTCAATCGCGGCAGATTGTCGAGGACGCGAGTACCGATCGACGGCTTTTCAACATGAGGGGCCCGCAGCTTGGCAAGCATTTCACGAGCCTGTGGGGCGTACCTGCTCTTCGGATACGTTTGCAGCAATTCCTCGGCATAGATGATCTGTGCCTTGGGCTTCCGCTTGCGGCCGTAAAGTTCCACAAGATCCCAGAGGCGTTGTGCACGGGCCTCTTCGATTTTCGCGAGCTCGTCCTTGAGACGGTCTTTCTCCGGCAGGTTGGGGAATAGACGCAGCGTGCTCTCTTTGAGTTGCCGCGCGTCTTCGAGTTGCTTCTCGTCGTACCCGGCACCTTGATAGCTCATCAACTTGACGTGCGATCCGAGCACAAACGACGTCTGCAAATGCGGGCTGTTGGGATACTCCTCGCGGAGCATCGAGAAGTAGCGATCGGCCTCGGAAAAGTTGCCGACGCGGACGTAGTGGCTGGCGGTCATCATGATCGCGTCGTCAGCGAGCGGCCCGCGCGGATCGTACATCCAGATCGACTTGAGCGCGTCGAGCGCATTGCCCGGCGTATCAAACGTTGGCCGATGCTTGTCCGTGAGGTTGGGAATGAGAACCCACGCATGGGGCGGACGCTGTTTTTTCGGAATCGGCGTCGCTTGCGGATTCTCCAAGTTCACCGGGGTGACATCATCCGACGTCGCGAACTCCGGGAAGCCCAGCCACGTGCGACCGACCACGAACAAGCGCTTTGTCGCCGTGTTGAGGTGCCGGGTCGACGGATACTCCTTCAGCAGTATCTCGTAATAATCCTTCGCTTCGGAAAAACGTTCTTCCTTGAAATAACTTTCCGCCAGCAGAAACATCGAGTCCTCGCGGACGCGATTGTGGTCCTCGCGGTATTCGGGTTCGACGTTCCAGAAGCGAGCCTTTTGGAGAAAGGACTGCTTCTTTTTCGTGAGCGGCTTCAGCAACTTCGACGCTTCGGCATAGCGCTGATCTTGAAAAAGCTGTTCGGCTTCATCGTAGATTTGTCGTTGGCGACGTTGTTCCGCCTCGTCATTCACGATCGACTTCGGCTGTGAAGCACGCGAGGGGGTGAATCGGTCGTACCAATGCCGCTCGGACGACACGTCAACTCTCTCGATCTGGGGAACATCGCGGCTGTCGTGATGCGTTCGGTTGCTCTTGATTTCGTCTTCCGATTTTCGACTTCCTCCGAAACCGAACAACCTGCGAGGCTCTTTCGGTTCGGGAGGTTGTTCGGCACTGTCTTTCGGATCGAAAGCCGTCACGTCTTCGGAGGAGTCCGAATCTGATTCAAACGACGGAGCCTCGTCTTTGTCCCGCGCCAAGTTCAGGCTGCGTCCCCAACTCCACTGAGTCAGCGAGATCGGTGAACTACTCGTCGCGCAGCCAGAGACCATCGCGCAGAGCGCGAGCGTCAGGCATGCGGCCGATCGAACAGCGGCAGTCGGGCAGTGAGACATGGTTGGGTTGAGAAATCCCAAGGTCCAAATCTCAATGTCCAATGAATCTCCAAGTTTCAAATCCCAAATTGGTCGTTACCACGATTGCTTGGGGATTGGAGTTTGGTCATTCCTTGGTCATTGGGTCTTGGAGATTGGAGCTTCATGCTCAGAAGGGCAGGTAGCCGAGCATCTTGGGCCGGCGGTCGAGTGGCTGGCAGATGGCGGCCGTGAGGAGATGACGAAGTTCTTGAAGGGATTTGGCAGGCACAGGCGAGGTCGGGACGGGAGGAGCTTGTTCCGCGGCGAGTCGTTCAAACAGAGCCAGTGTCGCTCCGTGAATCGGATGCGACGCGAATTCCGGTTGGCGGCAGTTCGGGCAGAGCAATCCTCCTTGAGACACCCAGAAGACGAAGTTCGTGTGATCGGCCACAGTCCGTCCGCAGGCGAGGCACGCATGAAAGTCCGGCAGTTGGCCGATCTCTCGCAACGTCATGACTTCAAACCGCAGCACTGGCCAACGGAAATCCGATTCCGTCGTCAGCCGCCGCAGAGCCGTCACCGCCTCGTCGTACAGAACAGGATGTGGGTCGTATTCCTCGGTCAGTCCCGTCAACAACTCGGCGATGTAGTACCCGCCGTACAAGCAATTCAGATTGCCCGTCGGCGGCCGGAACCGAGTCCTCAACTGACATTCGGTGAGAATGTCCAGACCTCCCGAAGATTTCCGCAGGAACACTAGGTCGGATTCCGCAAGTAGATCAAGAGCGGTTTCAAACGGTCCCTTGAGCCGCTTGGCTCCCTTCGCGATGCACGAGATTTTGCCGAAGTCCCGCGTGAACAACGTGACCACTCGGCTGGACTCGCTGAAGTCCGCCAAGCGAATGACGAGGCCGGTGGTTTTCTCAGCGGACATGCAAACGCTCACTCACCCAACGAGGACTTTCGACGCAGCAGATGATGATAGTGCTGAGCGAAGCGATGCGCCTCGTCTCGGACGTACTGCAACAGCCTGAGGGCGTAAGCGTGCTTGCTCAGCCGAATCGGCTCGGACTGGCCTGGAAGGAAGATTTCTTCGTCCCGCTTGGCCAGCGATAGGATCGGCGGCGGTGTGATGTCGTGCATCCGAAACGCATCGAGCGCCGCGCTGAGCTGTCCTTTGCCGCCGTCGATCAGCAGCAAGTCGGGAAACGATTCCCCCTCTTCGCGCAACCGGCTGAAGCGGCGGCTGACCACTTCGCGGATCGAGCCGAAGTCATCGACGCCGTCCACCGACTTGATCTTGAACCGCTTGTAGCCGTGCTTGAACGGCAGGCCGTCGAGGAACGACACGAGACTCGCGACCGTCTCGCCTCCTTGCAGGTGAGCGATGTCGATCCCCTCGATCCGTCGCGGCAGCTTGTCGAGGTTCAGCGTCTTCATCAGCCCGCGCATCCCCTTCTTCGGATCGATCGGGAAAACTTCCGGCTGTTCGTGGTCCTTCAGATTGCCTCGCAGGTTGAGCGTTTCGAGCGCGGTCATTTCGTCGCGGATGCGAGCCGCCCGCTCGAACCGCAGTTCTTGCGACGCGGTCAGCATCTCGGCCTTCAACTCTCGGAGCAGTTTGCTTTTCTTGCCGTCCAAAACCATGCAGAGCCGGCGGATGTCTCGGCGGTAGTCCTCTTTGCTGATCCGCAAATTGCACGGTGCGGAGCATTGGCTGATGCTCGCCAGCAGGCAGGGGCGGAACCAGCGCCAGCGTTCTTCTCCCTCGGCGATGTCCAGCGAGCAGGTCCTAAACCGGAAGATGCGCTGCAAGACACTGATCGCACCGCGCAGCCGTTTCGCGCTCGTGAAGGGTCCGTACAACTTCACGCCACGAGTTCGGGGCTTGCGCGTGAACTCGATCCGAGGAAACTCTTCCCGCGTCGTGATCTGCAAGTACGGGAAGGTCTTGTCGTCTTTCAGCTCGGAATTGAATCGGGGCTGAATGTCCTTGATGAGCCTCGCCTCGAGCAACAACGCCTCGACCTCGCTGTCGCAGCCGATGTGATCGACGTCCCGAATTTCTGGCACGAGGTCACGGATTCGGCGATCGAACTCGGCCTTCGAGTTGAAGTAGCTCGACACGCGGCTGCGCAGATTGACCGCTTTGCCGACGTAGATGACCCGGCCGAGCGCGTCCTTCATCAAGTACACGCCAGCGGTCGTCGGCAGTGACCGGACTCTCGCTCGCACGTCGGCGTCTGGTTGCTCGGACATCGGTCTGTCTCGTAGAGAGTGACAAGGTGAGGAGATGAAGTGGCTTCGTCACCGTGTCACTCCCTCAACTTGTCACCGTGTCACAGCCCGTCGGACAGCACGAACAGGATTGCAAAGATCGTCCCCATGAACAGCACGATTTGCAAAAACAGCCGTGTAGCTCTGTGGATGATCCGCTCCGGTAACTCAAACCGGCTCGCGCTGTAAACCAGACTGATCGCCAACGCCAACGGCAGCAGGTACCACAACACGTTTTGAGCGGCGAGCAGCATGATGAGTCCAGAGTTGAGAGACGAGAGTAACGGGCAGTCGCACGACCAAGCGTCAATCGTCACGAAGTTGTTGCGGGTGTTGCCGACGTAGCCGCGGCGACCGGAGTTGGAATCGCCGTCAGCGGTGCGGCTGAAGGCTGCCCCTCTGGTTGATCGACCTCGTCGCCGTAGCCGTAGGCCGGGCCTTCGTAGGCATCCCAAATTGCCAGCAAGTTCAACAGCCCGGCGACCCAGGTGAACAACAACGCGATTTCGTACCGCCGACCAAGCCGCCGATTCATCTCCTGAACGGCGTCGTCTTCGAGCGGCACTTGGTACCAGTCTTTGAACGCTCGCGGGATTGTCCCTTCGATCTCGCCCACGGGCGCATCGAACTCGCCACGCTCGGCGACGATGCGACTGCGAACGTAGCGGCGCGAACTGGAGTAGTCTTTCGCTCGGCTCTGGCCATCAATCGTGATGGTCACGTTGCCATTGCCGAGCACCTGCGGAGCAATCGTGATCGGCCCCGCGAGGTCGAATTCTTTTTCGACGTCCGCCGCCGCGGCACCCGGTGTCTCGATTCTTGCGATCCCTCGAAAGTGACCGCGAACTTCCGGCCCAAAACCGCGCGGCCCGGTGTCATCCACCGACAGTTGCAGGTGGCCGGAAATCCGGCCCTCCCAGGAATCGTTGGGAGCTTCGTGCTTGGCATAGCCCTCAAACGTTGCGTCGATGGGAGTCTCCAACTGTGAAAAGTCGCGTCCATCCGCATCGCTGCTGGAATACCTACGCCACTGAACCAACGCGGGAAGCGACGGCAAACCGACCAGCACTTGGGACAGATATCCAATCGTGCGGTCGCGCGTCCGGAAGCGGTCGCGGCCTTCGAAATCCTGCCAGCGGAAATAGACCCCTTTCCATTCCGCCATCGCTTGGCCCCAGCAGAACGTCCCCAAGACGCAGACCGAATAGATCACCGCCTTGAAGCAACGCCCTTGATACCAATGGCCGGCTCCCGGAATCAGGAACGCCAACAAGGCCGCCACAATGGGGTTCTTCAGGTTGATGCGCGGGTCAGCCATGCGAAATCGCTACCAGTCAGATCGTTCGGTCGGGAGGAAATTCGTCACGCGGGCAACTCGGCCGTCGCGGAAGGGGGCGGATTCTAGGAGCGGTCTCGGTGACGGACCAGACCACCCTGTTTGTCGTGTGATCACGTCGCGATCCGTGGGGCTCAAGGGGAATTGCGACGCCGAGAACTAAGGCCGAAGTCGCGTGCCACGTCTACTTCTTTGAAAGATTCTGCCAAGTTTTCGGAATCCGAAAGGTCACGACGCGCGTCGAACGGACTTCTGAAGCTGTAGATCGCGCAGCCACGAGAATCCCCAGTCTTCCCGGACTTGCCAATTGGCAAGGCTTGTCCGGTTTGCCTAAACTCCGAAATCGATTGGTTTTGAATTCGTTGTTGCCTCAAGGACTTCCGCTCATGAGCGTTCGGAACTCACGCTTTTTCTCTGCCTCCATTCTCCGAGGCACCAAGACCCGAACAATTCTGTTTTTGCTACTTGGCTGGTCAGCAGTGACCTCATTCTTGCCGGGGAATCCGAGCGTACCTCCAACTTCGCAGGCGTTCGCCCAAGAGGCGGCCGAACCTGTGAAGCCAAAGGACGAACCGCAGGTCACTTGGGAGCAGCTCATTTATGTGCCGTACAAGCAATTGAGCACGGTCTTCGAGAAGCAGAAGGCAACCGTATTCATGTCGTACGCCGAGTACCTCAAGCTCTGGAACAAGTCCGGAGAACAGCCCGGCCAGCCGCCAGTTGCCGCCGTGATTTCTGCCGCCAGCTATCGCGGGAAGGTCGATCAGGATGTCGCAAGAATCGAGGCGGAGTATTCAGTGCGAGTGCTCGGCAAGGCGTGGTCCGAGTTGCCGCTGAAGTTCGGCGACGCGGCGGTCGGCGAAGTGACCAGCGAGGGCGGGGCCGATGCCAAAGAGAAAGTCTTGCTGCGAGCGACCGGTGACGGAGTTTACTCGCTGCTGTTCCCGACACCGGGCGAGCACAAAGTGAAGATTCAACTCGCCGCGCGAGTTCGGTCATCGCCGGACGGCAAGAGTTTTGATCTCGAAGTCCCAGCCGTCGGTGTCACGAAGTTTGAATTGGTGATCCCGGAGGCCGATCAAGCAGTTGAGGTCACTCCGCTGCTCGTGCGACAGCCGGTTGAAGCCGCCAAGGGCAAAGAGACCAAGATCGCCGGCAACCTCGGCGCGGCGAGCCGCATCGGCGTGTTGTGGCATCCGAAGGCGAGCATCAAGCCGGAGATGGATTTGCTCGCGAGCGTCACGAACCACACCCAGGTCTCGGTGGCCGATGGCCTGATCCACACGGATGCGTTCTTGCGGTACGACGTGCTCCGCGGCGAGCTGACTCAACTGCGAGTCGCCGTGCCGAAGGGGGACCGCATTCTCGGCGTGTCGTCGAACGATGCGAACGTCAAAGGCTGGAAGGCCGCCGATGAAGCGACTCGGCAAGTCGTCACGATCGATTTGCTCAGCGGCGCGAAGAAGGCTCTGACGCTCGAAGTCCACACCGAGCGGCCTGCTCCGACCGAGGTGTTCGACGTCGTCGGCCTGAACGAGAACGCTCCGGCGGCCGGCATTCATGCGTTGGACGTCGTGCGAGAAAGCGGCCAGTTGGTCGTCACCAAGGGAGCCGACTTGCTGCTGAATATCGAGAAGCTCACCGGCCTGACACGCATCGAAGAGGCCGAAGTCGCGGAGGCGATTCGCCGGCCGGGGTCATTGGCCTACAAGTTTTATTCGCCGAAGGTGGAACTCAAGCTGACCGCGAAAGCGGTCGAACCGCGTGTGCTCGTGAATCATGTCGCGCGGTTCCAATTCCTCGACGATGAACTGCGGTCGCTGACTCAATTGAGCTACACCATCGAGCGTGCCGGCTTGTTTGAACTCCTACTGACCGTGCCGGACGGTCTGCAGATCGACAGTGTCACCGGACCATTTGTCAAAGATCACGCCGCCGAGGAAAAGGATGGAGCGATTGTGCTGCGCGTGGTGCTCGACATGAAGCGCGAAGGGGCGATCCAGTTCAACGTGATCGGGCATCTGGTCCTGGACGCGATGGAGAAGGAGCAGAACCTGACGCTGCCGTTGCTCGATCCGTTGTACGTCGAACGTGAGACCGGACAAGTCACGATCTTCGCGGCACCGGCCATCGAAGTGCTCACCGATGAGAAGGCGATCAAGGGGGTGCAGCCGGAACGGAATGCCGATCCGAATCCGCCGTTCGTCGCGGGAGGGACACTCGCTTCGGCGTGGTCGTTCACTCGGCGGCCGGTTGAGATTCCGGTGAAGACGACTCGACGGCCCACTCGGTTGACGGCTTCAGTCGCGACGCTGCTCAATGCGAAACCGGAAACGGCGGACGTTCGCACAACGGTGACGTATCACGTCCAATTCGCGGGGCTCGACACGTTTCAAATCGCGGTCCCCGAAGCGCTGGCGGACGTCGTGCAAATTCGAACGGCTCAGGGAGCAACCGTTCCGGCGATCAAAGAAAAGAAGAAGGCCGAGAAGGCGGTCGATGGCTGGGTCACATGGACGATCATCCTGCAACGCGAGGCGGTCGGCGATGTGCCGTTCGAGATCACCTACGATTTGAAGCCGGCCGAAGGTGTGGAGAAGAAGGCCGGCTCAACGCTTTCGTGGCAACAGGAACTCAAGCCGGTTCGCGCGGTGGGACTGCCGGGCGACGGTGAATCCAAGGCGGGCAAAGTTGATCTGTCCGACGTGTACGGCGAGATCACGGTCCAGAAAGACAAAGCCTTGACGGTCTCGGCCGACGTGGCCGGCGATGTTCTCGAAGCGATCGACCCGCGCGAGTTGTCGTTGCTGTCGCAGGATGGCTCGCTGGCATATCGGTACTACTCGCAGCCAGTGTCGCTGAAGGTGTCGGCCGCGAAGCACGAGATTCAGGAAGTGGTCGAGACGGTTGTCTCGCGCGGGTTGGTCGAGGTGGTTGTCGATGAAGACGACAAGGCGTCCTATCGCTGCCGCTTCAAGATCAAGACCAGTGAGCGGCAACGGCTCCGCATCGACTTGCCGAAGGGAGCGGAGATCCTCGGAGTGCTGGTCGATAACAAATCCGTCTCGCCGGAAAAGGCGGGCAAAGGTTCGGACGATCCGTTCGACAGTTATTTCGTGAGCGTCGCACGCAGCGGGAAGTCGGACGAGCCGTTCTCGATCACGCTGCAATTCCTGTGGCCGATCAATCCGCCTCCGTTCGGCGGTTGGCGCGGCAAGCTGCATGTGTCGCATCCGCGCATTGGCGGACCGAAGGGATCGGCGGTTGCGGTGCAACAACTGCGAACAGTCGTGTGGGTGCCGGAAAAGTTTTCGCTGGTCGGCACGCCGGACCAGTTCGTTCGCGAGCAGCATCTGACGCTCGAACGAGCGATCAACGGACACGTCACCTCGACGGTCCACCAAGCCGAACTCGATCAATGGATCGGCACGTCGTCGGTCGGAGTGGCGGACTTCGCGACGCAGGGGCAGGCGTACTCGTTCCACAATCTCGGCGGTGCCGAGCAGCTCGTTGTGACGTGGTGGAAAGTCAGCTTCGCCGCGATCGTCGCCACGGTGTCGCTGTTTGTGCTCGGTGTCGTGCTGATTCCGACGACATGGCGCAACCGACTCGGCTGGGTTCTGGCCGGAGTGCTGATCGCCGTCTGCGCCGGACTGAACGACGCCGACACGGTTCTGCACGGAGTCTCCGCCGCTCGCTGGGGCATCGTGTTGATGTTCGCATTGTGGATCGTGCAGTCGCTGTTCGGAACGGCCCGACGCTCCAGCGGCAACCGCCTCGACTGGTCGCAACCGTTCCCAGCCACCGTCAGCCCGCCACCAGAGTCCGGTTCGTAGCCCTTGCCTCGAACGGAACCAAGTTCACAACACGGCTGAAAATCAAATCGCAAAACACCGCCTGAAGGCGGAACTACCAACGGAAGCCTTCGATGACCGGCAACCGCAATTCTCTCTCTGCGAAATCCGCGCAATCTGCGTTTCGATTTCGTGTCGTTTCGAAACGCAGATTACGCGGATGTTCGCTGAGGCTCTTGTCTCTGGCCGCCTTCTGCCTACTGCCACTTGCCTTCTGCGTGGCTCAGGACGATCTCGAAGCCCGCCGCGTCTTCGTCCCTGTCGAAGACCTTGACCTGATCATTGCCAAGGACCAGCGCGGCGTGCTGTTGCCTCGCGATGAATTCCTCAAGCTGTACCGCGACGCTCAAAAGAACAAGCCGACAAAGACGACGGCTCCGGTCGGAGCGGTGATTTCGGGGGCGACGTACTCGGCCAAGTTTGAGGGGGAGCAACTGGTCGTCGAGGCCACCATCAAGATCACTCAGCTCTCCGATTCGTGGCAGGCGTTGCCGTTGCCGCTGGGTGCGATGGCGGTCGAGAGTGCAAAGCTCAATGGGCAACCGGCGAAGCTCGGTCGCAACCAGCAGATATTGTTCTTGCTCAGTGACACACGCGGCGAGCACACGTTGGCGCTGGAACTTTCGTCGCCGTTGTCGGCGGTTGGAGCGGACAAGGTCACGTCCATCGGTGTGCTGCCGGGGATCGCGGGGACGCTCAAGATCGCGGTGCCGGCGGGCAAGCATCTGCAACTCGATGGGCTGAGCGTTGAGCGTCCGGCCGCAAACGATCAGCCGGCGAATTACGAACTGGTGGTCGGCGGCAAACGGAATGCGGTCGCGATTCAGCTCACGGATCGGCAGCGAGAACGAGCGACCGATTCGTTGCTGTTCGCGACGACCGGCTTCGGTTTGCGCGTCGCTCCGGGCGAGATCACTTGGCACGCGGTCACGGCGTTGCAGGTGCATGGCACGCCGCTCGATCGGTTGGTCTGCGTCGTGCCGAAGACGTTGGAGATCACCGATGTCGATTCCAAAGGACTCGAAGCGTGGGAGTTGTCGGACGATCCGAACGATGCGAACTCGACGCGGATCACATTGAATTATCGGCAGCCATTTGACGGTTCGCGGCGGATCGACTTTCGCGGCGTGATGGCGGTTCCGGCGGGCGAGTCGTGGCGTGTGCCCACGCTGAAGATCAATCAGGTGACCTCGCACATCGGCCGAGCACTCGTGCAACACGCTCCGGCCGTGCGGTTGCGAACGGTCGAGTCGGTTGGCGTGCGGACAGCGACGGTCAGCGATGCCGACCTGAAATCCATCGGCACGGAGGGAGCGACCGACGCCGGACAAGTCGCGTTGCTGTTTGATGTCTGGAAAGAAGATTTCTCGCTGGGCTTCGTCGCGCAGCCGAAAGAGCAGGACGTGCAGGCGAGTATCTCGTCGATCTTCGATCTGACCGCGAGCGGCCTCGACCTGATCACCGCTGCGACGATGGAGACCTCGTTCGCTCCGCTGTTTGAATTGGAAGTTTCGTTACCGGCCGAGTGGTTGCTGACGGCGGTCTCGGTCAACGGTCAGCCGCTGCCGTGGCAGGTCCGCACGAAAGAAGACGAGCCGGGAATCAATCACATTCGCATTCCGCTGCCGCAGCCGTTGCGACCGGGCCAGCAGGCGAAGCTCGAAGTCCGAGCACACCGCGACCCCGACGGCTGGCCGGTCGAGGACAAGCCGGTCGATGTGGCTCTGCCGGAACTGCGACTGCCGCAGTCGTCGGTCTCCGAAGGGACATACGTCATCAAGGCCGATGCGGATCTCGATGTCGTCCCCGGCGAGATCAATGGACTCGACCCGACAAACGTGCCGGTCCCCGGAACTCGGCTGGGCTTCGCGTATCAGGACACGCGGTTCGGCGGCACGTTGAAGATCGAACGCAAACCGTCGCGAGTCGCCGCACGCACGCTGACGTTCGCGCGGCTCGACAAGCAAACGCTACACGCGCACTTCGAGTCCGAGTTGACGATCACCGGCGGCGGCTTGCGAGTGCTCGAAGTCGCGCTGGCGGAATCCGCCGGCAAAGATTTGAGATTTCGGATTTCAGATTCTGCCGCTCGCATCGTCGAACAGACCTCTCGCACCGGCGAGAACGGCGAACTGATTTGGACGCTGCGTCTCGATCGGCATTTGGTCGGAACAGCGACGCTCGTGGTGACGAGTGTCGCCGCACGCGCACAGGCGAACGGGGGGCGTCAGCCCTCTGGTGCATCCAGCGAGCCTCAGACTCCCGACAACCCCGCGACGCCCCAGCCTGCGACCAACGCACCAGAGGGCTTACGCCCTCCGTTCGCCTTGAGCATTCCGCACCTGCGCATCATGCAAGCCGACCGCCAAAACGGTTTCATTTCCATCGAAGCTGAGGGGGATCAACGCCTCACGATCACAGCCATCGACGGCAACAAAGCGAATCTTCCCGAAGTCGACCCGATCGACATCCCCGCTCCGCTGGCCTACTCACCGAGCCAACGGATCGTCGCCGCGTATCGCTACTTCGCTGGCGCTCCGAACATCACCATCGCCGACGAACGCTTCGACCGTCTTCCGGTGCCGACCGCGATCTGCCGAGTCGCCTCGATCCACAGTGTGCTCAGCCCAGCCGGCGAGTTCCAGCATCAAGCGACGTTCGCGTTCACGGCGGTCGGAGTGCAGAGTCTGCGAATCAAGTTCGACTCTGCCAAGTCCCCTCTCCCCTTGGGAGAGGGTGGCCGAAGGCCGGGTGAGGGAACCGAGCACTCCACAAATCCCATGAAGACAGGCGACTCAGCAAACGATGGTCAATCGACATCCGGGGCCCTCACCCCAACCCACTCCCAAGGGGAGAGGGGGCCGGGGAAGGCACTCTCCGCCGATCTCTGGGCCGCTCTCGTTGATGGCCAGCCTGTCGAAGTTCGCCGAGCCGACGGTGCGTTCCTCATCCCGTTGCGGGCGAGCGACAATCCGGCCGCTGAGCGGTCGTTGCAGTTGTTCTATCGGACGAACGTGCCGGCGCTGCGCGGCACGGGGGAGTTGCGTCAGCCGCCGCCGGAGTTGACGGTGCTCAACGGAGCTGGCGTGTCGCAGCCGATGCAGGTGCTCGACCAACAATGGGAATTGCGTTACCCGCCCGACCTGCTGCTGACCGACAGCCAAGGCGTTTTTGTTCCCGACCCCGCCACTCCGCTCGACCGCAGCGATTGGCTGAGCAACCTGCCGAAGTCACTGTCGCTGCCGAGTAGGATGAATTTGCAGCGGATGCTTTTCGCGTTCGCACTCGTCGTGGTGATCGTCGCCATCATCGCGTCACGTTACCGCTGGGGAATCGTTCGTGGTGTGGTCCTGCCACTTTCGGCGCTCTTCGTCCTTTCGCTGTTCTTGTTGCCAGCGACCCAGCAGGCACGCGAAGCCTCGCGACGGTCGCAGTTGAAAAACGACTTGAAACAATGGGGGCTGGCAACCAGCGACGTGAGTGGTGGAACCACTGTTTGGTTCGATGCCGGCGCGCCGACCGGCAACGTCGGAAAGGCCGTTATCGAGGAATCTCTGGATGGAGTGACGAGCCCACCGATGGCGACCCCTCAATTGGCAGGAATGGCCGCTGAACCGAATGCTCCCCAATCTGAGGACGCCCCGCTTGCTGAGGCGCGAGCGCAACTCAACGCAAGAATGGTCGAGGAAGCGGAGCGGACAAAAGCGGACAACAAGTTCGCGAAAAAAGGCTTCGCCTCGAAGGCCACGGACCCTCATGGATTCCGCGATGGGCAACCCGACTCGAAGAACGGTGAGGCGAAGTCGCCTGCAAAGGAGCGAGAGTTTGCTGGACTCGTGGCGAACTTCAATGCGCTCATGAATCAAAGGCGATATGCGGAAGCCGAAGTCCTTGCGAAACAAGCGAAGGAGCTGAGTCCAACGGATCCCGTCGCCGAGGCGATGTTTCTCAAATCCGTGCTGGCGCGTCGCATTGACGCGAACGAGAAGAGTAAAGGATCAAAGGAACGCGGCTTCATTAGCGCACTCGACTCCGTCGAACACTCCGCCATTCCTTTCGATGACCGCGCTTCCGTCCAATTCGGCAAAGACTGGAACGAACTCAGACGTCGCCGTGGCGTCGCTCAACTTGCGGAAGCTGATGGGGAGATCCATCTCCAAGAGCGTGTCGCTGTCGGTGAATCCGAATCGCGGTTGCAGTCGAAGCTCGGTGGCTTGCTGTCGCTGACGATGGCGTTGGAATCGCAGGATGGGGCGGCCACGAAAAAGTTTCGGTATCTCGGCACGGAGACGGCCGCGAGCGGGATTGGGCTGGATCTGGTTTACGAGAATCGCGCGGCGGGTTGGACCGGACGAGTCGTGTGGATCTCGGCATTGGCGTTCCTGGCGTGGCTGCTGCCTCCGAATCGGCGGACGCTCAAAGCGCGTTGGGCCGCGTTGGGGCTGACGTTGCCGTTGGCTCTGGCCGCGATCGCGCCGCTGGCGTGGCAGAACACGCTCGACGGAATCTTCTTCGGCACCGTCGCTGCGATTGCGTTGTGGACGCTCCGCGCGGCGGGCGAGTCGCTCGCCAGCGCATGGCCGCGAATGAAAACGAAATCGTTCTGGATGCGATCGCTGACGCGACGGACGGTGGGGTAGTTGGAAATGGACGACGATATGACAACGAATGCGACTACCCCGAAGGGGTTCCGTCACATAGCCCAGGGTTATCCGCGCAGCGGACTACCCTGGGTTGTATCGCCCGCGACGGAACTACCCCAACGGGGTTGCGTCATTCATCGGCGAATGATGACGGAACCCTTACAGGGTTCATGCGGTGGAGGCGATGGCGGTCCCAGGGTAGCACGCTGGCGCGTGCAACCCTGGGCTGTGAGACGCAACCCCGTTGGGGTTGGAATGCGCTGGTTGCCCACGCTCTCCTCTTTGTGTCTCTTCGCGTTCCTTGTGGCCAACTCGGCGTTCGCTCAAGCGCCGCAAGTTCAAAGGCCAGCGGTCGCGCCGCCGGTCAATAATCCGAATCCCGACATCCCCGTGCGACCGACGATTATTTTTCCGTTCGACGATGCGAAAGATCCACTCGCGGCCGAGCGGGTGTATCTGCCGCACGCGAAGTTCGTGGAACTTTGGAACGCGGCGCATCCCGAATCACGAGTCGCTCCCCCTGCCCCGCTCGAAGGCCTCGTGGCCGAGGCGTTGGTTGTGGTGGCTCCGAACAAGAACGTGGACGGAGCCGACGCGACGGCGAAGGTCACGGCACGCATCACGCTGTTCAGTTTCCGGAAACAACAAATCCTGCTGCCGATCCCGCTGCGGTTGGCGTCGCTCAGCGAAGCGAAGTTGGATGAGGCTCCGGCCGCGTTGGTTGTGCGGGACGAGATTGGAACGGCGGGGTCGGGAGACCCGCGCCGAGCGAGATTGCATGTCGTGATCGACAAGCCGGGACTGCATGTGCTCGACCTGACGGCCGAGGTGTCGGTGAATCAGCAAGGCCCGGCCGGGCAATTGGTGCTCGGCGTCGATCCGCTGTCGAGCGGCAAGTTGCTGTTCGTCCCGCCAGAGGAGGATGTGACGTTTCGTGTCAACGGGGCGAGCAATTCGTTTCGCGCCCGACCACCACGGCGAGCGGGGGGCGTTAGCCCCCCGGTTGATGGGAAGTCGAGCGACTCCGCAGCCACCGGGGGGCTAACGCCCCCCGCTCGCTTGGAGGAGTTGGGGCATTTCGAAGTGCCGATCAGCGCGGGTGGCGATGTACGCCTCGCGTGGCAACCGAAGCAGGCGGCGGGGGCGGTCGATGCCATCGTGCAATCCGATTCGGCGACAGCGGTCGAGGTCGAGGATGCTGGAATCCGCATCGCGTCCGGCTGGTCATTCAAAGTCCCGCGTGGGGCGATCAACGATCTGTCGTTCTCGCTGCCGAAGGAATTGAAAGTCCGCTCGATCAGCGGACCGGACGTCGGTGGCTGGGAACTCGGCGAGAATGTCGATGGCCGCGTGCTGCGTGTCTTTCTGCGCCGAGCGGTCGGCGATCAGACGTCGCTGGCCTTTGAGCTGTTCTTGGAGACTCGCGTGGCCGACGAAGCGGTGTCGATTCAAATGCCGGTGTTCGCTCCGTTGCAGGTGTCGCGTGACTTCGGTGTGGTGGGACTCTTCGCCGCTCCGCAGTTCTCGTTGAAGAACATCGCGACGAAGGGACTGACGCAGATCAATGCGGCAGCGTTCCCTGTAGGTCAGCCTTTCCAGGCTGACCCGAACGCTTCACCGACGTCGATCCCACAACCGGGTCAGCCTAGAAAGGCTGACCTACAGTCGGCGTTCCGGTACACGACGAGACCGTTTGAGGTCAGCTTCTCGGCACAACGCCGAGCACCGGAATCGACCGGCTTGGCGGAACACGCGCTGATTGTCGAGCGTCGCAAGGTGCGGATGTCGTCTCGTCTGCGATGGGAATTGGCGGGAGCGTTGCGGTCGAGCGTCAGCGTGCAGTTGCCGCCGATGTGGCTGCCGGTCGATGTCGATGCGACGGCTCTGCAAGACTGGCACATTGATCCGGCGACGAACGTGCTGACGGTCGAATTCACCGAGCCGCGCATCGGAGCGGTCGAAGTTGTCCTGCAAGGCAACGTCGCCAAGGAACCGGAAGACGCGATTGCCGAGATCAGCGCGCCGACTCCGCTGGAACTCAGCAAGCTCGTGACGCAAGCGGCGGTCTGGTTCGATCCGGCGTATCAGGCCACGGTCAGTAGCTCGAACACCTGGAAGACGTCCGACCCGGAGCATTGCAGCGAGGAACTGCGCAACAAGCTCAGCCGGCCGGCGAAGTTCGTGTTCACGTCGAACGTGGTGATGCCGGAAGTGCTCGGATTCGATCTGGCTCGCGCGGTGCCGAAGCTGTCGGCCGATGCGGTCTCGCTGGTGACGGTCTCGGACACAGCGGTCGATTACTCGCTGGCATTGCAGTGGAAAATCTCTGAAGCGGCGTCCGACACGTTCACGTTCACGACTCCCGATTGGCTGGCCGGGAAATTGGATTTCCAAGGGGCCGGCATTCGGCAGACCTCGTTTGCTTCAGCCGGCGAAGGGAGCGGTCGGACGCGGTGGACAATCACGCTGCAAGACCCGGTCGGCTCACGCTATTTCTTGTTGGCGACGGCCACGCTGCCGCCGCCCGCCGAGAAACGCGAAGTCACCGCTCCGACGATCACGTTCGAACGGCATGTCGCGGCCGAAGGAGATGCCGCCGCCGTCGCGCCGGCCGACGGGCAAGAAGCGTCTCCGTTCTCGCCGCTCGACACGCAGCGGCAGTACGTCGTGGTCATCAACCTCAGCCTCAATCAGCTCGCGCCGATCGGCGCGGTGGGTGAGCCGGTGCAGCGCGACGAGTTGCCAATCGTCGTCGATCAGTTTCTCGTCGATCAGGCGACGGCCGTGCTGAGGGTCAGAGGTCAGGTGGCAGAAGTCGGAGGCCAAAATGCCGAAGTCGCTGCTCCGAAATGGTCGCTGAAGTCGTTCGCGGCTCAGGCCGGAGCTGCGGCGTCGGTGAATCTGGCGGACCTGACGACGGTGCTCGCGGCGGACGGAACGTGGCGGATGCAGTGCGTCTACACGATCAAGAATCGCTCGCGGCAATTCCTCGCGCTGCAACTGCCGCCGAAGTCGCAGGCGCTGTCGGTCTTCGTGGCCGATCAGCCGTCGCGGTTGGTGGAATTGAATCGCGACAGCGCTCGGCGTGGGTCTCCCGACCCCGCCGCTTCGTCCAACCACAGGTCTCCCGACGGTTCGGATTCCGATGACGCATCCGGGAAGGGAGACCTTCGGTCCAGCCCAGCGGCGGGGTCGGGAGACCCGCGCCGAGCGCGTGTGTATCAGCTCATCGCGCTGCCGAAGACCAGCGAGGCGGATTTGTCGTTCCAGGTGAAGCTGGTGCTCAGCGGTCGTCTGACGACGGGCTCGTTGCCACGCGGATTGAAGGTCTGGTCCGACAACATCGAGCTGCCGACGCCGAGCGTTGTGTCGCTGTCCGACGACAAGGAGTTCGGCATCCCCGTCGCGCGCACGCTGTGGTCCGTGCATGTCCCGCGCGAGTGGTCTGCTAAACCGATCAACGATCCGTCGCGGCACAATCTGACTCCGCAAGCCGCGGACACAGCCGACGTCGCGTATCGCTCAACCTGGCTGCAAGAGGCGAACGAGTTGATGCGCGTCATCGAGGGCAACAATCCCAGTTCGCAGAAGATGCAGGCGTGGAAAAACCTCAAGCAGATTGGACCGACGCTGCACAACTACGACGCACGATCCGGTATCGGCCCCGGTGCCGCGCCGCAGTCGGAAGAAGGCCGCAAGCTGGCGGAATCGCTGCAAGAGTTCGATGCGAAACAAGCCGATCTCGAAAGTCGTATCATCCTCGACACGACAGACTCCGGCCTGAACTTTTACGTCGCGAAGGATCAGCAGCAGGCGGCTCAAGCCAAAGCCGCGCAGAGACAAGCTCAGAAAAACGCGAACGGCAGACTCTTCTTTGGCCAAGGGGGCCAGCAAGGGGGCGGTTTCCAACGCCAAGTCATTACGGACAACAACGACGCACTGTTTTTTGGCAACTCGGCGATCATCTCCAACGGTGAGGACCGCAACGGCAATGGAGTGCTCGACCCCGGCGAAGACACGAACGGCGACGGCGTACTGAATCTCAGCAACGTCCGCGACTCGATTTTGGGGGCGGATGTGGACAGCACCGGCCCGGACCTTGGGCTGAAGTTCAAACTCAATGTCGAGTCCGAGTCGAAGCCGACGGCACAAACGGCGAAACCGGGGCAGCCCCTCGGAGGCAAAGTCGTGACTCGCCAATCGGCGACCGGCAAGGGAGTCAGCGAATTCGAGCGAGCCTCACGCCGCAAACAAGCGGTCGATCAACTCGGCGAACTCAACAAGACAGTAGACAGCGAGAAAATGTCGCAACTGCAGTCTCAGCTCTCAGCGAATCAGCAACCGCAAAGCCGTAAGTCGGGTGTTTCCAATTCCCCGACCGACAGAAAGCCTGACGCTGATTTCCAATCACTGATGGATATCAGACAGACGCAGACGGCCGCGAAGAGTCAGTCAGAAACCAGTGCCCGTGGTCGTAGCCGTTACGGCATGACCTCTGGTGGCCAACAAGGTGGCTTTGGTGGAGGAGCCGGTGGCGGTGGCGGTGGATTCTTCGCACCACAGGCCATGGGCGGCAGTGGCCGTGCCAGCAGTCCAGCGAGCGGCACGCCACGACTTTCATTCGGAGTTGGCGTGAACAGCAACTCTGGGGTCAATGGCTCACTCATTTTGGACGAGGCCTCACGGCAATCCCTCTCCGATGAAACCCTTGAACGAGTTGAGTTGGAGCACGTTTCTTTCTCTGGCTGGACGCAAGCCGGTGGCCTGTCGCTGCCCATCGAGATTCAGCGTGAAGGGAACGTCCTGCGATTCTCTCGCGCGAGCGGTTCACCACGACTGGCGTTGTCCGTGCGGCCGAATGAGTCGGACAAGTTGGGACTCGGCTTGGTGTGGGCGGCGATTTGGGCTTCCGTCGCGATCTGGCTGCTGCGGCTGATCGCCGGCTCATCGAATGGCTCGACGTGCCGACAAGCGATGGGTGGGCTGAGTGCCCTCGGACTGCTGGGCATGTTCTTCCTGCCGTCGCCGGTGAGCGAAGTCTGCTTCTTGGTCTTCGCACTCTCGGCGATCGTGCTGGCGATTGGCGTCCTGCGAAGCCGCCGTCAGAATGTGGCGGCGTGATCCTGGAGTGCTGCGGTTCGACGCAGCCCTCCATCTGGTTGAAATCGCGACTCTCGAAGTTCAACAATCGACGCCATTTGATTGAGCTGATCGTTGGACGCCTTGTTGGCAATCAACGTCGATCACAAGTTGATGGGGCTCGGTGTCGAGCCACCGCACTCCAAGGAAACCTCACATGTCTCTGCAAGACCTGTTGTTTGTCGGCTTCAACGGCCGAGTCGTCGCAATGGAAAAACGTAGCGGGGAACTCGTTTGGGAATGGAAATGCCCGAAGCCGAGCGGACAGATGGTCGCGCTGTTGGTACAGGGTGATCGCATCTACGCGAGCAGCGCGGGCTACACTTATTGCCTCGACGCTTTGAACGGCGAGCAACTCTGGAACAATCCGTTGAAGGGCCTGGGCACCGGAGTCCCATGTCTGGTGACGGCCGAGTCCAGTTCGAGCGGGTCGTTTCTGTTGCAAGCTCAAACCTCAGCCGATCAGCAGGCGGCGGCAGCCGGAGGATAGTTTGGCTCGCACGAGCCACGTTTTGTTGTGTGGTGTGAGTTCGTGGAGGCTGCTTTGTCGCACGAGATGAGTGTGAATGCGACGCGGGTTGAGATGCGGTTCGCGTCCGGACAGCTCGGCGTGCGCGATGTGAATCTGGCCGTGCGGTGCGGAGAGCTGATCTCGCTGGTCGGTCCTTCGGGCT
>SXGT01265144.1_pt1 | contig 25991 bp, 18 predicted proteins | sample 3176221 | NCBI WGS metagenome assembly SXGT01 (sample SAMN11356862, study PRJNA531348) | freshwater metagenome | isolation source: freshwater sample F1-120 | place: China: Fuxian Lake, Yuxi | collected 2017-12-25
CGCCTTTCTCCGCCGAGTCCGGCCGTCAGGTCGGCGATCGCGGCCGGATCACCCACGAGAGCGGCCTCTCGATCGCGATCTCCGATACGCAGAAGCCCGTCGCCGGGCTGGTCGGTCACGTGGGCAAGGTCGAGCGCGGATCCATCGAGGTGGGGGCGCTGGTGCGGCTGGAGATCGATCACGACGCGCGCACTTCGACGCGGCGCAACCACTCCGCGACCCACCTCCTCCACTGGGCGCTGCGCACGGTGCTCGGCGAGCAGGCGACGCAGAAGGGGTCCCTCGTGGGGCCGTCACGGCTGCGGTTCGATTTCTCGCACAACCGGCCGCTCGCTCCGGAGGAGATCCGGCGCATCGAGGATCTGGTGAACGCCAAGGTCCTCGGCGACGCACCCGTCGTGACGGAGATCCTCCCGATCGAGAAGGCCCGCGCGAAGGGCGCGATGGCCATGTTCGGCGAGAAGTACGGCGCGAGCGTGCGCGTGCTCACGATGACCGCGGACTCCATCGAGCTCTGCGGCGGCACGCACGCGCGCGCCCTGGGCGAGATCGGCCTGTTCAAGATCCTCTCCGACGCGGGCGTCGCCGCGGGCGTCCGCCGCATCGAGGCCACGACCGGGATGAACGCCCTCGACTACGTGCGCGGGCTCGAGTCCGAGATCGCGAAGGCGTCTCTCCTCGTGCGGGCGAACCACGGCGAGCTCACCGAGAAGATCGAGAAGGTGCTCGCCAGCGCCCGCGCCATCGAGAAGGATCTCGAGGGCGCGAGGCGCAAGCTCGCCATGGGCGGCGGTGCGGCCGGCGGGGGCATCGACGAGATGCTCCGGGGCGCGCGTGACATCCCTGGCGGCAAGGTCCTCGCCGTGAAGGCCGAGGTCTCGGATGCCGCCATGCTGCGCGAGATGGCGGAGAAGCTGCGTGACCGGCTGGGGGAGGGGGCGGTCCTCGTCGGCGCCGCCAATGGCCCGAAGGCCGCCCTGGTGGTCGTCGTCTCCCGGGGGCTGACCGATCGGTACAAGGCCGGGGACCTCATCCGTCCGATCGCGAAGATCGTCGGGGGGTCGGGGGGCGGGCGGGCCGACATGGCGCAGGCCGGGGGCACCGGGGTCGAGCGTCTGGACGAGGCCCTGGCGGCGTTCCCTGCGCTGTTCGAGCAGGGCTGACGGGGCGTCGGGGCCCCGCCCGGGCTCGAGTTGACGGGTTTCTGCGTACAAGGTACCAGGGAGGCCGGGACGCATGATTTATCAGGTGTTTCTCCCCGGTATCTACGGTAGGGTTGCAACCCACCCTCCGATCCGACGCTAGCTGCGATCCGCTGGGTGCTGGGCTGAAATGACGGAGACACAGCGCACGAGCCCGCCGCCGATCTCGCAGGGAAGCGTCATCAACGATCGCTACGAGATCCGCCAGAGCCTCGGAAAAGGGGGGATGGGCGAGGTGTTCCTCGCGTACGACCGCGCGACGCAGCAGCCGGTCGCGTTGAAGATCGTCCGCGAGGAGTCGCGCATGCCCGGCGACGACGAGGCGCTTCGCCAGGAGCTGCTCCACGCGCGCAGCGTTTCGAACCCCTACGTGTGCCGCGTGCACGACCTCACCCCGTCGGCCTACGGGCCGATCCTGGTGATGGAGTACATCACGGGCCAGACGCTCCACACGCACATCCGCCGGAAGAAGGCCCAGGGTGGCTACACGGCCGACGAGTTCCGGCGCATCGCGCAGGACATCTGCACGGGGGTGGCCGCGATCCACGCGCAGGGCCTCGTCCACGGCGACCTCAAGCCCGGCAACGTGATGGTCACGACGAACCCCGAGGGCGGGTTCGGCAAGGCCATCGTCCTCGACTTCGGCTTCGCCAAGGAGCGCGCGCGAGCGAGCGCACGTCGGCCTGGAGCGCCGCCCGACGGCGGGACGCCGAACTACATGGCCCCCGAGCGCATCCGCTCCGGTGGCGCCTCGCAGGAGGACGACATCTACGCGCTGGCCCTCACGCTCTGGGAGATGTGGACGTGCCGCGTCCCCGAGCCCGGGTACAAGCCGCGCGCGAAGCCGATGCGCCAGCAGATCATGTTCGACGTGCCGAGCGGGCTCTCGGTCGACGAGATCAAGCAGATCTTCCGTTGCCTCACCGAAGATCCCACGCAGCGCCTGTCGGCGCGGCACCTTCGCTTCTTCAACCCCGTCGCGCTCACCACGAACCCGATCCAGGTGCCGCGCGAGCGGCTCGATCCGGGCCCCCCGCCAGGCCGAAGCGCGAACGCCTTCCAGCCGGGTCAGCAGGCGCTCCTCGCGACCTTCGCCACCAACGCACCGGACTTCGTGGGCGAGCTCATACCGCTCGACAAGGCGACGCTCACCATCGGGCGGCGGACGGACGTCGACGTCGTCGTCCCGGAGGCCACGGTGAGCGGGGCGCACGCCACGCTCGCGTGGAGCGCGGGCACGTGGGCCATCGAGGACCAGGGCTCGACGAACGGCACGTACGTCGAGCACACCTTCGAGCGCAAGAAGAGCGTGAACCTCATGCACGGCGGTGAGGTCCAGTTCGGCGAGCTGCGCCTGAAGCTCACGAGCATCGCCAAGGACAGCGCCGCGCACAAGCGCGCGCGGACGTACCTCACGCGGCGGGACGGCCTCACGGGCCTCCTCCTCCGCGAGCAGCTCCTCAAGGCGCTCGACGAGGAGGCGGCCTTCGCGGACTGGGTCGAGCAGCCGCTGTCGATCGCGCGCTACGAGATCCGCGGGCCGAACCGGCTCGTCAGCGATCGCCCCACGATCCTCGAGATGCTCGCCTTCCGCCGGGCCGCGCTCCGCGTGGTCGAGCTCACCGACATGCTCCTCCTGTCGCTCATCGCGGTCACCGCGGGCCGGACGGGCCCGCTCCGCTTCGCCGTCGCGATGATGGGTCCCGCCGCCCAGGACGCGCGCAACCTTGTCGAGCAGGTCGTCGGGCAGGTGCAGGGGATGCTCCCCGAGGGGCTCGATCTCGTCGCGTCGATCGCGCGCCTCGAGAGTGGCGTGAGCGTCCGCACCCTGGTCGATCCGGCGCCCTGACCCGCGGGACACGCGCAGGTCGGGATGTCGGGGTCGGCGCGCGACCGTTTCCGTCTTGCAAGGTGCCGTGGAATCAGGCATGGACCCCCCGTGACCGAGCGCTCCAGCTCCGCCCCGCCCTCGCTCCCGCCGTCGGAGCCACGCCCCTCGTCGCGCCCGCGGTTCGATCTGGGCGAGCGGCCGCTCCGGACGCAGCTCGTCGCCGCGCTCGTCGTCGGGCTCGCGGCCGTCTCCATCCCGCTCTACCTCTGGCGGCGTCCGAAGGCCGAGGCGGAGCTCGCCCACGACAAGGCGCCCGCCGCCTCCGCCAAGGTCGACGTCACGCCCGCGGCGGTCGGCGCCCCGCTCGAAGGCAAGACCGCGTCGCGCGCCCCCTCGCTCTCCGAGATGCGCGTGCTCTCGTGCGGCGAGGGCAAGCGAGGCAAGGGCGAGTCGCGCGCCGAGCACACCTCGCTGAAGAGCGAGTCGTGCGATCGGCCGGACGGCTTCGACAAGGTCTTCGCGAAGGCCATCGCCGACTCCGCCTCATGCGTCCCGGAGGGCAACGGCGGGAGCATCGCCTACCGCGCGGACCTCGGTTTCTCTCGCAAGAAGAAGCCCATCCAGGTGAGCGCGCCGAAGGATGGCCGCTCCCTCAAGAGCGGCAAGATCGCGAGCGCCTGCCTCCACGAGATCCGGAAGAAGCTCGATGGTACGGCGCTCGATATGCGGCACGACCACCCGCGCTACCGCCTCGAGATCGTCGCGACCTATCCCGGCGCCGTGAAGTGAGCTAGGTTGCGCCGCATGTGCGGCGTGTTCGGCGTGTTCGGCAACGGGGAGGCTGCCAACATCACGTACCTCGGCCTGCACGCGCTCCAGCACCGCGGGCAGGAGTCCGCAGGCATCGTGACCAGCGACGGCGAGCAACTCCACGCGCACCGCGCCATGGGCCTCGTGCAGGACGCGTTCAAGCAGGAGCAGCTCGCGGAGCTCACGGGACGCATCGCGATCGGCCACGTGCGCTACTCGACCGCGGGCGGATCGCACCTCAGGAACGCGCAGCCCCTCGCTGTCGACTACGCCAAGGGCTCGCTGGCCGTCTGCCACAACGGGAACCTCACGAACGCGGACGAGATCCGCGCCGAGCTCGAGGCGAAGGGATCCATCTTCTCGTCGACCGCCGACACCGAGGTGCTCGTCCACCTCGTCGCGCGCAGCAAGGAGATCGCGATCGAGGACCGGATCATGGATGCGCTCTCGCGCGTCGAGGGCGCATACTCGCTCCTCTTCCTCACCGAGGACAGCCTGGTGGTCGTCCGCGATCCGATGGGGATCCGTCCGCTCTGTCTCGGCCTCCTCCCGGGGACGCGGGACGCGCACGTGGTCGCCAGCGAGCCCTGCGCGTTCGACCTCATCGGCGCCGAGTTCGTGCGTGACGTCGAGCCCGGCGAGATCCTCGTCCTCGACGCGGCGGGCATGCGCTCGCTCCGCCTCCCGGGCGCGCGGGTGGAGCGACACGCGTGCATCTTCGAATACGTGTACTTCGCGCGCCCCGACTCGCAGCTCGGCGGGCGGAGCGTCTACGAGGTGCGCAAGGAGCTCGGGCGCGCGCTCGCCCGGGAGGCGCCCGCGGAGGCCGACGTCGTCATCCCGGTCCCCGACTCGGGCGTGCCGAGCGCGATCGGCTACGCGAAGGCGCTCGCGCTGCCCTTCGAGGTCGGGCTCATCCGATCGCACTACGTCGGTCGCACCTTCATCGAACCGCAGCAGAGCATCCGGCACTTCGGGGTGAAGCTGAAGCTGAACCCCGTGGGCTCCATCCTGAAGAACAAGCGGGTCGTCGTGATCGACGACTCCATCGTGCGCGGGACCACCTCGCGGAAGATCGTGAAGATGGTCCGCGACGCGGGCGCACGCGAGGTCCACCTCCGCATCTCGAGCCCCCCGACCGAGTGGCCCTGCTACTACGGCATCGACACGCCCACCCGCCGCGAGCTCATCGCGTCGAGCCACACGAGCGACGAGATCGCCCGCTACGTCACGGCGGACAGCCTCGGCTACCTCTCCCTCGAGGGGATGATGCGCGCCGTCGCGGCGTGCGGGGAGCGAGGGGAGGGGGACGCTCACCCGGGCGGCGGCGGCTTCTGCCACGCGTGCTTCTCCGGCGCGTACGCCATCCCGTTCCAGCCGTCGCCGTCGAAGCGGCAGCTCAAGCTCGTCGGCGTCTGAACGCGTCGAGTCTCCAGCGCGCCGGGGCCGATGTCGGCGCGAAATCCAGCGTGGATCGTTCGGGCACCAGGGCGCAAGGATGTCGCCTCGCGACCGCAGCACGAAATGCCCGCGCCGGTGCTTGCGTGGTGTAATCGTCCGTCGTGGCGGTCGGCTCACGTCTTGCAGCGTGCGGCCGCGTGGACTCCACGGATCGCATCAGCACGCCCCAGGCCTTCGAGGTCCCCGGCGAGCTCGCACGTCGCGAGGCCACCGTGGTCTACGAGCCTGGGCCATGGTGGTGCGGCGTGACGAGCTGGGCGATCGCCGCGGGGGTCGTGGCGTTCCTCCTCATCCTGATGACGGCGGGGCTGCGATCGCGATCGGCCGCCGGGCCGGCCCTCGCGGACGGGAGCGTCCTCCGCGTCGCCGCCTCGGAAGCGAGCTGCGCGAGGCTCGACCGGCCGGTGCGCGGACGTCTCGACATCGAGGTGATGGAGGACGGTCGCGTCGCCCGGGCGACGGCCGGCGAGAAACTCGGGATCATCCGCCCCTGCCTCGAGGCCCACGCTCGCTCCTGGGACTTCCTGCCCCAGGCCCGGCCCGTGTCGCTCGAACTCGATGTGATCCTCGAGCCGCGTTGAGCCGAACTGGAGCACCGGCGACGGCGCGGCCCGCCCGGGCGTGACCGCGAGGATCTCCATGCTCTGCGGCGCGAGGACGACGCGTCCGAGGGCGACGCCGGTGAGCGGCGGATGCGACCCCTCGAGATCACCGCCGTTCATGAATGTGTACAAAAGTGAGAGCATCGCCCCGGCCATCCTTGTGACAAGGCGAACGATGGACGGTACGCTGCAATCGCAGTGCTCGTAGGGCAGATCGTCGCGGACAAGTACCGGATCACCGACGTGATCGGGCAAGGCGGGATGGGCACCGTCGTCGAGGCCGTGCACCTCGGGACGGGTGGCACGGTCGCGCTCAAGCTCATCGTGTCGGGAGACGTGCGCGACCCCGAGGTGATGGGCCGATTCCAGCGCGAGGCCCGCGCGGCCGGCACCATCGACTCGCCCCACATCGTTCGCGTCTTCGACACCGGCATCGACGTGGAGAGCGGCCTGCCCTTCATGGTGATGGAGCGCCTGCGCGGCGAGGACCTCGCGAACCTGCTCAAGCGCGTCGGGCCGATGAGCCCGGACGCCGCGCTCCGCATCACCGCGCAGGCGTGCGTGGGACTCGCGAAGGCGCACGCGGCGCACTTCGTGCACCGCGACATCAAGCCCGCCAATCTCTTCCTCGCGGAGACGGATCTCGGCGAGGTCACGATCAAGCTCCTCGATTTCGGCATCGCCAAGCTGATGTACGAGTCGATGCATCAGGTCGAGGGTGGGCTCACGCAGACCGGGAGCATGCTCGGCTCGCCGCACTACATGTCGCCGGAGCAGGCCCAGGGCCTGCGTACAGTGGACCATCGCACCGACGTGTGGTCGCTCGGCGTGGTGCTCTTCAAGATGCTCACCGGCTTCACGCCACACCAGGGCGACGCGCTCGGGCAGATCATCCTCGCCATCTGCTCGCAGCCGATCCGCCCCGTGCAGGAGATCGCGCCCTGGCTGCACCCGGCGGTGGCCGACATCGTGCGGCGCGCCACGTACATCGATCCGAACCGGCGGTTCCAGTCGACGCGCGAGATGTTCGACGCGATCGCCCCCCTCATCGCGGACCGCCGGCTCGACAGGCGTCACCTCGTCGGGCTCACGGCCACGCAGCGCTCCTTCGTCGCCCCGATCGCGGCGGTGTCGGCGCCCCAGCTCAGTGACACGTCCTCGGGGGCGCACAGCCTCGCGCGTGGCGCGAGCGCGGTCGATCTCCATCGCCATTCGAAGCCGCCGTCGACGGCCCTGCCCGTGGTCCTCGCGCTGGTCGCCACGCTCGGCATCGCCGTCGGGGGCGTCGTGGCGGTGCGCACCATCCACGCGCGAAAGGAGGCGCTCGCGCGGCAGGTCGCCACCGCGCCGAGCGCGGACATCAGCCTCCCCGTGCTGGAGATGCGGACCGTCCCGATCAAGCTGCCGCAGGCGTCCGCGTACGCGATCGAGGTCGACGGCGCGAGCGCCCCGCCGGGGGACGACGCGATCGAGGTCACCGGCACGATGGGGAGCGAGCACACCGTCAAGCTCACCCGCGACGGCAAGGCGATGCTCTTCAAGGTGGTCATCACGGAGAGCGGCGCCTTTCCACCCGAGCTCGCGTTCGGCGCTCCCTCCACCTCGGCGTCCCAGGCGGCGAGCGCCCGGTCGGCGGGGCCCGCCGGGATGGGCAGCGTCAAGAAACCTCCGAAGCCTGCGGCCTCCGCGAGCGGCGCGGCCACGCCCACGAGCAACCTCGGCGCGCACTCCTTCGAATGAGGGTCGCGCGCGTCCTCGCCGGCGTCCTGCTGCTCGCGAGCGGCGCGGCCGCGCAACCGCGGGCGCCCGATCCGAAGGGACCGAAGCCGCCGGTTGGGCCGCCTGCCGCGCCCGCGAGCGACGACGCGAAGAAGGAGCAGGCCAGGGTCCACTTCGATCGTGGCATGGTGTTCTTCGAGAAGCAGGCGTGGGACAGCGCGCTCGCGGAGCTGCTCGAGTCCCGGAGCTTCTTCCCGACGCGGGGCAACACGCAGAACGCCGCTGTGTGCATGCGCAACCTCGGCCGCAACGACGAGGCGCTCGACCTGTTCCTCGCCCTCAAGCAGGGCTTCTCGCTGGGCGAGAAGGACCTCGCGCTCGTCGACAAGGAGATCCAGTCCCTCTCCGCCATCCTCGGGACGATCGACGTGCGCGTCGCGGAGGCGAACGCCACGGTCACCGTCGACGGCCGCGAGCGCGGCACGTCGCCGATCTCGGTGCGCGCGGGAACGGGCACCCACGACGTCCGCGTCTTCAAGACCGGCTTCCTGCCGCTCGAGAAGCGCGTCACGGTGACCGGCGGGGGCACGACCAGGGTCGAGGGCGCGTTGCAGCCGCTCGAGCAGGCGGGACGGCTCACGATCACCGAGGAGGCGGGGAGGTCCGCCGACGTCGTCATCGACAACGTCGTCGTGGGCAAGACCCCATGGCAGGGCGCGTTCGCGCTCGGGGAGCACGCCGTGTTCCTCCGCGGCACCGGGAAGCTCGGGACCCAACCTGCGCAGGCGGTCGTCCGCATCAACCAGGTCACGACGCTCACGCTCGCGCTCGAGCCGCTCGAGGCGCGCATGCGCGTCGAGCCCACACCCGCAGGCGTCACGGTCGCGGTCGACGGCGTGGTCGTCGGCAACGGCGCCTGGGACGGGCGTCTCCGCGCGGGGCGCCACAAGGTCGAGCTCGGCGCGCCGGGGTTCTTGCCGCAGACGCGCGAGGTGTCCCTCGTGGCCGATCAGAGCGTGCGGATTCCCGTGGCGCTCGAGCGGGATCCGGAGTCGCCGCTCTGGACGGCGAAGACCCCGCACCGCGTCTTCGTGGACGTCTCGGGCGGGCTCCCGATGGGCCTCGGCTGGGGAGGTGACGTGCTCGATCGCTGCGGGGGCGGGTGCTCCACGGCGTTCCCCTACGGGGTGCTCGGCACGCTGTCCGTGGGGTACGGCCTCCGCTCCGGGCTCGGCTTCGCGTTGGATGTAGGATACACGTATCTCCGCGCGGGGGCGACGGGGCGGGCCTCGGTGCTGCGGCCGGTCGGAAAGGGCGAGAACCCCGGCCAGGTGGCGGACACCCTCTCCCTGCGCGGGCTCCTCGTCGGGGTCGGCGTGATCTACCGCACCGGCGAGAAGATCCCGCTCACCGGGCGCCTCGGCGCTGGTGCCCTCATCGGCGCCGGGAGCGATCTCCGCGAGGGGAGCTTCACCGCCGGGACGCAGGGCTACACCGTGGCGCCGATGCGCGAGACCGGGCAGGCGACGTACCTCGCCGTGAGCCCCGAGATCCGCGTGGGCTACAAGGTGATGGAGCGCCTGGAGGTCCACGCGGGCCTCACGGGCTGGCTCCTCGTGGCCCTCACGCAGCCTTCGTGGGAGAACCGGGCGCCGGTGGTGGCGGGGACGCAGGGCCTTGCCACGTACGACACCGAGACCATGGTGGGGCGGACGTTCTTCGGTGTGAGCCCTGGGCTCGGCGTGCGGTACGATTTCTAGTGGAGGCGGCGGCATGGGTGTCTCGAGAGCGCTGTGGGCGGCGGGGGGTGCGGCGCTCGTCGTCGCGTGCGCCGCGATCCCGGGGGACCGGCCCGCGGAGGCCAGGGTGGGGGACGAGCGCACCCTCGCGGGCCCGTCGCCGTTCGAGCGAACGAGCCAGGGCTTCGTCGCCCGGCAGGCGCGCGCCCACGCGTTCGTGTCTGCCCGCGGTGAGCTGAAGGTCGGTCGTCACGATCGCGGCGGCGCGGTGGGCGTCGAGACGGCGAGCGTCTCGCGCGGTGCGGAGTCGCTCGCTCCCGTGCGGTCCGCGACCGTCGCGGACGGCGAGGTGCACCTCGATCGCGGCGTCGTCCACGAGGTCGTGCGCCCGCACGAGCGGGGCGCGGAGCAGCGGTGGATCTTCCCGGAGGCACCGGGCGGCACCGGGGATCTCGTGGTCCGCGTACGTCCGACGGAGCGGGTGACCGGCGCGTTCCACGACGCGCGCGGCCTGTTCCTCTCGACCGATGCGGGTCCGCTGGCCTACGGCCGCGCCACCTTCGTCGACGCGCGCGGCGCCCGGACGCTCATCGAGCCCATGCTCGAAGGGGGCGACATCGTGCTCCGCGTCCCCGCGCTCGCCTGCGCGGAGGCCGCCTACCCGGCCGTGCTCGATCCCGTCGTGTCTGCCGAGTCCGAGATCGACGCACCCGCCCCGGCGGGCCCCGCCCCCGATGGGCAGAATGCGCCCTCCATAAGCTCGAACGCCGATGGGCACTTCGTGGCGTGGATCGACAACCGCGGGGCTCGCCGCGCGATCTACGGCGCGCACGTGAACAACCTCGGCATCCTTCAGGATCCCGTGGGCCTCATCCTCACGACGATCCCGACGACCGTCTACCGCGTCGCCAACGGCGCGAGCAGCGCCGGCAACCTCATCGTCTGGAACGTCCGGTACACCGACGGCGAGGTCCAGCCGGGCATCTACGCCCTCCACCTCGATCGCATCGGCAAGGTCCTCGACGCCGCCCCCATCAAGATCTCGCAGAAGCCCGCCGACACCGATCGTCTCGCCGTCGCGAGCGATGGCACGAACTACCTCGTCGTCTGGAACGCCTACGGTGGCACCACGAGCTCGGACATCTACGGCGTCCGCGTGGGAGCCAACGACGTGCTCGACAAGACGCCGATCACGATCGCCAAGAACCCCGAGTTCGAGGGCGATCCGGCCGTCGCGTTCGCCGGCGCTCGGTACAACATCGCGTACCGAGCGCAGTCGACCGTGCGCCTCACGAGCGTGGGGACGGACGGCACGGTCGGGACGCCCACGCCGCTGCCCGCAACCGCGGGCACGGCCACGAACATCACGCGGGCCACGAACGGGACGCGCCACGTCGTCGCGTTCCAGGACTTCAGCGGCGTGTACGCGATGAGGTACACCGGGACGGGGACGCTCTCGGACCCGGCGCCGATCTCGCTGCTCCCGGAACCTGGCAACAAGGAGCTGCCGCGCGCCGCGTGGGAGCAGGGCGCGGGCGAGTTCATGATCCTGTTCCGGGTCAGCTCGCCCACGGCCTTTCGCGTGGCGCGCCTCCCTCCGATCGGCGCGCCCGGGGTCGTGACCACCTTCACGCAGCCGTACATGGGCTTCGACCTCGACTTCGCGGGCGGCGCGACGGGCTCGGGCCTCGTCTACACCGACACCGGCCCCGGCGCGGTCAACGGCGACATTCACTACGTGCGCACGCGGTCCGGCGCTCCGGACCCGTTTCTCATCCTCTCGCAGTCGTCCAACTCGGAGACTGCGGTCGATCTCGCCACCGATGGCCTGGACACGCTCGCCGTGTGGCTCGACAACCGCGCCGGCGCGCTGTCGGTCCAGGCGCGCCGCATCGGTCCGGACGGAAAGCCGCTCGGCACCGGGGCGACCAGGCTCAGCGATCCGGTCACCGCGCCCGCGGGGAGGCCTCGCGTCGCGTTCGACGGGGCAAACTACCTCGTCGTGTGGACGCCGATCACCGGCCCGTCGAACCTGATGGGCGCGCGCGTCGCGAAAGGCGGGACGCTGCTCGAGCCAGCGAAGATCCTCGCCACCCCCGACGCGGGCGTGAACTACCTCGGCGGGGACGTGGCGTTCGACGGGACGAACTACCTCGTCGTGTTCGAACGGCGCTTCGGCGGGACGAACGGCGTCCTCGGGGCGCGGGTGTCGATCACGGGCGCGCTCCTCGAGCCCGAGTTCTCCATCTCCGACGCGCCCTCCAACGACTCGTTCATGATCGATCCCCGGGTCGCGTTCGACGGGACGAACCACCTCGTCGTGTGGACGCTCCAGACGCCCGGATCGTCGGTCGCGGTCACCCACATCTTCGGCACGCGTGTGGCGCCCGACCACGCCGTGCTGGACTCGGACATCCCGATCTGCACGGCCTTCCTCTCGCAGCGCGCGGCCGACGTCGCGACCGACAAGAAGACGGGTTGGCTGGTCGTGTGGGAGGACAACCGCTCCGCGCTCGAGAGCGCCGAGATCTACGGCGCGCGCGTCTCGGCGGCGGGCGTGAACCTCGACGGGACCCAGGGCTTCAAGATCGCCCAGGGCGCCACCGACGAGAGCCGGCCGAGCGTCGGGTACGTCGGCGACGGGAGCTACCTCGTCACGTGGCGCGATCTCCGGAAGAAGACCGAGTACGATCTCTTCGGCGCGAGCGTCTCCTCCGGCGGCAAGGTGTTCGACAAGGACGGGTTCTCGATCTCCGCCGAGCCGGGAGACGAGGCCCTCGCGGCCTTCGCGCGGACGAGCGACAAGGTGCTGCTCGGCTACCAGCGGGTCGATCCGACGATGGGCTACGGCACCTGGCGCGCCCGCGTGCGCGCGGTGGCCCCCGGCGCGTTGCTCGGCGGTGTGTGCAAGGACGACGGCGACTGCATGTCGCGCACGTGCATCGACGCCGTCTGCTGCAGCGGGGACTGCGGCGGATGCGGATCGTGCGCGAAGACGCCGGGCACGTGCACGCCGCTCCCCGCGGGGCCGTCCCCGCGGTGCCCGCTGTACAAGTGCACCGGCACGTCGGTCGAGTGTCCGGTCAAGTGCGCGACCGACGCGGATTGCGCCGACGAGGCCACGTGCGACACGACCACGTCCGCGTGCACCAAGCGCGTGATCTGCATCGACGCCACGCACCTCAAGGACCTCAGCGGAAAGATCACGGACTGCTCGCCGCTCGTCTGTCAGGGGGCCTCTTGCCGGACCTCGTGCGCGTCGGTCGACGACTGCGCGAAGGTCGGTGGGGTCCAGTTCCTCTGCGACACCGCGGGCAAGTGCGTGCCGCCCCCGTCCCCCCCTTCGGTGGCGGGTTGCGCCGCAGGCGGGCAGGGGTCGGGGTGGCCCGCCGGCGGGGCGTGGGGGTCGATGGCGGCGGTGGCGGCGCTCGCCCTGCGTCGTCTCAGGCGAAGATCAAGGGGTTGACGGAGGACGAAGCGTGCCACGGGCAGCGGCCCACCGCCTTCGCGGCCGTGCGATGATGCGCCCATGACGATGCCCTCCGTGACGGCCCTCTATGGCGCGCTCAACGCCATCTTCAACATCTACCTGGCGAACCGCGTCTCTTCCCTCCGCCGCCGCGAGAATGTGTCGATCGGGCCGGGCGCCTCGAAGGATCTCCAGGTCGCCATCCGCGCCCACGGGAACAATGCCGAGTTCGTGCCGCTCGCGATCGTCATGCTCCTCCTCGCCGAGCTGTGCGGCGGCGCGAGTTCGTGGCTCCACGTCGCGGGAGGGCTCCTCCTCGTCGGCCGCATGGCCCACGCCTTCGGTCTGCCCCACCGCGCGCCCAACGTGCCGCGCTTCGTGGGGTCGGCGGTGACCTGGACCGGGATCATCGCCGTGTCGCTCTGGGTGCTGTGGCTCCGGCGCGGACACTGACATCTGCGCTATAAGGTTCGATCCCGCATGGCCTTCACCGACGTCGTCAGGAAGAGCGCGCTCCCCGCGATCTGGTCGCAGGGCGTCACGCTCGCGCGCGGCGGCGCGGCGCTCCTCGTGTCGCGGACCCCGCGCGAGATCACCGGCCGCGTGCGAGGCACCGACGCGCTCGCCGCGCCCGAGGTGACCCTGTACCTGGAGGACGAGGAGTGGTCCTGCACGTGCCCTTCGCGCGTCGACCCGTGCCCTCACGTCGTCGCGCTGGCGCTCGCCGTCGATCAGGGTCTCGTCGGGGACGCGCGCGCCGAGGCGAGATCCGGGGCGCCCATCGCGCGCACCGACTCCCCCGCGGCCCCGCGTGCCGGACGCGCCCTCCAACTCCGCTACTCGTTCTCGCGGTCGCGCGGGACCCTCTACCTGGAGCGCCACGTGGGGTGGCCGGACGGGCGCGAGGAGCCCCTCGTCGGCAGCCTGTTGAAGCTGACACGGACGGGCGGGCCGGAGCTCTTGCCCACCGCCGCGGATCTCACGGTCGATCGCATCGCCGGTGGCTTCCGGCAAGGGATCGTCCCGACGGCTCGCGTCCGCGAGATCCTCGGGCTCCTCGAGGGCGCCGATCGCGTGGACCTCGACGGCCACCCGGTGCGGACGTCGCGCGACGAGGTGCTGCCCGTCGCGCGCGTCACCGACCACGTGGACGGCGGCGTCGTCGTGACGATCTCCGAGGATCCCGGCGTCTCGGAGGTCGTGGCGTGCGGCGTCGTGCGTCGCGGCGACGAGCTCGCGCCGATGGGCGGCGTCGACCTGACGGGCGAGCAGCGCGAGAAGCTCCCCGTCACGCGCGTCGTCTCCAAGGGCGAGCTCGGCTCCTTCGCCCTCGAGATCCTGCCGCAGCTCGAGGCCAAGGCCATCGTCGTCGTCGACACGAGGCGGCTCCCCAGCAAGATGGGGCGGACGGTGCCGCGCCTGTCCTTCGACATGAAGCAGGAGGGAGCCACCCTCGGCGTCCTGCCGAGCCTCGTGTACGGCGATCCCGCCGTCGCGCGCATCGACGGCGACCTGATGGTGTCGCTCGGCGCCGCCATCCCGCCGCGTGAGCGCGAGAAGGAGCGCGCCCTCGTCGATCGGCTCCGGGCCGAGCTCGACCTCGTCGTCGGTCGCCGCGCCTTCTTCAAGGGCGACGACGCGGCGCGGTTCCTCTCGCGGCTCGTGAGCTTCTCCGGACAAGATGTGCATAATGCACGTATCGGCGGGACGCGCCTCGTGCCCAGGGTGGTGATCGGGCACGACCTCCGCCTCGACGTCACCCTCTCCGCCGAGGACGAGCCGGAGGTCGGCGCGAGCGCGGAGGCCGTCCTCTCGGCGTGGCGTCAGGGCCTGTCGTTCGTGCCCCTCGAGGGCGGAGGCTTCGCGCCGCTGCCGGCCGACTGGCTCGACCGCTACGGCGAGCGCGTGCTCGATCTCCTGGCCGCGCGGCGCGAGGACGGGACGATCCCTCGGCAGCTCGCGCGCGAGCTCGCGTCGCTGGCGGACGATCTCGACCTGCCGCCGCCTCCCGTGCCGGACGATCTCGCGCGCCACGCGAAGGGCCTCGACGGCCTCCCGGACGCGGTCCTCCCCCCGGATCTCGCCGTGGAGCTCAGGCCCTACCAGCTCGACGGCGTGCGATTTCTCCAGTTCTCACGGCGGGCCGGCCTCGGGGCGATCCTCGCCGACGACATGGGGCTCGGCAAGACGGCGCAGCTCCTCGCCGCCCTGCCGGCGCGCGGGACGGGCGGCGGCCAGACCCTCGTCGTGTGCCCGCGAAGCGTCCTCTTCAACTGGGAGCGGGAGATCGCCCGCTTCCGCCCCGGGCTCAGATCGTCTCGTTACCACGGGTCGGATCGGGAGCTCGATCCGGGCGTGGACGTCATCCTCACCACGTACGGCACCCTCCGCCGCGACCTCGAGCCGCTCGGGAAGGTGCACTTCGCGTGCGTGGTGCTCGACGAGGCCCAGGCCATCAAGAACCCGTCGAGCCAGAGCGCGCGCGTGGCGTGCGCCCTCGACGCGGATCTCCGGGTGGCGCTGACCGGGACGCCGATCGAGAACCGCCTCCTGGAGCTCTACAGCCTCGTCCACTTCACGAACCCGTGGATGCTCGGGCGCCAGAACGACTTCGTGCGGCGCTACGAGGACCCGATCGCCGCCGGCGATCCCGACGCCACCCGGCGCCTCCGCGAGAAGACGCGACCGATCCTCCTCCGCCGCACCAAGCAGGAGGTCGCGCCCGAGCTGCCGCCCCGCACCGAGAGCGTCCTCTTCGTCGATCTCGAGAAGGACGAGCGCGACATCTACGACGCCGTCCGTGCCGCCGCGCGCGTGGACATCGTGCGCCGCCTCGGGCAGGGGCTCTCGCCGATGATGGCGCTCGAGGCGCTGCTCCGGCTCCGCCAGGCAGCGTGCCACCCGTCGCTCCTTCCCGGACAGTCGAGGCCCACCTCGTCCAAGCTCGACCGGCTCATCCACGCGCTCGGCGACGCGGTCGGCGAGGGGCACAAGGCGCTGGTGTTCTCGCAGTGGACACGCCTGCTCGATCTCGTCGAGCCGGCGCTCGCCGCGGCCGGGCTCCCGTTCGTGCGGCTCGACGGCCAGACGGTCGATCGCGAGGCCGTCGTGGATGCGTTCCAGTCCGCGGCCGGGCCGCCCGTGATGATCGTGTCGCTCAAGGCGGGCGGCACCGGCCTCAACCTGACCGCGGCGGATCACGTCTTCCTCCTGGATCCATGGTGGAACCCGGCGGTCGAGGACCAGGCCGCCGATCGCACGCACCGCATCGGACAGGACAAGCCGGTGTTCGTGTACCGCCTCGTCGCCAAGGACACCGTGGAGGAGCGCGTGCTCGCGCTCGCGGAGCGGAAGCGCTCGCTCCTCGGCACCGTCGTCCCCGACGGGACGGCGGCTGTCCGGATCACCGAGGCCGATCTGCTGGCGCTCCTGGATGGGTAGCGTGCGAGGCAGCCTGGGCCACGTGACGTCCCCCGTGATGACGTCCCTCGACCGGCTCGCGCGGCGGCTCGCGAGGGTCGAGATCGAGGGCGCGGCCTACGTGTACAACCCGCTGGTGTACGCGCGCGCGGTCGTCGAGCGCTACGTGGAGGCCTTCGGAGGAGGGAAGAAGGAGCTCCTCCTCGTGGGCATGAACCCGGGCCCCTTTGGCATGGGCCAGACCGGCGTGCCCTTCGGCGAGGTGGGCCACGTGAAGAACTGGATGAAGCTCGACGGTCCGGTCAAACGCCCGCGCCGTGTCCATCCGAAGCGGCCGATCGAGGGTCTGGCGTGCGAGCGCAGCGAGGTCTCCGGCGCCAGGCTGTGGGGTGCCATCGCCGCGCGGCACCCCGACCCCAGGGACTTCTTCGCGTACGCCTTCGTCGTCAACTACTGCCCGCTCATGTTCCTCGACGAGGGGGCGCGCAACGTGACCCCGGACGCGCTGAAGAGGGCGGATCGCGATCGCCTCGAGCCGCCGTGCGACGCCGCGCTGCGCGACATCGTGGGGTGCCTCGCGCCGCGGGTCGTGATCGGGGTTGGCAACTACGCGACCGCCTCGGCCGAACGCGCGCTCGGAGGATCGGTCCGCGTCGTGGGCATCCTCCACCCGAGCCCGGCCAACCCGAAGGCGAACACCCGGTGGCTGGAGACGGTGCGCGCGTCGCTCGCGAAGGGCGGCGTGAGGGCGTTCGTGTGACGGTCAGCCGGTGTTGTAGATCCAGCTCAGGATGGTCGCGGCGAACAGCCCACCCATGATGAGGGTGATCACGAACGTCACCGTCCGCGCGACCCTGGCGTGGCGCCGCTCGCCGTCGAGGTCCGCGTGGCCATCGGTGACGATGCTGCGCGTGACGGGCGGCGCCGACGTGGGCTCGACGTGCGCGGGCCTGAGGGCCACCCGGCGCGGGGGCGCCAGGATCCGCGGAAGCGGAAGCGGCGGCACGGCGACGACCGGCGGCGCGAAGACGATCGGCGCGACCGGCGACGGGTCGATCCGGGGCTGGGCGATGCCTTGCGGAACGGGCACCGTCCTCGACAGGTGCGGCGGCGCGCTCGGTGGGGCGACCGCCACCACGGCGGACTCGCGGGGGTCGTAGATGGACCACGCGGGGAGCGCCGTCGGCGTCTCCTCGACGGGGGGGGCGACGCGCAGCGACGCGGACGCCGCCATCATCTTCCGCTGGCTGCGCGGGGCTGCGATGTCGGGCAGGCTCTCGATCGCCGCCGCGCCTCGTCCCGACGCCGGGTTGAAGATCGAGACGCCGATGGTCGCGGTCACCGGCCGGCCGGAGAGGACCGCCAGATCTATCGCTTCCATCTGCGCGTGGACCCTCTCGGCGAGCGCCTCCGCGACGCTCCGCTCCGCGCCGTGGGCGATGAGCACGAACTCCTCGTCCCCGTAGCGCCCGAGGTGATCGCCGACCCGCGCGCATCCTTTCGCTGCATCGGCCACGGCCCGCAAGATCTGCTCCCCGGCGTCGTGCCCGAACCGGTCCCGGAGTGACCGGAAGTCGTCCACGTCGATGAAGAGCACGGCGAAGGGGTCGCCCCCCGTCGTGGCGCGCTCGAGCTGCTCGGTCACCACGGCGCGGTTCGGAAGGCCGGTCACGCCGTCGATCTGGGCGCTGTGTCGGAGGCGATCGCGCTCCTGGCGCACCTCCTCGAACGCCTCCTGATCCTTCTTTTCGCGCACGTGGACGCGCACGCGCGACACGAGCTCCACGCTCCGCGACAGGGAGAGGAAGTCCACGGCCCCGGCCTCGAGGCCCCTCGCGAGCAGCTCGTCCTCGATCGCGCCCGCGGCGAGCAGGATGACCGGAATCTTGCGCTCCTCGTCCCGGAGTCGGCCGATGAGCCGCGCGGCGGGCGATCGCATCCAGCTCATCATGGAGGGCGGAGCGCTGCCGAAGCGATCGTCGGCGCGCGCGTTGAGGAGGATGATGTCCGGCTGGAAGTCCGCGATCCGGTCCAGCGCGTCCTCGACGGCCGAGCAGCCCCGCGTATCGTACCGCGCGGCGCTGAGCGCGCCGCGGACGCGATCCCGGCGACCACGATTGGCCATGACGACGAGGACGCGGCCGATCGGTTCGGGTGCGGGGGGTCGGCGGGACCAGGCGGGGATCGAGGAGGCTTGGCTCACACCCGGGACTACGGCCACGCGGCCGCCGACTTCAGCATGGCCCCTGTCTCACGCCGTCGCGTCGTCGCGCAGCCAGGCCCCGAAGCGCTCGCCGAGCATGAGCGTCGGGAGGTTCGTGTTGGAGCTGGGGATCGTCGGAAACAGGCTCGCGTCCGCTACCACGAGCCCCTTCGTCCCGCGCACCTCACCGCGCCCGGAGACCGCGGCGAACGGATCGCCGTCGTGGCCCATCGGCACGGTCCCGCAGGGGTGGTACCCGGACCCGGTGATCTGGCGGATGGCGCCCCTGAAGCGTCCGTGGTCGTCGAAGGGGCGGCGCGACGGATACACGGGGCGGGCCACCCTCTCGATCGCGCGCGTCCGGGCGAGCTCGCCGATCCTCGCGAGCGCCTCCTCGAGGCGGGGCCGGTCGCCCGGGTGATCCAGGCCGCTGCGGATGATAGGTGCATCATGCACGTGTGCCGAGGGGAAGCGCAGCGTGCCGTGGCCGACGGGCTTGCCGAGGCAGGCGGCCAGCGTCACGGACGGCAGCGACACGCGCGGGAAGAGCGGGACGAAAGAGCCGGGCTGTAGCTGCATGTCGTTCGGGCAGGTGCTCCCCGCGGACGTGTACCGGCACACGTTCTGGATGAGCGGGTCCACGTCGGGCCTCGAGAAGCCGTCCCGGAGCGGCCAGAAGAAGATCGCGACGCCCGGGTGATCGAGCAGACGCCGACCGACGCCGGGCACGTCGACGACCGGATCGACGCCCATGCGGCGCACCTCGTCCTCGGGGCCGATGCCGGACCGGAGGAGGATGCCGGGGCTCGCGATCGCGCCGCCGGAGAGCACGAAGCGGTCGCCCCGTATCTGGAGGACGCGCCCGTGGAACTCCACCTCCAGGGCCTGCGCGCGCCCGTGGCGCAGGATCACGCGCCGAACCGTGGTCTCGGGGAGGATCGAGAGGTTCGGCCGCGCGCGCACGTCCCGCGTCAGGTACGTGCGCAATACACCCATCCGCTCGCCCCGGATCTTGTTCATCGCGTGGGGTCCCGCGCCGGTGGTGCCCGGATCGTTGGTGTCGGCGCAGGTCGGGTAGCCGGCCTCGCGGCAGGCCTCCAGGAAGATCGCCTGCCAGGGCACGAACTCGTCCGGGGTGTGCCGGCGGATGGGGACGGGCCCCTCCTGGCCGTGCCACGCGTTGTCGAAGTCGAGATCGTGCTCGAGCCGCCTGAACGCGGGGAGGCACTGCTCGAACGACCACTCGGGGAGGCCGAGGGAGGCCCACTCGTCGTAATCGAACGGCTGGCCCCGGAGCGCGATGCAGGTGTTCACGCTGGACGAGCCACCCATCACGCGCCCGCGGGGAAACGCCATCGGGAGGGCGCTGTAGAAGGCGTGTCCCGTGGCCCTGTACGCGTAGCCCCAGTCGTGGCGCCTCATCGAGTTCCGGCGCCCGTCCCGCAGATCCGGAGGGAGGTTCCGCGTGTCCTCGGGGCCGTCCACGGGGTGGTCGGGCCCGGCCTCCACGAGGACCACGTCGTGACGCGGATCCTCCGAGAGGCGCGCCGCGATCACCCCTCCCGCCGAGCCGGCGCCGACGATGACCGTGCGCATCGGGGTCACTGTACACGAGGGCGCCCCCGCACCCTGGACGCGAAATTCCTGCACGGCGGGCGGGTTCGGTTGTACAGACGTTCCGGGCCGGACGTGCCCGCACAGCCTGCACAACAGAGGGTGATCGTGAACACAGTCATTAGCGCCTTGCTGGGCATCCTCTTCGCCGTCCTCGGGACGGCGACCGTGTTCCTGATGTTCCACCTGTGGGGCTACCCATTCGACAAGGTCACGCGCAAGAGCGAGGCGCCGAAGGCGTTGATGCTCCTGCACCGGGTCATCGGCTTCGCCTTCGTGGCGCTGTACCTGGTCATGATGGCGCAGATGGTGCCGCGCCTGTGGAGCTACCAGGTCGAGTTCCCGGCCCGGACGGTGGCGCACATCTGCCTCGGCGTGACCATCGGGTTCCTGTTGATGGTCAAGGTGTCGATCATCCGGTTCTTCCGCCACCTCGAGGAGTGGATGCCGTTCCTCGGGACGGGCGTCCTCCTGTGCACGTACCTCCTCCTCGCGCTGAGCGTGCCGTTCGCGTTCAAGGAGCGGGCCCTCCGCGCGAAGGCGCTCGGCGGCGACGTCATGTCCCCGGCGAGCCTCGCGCGCCTCGCCCGCATCCTGCCCGAGGCCGGGCTGCCCACCGGCGTGCCGGTGGCGACCCTGGCCACGCCGGATGCCCTCCGGGAGGGGCGGAACGTGCTGCTCACGAAGTGCGTGCAGTGCCACGACCTCAAGACGATCCTCACCAAGCCGCGCGCCCCGCGCGACTGGGTGCAGACCGTGGAGCGCATGGCCGAGAAGCCCGTCTACGGGGACGGGATGGCGGACTACGAGCGGTGGGTCGTCTCGGCGTACCTGATCGGGATCAGCCCCGAGCTACAGCAGTCCGCGCGGAAGGCTCGTGCCCAGAAGGAGCAGGCGAAGGAGAACAAGGTCGCCGCCGTGACCGCGATGGAGGGCGTGACCGACGCCACGTTCGAACCGGCGGTGGCCAAGCAGGTGTTCGAGCGGAAGTGCACCCAGTGCCACGAGGTCGCCGACACGGAGAAGCACCCCTGGAAGGACGCCGACGAGGTCAAGGTGGTGGTGGAGCGCATGGTCGACAACGGCCTCGAGGCGACGCCGGAGGAGCTCGACGTGTGCCGCAAGTACGTGACGGTGACGTACGTGAAGACGGCGGCGAAGCCTGCGGCGACGGTCGTGGCCGCGCCCTCCGAGACCGCACCGAAGGAGGCGAAGGAGGCGCTACCGAAGGAGGCGAAGGAGGCGCTGCCGAAGGACCCGACGGGCGCGAAGGCCGCGAAGAAGGCGCCCGCCGCGGCGTCGGCGAGCGCGGCGCCGGCGAGCGTGGCGAGCGCGGGGGCCACGAGCGCCCCGGCGGCGCCCGCGGAGGCGACGTGCGGGAAGAAGGGATTGCCCGACTGCCCGATGCAGGCGTGGATGCGCGGGAACGCCGCGGTGGCGGCGTCGTCGGACGACGGCGCAATGGTGGCGGGCGTCTTCGAGCGCATCGCTCGCCTCGCCCCTCCAGGGTACGGGGCGTGGGCGCAGATCTCGAACGACGGCGCCGCGGCCGCGCGGTCCGGGGACATGAAGGCGGCCCGGACGGCCTGCGCGACGTGCCACACGCAGTACCGGAACAAGTACAAGGCGGAGATGCGGGCGGCTCCGCTGAGGTAGGAGATTTTCCTGGGAAAACAAATGGTTGCGGCGCATCGGCCAGGAGCCCAGGGCAGGAAAGAGCGCCCGGGTGTGGGCCTGGCGTAGAATCTTTTCTCCGGATCGGCCGTCTGATTCCGACGGCGTTCCGGACGCGGCGCGTACGCGTCCCCTTGGGCCCTCTCGCAAAGGTCGTGATCGATGAGACTGTTCTCTCGTGGCTCGGTTCTCCTGGTGGTTGCAGTCCTCACCGCGGCAGGCGCCGCCGGCGCGGCGCCCGACATGAAGCTCAAGGACCTGATGAAGAAGGTCAACACGGCGACGGCGAGCGACGACGCGAAGGGGCTCGCGCCGCTGTTCACGCAGGCGAAGGGGATGACCCCGGCGGGTGCCGACTTCGCCGGGATGAACGCGCTCTATGACAAGGCGATCGCGGCGTCGAACGCGGGGGACCTGGCCGCGGCGAAGGCGACCTGCAAGGAGTGCCACACGCAGTTCAGGGACAAGTACAAGACGAAGCACGGGTCGAAGGCGCCCTGAGCCCGCTGCAAACCGGCAAGATCGAAGTGGAGCAGGAGCCCCGCCGGGGCGTGATCACACGCCACATCCTGGCGGGCGCCGCCCTGGCAACCTGAAGGGCGGGAAGGTCGCCCGCGCCGAACGCCGGGACCGACCGCTCCTCGAGCGCCGAGAGCCTCGCCCGGAGAGCCTCCACGAGCGAGATCTCGGGACGAGCGGTGAGCACCACCCGCACGCCGGCGGGCAAGGACGCCGGGAGGAACGCGACGCGCTGATCTCCCTCCACCTCGTCGATCGCGTCGATGACGACGACGGCGCGCCCTCGCTTCTCGACGACGGCGCCGAGCGCTCTCACGAGGGCGTTCCGGAGAGCGTCGACGTCGCCCTGGTACGCGGCGGGACCGAAGGAGGTTCCGGCGAGCTTCGCCGCCTGCGCGACGAGCGCCGGGACGAACCGCCGCGGGTGCCGGTGGCTCTTGATCATGTGCAGCATGCACCCGCTGGTCGCGGACTCGCGCCGCGCCAGCTCGGCCATCAGCGCGGACTTCCCCTGCCCCGGTGGCCCGAGGAGGAGCAGGTACCCCCCGCCGGGCGCGCCGTCGATCCACGCGGAGATGCGGGCGAGGACGTCCTCGCGCCCGACGAACGAGCGCGTGTGGAGCTCCTGCTCCTGCTGCACTTCGGGCAGGAGGTGGTCCTTGCCGGTGTGTGGCAGTGCATTTCAGCCGGTCGCGCGGTATCTTTGCGGAATGGCCATGTCGGCGGCGACGATGAGCTCCCTGGTCGCGGCCGCGCTGCCCGCGGTCGAGGTCGGCCACGTCGTGCTCCACGGCGTGTCGTGGGATCGCTACGAGGCGATGCTCGACCTCCTCGGCGACGACTACCCCGCGCTCCGCCTCACGTACCGCGAAGGGACGCTCGAGATCATGACGACCTCCCCCGAGCACGAGCGCATCAAGAAGATGATCGGGCGCCTCCTCGAGATGTGGGCCGTGGAGCGCGACGTGCCGCTCACGGGCTACGGCGCCGCGACGTTCAGGAAGGCGGCGGTCGAGCGCGGGCTCGAGCCCGACGAGTGCTACGTGCGCGGCGAGCTCGTGGACGTCCCCGAGATCGCGATCGAGATCGTCCACGCACACCGCGACATCGACAAGCTGGACGTGTACGCGGGGCTCGGCGTCCCGGAGGTTTGGGTCTGGGAGGACGTCGGGCTGGCGGTGCACCGCCTCGTCGGTGGTCGCTACGAGCGGCGTGAGCGGAGCGAGGTGCTCCCCGGGCTGGATGTGGCGGAGCTCTCGGGCTTCGTGAAGCGGGCGGGCAACCAGACGGACGTGGTCCGGGCGTACCGGGAGGCGATCCGCGCTCGGGGGTAGGTGACGCGGCTGTCCGGGAGCACCCCCGGCGCGGCCGCATCACCGGGGGACGCGCCGGGGGCTCACCCTCATGGCCGGAGGACGCGCGTCCTCCGGCCCCGGGCGGGGCTCGGCGCGGCTCAGACCGGGGGGCCGTGACCCACGCGGTGGACGGGCGACGCCGGGTGCGCGCGGCGGAAGCCACCGCGGTTGGCTCCCCGCGCTTCAGCGCTGCTGCGAGGGGCGCCCGCGCGGTCCTGCCAGAAGCCCGCGCGACGAGGTGCTACGCTGATCTCCGCCATGTCGACGCCCGCGCGCAGCGACGCACCGAAGACGATCGCGGACTGGCTCGCGCTTCCCGATGACGCGCGCTTCGAGCTCGTCGACGGCGAGCTCGTGGAGAAGGCGGCGCCGACCTTCGAGCACGGGACCGCACAGACCCTGACGGCGGGGGCAATCGCCGGCGCGTACCACCGCCGCGCCGGAGGTACCGGCGGACCAGGCGGCTGGTGGATCGCCACGGAGGTCGACATCGTGCTCGACGGCCGTGGGTATCGCCCCGACCTCGCGGGCTGGCGTCGCGACCGCATGGCGACGCCGCCGCGGGAGCGACCGGTCGCGGTTCGTCCGGACTTCATCTGCGAGATCGTGAGCGACTCCAACCGCGCGATGGACACGGTGACGAAGCTCCGCCGCTACCATCAGGCGGGCGTGCCTCACTACTGGATCCTCGATCAGGTCGATCGAACGCTGACGGTCCACCGGCACGCGCCCGACGGCTACCTCGTGCTGCTTCGCGCCGCCGAGGGCGAGACGGTGCGGGCAGAGCCGTTCGAGGCGCTCGAGCTGGAGGTGCGTGTGCTGCTGGGCGGCGATCCCGCGTAGGGCCTGGATCCGTCGCCAGTCGGAGGCTCGGGCGCCCAGCGAGCCCTTGACCTCCCGGCATCGACCGTCGATCCTGCTCCGGGCGGGCTCACCCGCCGCCTCGGCGGACGTGGCAAACAAGCAAGACGACTGGGAGAGCAAGTTCGGCGCGATCGCGCGCCTCCGGGGGGAGGCGCACGAGAGGGTCGCGTCCGATCCGCTGAGCGCCGCGACCCGCGCGCGGCAGGTGAAGGCGACCTCGACGTCGTCCAGCGTGCAGAGCGCGCGGTAGACCGTACCGAAGCCGCCGCGGCCCAGGGGAGAACGCACCTTCCCCTCGTCGATCGCCTTCTTCGCCGTCGGGTAGAAGTCGTCGAGCAAGCTCACCATCCCCCCGATGCACCGCCCCAGCTGGTCCTGCGTCAGCGTATTGTCCATCAGCGGGAATTCGATCATCGGGCGGACCTCTCCATCGTTGGCGTCAAACTCGAACTGGATGAGCTTGGTGCGCCACTGGAACATCATGCAAGCCTTGAGGAGGGCGTCGGCGTGCGGCCCCGTGGCGGTGAACCCGCTCGGCGCGAACAGGCGGAAGTACTTCCCGTCCTCCATGAGCTCCGCGACGAGGAGCGCGCCCTGGTCGCCCTCCTTGTTGATGTAGGTGTCGCAGGTGAACCCGAAGACGAAGGAGGAATCCCTCCGCTGGTTCCTGATCTCGAGCTTGTCGAGCGAGCCGCCCAACTGGTCCATGGTAATGGCCATCGTCCGCCTCCTCGGCCGCCCCGGTGGGCAGTCGTTGTGCCGCGGGCCCCCCCGCGCGAACCCCGAGCGGCCAACGTACAGGGCGGTGAGAGAGGGGCGCAAGCCTGAACGGATGGGTGAGGACGGCGCGGTGATCCGGGGTACGCACATGTGCTGGCGCAGCGCCACGAGGGCCGCAATGATCTGGTGGCCGCCTCACCGAGGCGGATAGCCTTCCGTCGTGTCCGATCGGATCAAGGGATCGACCCTGACGAACCTGCGCATCGTGAAGACGATGCCGTACCCGGTCGCGCGCGCGTGGTACCGGCTCACGACGTCGCGGCGACGACGCCGGCGTCGAGCGCGCGCGTGGGCGCCGTGGCCGGCGCGTGATCCTCAGCGGTGGCCGGGCCCACGGCGCCAGCGAGCGGTCCGGCGTCTGCGTCGTCGACGCCCCAGGAGAGGAGATCACGGGTGAGCATGGGGGTGAGGGTCTGAGGAATCCCCTCGTTTTCGAGCCCGAGCCCGAGCCCGAGCCCGATTCCTGCGCAACGAACCCGCGGTTCGTGCCGACGGGCGGGCATGGACGGGTTCGAACATGAGCGACTCGACGTCTACCGTGCGAGCATCGAGCTGGTGGCGGGGGCGGACCAGCTCGCGGACCGCTCCGAGGGGCCGCGCCTACCTCAGCGATCAACTTCGGCGAGCTGTCGCCTCGATCCCCCTCAACATCGCGGAAGGCGCCGGGGAGTTCGCTCCGGCGGACAAGGCGCGCTTCTACCGCATGGCGCGCCGCTCGGCGACCGAGAC
>SXGT01028414.1_pt1 | contig 25990 bp, 22 predicted proteins | sample 3176221 | NCBI WGS metagenome assembly SXGT01 (sample SAMN11356862, study PRJNA531348) | freshwater metagenome | isolation source: freshwater sample F1-120 | place: China: Fuxian Lake, Yuxi | collected 2017-12-25
GAGCCGACGGTCCATCAATATGATTTCGACGCCGCCAATGTGGTCGCGTTCCTGCGCGGCTACGGGCTTGCCGATTCATTCAAGCTCAACATCGAAACGAACCACGCGACGCTCGCCGGGCATACGATGATGCACGAGCTGGCCTACGCTTCAAGCTACGGCATGCTCGGCTCGATCGACGCCAACCGCGGTGATCTGCTTTTGGGCTGGGACACCGATCAGTTTCCGACGGACTACTATCTGACGACGCAGTGTATGCTCGTCATCCTCGGCCAGGGGGGGCTCGCCCCCGGCGGCGTCAACTTCGACGCGAAGGTGCGCCGGGAGAGCTTCGAGCCAGTCGATCTCTTCCACGCCCACATCGGCGGCATGGACGCCTTCGCGCTGGGCCTGAAGATCGCAGCGCACATTCGCAAAGACGGCGTCTTGAAGGACTTCGTCAAACAGCGTTATGCGTCGTGGGACTCAGGCATCGGCGCCAAGATCGAAGCGGGGCAGGCGAAATTCGAAGAGCTGGAAAAGTACATGCTCGACAAAGGGGACGCGGCGGCCAACGTGTCCGGACGTCAGGAGATGCTCGAGAACCTCATCAATCGCTACGTGCGCTAGCGCGGCTGTATTCGTATAGCGCCTGATTCTGCTCGACGTGCACTGGCCCGACACCAGCGGCAACGCGCTCCTGCAGAGGTTCCGCGCCGATCCCGATTTGCGCGATATTCAGGTGATCGTCATCAGCGCCGCCGCGACGCCGCAGCAGATCGACCGTCTGCTCACCATCGGCGCCGGCGCGTATTTGACCAGGCCGATCGATGTTGATCAACTTTTGTGCGTTCTCGATCGTTAGCTGAAAAAGCCGATAGGCATCGCCGCAAGCGTCTATGAATTGGGCCTTCGCCGCAAGAAAAGCAGCGTCAGGTCGTCTTGCAGTTCCTTGGCGCCGGTGAAGTGATCGACCGCGTTCTTGGCATCAGCAGCGCCATCCGCAAGCGCGCGGGCGGGCGTGAGTGGACGCAACAGATCGCGAATGCGCTCCAGGCCGAACATGTCGAGCCGTTTGCCCGCACACGCTTCCAGCAGACCGTCGGTAAAGAAGAACAGCGTATCGCCCGGATGCAATTCGACATGCGTCTCTGGAAATTGCAGCAGATCACCCGAGTAGCCGAGCAGCCGGCCGGCCTTCATCGCGACGGTTTCGATCGTCCCGTTGGCGCGGCGCAACAGAGGCGCGGGATGGCCCGCCGACGCCAGGAGCACGTGCCCCGTGGCCGGATCGTAAAGCCCGTGCGCCAACGTGACGAACATGCAGGTCGGATTGTCGTCGGCGAGTTCGACGTTCAGCTTCGTCAAGAGCTGAGCCGGCCGATCTACCTCGCGAACCACGTGCCGGCACAAGGTCCGCACCGCGATCATGAACAGTGCCGCCGGCATGCCTTTGCCGGACACGTCGCCGATGAAGAACGCCAATCGCCCCGCCGGCGTTTTCACGAAATCGTAGAAATCTCCGGCGACTTGACGGGCGGGGAAGACGCGCCCGTGGATCTCCAGATCAGCGTCCGGAAACCCTTCGACGGTCTCGGGCAAATAGCCTGCCTGGATGTCGTGGGCGAGGGCCAGCTCCTGCATCAGACGTTCCTCACGCAACTTCTCGGCGTGCAGAGCGACATTTTCGAGCACGACCGAAACTTGCATCCCCAGCGCGGTCAGCATGTGTAAATCGTCTACGCGGAACCCGAAGCCCTTGCAAAAGCGATCGACCTGGATCACGCCTAACCGGCGCCCGTCTTGCGCGATCAACGGCACGCAGACGATCGAGTGCAGATCGAGCGACGTGATCGACTGGCTGGGCTGGTATTTCGTGTCCGTCTGCACATCCTCGCTGATCAGGCCGATGCCTTCGTCGAGGGCGCGTTTGACGATGGTTCGGCTGAAGGATCGTCCGCACAACTCCTGGTTGCGCCGCGCACGCTGGGCACGCAGGATCAGCTTGTCCCCTTCGCAGAGCACGACCAAGATTCGATCTGCCTGCGGAAAGAGTTTCATCAAATGTTCGAGCAGCTTGTCGAGGAGCGGATCAATTTCCAGGGTGCGGGCCAGGTGCTGGGCGATTTCGAGGACAACCTGAAGCTTCGCCGCCGGGCCTTGCGCGAACAGCGATTCGTGCAGGCTGGTGGCGCTGACGGTCTCGCGGACGACCAGTGACGACTCCTGCGGCTCGGTCAAAGTCGGCGCCGCGCGCAGGCCGAACAGATACGGGCCGATCTGGAATGTGTCGCTCTCGGCGAGCGGCGTCGGCGCGTGCGGCGTCAGGCGTTTGCCATTGACGAACGTGCCGTTGCTGGAACCGAGGTCTTCGAGCAGGATATGCAAATCGCGCAGATAGAGATGGGCGTGCTGACGGCTAATCTGATTTCCGGAAAGGCTGATGTCGCAATCGGAATTGCGTCCGAGCGTGGCACGGTCCTTGACGAGGGAATAATGCTTCCCCATCTCCGGACCGCGCAGGATGACGATGACGCTCATGCCCCTTGTTGTACCCGATTACAGGGGGCGAATGCAAGGATGAAGGTCCGTAGTCCGTGGCGACTACAACCGGAACCGAGTCGTCACGAGCCACGGATTTTTACGTCATTTGGTCGCCGCCGCGGAGATGAAAGGGAGCATTTTTACCTTGCCAGGCGCCCAGGCATTGCGCGCATCGAGAATCGTGTGCCGGAAGGACGCGGCGTCGGGAACGGCGGTGAGGGTCATCTCGACCTTGCCGCCGGTGATGATTTGCAGGTCGGCGGAGCGGAAGAACTGATCGATGGACGCCGGGTCGAGTTTGACGTCGTCGATGTCCGCCAGAGGGACCGCCTGGCTGGCGTTTCCTTTCCAGCCCCTGAGAATCTTGATCCGTTTGTCGGTGAGCAAATAGCGCACGCCGATGACGGGGAGCACTTTGCTGAAATAGAAGAAGCCCATGACGATCCAGCCGAGCGGAGCAAGAACGATCGTGTTCGTGAGTAATTTGCCCAAGCCGGCGACGGCGGGCACCCGCGCGACGGTTGGCCAAACGAGGCGGATCCGCGTTTCTTTGTCTTCAGCAGCCATGGTCCCGGTCGACATTCTCGTCTCGCTTGTTTGCAAAGGGTGCTCTCAGTGATATATCGAACTCCCGGCCGATCGTCTCTGTCTTCGTTTAGCGTTCGCGTTGCGTTTGCAGCGGCGCTGCGCCATTGCAAACGCAACGCGAACGCTAGACGAAGACACCGTTACCCAAGACGCAGCAAAATCTTGCCGCCGCGTGCCGATCGCTCAACGTGCTCGATCGCTTGCGCTAACTGATCGAGGCCATACGTCGCGGCGACCGGGGTCGTGAGAACGCCCACGCGCATCAGCGCCGTTATCTGGCGAAATAGGCCCAGCATGCGCAGGGTACCCTGATGCTTGACCCACTCCGAAAGCCAGAAGCCTTCCATCGCGCGTGGCCCGACCATCAACGTGCGCGTGTCGAACGGCGTCGGTTCGGCGGAGAGCGTGCCGTAGACCAGCAAACGTCCCTGAGGCGCGAGTGATTGAATCACGTCGACGACGCCCGGCCCGCCGATGCAGTCGAGTGCGCAGGGAACCATCGCCCCCTTCGTAATCTCGGCGACGCGGTCCACGATTTTGTCTTCGCGCGTGGACAGCACGGCATCGGCGCCGAGTTGCATCAGTTCGTTGGCAAGCTCCTTGCGGCGAACAAGGTTGATCGTACGAAACCCAAAGTGTTTGCCGAGGCGAATGATCATGCGGCCCAGCGCGCTGCCCGCGCCGGTTTGCAGGAGCCAGGACGCGCGGCGCATTTGCAGGACGTACTGGGTCATGACGATGGCGGTGGCGGGATTGACGAAGAACGTGGCGACCTGTTCGTCGCGAAGATCGTCGGGCACGGGGACAACGTGGCGGGCGGGGAGCGTGACGAACTCTTGCCAGTTGCCGCCTCGGCCGTTGAGAACGGCGACGCGGCGCCCCGGTTTCAAGCCGCGCAGCTTGGCAAGCCAGCCGCCGCTGGACGCATCGATGACCCCAACCCCTTCAAACCCAGGCGTGGCGGGCAGGTTGGGGAGTCGACCGTAAACGCCGCCCACCGTCATCAGGTCTGAAGGATTGATCGGCGCGAGCCGCATGCGCACGCGGACTTCACCAGCCGTCGGTTCCGGCATGGGCACGTCGCGAACTTGCAAGACCTCGCGCGGTTCGCCGAAACGCTCGAAGACGATCGCTTTCATGAACTTCCTCGTCTCGCTTGCGCCATTTCGTGCAAGCGAGACGCTTGCACTACGGGGCCATTGTACGAAGTATCGCATTCTCGCGCGGTTTGGGAATAAACGCTTTCTCGGCGCATCTTTACCTCATAATCCCCAAACGCGGCAGCCCGCGCATACGTCGTATAAGTGGGTAATGTGTCGAATCAATGAAGCCAGAGCGATGCTTTCCCGCGAATTGCCTTTGAAGGGTCGTCAATAACAAGGTATTCTCTCAATATCCCCGTGCTCGCTAGCAAGGATTTCCACTCATGACGGAACGCTACACCGACGATTTCCCGAGTCCGGTGCTCGAAGCAGGCGAGTCGCCGCTGCACGGTTTTCGTGGCGCGGCACAGGACGAACCGGCGCCGGGCGTGCCGGCCGGCTTGACGATTGCGCTCAGTCGCGAGGCTGGCGCGCGCGGCGCCACGATCGCCAAGCGCGCGGGCGAGAAGCTTGGTTGGGATGTGTACAGCCAGGAGATGCTCGAATACGTCGCCCAGAACGCCTCCGCGCGGCAGGAATTGAAGGACAAACTCACTCCCGCGGCTGCTGCATGGATCGACGAGCAGATGCAGCAATTGCTTGAGCGGCACTATTTGAGCCAAAATCCGTCGATGCGGGATTTGACGCGCCTCGTGCTTACACTGGGTGTGCAAGGGAACGTGATCGTGCTGGGGCGCGGTGCGGGTTTCATCATGCCGGCCCGCTCGACATTACACGTCCGCCTGGTCGCGCCTCAGGAGGACCGCATCGCATACCTTAGTCAGCTGCTGCGGCTGACCGAAGAGGAAGCCGTTGCCGAGGTGCGCAAACGCGATCATCGTCGGGCCGACTTTTTGGCGACGCACTTCCACCGCAAGCCGAACGACGTGCACGTTTACGACATGATCCTGAACACGAGCCTGTTCGGCGAGGAGCGCTGTGCCGACTTGATCGCCGCCGCGGCCAAGGCGAAGATGTCCGCGGTCGTGGGCATGGATTGATGCCGTTGGTCGTTTAGCGCTCGCAGTGAAACATCGGAAATACGTTGTTTCCCCGCGAAAGCCAGTTTTTGCTTGCATTTCAAGTCGAAACTCCATTTGATGATGGAAAACCACCGTCGCTCATTCGTGAGGATTCCATCATGCGTCGCTGTTTGCTGTTTGCCGCTCTCATCGCCGTCGGTCTGACCCTGAGCAATTTCGCCACCTCAACGGCGCAACCAGACAAAGGCGTCCCGAAGCAGTTCGGCCTGGAGAAGCGCGTGCCGTGGACGTCTTCGAACGTCAAAGGTTCGCCCGAGCCGCCGCCGCCCTTCCGGACCGAGCCGGCGTTTCCTAAGTTGCCTAAGTTTGACGAGCCGCTCGACATGACCTACGCGCCGGGAACCAATCGTTTGTTCATCGCGGAACGCATGGGCAAGCTTTTTTCATTCGTCAACAAGAAGGACGCGGACAAGATCGATCTCGCTCTCGAGTTGAAAGACGCCAATGGCAAGAAGCAAACGATCTACGCCTTTACGTTTCATCCTAAGTTTAAGGACAACGGCTTCATCTTCGTGACGTGGATTCCCGACGGGTCCAAGGAAGGTCTGCCGAAAGGGACGCGCGTGTCGCGCTTCACCGTCAAGGGCGAGCCACCCGTCGTCGATCGCGCGTCGGAGAAGATCATCTTCGAATGGCCCAATGGTGGCCACAACGGCGGCTGCCTGAAATTCGGCCCCGACGGCATGCTCTACATCGTCACCGGCGACGGCTCCGGCATTGCAGATTCGCTCGACATCGGCCAGGACCTCTCCAGCATTTTCGCCAAGCTGCTCTGCATCGATGTCGATAACCCGCCGGCAGGCAAGGCGTATGGCATTCCGAAGGCCAATCCTTTCGTCAACACGAAGGGTGCTCGCCCGGAAGTTTATGCCTACGGCCTGCGGCAACTGTGGCGTTTCAGCTTCGACCGTACGGAGGGCGACCTCTGGGGCGGTGAAGTCGGCCAGGATCTGTGGGAGATGATCTACAAAATCAAGCAAGGCGGCAACTACGGCTGGTCCGTTATGGAAGGCACGCATCCATTCCGCCCTGACCGTAAAATGGGGCCGACGGGAATTCTCAAGCCGGTCGTGGAGCATTCGCATGCCGATTTTCGATCGATCACTGGCGGGTTTGTCTATCACGGCAAGCGAATCAAGGAACTTCAAGGCCATTACATCTACGGCGATTTCGATACCGGCCGCGTCTGGACGTTCAAGTACGGGGTAATCAAGGTCGCTGGGAACAAAGCAACACAAGGCGCTCTTGCCCATCGCGAGCTCGCCCGCACCACTTATCGCATCATTACCTTTGCCGAGGACGCGGTCGGCGAACTTTACTTTGTCGATTACACCGGCGGGGGAATCCATCAACTCGTGAAAGCACCGGTCGCGAAAACGCAAGCGGCGTTTCCGCGCAAACTCTCCGAGACCGGCATCTTTGCCTCGACCAAGGATCACAAGGTCTCACCCGGCGTCATCCCTTACTCCGTCAATGCTCAGCTCTGGGGCGATCACGCCGAGAAGGAACGCTTCCTCGCCATTCCGAACAACGGCCAGATCGGCTTCGATGAAATCACCTATCCGCAACCGTCCCCCGGCGCGCCTCCGGGTTGGCGCTTTCCAGACGGGACCGTGCTCGTCAAAACGTTCTCGATGGACATGGAACGCGGCAATCCGAAAAGCCGCAAACGCCTCGAAACGCGCCTGCTCCACTTCCAACAATTCCCCGGCAATCAAGAGTACGGCGACCAGTATTGGCGCGGCTATACCTACGTGTGGAACGACGAGCAGACCGACGCCGAGTTGCTCGAAGAAAAGGGTGCCGACCGCCTCCTCAAGATCAAGGTCGGCGACAAGACCGTCGAGCAAAACTATCGCTTCCCGAGCCGGGCTGAGTGTACGCTCTGCCACACGAACGCCGCCAAGTTTGCGCTCGGCGTCAGCACCATGCAAATGAACAAAGACCACAACTACGACGGCGTGATCGCGAACCAGCTCGCCACGCTGGAACACATCGGCATGTTCACGAAGAAGCTGCCCGCCGCCCCCGCGAAGCTGGCCAAGCTCGCCGACTTCAACGACAAATCGCTGCTCGTTGACGTGCGCGCTCGCTCGTATCTGCACTCCAATTGCAGCCATTGCCACGTCAAATGGGGCGGCGGCAACGCGGAGTTCAAGCTGCTCGTCGATCTCGACCTCAAGGACATGGGCATCGTCAACGTCCCGCCGGCTCATGGCAGCTTCAACATCAAGGACGCCAAGCTCGTGGTCCCCGGCCAGCCGGAGCAATCGATCCTCCTGCAGCGCATGAACATGACGACGCTGGGCCGCATGCCGCACATCGGCTCGCGCGTCGTCGATGATCAGGCGGTGAAGCTCGTGCATGATTGGATTAAGGGGATGAAGTAGCGTTTGGACCGCTTGCCGCCCAAAATCTAGCGACCACTGGCAAAACTGTCCCCATGTGGGAAGGTAACATGCCGCGCTGCCTCTTGAAGCTATTGCACGTGGGTGCAGGTCAAGTCGGGCATGTATCGCGTCAATCGGGTGAAAACCCCGGCCACGGTAGCCGCCGAGCATGCCGAGGGAACGGAGCTGCCAATCACCTTTGTGGATTACGAGCCGAAGCCGCGCGAACTCACCCATCGGCCCGAAACCCAGCTGACAGTATCAAATCGGCCGGTCGGCCGGCTGAGACTCGACGATTGCCCGATCCTCTAGGGCTGCGCTGGTGTTTCCGTTGCGGTCTCGGTGAACGGATTCTCGCCGCCCACGGGCACGTCCACGTAGCTCTGCTGGAGCACGACCGGGGTTGTGACCTTACGCACCCGCATGTTGACCAATTCGACTCCCAGCGAAAACGCCATCGCGAAGTAGACGTAGCCCTTGGGAATCTGCACATGGAAGCCCTCGGTCACCAGGGTCACGCCGATCAAGAGCAGGAACGACAGCGCCAGCATCTTCATGGTCGGATGCCGCTCCACGAAACCCGCGATCACCCCCGCGAACACCAGCATGACGCCGACGGCGATGACGACCGCCGCGATCATGATGGTCAATCCAATCCACTGGGCGTGGCGATCCACCGTCACCATGCCCACGGCGGTGATGACCGAGTCGAGAGAAAAAACAATGTCGATGAGGACGATCTGCACGATCACGGCTGTGAACGAGGAAAAAGTGGGCGCTCCGCTGGCGTCGTGTTTGCCCTCGAGCTTGTCGTGGATCTCGTAGGTCGCTTTGCCGATCAGAAACAGGCCGCCGATCAGCAAGATCAGATCGCGTCCGCTGACGCCGTGCGCGTCGCCTGTCTCGGCGGTCCAGAACTTCGGTATCGAGAAGATGTCATCGGTCAGCCCCATGATCCAGCCGAGAACCAACAGCAACAGGATGCGCGTGAACATCGCCAGGCCAAGTCCGAGCTGGCGCGCCAGGCCTTGCTTCTCCTGGGGCAGTTTCCCCGCCAGAATGGCGATGAAAACGATGTTGTCGATGCCGAGCATGATCTCCAGGCCGGTCAGGGTTGCCAGCGCGATGAGATTTTCGACCGTGAACAATTCGGACATGCGATCCCTCCATATACCGGTCAGCCGATTGATTTATGGAAAACCGCCGCTGCCGGATTGCTAGGCTTCCCCGCCGAAATGAATCAACGCTGCCTTGACGCCCGACAGCAGCATCTGGATCGACACCGCGACGAGGATCATGCCCATGAGACGTTCCATGGCGGTAACCAGTTTTTCGCCCAGCATGCGTTGCAGCCAGCTCGAACTGAGAATGATCACGCTCGAAACCGACCACGCCAGCACCAGGGCGAGCAGCCACTCCGGCCAGCGTTCTGGCTCCTGACGCACCAGCAGCATTTCGGTCGCCAGCGCCGACGGGCCCGCGACGTACGGTATCGCCAACGGCACGATGAACGGCTCGCCGCTGACCTCCTCGCGCAACGACGTTTCGTGCGACGGAAAGATCATCCGCAGCGCGATCAAAAACAGAATCACGCCTCCCGATAGTGTCAACGCCGGCTCCGAAATGCCGAGCAGTTCGAGGATGTGCTGGCCGACAAAGAGAAAGAAGACAAGGACGGCCAACGCGATCAACAGCTCGCGGGCGATGACGCGCATGTGCCGGGCCGGCTCGATTGGTTTCAGCGCCGACAAAAAGAACGGGATGTTGCCGAGCGGGTCCATCACGAGAAACAACAGCACCGCCGCGGAAAGGAGCGTCATCGTTTCGCCTTGTGAAATTGAACCACGGGGAGCACGGGGGACACGGGGAATACAAAGAGAGTAATACAGGGACTCCGTGGAAGAATGCGACATCCCGATTACGGAGCCGATCTCGATCTTGGGGAATGCAGTATTTCTCTATCAATTCCCCGTGTCCCCCGTGCTCCCCGTGGTTCATTTTCTGGTCGGGACCAGTGAGGAGTGTCCGTTTTTTTTTTCTGGCGTCGCCGCCCAACTTGTTTTACAAACGAGGCTGGTTCAACCCAGGTCAATCGTCGTCAAAGGAATTCCTCATGCAACGAATCTTCTTGTCTTGTGCATTCGCCACGATGACGTTTGCTGTGACCATCGACGCCGGCGCCCAGAAGGACGCGCCGCCAACGCTCATGCTCCAGCCGGGCAAGTTGCTCGTCGGCGAAGACCTTAACCAACCCTTCGGCAAAGAATGGTTCGGCAAACCGGGCAAATGGGAAGTCATCGACGGCGTCACGCGCGGCTCCGAACGCAGCGAAGATATGCACGGCGCCGTACGCCGGCGCAACGTTCGGTTCGAGCACGCCATCGTGCAGTTTCAGTTGCGCCTGGAGGGCGCCAAGCTCACCACCCTGAGTATGAACGCCGAGAAGGGCCATGTCTGCCGCGTGAAAATCTCCACCGATGGCTTTAGCGTCGTGCGCGACGCGGACAAGGCGAAGAACGAAAAACCCATCGTCCTTGACAAGCGCGACATCAAGATCGAGCCGAAGGTCTGGCACACCCTTGTGGTCGAGATGTCCGGCAAAGACATGCTCGCCCGCCTCGACGGCAAGGAAATCGCGTTCGGCACCCATGACGGCTTGCTCGCGCCGAAGGCCAGCGTTGGCTTCACGGTGCAAGGCGAATCGGTGTCGTTCAAGAACCTGCGCGTCTACGAAGGTACGCCGCTGAAGAGCTGGGACCAGACGCGGGCCAAACTGCGCGCGGAACGCAAGGGCAAATGACCCCCCATCGCCAAACCTCTTGACTATTCGCACTCGATTGGCCGACTTCTCAATCATGCGTCGATTTCGTTCTCCTGACGGGCGTGCCTTGCTCGGCGCGACCACTGATCTTCTTGCGGTTGGTCAGCTCATCGACGACGCGATGCAGCCGGGGCATTTCTTCGCCGCGCCTGACTTGCGTTTGACGTGGATTGCCGCGCGTGCCGAGACAATCGCCTGGGAGATTTTTCGCGGCCGCCTACTCGACCCGGCGCACACACGCGCGACGCGTTCTTTTCTCGCGTGGCACGTCATTCAACAAGAAGACACGCATGCGCCGACGGCGCCGATGCTGTCGGTCAAACTCGACGTCTCGGCCAGGCAAATCCACGTCGTGCGCGGCTTGCTCGGCTACCTCTGGGAAGGGCACGGGTCGGGCAATGTCGTCGAGAGCCGGGAGACAATCCGCTGGACGCGCGAACTCGTCGGCACGATCGCTCTCGAATCGTGCGCGGACCTCGAAAGCCTGCGCGATGAGTTGATCTGCGTGATCTGGCAAGCGATCGTCGGCACGAGCCGACTACCCTTGCACTCGGTCGAGGCGCCGCTGCCCGCGTTTCTTTTCGGGCAACTGCACTATGTCCAGCGTGACGAAGTTCCCGAACGCGCGGCCGAATCCTGGGAGGATTTTCTCGGCGCGAGTCTGCGCGCGCCCTTGGCGTGGAGCGAACAGGTCAAGCTGGTCGAATTTGTCCTGCGTGCCGTCCAGGCCACCGAGTTGCCTCTACTCGCGGAACGCCTGGTCGGGATTGCGAATCCGCGCCTCTTGCGATCGCTCTTCAACGACGTGTCGCTGTCGCCGTATACTTCCTTCGTCGAAAATGCTCTGGCCCTTCTCGATCTTCTGACCGAACGCGGCACGATAAACGTCGCGGAGCGGATCGATTTCTTGAGCTGGCTATTGCGTCAGCTGGGCCGGCATCTGACCGCGTTCGATCTGGTCACCTTCCATCATCGGGGCGCCAACTATCCCGATGCGATTCTCCTCGACGCAGCGCTCCGTGTGTATGTGCGCGAACTCGAACGAACCCCTGCCGCGTTCCTGGCGGACGATCCGCCGGCACGTCGGCGCCGGCGCGCGTTGCGACAAGCGTGCCTCTTACGGCGCCATTATGAAGGGCATCTCGTGCCTGACGTGCCGACCTCGCCCGGCGAGAACGCGCGCGTGCTGCCGGCTAGCCATCCGCGCGTGCCGGAAGAGCAATTGACGCAGACGTTGCGCCGCCGCCGTCAACTCTATGCGGATGAGCCTCTTACGCGCTTGCTTGGCGAAAACGCGCGGCGTGCGCTGCGGCTCAGCGTGTTCGATCTGAACCATGCCGAGGAGCGGTCCGAGTTGGGGCTGGGCGTTTTCATCGATCGCCCGCTCGGCTATGCGAAAGCGACTGGCGAGACGGATCAGACGCCGCTGTTGGCGCACGAGGCGTTCAGTCCATCGATTGCGCGCAGGCGTGCGAAGGCGCTGCGCGACCTATGCGACGAGCTGGAATTGACCGTCGAGGTCCCTGGAGGGCTGGAGGTCGAGCAGATAGGAATTCCGCATCGTGATCTTGCCGAATGCCCACGCCCTGCGGCGGCGCTGGCGGACGTTCGCAAAGTCGCGGATGATTTTGTCATCGTGCGGACGCTTCCGGGCGGGTTGACGGTGTTCACCGAGCAAATCGATTGGCAGCCTTTGCTCGAACGCTATCGCCTCGCGTTCTTGCGGACAGGAATCATTCGATTCGTATTGCAGACACGGGACATGAAGGGTGCGGCGTTCCTGGCCGTCTATGACGGGCGTTTGCGCCGCCGGCTGGAATTGCGCGTGGATGATTCACGCGGTTTCTCGATCCGGGCGGGAGTGGAGCTTCCAATGGCGGGCCTGCGCGTGGTGCGGCTTTGGGAAGACGCCGTGGAGAACGACGCCTTGATATTGCGGGAAGCGGTCGATTGCGTGCTGTTGTTTGGATCGCGCGGCTAAAACATTGAGACCGCGCGCAACCGTAAGCTAGCGGGTAGATCATTTGCCGCGCGGCGGGTCGGCTTCGACGGGGAGCACGTCGAGGCGCGTCTCGAAGAACCCGAAACGGCCCGTGGTGCTGTGGCCCAGGAGCAGGACGCGATAGGTGGTTTGGCCGCTGGCGATGTCGAAGCGGACTTCGCCGGCGCCGTTGGCGATCCACAGGGCGGGATGCCAGAGCAGCGTGTCGGAGTATAAGCCCGGGGCGTACGGATGAGCGTACTCGACGCCGACGAGTTTCTTCGCTTCGGCGTCCGCCTTGGCGATTGGGGCGACGGGTTGCGGATCGGGCGCCTTGCCGTCTTTCTTACCCTTCGATAGAGGGATAGGCGAATCCCCCTTTCCTCCCTTTTCTGCAATCTTCAACGCTTGCTCGGCTTGTTTGCGGCGAAGCTCCAAGGCGTTGTTAAGGGGGGGGGGCTGGCCAGGATCTTTGCTCCGATCGAAAAGATCCCGGGTGAAGGCGCGCGCCTTATTGTCTTGCATTGCCACGTAGGCGTTTGCCGAGGCTTTGGCGGACGTCTTATCGGCGGCCGTTTGGATTGGCTGCATATCGTCCCAAGCGGCGGCGCGCAGCGCGTGCGTCCGCGCCGGCGGCGCATCCTCTGGCAGGTGCGGCTGTTTCGGCCCTTGCGCGAGCACTTGTTCGAGCGGCGCATGGAAAGCCATCCCGTCCGCCACGTTTTGCTTGAAGAGGTTTGCAGGCGCCATCGGCAGAAGCGTGCCGAGGAAGAGGATGCCCAGACAGATCGCCAGACACGCAAACGCGCTGCCAAAGATCGAAGTGGCGCCCTGTGTTTGGCGGATGAGCCGATACGTCCCGACGAACATCAGCACGAGACTGGCACAGAGCAGGACGGCAAGGAGTGCGCCAAGAGCGACGCCGAGCCCGGTGCGGAAGCGATTCTCGAAGTCGCTGAACTCGGCCGCGGCAATTTGCACGGCGACGGCCGCATGCATGCGCTGGGCGCGCAGCTCGTCTTCCTCGCGAAATGCCGTCTTCCGCATCGGCGCCAAGACGGCGTCAAGGTTGGCTTCGTGCTGCTTTTGTACCTGCTCGGTCGGCATATTCTCGCGGCTGAATACGAGGGGTGTCGCGGCGCCAGACTGGGCCGCGGGAATGAAACGGCGCCAACCGTGGGTGCCGAGGAAGCGTTCGAGCATCTGGGCCGATTCGGGGGCGTCGTGCAGGACGACCTGGGCATCTTCGAGTTCGGAGCCGGCGCGGATTTCGTTGAGCAGCATGAAATGAGCGGAAAGGCTGCGCGAGCGTGCCAAGAAACGCTCATCGGCTACGGAGGCGAGGATCCAGTTGTTGGCCGGGTCGCCGCGCTCGGTGTGGGCGTTGATCTTGAGAAGCATATTCTTGCCAGGCAAATGTTGCTGCGTGCCGAGCGTGACGCCGAGGTCGAGCCGCTGGACCGCCGAGCGATAGGCGAGACGTTCGGCGACGGGCGTCAGAATCGATTCGATGGACTCGGCCGCGGCGCCCAGGAAGCCCGCGACGGTCTTGACGTTGGCAGCGAGCGTCATCGGCGTGACTTCGTAGGCGGTGACCTTGATAATGCCGCGCGCGTCGAGCGTCGGTTCGAGCGTGAAATCTTGCGCGCCGAGTTTGACGTCCACCCACTGTTGATCGACGACCTGGCCGCGGCACTGGGCGACCAGGAGAAGCCGGCGCGCGGGGCCTTGATTGCGAATCGTCAGCCGGATCGAATCGCCTTGCTTGCCGACGGCGGTGGGCAAGTGCAGGACGACGCCGGCGGGACGTATGCCGAGCCTGGCGAATGGATCTTGAATCTCGATGGTTTGGACCGGGGAGGTGATGCGAATCGTGTAAGCGCCCTTGAGTTCAGGCGTGAAGTCGAAATAGCCGAGGCCGAGCTGGTAGGTGGAATCGATGACGTCCTTGTTGGTCCACAGGATGACGCTGCCAGCGCTCGTGACCGGCGCGCCGCCTTTGGCGCGAATGCGATAGTAGACGCGATTGGAGACGCCGGCGATGAGGTCGCCGCCTTCAGGGAAGAAATCGATGTCGAGGTCCGTCGGTTCGAGAGGGACGACGCCTGCGAACGTGGTCATTTTCTTGCCGGTTTCGAATTCCAGCGTGAACGGCAGAAACTTGGTGGTTCCGGCGGGGAGTTGCTTGGGAATCGCAAATCGAAAAGTCTGCGACTGAGGTGCGGCGCCGGGCGTTGCGACATTGCCCTTCTTCGGCGGGAGGGCGCCGCCGCGGCCGATCTCAGGGATCGCGGAAAAGGCTTGCACGTCCGGCGTGACGGTCACCGCGACGGGGGGCTGATTGTCGAATTTGGCCATTGCGCGCTCAGGGGCCGGTCCGCCGCGAACGATGCCGGAGACCTCGTCGCCGGGCAGATAACGTCGCTGGTCAACGAGGAGATCGGGCGTGCGCAGATCGCGCACCACTTCGAGCCGATGGGTGGCGGGCTGCACGGGCGTTTGGCCGGCCTCGAGCGGATCGACCGTGAGCGTGTATTGTCCAGCGAGGAATTTCTCGGTGATCGGGAACTCTCGGGCGACGATGCCCCCTTCGGCCGTTGCAAGGTCGAGCTGGGCGACGACCTGATTTTTCGGGTCGATCAGAGCGACGCGAACCAGGATTGGCTGGGCGGGGGGCAACAGGCTGTAACGATCGAGCACGAGCACACGGAAGAACAGCACGTCGTTGCTCTGGTAGAGGATCTTGTTCGTGTCGATGCGCGTGACATAGGTCGGCGTCCGCACACGAATGTTGTCCTGCACGCGTGCGCGCCCCGCGCCCGTCTCGGCATCGACGCTCACGCGCAGGCTGCTCCCCGGTTTGGCGGCGCCGGCGTCGAGCTCGACGCGCGCTTTGCCAAGCTCATCGCTCTGAGTCCGCACGAAATGAATCTCGTTGCCCGTGTGTGCCTCGACGAGCCGAACGCGTAGGTTGCTCTGCGCTGGCTTCCCCTCGGCATTGCGCGTCGTGATATAAAGATTCGCCTTGCCGTTGGGCTGCAGCTGCGTCAGCCCGACCATGTGTACGTACGGGCTGGCGGCGTCGCGAACTTCCTTCGTCAGTTTTTCTTGCACATCCGCATACTTCGCAGGCAACACGGCAAATTCACCGTCGAGCAGGTCGTACTGCTTGCGCTGCTTGGCCAGGTCGCGGCGGTAGCCGTCGAGCTTGGTGCGATAGTAGGAGACGGACGAACCGACCGTCAAAAGAAGCGCGGCCGCCACTGTCCAGGCGACCCACGGCCGGCGCCAGAATGAACGCGGCGCCTTGGTGGTCATCGGCAGCGATGCGGGAATCGGCGCTGGATCGGCGGTGATCGAAGTCGCTGCGGCAGTCTCGAGCGGCAGTGTGAATTCTGGAACGGTATTGATCGCCCGGGCGGCGCGCGCCATCAGCCCTTGCTGCGTCTCGACCTGCGCCAGGGTTGCTTGACAACTCAAGCAGCCGCGCAGGTGTTCGCGCGTCTGCTGCAGCTCGTCAGCCTCCTGCAAGCCGTAAACGTAATCGAACAGACGTTCTCGACAATGTTCGCACGTTAACATAACCGATCACGAGTCCTTCAATACACGCCGAAGTTTCTGCAAGGCGGAGCGCATTTGCGTCTTCACCGTGCCAACCGGCGTTCGGCGCATCTTTGCGATCTCCTCGTACGTCAGATCTCCGTTCTGACGCAGGAGGAATACTTCTTTTTCCTCTGGCCGCAGCTCGTGCAGGGCCTTCTTCAGGCGTTCCAGAGTCTCCTTGTTTTCCAAAGCGTCACCGGGGGTCAGCACCTTTCCTTCGACTTCCGGCGGGGCGGCATCGCCAATCATCTTGGCGCGGCGACGCCAGGCGTTGCGCTGCAAGTCCTTCGCGGCGTTCAAGCCGACACGGAAAATCCAGGCACGCACGTTCTTGATGTCTTCGAGCGTCTCGCGCGTACGCCAGCACTTGATGAACACTTCTTGAGCGACATCCTGGGCGTCGTCGTGGCTGCCCAGCACGTAAAAGAGGGTGCTCACCAATTCGGTCCGCATCCCGTTGAAGGCGCAAACGAAGTCATCGGTGTCCATGGGGGCTCCCGCGGACTTCGGCTCACGCACATCCTGGGTGCTGACGGCCAACTCGCTCATGCCTTCATCCTACTAGACGATGCGCTGGGCGATACGGATTGCACATTATTTGCCGCTTGCGGCTTAGCGCTCGGAGTGAAGCACGCGAGCACTAAGCCGCAAACGGCCCAGGCCCATTGTGCCAGGAATTGACGCGAACTGTCTATGAAGAAATGCCCAAAAACACGCGGCGGTTCGGCACTCCCGTGAGAGCGCCGAACCGCCGTTGCGAGCGTTCGCCCAGGTTATTTCTTGCCGGCGGGGGCCGCGGCGGCAGCCGGCGCGGCGCCCGGAGCGGCAGCGGCGCCTTCGGCTCCTTCGGCCGCCTTCTCTTCCTTCTTCTTCGCTTTCTTCACGACGACCTTAATGACTTTCACCTTCGGCAAGCCATAGGGGCTGCGCTCGTCCGGCCAGCGTTCTTCCTTCGTGAGCTGGGCAATACGTTCGGCGCGCGTGAGCACGTTGCGGGCACGCTGCAACGTGTTCTTGCGGCGTAGACTCTTATCAATCGACATGGCGGGTTCTCTCCGGCAAATGGATGCTTCGGTATCTGGTTATGATAAAAACCAGGTCGGTGAGCGACAAGTGCCGCTTGCGGCTTAGCGCTCGCCGAGAAGCCTCAAATGATAGATCGCTCCTTCGCGAGCGCCAAGCCGCTAGAGGAGGTCGTGGAGTTCACGCACCGCCGCGCCAATGCCGCGCGGATGGCGGAAAATGCCGGTGCCGATGACGAGTACGTTGGCCCCGGCCCGTGTGGCGAGCCCAACAGTGTTGGCGTCGATGCCGCCGTCCACTTCCAGATCGCATTGTGGGTTATGTTCCTCGATGAGCTGCCGCAATTTGCCGATCCGCTCCGGACTGTACGGCAAAAATGCCTGGCCGCCGAAACCGGGGAACACTGTCATGCATAGCGCCAGATCGAGCAAAGGAAGATACGGCACGAGCGTTTCGACCGGCGTGTTCGGGTTGATCGCCATGCCGGTCTTAATGCCGCGTTTCTTGATGTCCGAGAGCAAAGGCCGGGCGTCCTCCAGTACTTCCTGATGAACGATCACAAGGTCGGCCCCCTTGTCGATAAACGCAGGGGTAAACTTGGCGGGCTCCTCAACCATCAGATGGACTTCGATGAAGAGCTTGGTGATGGGCCGCAGCCCTTCGACAACGACCGCTCCCATGCTGAGATTGGGGACGAAATGTCCGTCCATGACATCGACGTGCAGCCGCGTGACGCCGGCGCTCTCCGCTTCGGCGACTTGGGCGCCAAGCTTGCTGAAATCGGCCGCGAGGATCGAGGGAGACAAGTAAATCATTACGTTAGTTTATTGAATGTCGGCGGCTTGTAGACTATTCATCATGTAACCATCCACCCCTCTCCCCGTGAGTACAGGGGGAGAGGGGAGAACGGCAACGCGGCAAGACTCCTATCTTGCTGAACCCAACCAAACGACGAGGAAGCTACATGAACGCGCTGTGTGCAACGTTACTGCTGATCGGCATCGTGGGCGACGACAAAACGACGAGCTGGGACTTCGAGGACGCAACCATCGGCAATCTCCCCGCGGGCTGGACGGCCGCCAAGACCGGCAAGGGCGAAGGCAGCGTCTGGAGAATCGGCGTGGACAAGACCGCGCCGAAGGGCACGAAGGTGCTCGCCCAGACTTCGCCCGATGGTCCAAATGCCCTCTTCAATCTTTGCATCGCCGACAAGTCGAAGTTCGCCGATCTCGATCTCTCGATCGCGTTCAAAGCCGTCGCCGGCAAACGCGATCAGGGCGGCGGCCCCATGTGGCGCGTCAAGGATGCCGACAACTATTACGTCGTCCGCATGAACCCGCTCGAAAGCAACTTCCGCCTCTATAAGGTCGTCGCCGGCAAACGCATCCAACTCGGCGACGCCGAGGTCACGGGGGACACCGGCAAATGGCACACCATTCGGGTCGTGCACAAGGGGCAGCACATCCAATGTTACTTCAACGGCAAAAAGCTGCTCGACGTTAAAGACGACGCGTTCAGCGAGGCGGGTAAGATTGGCCTGTGGACCAAGGCCGATGCGCAGACCTCCTTCAGCAATCTTGTGCTTCGCAAACCCATCGATTAACAATGTTTCTTGGAGGAACTCGGCCATGATTCGTAATGTCTCGATCCTCGCCGCTTTGCTTGTACTCGGCATCGCGGCGACCCTTGTGTCCGATGGGCGGTCCGCCGGCGCGGCCGCGTCGCCGCGCCAGGTATTCGTCGTCAACACCGGCGACGGCACGGTCTCGCTTGTCGATCTTATCAGCATCAAGGAGGTGAAACGCTTCCCTGTTGGTCCGCGCCCGTACGGCATTGCCGTGTCCAAGGACGGCAAGACCGTTGCCGTCGGCGTCGAGGACGAGGAGTGCGTCAAGTTCTATTCTCTTCCCGATTTCAAGCTCAAGGGCAAAATACCGATCGGCAAGATGTTCAACGATCACATCGTTCTAACCAATGACGGCAAGGACATCGTCGTCGCCAACTTCTACAGCGACGATATCGTCGGCATCAACATCGACACGATGAAGGAGTCGTTCCGCATCAAGGAGCTGAGTGCGCCGCACGTCGTTCGCTATGGCCCTCTGGGCAAGTACGTTTATGTTACCTGCAAGAAGGCGACCGGCGTGGCCGTCGTCGATCTCGCGGAACGCAAGCTTGTCAAGTTCTACCCGTTGACCGTCAACCCGCGCAGTCTCACGTTCACGCCCGATGACTCGAAGATCTTCTGCGGCGCACATTGGGTTAACGGATTCTTTGAAGCCGATCTGAAAACCGGCAAGGTGAGCCGTATGATCGAGCTGGCGCCGCCCAAGGAAAATGCGCAACCACAGGAGGTCACCTACCACGGTGTGCAAGCCGTTCATGACAACATCGTCCTGGCAGCCAACGAAGGTCGTTCGTTCCTCGACGCCGTCGATATGAGCACGGGCAAACTGCTCTATCGCCTGACGGACGTGTCGAAACCGTGCTGCATCGAGCCGATCCCTGGTTCCAAAGCAGACAAGGTGCGCGTCATGCTCAGCAACCTCGGCGACCATACGCTGCAATTTGTCGATGTGTCGCGCGACGGTCAGATGAAGACCGTCGGCAAAGTGTTCGTGGGCAAGGCCCCCAAGCGCGTCGCGTTTTTACCAAACTGAAAGTATCTCGAAAGGACTCGCGCACCGATCCTTGTTTCCTTCTCCTGATTTGTGTTGCATCACCAATAAAATCGATTATGATACTACTGCTCTTGAGGTTTGCCGAGGTTCCTTGGAAGTGATGACTTCGCCGTTGTCTCGCCAGTTCTCTCGTCCCAGGCCGCAAGACATTTGACATCCCGTTGACGCCGCCTGGATCCTTATGGGGGACGCTGCGGTGGCGTGAAGTTCTCTGAAGGAGGTTTGTGGTGGGAAAGAAACTGTACGTCGGCAACCTTGCCTACAGCACGACCGAAAACGACCTGACGCAGGGGTTCGGCGCATTCGGCACCGTGCAATCGGTCCAGATCATCATGGATCGCGACACCGGCCGTTCGAAAGGCTTTGGCTTCGTCGAAATGGGTTCCGATTCGGAAGCCCAGGCGGCCATCGAAGGCATGAACGGCAAAGACATGCAAGGCCGTAAGCTCACCGTCAATGAAGCCCGACCCAAGGAAGATCGTGGCGGCGGCGGTGGTGGTGGCGGTGGACGCGGCGGCCGTGGCGGCGGCGGCGGCTACGGCGGCGGCGGTGGACGCGACCGCTACTAGGCCCAAACGAAATCGCGAAGCCGCTCTTCGTTTAGCGCTCGCGGAATTGCGCCAGCTCACGCGGCGCTTCTCCGCGAACGTTAGATGAAGAGCGGCTTCGCATTGATACACCCCTTCGCGCCAAGGAGATCCAACGATGAACGAACCGTCATCGTCCGCATCCCCCTCCTCGGCGGAGGTGCGCACACTATTGCAGACGATTGCCGTGCTGTTGCGACACACGCATCATCTTGGCCCCGAGGCGCAGCTGTTGCTGGCGGATCTTGTCGAAGAATTGGGCAACTCGCTGGAACAAGCCAATGTCCCTTCCACCGAACTCGCACACCTGACCGAGTCGGCGTCGCATCTGGTCGAGGTCGCTCTTGCCGAGGACGCGCCCGGTATCCTGGAGGGAGCACGCGATCGGCTCGAACGCGCGACCGTCGCGGTGGAAACGGCTTCGCCCGCGCTGGCGGGACTGGCGCGGCGGCTGGCGGAGATGCTGTCGAACATCGGTATCTGAGAAAAGGAACAAGGAAAAAAATCTCGAAGAGCCACGTTCTCTTCTCTCGCTTTTTCCTTGTCACGAGGCAGTCATGGCGATCTCGTTTCCATGTCCCAATTGCAAGACCCTGATCCAGGTCGGCGAAGAGCTGACTGGCCAAACGGGACAGTGTCCGCGCTGCCAAAGGCTGATCCTGATTCCGTCGGCACAAACGCCGGTGCCGGTCCTCCTGGACGAGCAAGGCCGCCCTGTGCCGACGGCCCCTCCGCTGGCATCGCGCCGCGACAAGCCCGCGCCGGTTTTCGGTGATAACGACGACAGACCCCGTTCGCGCCGCGGCCGAACCGCCGCCGAGAAGTTGCCCGACGGGCCGACTTGGCCCTGGGCGCTCGGCATTTTCGGCGCGATTGTGATTGTCATTCTGCTGTTCAGCAGCTTCGTTACGCTTTTCACTTATCGGCCGCGCGAAGTGCCATCGAATTTGATCGTCGTCGAGCAACGGCGGCCTTTTGCCGAAGTTCCCGCCGTCACGGTCGGCCGCCTGGAAGGCAATCGCGCCATCATGCAGGATGGCGTCTTCCAGATTCGCGGCATGATAGCGATTTCGGATCCCATCGATTTCGGCGCCGGAGTCAATGGCCTGTCGCGCCACAAGCGCTATGAGATCGAACTTCGCGGCGATCGAAATTACATCGTGGAGGTGGATGGCAAACAGTTCAACGCCACGGTGCGCGTCGAGGATCGCTTCGACAAAAACATGGAATTCTTCCGCGGATTCGGCAGGCATGCTCGGCTTGAGTATTGGCCGCTACGGACCGAGATTCACACGATTTACGCTTCCAACGTCGATGGCGCTCTGGGCGAATTCACGTTGACGATTCGCGAAGCGGGTCGGCCCAAGCCATTTGTGCCGTGATTTCCCCCCCCTCTCCCTCTGGTTTTGGGGCTGGGGGTGAGGGCAGCCGACCCCGCAGATTCGCTACGCTCATCCGCGGGCTTGGGCGTTATCCGATCGAGCACGCCAGCCGATAGAGAATGTTTGACGCCGTTTCCACCTCATCGAGCGGAACCCATTCGTCGATCGTGTGCGCCTTGGCGATGTCGCCCGGCCCGAAAATTACACTTGGGATGCCCGCCCATGCCAGCGTCGCCGCGTCGGTTCCGTAGGGGACGGCGTGTACGCGATGGCTGCCGCGCTCGGCGTCGATTGCCGTGCCGAGCAGCTTTTGGATTTCCTCGGAGCCTTGCGGACTGAGCGCGGGATCGCAGATCCACGTCTCACCCATCTCCACGGGGAAGTCGATGCCCGCCTTGTCGACGAGAAACGACAGCAACAAACCTGGCGCGTTGCCCGGCTTCTCCCCCAGAACGACGCGGCGATCAATCGCAATCCGGCAGCGGTCGGGCACCGTGTTGACGCTGACGCCTCCTTCGATGCCGCCCACGCTTAGCGTTGCCGGTCCGAGCAGCGGATCGCTTGTCGTCGTGCGCAGGTGAGCGGAATATTGCTCGATGCCGACGAGCAATCTCCCCATGCGGTAGATGGCGTTGATGCCCTTCTCCGGAGACGAGCTATGGCACGAACGCCCCGTGGTCGTCATGTGCCAGCGCACGACCCCTTTATGAGCGTGCACGATGTTGAGACTGGTCGGCTCCGCGACGACGGCGAAGTCGGCGCGCACGTGCTTGGCCATTTCCATCACACCCAGCTTCGTGTTCTCCTCGTCTACCGAGCACGCCATGATGATGTTGCAGCATCCCTTCGGCTTCTCGCGCACGAGTCGGGCGAAGCAGGCGAGCATCGACGACATGCCGCCTTTGATATCGCACGACCCACGGCCATAGAGCTTGTTGCCTTCGATCTTGGCGCCGAACGGTTCGACGATCATGCCGTCAATCGGCACTGTGTCTTGATGGGCTTCAAGAAGGAGCGTGCGTTTGGCGCCGGGGATGGTCAGGCGCGCGACGATGTTCTCGCGCTGGGGCGCGACGGGCTGGCGCTCATAGGGCACGCCAAGTCCACGGAAGAACTTGTCGAGATAGGCCGTCACGCGATGTTCGAGCGTGATGTCGGCGGGGATGTCGGCGCGAAACGGATTGACGCTGGGAAGTGATACCAGGTCGCGCACGAGCCGGGTGGTTTCGATCATGAACAATCTCCTCGTTCCCAGATTACGATTTGGCTGCAAGAAACGGGCCCGGATCAAGCTTCAGGAAATGCACGACATTGTTCAACTCGCTCTCGTCGCGCAGCATTACCAGAAGCTCGTCGCGGTCAAGCCCTGCCGCCGCGATCATGTCGAGCAGCGCCACGCGATGGCGCAGATACTTGAAGTAGCCCCAGCGACCGCAACTCAGATGCGCCAGGTACAGAACGCTAGGCGGCGCCAAGACGTAGAACCACCAGCGATTCAGCATTTCGCACAAGGACGCGCCAAGCACGTCTTCCCACCAGGTCAATTGTAGGCCGACGAGAAAACCCGCGAATCCGACTAGCCCGAGAAAATAGGGGAACAGCCCCGTCTTCATCTGCTCCTCGATGCTCAACATTCGGCCAAAGAGTTTCGCGTGCTGGCGTTCGAACTTCGAGCGGAACGATTCGACGACTTGCAGCACCTCGCCAGAGCGGCCAATGGTGACCTCGTCGCCGTCCTCAAGCAGCTCGCGAAAGTTTTCCGCGCGGCGCTGGATGCTTTCGAGTCGATCGTCCAGCGTTTCCTCGTCGGATTCGTCGGTCATGCGAAACTCCAGGCCTCGAGAGCGCGTGGCACGGTCTTTTCTAAGGATTCGCAGGAAAAGAGAAACCTCTCGTATTGCAGCTAGCGGCATAGCGCTCGCGCGGCGATTTGCAAACACTAAACCGCAGACGGCGCTGACATCGCACTCCCTTGTCTATGTGATCTAATCTGATAGCACAGACTAACGCAGCCAATCTTCTGAGGTTCCCATGAAATTGCTCCGCTCCATGCTACTCGGCTTGGTCGTAATGCACTTCGGCGCCATCACGATCCGAGCTGACGACAAGCTCGTCCTCCACCGCATCGCATTCGGAAGTTGCGCCCGCCAGGATAAGATGCAGCCGATCTGGAGCACGCTGCTGACGGCAAAGCCCGACATCTATCTGGCCCTCGGCGACAACATCTACGGCGACACGGAAGACATGGCCGTCATGAAGAAAAAATACGACCTGCTCGGCGCCATCCCCGGCTGGCAGAAGCTGACGAAAACCTGCCCCATCCTCGCGACCTGGGACGATCACGACTACGGCGTCAACGACGGCGGCGCCGAGTACCCCAAGAAGGACGAATCGCAGCAGCTCTTTCTCGACTTCTTCGGCGTCGCCAAAGATTCGCCGCGCCGCAAGCAGAAGGGTATATATCACGCGGAATCGTTTGGCCCGCCGGAGAAACGCGTGCAAGTGATCGTGCTCGACACGCGCTATTCCCGCAGCCCGCTCAAGAAGAAGGCGATCAAGCCGCCGTTCGGCGAAGGCCCCTATGAGCCGTCAGCCGACACCAAGGCAACCATGCTCGGCGATGCCCAATGGCAATGGCTCGAAGAGCAATTGAAGGTCCCGGCCAGAGTGCGCATTCTCGTCACGAGCATCCAGGTCGTCGCCCAGGATCACGGCTGGGAGAAATGGCACAACCTCCCGCATGAGCGCGAACGCCTATTCAAGCTCATCAAGGACACGAAAGCCGGCGGCATCGTCTGCGTCAGCGGCGATCGCCACCTCGCCGAGCTGTCGATGATGGACGCCGGCATTGGTTATCCGCTCTACGATCTCACTTCGAGCGGTTTGACCGAAGCCTCACAGAAATGGCGCAAACAAGAAGTCAATCGTCATCGCGTCGCCACCATGAACTGGGGCAACAACTTCGGCCTTATCACCATCGACTGGTCGCGCGACGATCCGCTCGTCCGCCTGCAAATACGCGCCGAGGACGGTGACGTCACCATCCAAGAGCGCATCCCTCTCGGCATGCTCCAGCCCGGCGCCATCAAAAGCAAAACGGCTGCGTCTCTCGTGCGCATCGACGGCATCGTCATGAGCGCCGAGGTTGTCAAACTAGCGCTCAACAAGGAAGTGGCCGTGGAGATGAAGGTCGTCGCGACCGGCATAACGAAAAAAGGCGATCTGATCTTCCTCAACTCCGCCTTCGATCGCACCAGCGACGAAAATTTCACGATCGTGCTCAACCAGGACGCCCAGGCCAGTCTCGCCAAGGCCGGTATCACGCTGCCGCGCACGTACTTCGAAGGCAAATCGATTCGCGTTCAGGGCCCATTGACCTTGTTCAGCGGCCGACCGCAGATTATCGTCTCCAGCGCGGCAAAGATCGAAGTGTTGAAGACACCTTGACAGCCGCATACGGCCTAGCGCTCGCGTTTTCACTTCCGAGCGCTGAGCCGCAGGCGGCAGGAGCACGGCGGCATGACTCAAGAGCGGCTCAAAGTGCTGATCGTTGACGACGAGGTCGCGCTCGCCGAGACCATGGCCGAGGCGCTCGAACGTTCCGGCTATGTCGTCACGCTCGCCCACTCCGGCGCCGAAGCGCTGAGACTTATCGAACGCGCAGAGCCGAGCGTCATCCTTACCGATCTCAAGATGGAAGGCATGGACGGCCTCACGCTCCTCAAGAAAGCCAAGCAGGAGCTACCCGACGCCGAAGTCGTCGTCATCACTGGTCATGGCGATGTCACCACCGCCGTCGAAGCCATGCGCGCCGGCGCCGCCAACTACGTGCAGAAACCCGTCGGTCTCGAAGAACTGCGCACCATGGTCGACAAGGCGGCTGAACGCTTCCGCCTCGCCCAGGACAATCGCCAGCTCAAGGCCCAGCTCGACGAAAAATTCGGCTTCGAAGGCCTCGTTGGCAATAGTCCGAAATTCCTCGACGTCATCAACCGTCTCAAAAGCATCGCGCCGACCTCCGCCACCGTCCTCATCAACGGCGAAACCGGCACCGGCAAGGAGCTTATCGCCAAGGCCATCCACAACAACAGCCCGCGCAAGCTCAAGCATTTCGTGCCGATGAACTGCACCGCCATCAACGAGAACCTCCTGGAGGACGAGCTGTTCGGCCACGAACCGCACTCGTTCACCGGCGCCGACAAGCTGCGCAAAGGCCGCTTCGAGTA
>SXGT01094849.1_pt1 | contig 25983 bp, 22 predicted proteins | sample 3176221 | NCBI WGS metagenome assembly SXGT01 (sample SAMN11356862, study PRJNA531348) | freshwater metagenome | isolation source: freshwater sample F1-120 | place: China: Fuxian Lake, Yuxi | collected 2017-12-25
AAAGACTCTTGAAAATCCGCACGCTTTTGGTCCAAAATGTCATGTCGGTCGGTCCTCTGACGGGTGACTGAACTCGTGGTGGAATTCAGTTCTTCAGAGTACATGACCGACACCAAATTGTCCCACCTTAGACGGATACCCCGAATAATATTCGTCTCATGCAAGGCTATTTCGAAGACACGTTGCCGCGCTACCAAGGCTCCATCGCCCTTCTGCACTTGGACTGTGATCTTCACCAATCCTATAAGACATGCCTGGATATGTTATACTCAAGGGTTATGCCCGGTGGAGTCATTATGTTCGACGAGTATGAAGACACCAATTTTCCTGGCGCCCAAAAGGCCATTAATGAGTTCTTTACAGACAAATCTGAGAAAGTCATTGCCTACAATAATTATAATTATTTAAAGTATTAAATAATTAAAAATTAAGAATACAAATCTTGAGACTGTATCCGAATTCTTCTCGTCTCATGCATTGCTCTCATTTCATATCCCGCCATCACGATGGATGCCACATAAGAAGCGCGCCTGTCCATTGCGAGAAGCTCAGGGCATGACTGAGTGTTGGTGCTGGTCATCAGCGGTGTGAGAGGGGGGACTCTACAATGAGCATACAATCAAAACTCAAGATTGGCCTCATGACGCTTGCTCCATTCATAGGTGGAGCAGAAGTGGCTGCCGAACGTTTGGCCCTTGGTCTGCAGGAGGCCGGACATGAGGTCTTCCTGGTTGTAGGCAAGCAGGGTGCCGTGATGGAGCGTATGCAGCAAGTGGGGCTACGCTGCATCTTTACACCGATGTACTGCACCGATAAATGGCACTGGTGGAGGTACTACAAAGCTCGTCGCTCTCTGCAACAGTTACTCGTCAGGGAGTGCCCTCATGTCGTCCATAGCAATGACCTCCCAACGCATCAGATCGTTTCCGATGCAGCCCTGCGCTTGGGAATTCCTCGGGTATGTCACCATCGCTTTCCCTTCCCTGGGGCGGCGATTGATTGGTTGACCAAATATGGAGCAGAGCGATACCTGTTTATCTCGCAGGCATTCATGGAAGAAATGTGTGCACATTCGCCACGTTTGTCAGCCAGCAGCAGGGCAGTGGTGTACGATGGCTTGCCTTTACCAGAGACCCCGACAGCGGAAACTCGACAACAAGCCCGTCGTCGCTTAGGACTACCATCCCATAAGACCATAGTGATCTTTGCTGGGCAAATTGTTGAACACAAAGGAGTCGCGGATTTACTGCGGGCATGGTCACTCGTGAGCCAAGACTTGAAGAAACAGGCTGAACTCTTACTCATTGGGGATGATCTTCAGCGTGAAGGGAGATACCGCGTAGCAATGCAGCAACTCGCTCGCCAGCTTCCGTGTGAGGCACGATTCGTTGGCTTTCAAAAGAACGTGGGGGAGTGGTTGATCGCCTCGGATGTTGCTGTGGTTCCATCACATGTTGAACCTTTCGGGCTAGCAAATATCGAAGCGATGTCCTATGCCCTGCCTGTCATCGGTTGTGCAGTAGGAGGTATTCCCGAGATCATCGTGCACAAACAAACTGGGCTTTTGGTTCCTCCCCATCTCCCTGAACAACTCGCGATGGCAATGGCTTACTTACTTTCTGATCAGGAAACACGAGTTCGTTATGGCAGATTAGGACGACACAGATGTGAGCAGCTATTTAGTCTAAAAGCTCATGTGGGCAATGTCTTGAAGGAATACCAAGAGATTGTCAAGCTTAAGCCCTAACCTAGGCCTGGCAGGTTGACAATCTTCCTTTGACAGGTGAAGAGCATTCGGGTTTCCTTCTCACAGCGCATGGTACGTTGGGGAGAAGAAGAGCCTGTATGGTAAAATTTCGCGTCACCCTCACGGCTGAGGAACGGGGGTTACCGCAGCAAATGGTGTCGTCAGGCACAGGGGCAGCCCGACGCTTCCTCCATGTCCGCATTGTACTCCAAGCCGATGCGAGTTCCGCAGGGTTGCCGTACCCCGATGCCCCGATTGCCGAGGCGTTGGGGGTGAGTCTGTCCACCGTCCACTTGGTCCGGCAACGATTCGTGGACGAGAGTTTTGAGGTGGCGTTGCCACCGCGTCAGCCCCGCAAGCGTCCAGACAAAATCACGATCATAGGGGCGGTGGAACAGCAGCGCATGGCCTTGGCCTGCGGCGAACCACCGCGTGGCCACGGGCGCTGGACCGTCCGTTTGCTGGCCGACCAGATGGCGGCGTTGGGCTATGTGCCCCGTGTCTCGCGGGAAACCCTTCGCCACGCGCTAAAAAAAGCGACCTTAAGCTGTGGCAGGTGAAAACCTGGTGTATTCCGCCCACGGCGCATGCCGACTGCGTCTATCATATGGAAGACGTCCTGCGCGTCTACCAATTGCCCTACGACGCAGCGTATCCGGTCGTGTGTATGGACGAAGCGAGCAAGCAGCTGATTGGGGAAGTCAACCCGCCCTTACCGTTGGGTGCAGGACGGGTAAAGTGTGAGGACTATGAATATGAGCGCCAAGGGGTGTGCAACCAGTTTATGTGTTGCGAACCGCTGCGTGGGTGGCGGCATGTCCGGGTGACTGCCCGGCGGACACGGCGGGACTGGGCGGAATGTATCCGTGAACTGGTCGACGTCCATTATCCCCAGGCGACCCGGATTCGTGTGGTGCTCGATAATCTCAATACGCATACAGGGGCCCTTTGTATGAGGCTTTTGGCTCAGAGGAAGCATACCGCGTGTGGGATCTCCTGGAATTCCACGATACCCCCAAGCACGCCAGTTGGCTCAATATGGCGGCATAGGTATCTATGTTGATGTAGCAAACGATGAGAAACCAACAGGCATTGGTTTGCATGTGCGCTACCTCGTGCATGCCCTGGCAGATCTCGACCGAGACAATGAGTATCTACTGTACTATCAATGTGGTCTCAGGGAGCACCGTAGCCTTTTTCCGCTTCAGCCTAGGCAGCCGAACTTTCGTTTGCGGCCTGTGCGTTTTCCGACGGCCTGGAAGGTCGAGCACCCTACAGTATGGTGGGAATGGTATTTGCCATGGGTTCTGCGTCGCGATAGGCTCGACATTTTTCACGGCCCCAACCATTTCCTACCTGCTTTTGATCCTCACAAAAGCCTTGTGACGATTCACGATCTGGCCTATTTCTCGATGCAGGTGCATACTTTCAATGACGTTTTGCAGGCCTGGACACGCAAAGCCCTAACGCGCGCCGCCGCCGTGATCGCCCTATCGGAAAACACCCGGCGTGACGTCGAGGCCCTTGGCGTGGAACCCGAGCGCATCCGTGTGATTTATGGCGGCGGCAATATTGTTCCAGAAGACCAGATACAGTATTGCCGTATAAGTGAACTCAAAAAGCTTCTACGGCTTCCCGAACAGTACATTTTGTTTGTCGGCACCTTGCAGCCCCGTAAGAATGTGCCTTTCCTGTTACGGAGCTTCGCGAGATTGAAGCGAGAATCCAATCTGCCCCATCGTCTGGTACTGGCCGGCCAACGTGAGGCTGCCGCCGAGGAGATTGATCGACTTATCTCTGCACTCGGCATCAGTTCCGATGTACTCATTACCGGGTATGTTGAAGATTGGCAGTTACCACTCTTATATCGTCTGGCCGACGTCTTTGTACTACCTACGCGCTACGAAGGTTTTACACTGGTCACGCTCGAAGCAATGGCGTATGGAACACCTGTCATCGCCACGGATACCAGTTCGATACGTGAAGGGGTGGGCGATGCTGCCATACTCGTCGAGCTCGATAACGTTGAGGCACTAGCTCGGGCCATATACACCGCCTTAACAGATGATGGGTTACGGCACAGACTAATCACGCAAGGCAAGCTGCAAGCCCGGAAGTTCACCTGGGAACAGTGTGCTCGGGATACCCTAGCTATATATCACAAGATCTATGACATATCATAGCGCTATGGATAGTACTACAGGACAGCGTGGCGTCGGCGGCAGGGACATCGGTAGTGTATGAAGGGTTTGTTAACACACAAAACCCATCCCTGAAGAGAGAGGCTGAGGTAGGCGAGAGATTACAGTTTCTACCCCCTATGATCGCGCTTACCGGAAAAGTTTAATCTTTGAGAATCCCTGTAAGGAAATGTACAGTGAAGATTCTTTATGTGCACGCTCCAGACAATTCATCTCACCCTGGTGGTATTGAAACCTATGCGCGTGAGCTAATCATGGGTATCCGTAGTCGAGGTCATAGTGTAGAAGAAATCATCACCGATCCTGAGGTCGTTATGAAATCGCTGCGCCCAGTGGATCACATTCCTACGCCTCGATACTGGCACAGGTTCTTCTTCTGGCGAGGTATTTACTACCAAGATTATCGTTACCATCGTGCAATACACCAATCGGTGACGAAGTGTAGGGCACTTTTCAAGCCTGATCTCATCCACACGTTTCATGTTTATCAACTGGGAGCGTTGGATCTGAAGAGAGTATCATCCGTCGTGACCTGCCATGGGTTAGAAATTGAGGATAACTCCCTGGTTCGTACTTCATTGAAACTTGCCCAGGGCATTCATTGCAATTCCAATTTTACCCGCGGTTTGGTCGAAAAGGTGAATGGCTCAACCTCTCGCCTTCGTGTTCTTTCCTGGGGAATCTTTCCTGGAATGAAGCAGAGTGCCAGCCCCTTTACATACGACCTCATTACCATCAGTCGGTTAGTACGCCGCAAAAATATAGAGAGTGTCATCCGAGCTGTCGCTGGACTGCCAGATGTACGCTATGCGATAGCTGGGGCAGGACCTCAGTTAGACCCCTTGAAGCAACTCGTAGAAGCACTAAGGCTCCAAAATGTCGTGTTTTTTGGAGAGATCTCCGAACAAAGGAAATGGGAATTACTTCAGCAGAGCAAGGTTTTTATCATGTGTCCACGTCGAGACTTAGCAAATGATGTCGAGGGTCTAGGGCTCGTCTATTTCGAAGCGCATGCTGCCGGGGTTCCAGTCATTGGTGCTCACAGTGGCGGAGTACACGACGCAGTAGGGGACGGAGGAGTTTTGGTTGCTGATCCACTGGATGTCGAGGAGATCCGTTCAGCAATCCGCCATACGTTAAAGCCTAAAAACCATATTGCTCTTGTGGATAAAGTGAAGCAACGGCAACAAACCCATACGTGGGACAAGTTTGTCCAATCATTCGAACAGTGGTACGCGCAACTCGTCGGAGAGGCCCGACGACAACTCCAATCTTACTAGGGCAGCAGCATTATATGGATAACACCATCGATTTTTTTTGGATCGACTATGCTCCTCCTAAAAGCGGTGGGAAAGTCGCTTGTCGCTTTTTTTTTCCACGGATCAACGATTATATTATCGGACGCATTTTCAGCAGTGGAACGTTCTATGAGATTGACTTGCTTGAACATATGTTCAGATGTCTCCCCCATAGAGGAGTTTATATAGACGTAGGTGCCAACATTGGAAACCATACGATTTTTTTCTCAAAGTTCCTCGCCGGCACGGTTTTCAGTATCGAACCACATCCAACGAATTACGACCTTCTGGAGTATACTGTAGACAAGAATAACCTGAACAACGTTGTATGCGTCCGTGCAGCTGCAGGTGACAAAGCACAGCAGGTTTGGCTTTCACTTCCCGAAGGATTCGAAGGGAATTCAGGTTCATTTCGTGTCATTAATGCCAATACTGCTGACAAGTTAGTTCCAGTCACAATGCAGACCTTAGACCACCTTTTTTGCAGAAGTGGTCTGAATGGCCAACAAGTCACCGCCATAAAAATCGATGTTGAGGGCTATGAGGTTCAAGTTTTATGTGGTGCCATTCAAATTCTGCAGCGTAATAATCCACACGTTTTTGTAGAATGCAAGAGCGACCGTGAGTTGGAGGCAGTCTCGCAAACCCTTCTTCCTCTTGGATACCGTATAATTGGTCGTTGGTGCGCCACACCAACTTATCACTTCGCTCCCTGGGGCTTATTTCGGCATCTCAGTTGGCGTGCACATCGCAAGGGGAGACATCTCTTGAGAAATTTAGGGCTAATATAAGAATCAATCTAAATTAATATCGAGGGATGCGATGACTAACTAAATACTATAGTCCGTTTATTTCTAAGAAAACGAGTATTTCTTTCGACAGTTGGAGCACTGGTGTCGATTGACTTAATTGTTTATGTCATAAACAACATTTACCTCAGAGGTCGTGGCTATGATTGTCACTAGACTGAGCTTTATAAAGGATCTTTACATTAATGTTCAGAATCATTAGGTCTGCATTAGAAGGCGTGCTGTGGTTAATACAGTGGAAGGGGCTGAGGTATGAAATTACAGAACTGAAGCAAAGAATTGCAGATATGGAAAGACTAACCTGTCAAATTTCGTGGGAACCAGAGGACCTACGAATATTTGAGAAGAAAATCTATTCTCAAAACGGAGAAGACGGGATCATCCAAGAAATCTTTCATCGTATTGGATATTCTAATAGATTCTTTGTCGAGTTCGGTGTGCAAGATGGATTGGAGTGTAACTGCAGACGTCTGGCGACTGAAGAAGGCTGGCATGGATTGTTTATGGAAATGGACGGCAAGGACTTTGGACGACTGAGCAGTAACTATAGCAATTTCTCGACTATCTGTTGCGCACAACAAATAGTTACGTCTTCGAATATCGAAGAACTACTTGAGAATAATGATGTTCCAAAAGAACTGGATTTACTTTCCATCGACATCGACGGGAATGATTATTGGGTATGGGCTGCCATTCAGTGCTGGCACCCGCGAGTCGTAGTCATTGAATACAATGCACACTTCCGGCCGCCAGTACGGTGGGTAATGAAAGAAAATGATTCATTTCAATGGCGAGGAACTACATATTTTGGAGCGAGCTTGATGTCCCTATACAGCTTGGGCATGGAGAAGGGCTATCGTTTAGTAACTACAGATTCCAGGGGAGTCAACGCGTTCTTCGTGAGGAAAGACCTCACAACGTCCGATAAGTTTATCCTTCGAACAGTCTCCTACCACTACTCACCACCCTTATACGGGCCACATGGGCTCGGACATCCCGCTGACCTTAGCTGCGGCGAATATCTGAAGATCTAAACTTGGAGGATTTGACCACCAGTGAACTCAAGAACAACCCTCTTACGTAATATAATAACAAACTGGACGGTTTTCGCTTTCAATATAGTTTTAATGTTCTTGACCACTCCAGTGGTTGTGGGATCTCTTGGGAAAGCGCAATACGGTCTTTGGGTTCTCATAATTTCTTTAGGAAACTATTACTTTCTCATGAACGCTGGTGTCGTTGGAGCCCTCAAGCGTTATACCCCACAGCTTCTTGTCGATAACGATTGGGAAGGCATCAATATCCAGGCAACCACGACGCTGTTTTTTTTGTCAGGTGTTAGCCTGTTGGGCTTACTGGCCACCGGCCTTGTTGTGTGGCTCTTACCCTTTGTTTTTTTAGATACATCAGTCTCAGTATCTCTGCTGCGGTGGGTACTATTTATTGCTGGGCTAGATTTTTGCTTATCGTTCCTCAGTCTGTCTTTTTCGGGCCTTCTTTATGGTGCACAACGTTATGACCTTGCCAGCTTTTCCCAGATATTTGGCGGCATAGTCAGGGCAGGGCTCACTCTTGGACTCTTACCCCAGTTCCCCAATATTCTAACCCTGGCATGCATTATTATCTTCTCGAGCCAGGTCACGCATGTTTGTGCTGCCTGGCTCACATTTCGAGAGTTCCCAGGACTGGCGTTCAAACGCCATTTCTTTCGTTGGGACATTCTTCGTCAATCGTTATCTTTTGGCATCTTTGGCCTCATGAGTGATATTGCCTCTCGTCTTTCAAGTACAATATATCCTATCCTTATTGGAAGTTTTCTTACGGCAACACATGTTTCATACTTCTCCATTGCAGAAAGCCTAGTATTTTATGTTGGGCGGATGATTGGCAGTGTGTCTGGTGTCTTAATGCCTACTATAAGCGGGCTAGAGCGACAGAATCAATTGGTGTCTATTCAAAAACTTGTCATCAACACTACGAGATATCTTGCCTCTCTTTCGTTGCTTGCTTTTCTAAATTTTCTTTTTGTAGGTTATGATTTCTTAAATTTGTGGCTTTCACATGATTTTGCCGAACATTCATGGACAATATTGATATTATTATCTGTTAGTGCTACTTTTTCCTTCCCACAGTCTGTAGCATTAAATGCTTTGAGTGGATTGGGATTTCCAAATATTGTTAATACAATCGTATGGATAGACGCTATTGGCCTTTTGGTAGGATTCTTTGTCGCTATTCCATTCGGTGGTATTTTAGAAATTTCATTAGCTTACTGTTTTGTAAGAACTTTTGTCTTTTTATATTTTATACCAAAAAATATCTGTCAAAAAATTCTCATCAATCCATGGTCATATTTGTTCTCTATATATGGTAAGCCAATGAGAATCTCTGTTCCCATTGCTGTCCTTTTTATACTTTCAAAACATTACATTCCCTTGAATAATTGGCTTTCACTGATATGTACTTCTGTGGCGATGTCTGTATTGTTTTGTATTTTCGCTTGGTTTTTTGTCGTTGAAAAATCGGACAGAATTTTCCTTTGTGAAAAATTAAGTGATCTGAGAACATTTATATCAAGGCACATCGGGTGTGGTCGCGCTATTCCCAACCCAAAGGTGCGATAAAAGAGTGCTGGTTCGCAGGCCGACTGGCGTTGTCATCTCGCACATCTGACTTTGCCGTAGCCTGATCTCAGGGGAGCATTCGGTGATTCTTACGGTTCCCCTAGACGCTGTGGATGACGGGCACACACCTGATCGAGGATCCCATGATACTTGGCACAGCGCAGTGCCAACATCTGATGGCTGTTGACCTCATACCACCAGGCACCCGAGCGCTTGAGCCGTACATGACAAATGAACTTGTTGGACGATTCGATGCCCCCACTGCCCAAGGGATAGCCCCCGCGACGGAGCTGGCGATAGTGGGTTCGCCCCCAATGTTCCTTGAGATACTCCCAACCGTTCGTGATCACTGGGGTCGCTTCGTCTGACGTGGGCTGCATGCGCCTGCGCCCGCCAAGCACAGCGCTCACTTTGCCCACATACAACCGCGTCATGGTCGCTTCGACCCATTCCAGACCCTGTGACGATGTCCCATAGTGCGCTTTGGCGATGTGATGGACATCTTGCGCACCGTGGTAATAATCGAGCACTTGACGGGCCTGCGGAAACAACGCCTGCACGGGTTGCCATAGCCATGCTGCCCCATCGGCCACCACACACCGCCGCACTTGCTCTGCAGGCATCAAACCCGCTGCGCTCTCCTGCTGGAGCACCTCGCCAAGTTCCAGTTCATTTTGCACCTGGTGCCAACTCCACAGATGGACGCTACGCTCGCCATGGAGGAGAGAGAAGCGAAAGCCCTGGGCGTCGCGCCACTGGCCGCGCCACAGGGCGCGCTTGGCCCGCTTCCCGCGTGGCCCCAGACGGTGCTCTCGGGCGCTGTCGGGACGCGTGGGTACGTACGCCCCATCGATGCCCAGCACCACGACCGGACGGCGCCGAGTCCCCGCCGGCCGCCTCGGCAAGACGCCGCTCGATCTCGTCACGCGACGGCGCCACATCCAAGACCCTCAGGCCCTCCGCCACCTGCTTGGTTACCGTGGGCAGCCGTTCACGGCCCAGCCCTAGGCCGGTCAGGGCGCCAAACAACGTGTGGGCCTCATCATACGGCACTTCCGTCACGAGCTTTGCCGCGGCCTTTTGCACGTCGAGTTGGGTACGCCCAGTGGTCAAGCCCACGACCGCGTCGAGCGGGTACAGGCCACAGCAGCAGGTCCGGCAATAGCAATACGGGCGCTCCCGCTGCACCGGCCCCCCCATGGTCTCGACCGTGCGCGGCACTGGAGCGCGCGCCGTCAAGAGGCCGTCGCACTGCGGACAGTGGACCTGCTTGCTCGTGTATTCACCCTGATGCGCCTGTGCACCAATGGTCTCGGTCATACCGCTGGGAAGCTCTTGGCGCAGGTTCCCTACCGTCTCGGTCCCCTGCGCTAACGTCGGCGTGGGCTCTTGGAAATGTGCTTCCAACCCATCGAGCCACTGCTCCAAGCGGGCAGGGAGTTGCCTGCGCAGGACATCCCACTGTTTGCTTGCACGGACCTCCTCGCATGAGATAAGCTCAGCAGCTCCCATGGGTGACTCCTCGTGTAGCAGGGTGCAGTGACGTGCTCCTGCTGAGTATAGAGGGATCACCTGTGGGACGTAAGAATCACCGAATGCTCCCTGATCTCAGGCTGTATTCAGACGAGATGTGGCATAGTACCCCATGTAAGTCCGGGGAATCCCCTTGTGTGTGCAGCCCCAAACCGCCAGCAATATGTGAGATTCAAGACGCTCTCTGCCATGGTCAGATGTCCCGGACAGACGACTCGCGCGATATACAACGCGATGCCCATCCGAGGCGTCCACGCGACAGGATGGAGGGGCTGCCTCCAGGAGCGGATGTCGCTTAGCAACAACTTTTGAAGCAGCCTCTGAGTGGCAAGGAGGTGTCCGGGATGTATCGAGAGTGCTGGCTGATCTGGCTGCACGAGAGTATGAGACAATCACTACTGTTAACCACTGTCCTCTTCTATATCCCCGCCCTGTGTACCAGTGTCACCATCCTATACTCTCCCCAGCCCTTGGCGGCAGCGATAGCTTTTTGTCCACCATTACCTCCTCCCGATGTACGCCAACGCGTCGAACATATTAAAAGTGGCGATGTCCAAGGCTTATCTGCAAAATTGGCAAAGGCAGTACCATATACGACGCTATTCCTTGCAGATGGTCTCTATACGCTTTCGCCAGACCAATCTCTAGAAGTCCTCACGGCCCACGTCACTCTACGTAGTGCTTCCGGGAAGCGTGAGGCGGTGATCATTGAAGGCGGCTATAATAACATCTCGGTTAATAGCGATGATTTTACCGTCGCAGACGTCACCCTACAAAACCCAATCTTCCATAACATACAAGTGCGTGGGGAAAAGGGTATTGCACGTCCTAAAATGTATAACGTCCGCATGAGGGACGCAGGGCAACAATTGCTCAAAGTCAGCGCAGGGGACGGCCTACACGGGAAGTTCGCCGATGCTGGGCTAGTCGCATGTTCTCTCCTTGAGTATAGTACCTATGCTCGCGGAACCTCTATTTCCTTGCCAAATTATACTAATGGCGTGGATATTCTCGCAGGAAAAGACTGGATCGTCCGCGATAATGTCTTCCGTAGGATTCGGAGTGCAGAAGGGCCAGCTGGTCCGGCGATTCTGGCCTGGAAGAATTCCCTCAACACGATGATACAACGCAATCTCATCATTGACTGTTGGCGTGGTATCAGCTTAGGACTCAGTACACCGGACAAGTATAGGAGAGGAGGGAGTCAGATCCCGTATGATCATCAAAATGGCTTGGTTGAGAGCAATGTTATTCTGGCCTTGACCGCTCAAGCGGATGCAGCCATTGAGAACAATTATGCGCTCAATTCACGCATTTTTCATAATACTGTGTATTATAGTGAAGCCATACAGCATGCGGTCAACTGGTCCATTGAAGTACGTTTTGCGCTGACAACCGCAGTGATTAAAAATAATCTGACCAACCTGCCGATCATCGCACGCCAGCCTCTGCCGACACAGCCAGCACTGGTGCTGGGGAATGTCGTCGATGCACGCCAGTCTTGGTTTCGGAATGTGCATGAGAGGGATGCACATCTACACGCGCAATCACCTGCACGCTCGAAAGGGGTTTTCTTCGCTGGAAGCTCTGTAGATCTCGACGGTGAAAAACGCCCGGAGCGACACCCTCCTGATGCTGGTGCAGATGAATTTAGCCCCCAGTCTCCTCCCGCCACACCTGGCAAATAGCCTAGGCCCTCTACTCTCTAGAGGCTTAGCAACGCCCGCATGTCTCTTGCTGCAGTACTTGGCCCTGGCCACTGCCAGCCGATAGGCTCATTGTCTGCATCCCTCATCTCCTGCGGAGAGGGTAATCTCCCGAGATGGTGGCGTGCCCACGTTCATACACAGTATCCGTCCCACGACAAGGCAAGGTGACCATGCCTGGTGTGCTCGGTGCCGTCCAAAAAAATTCTGGGCAAGATGTGCAACCTGTGTTTACTGCGATGCTGGCCCCACTGCAACGGGGTGGGCGCCTGCGGTATGAAACGTGTATTGCCCCGGATAAACAGTGGGCCTTAGGACGCGTGCATCTCGGCGTGCTCCAGCCGACCCCTCAGCTGCAAGGTATGGAATCCGTGCAGGTCTTGTTCCATGGAGAGCTGCACAATACGGTGGCCCTGGGACAACGCCTGGCGCGTGAACATGCGTCCACTCCTGCGAGGGATGTGGTGTCGCTCCTCCGAGGCCTGTATCAGGCCTATGGCTCGCAGGCGGCAGCGTGGTTGCAAGGGGCGTTTTGTGCGGTCATACTCGACGTCACACATCGAAGACTTGTACTGATAAATGATGTACTAGGATCCTACTTTCTTTATTGGTTTCACGGCCCTGAGCGCTTTGTCTTTGCCTCGGAGTTGAAAGCGGTCCTGCGGGATCCTATGGTGCACCCTACCCTCAACCCACGTGCGGTGGCGGATTACCTCGCTTTTGGCTTTCTCTTTGGGAATAAAACCCTCGCGACCGAGGTGCAATTGCTCCCCGCAGCCACGACGCTGATCTACAGTTGGGAGACTGGGCGCTGTGAGCTGGAGCAGTATCAGAGCCTGGCAACCACCTTGCAGGCCGATGCGGCTGATCATCACATGTACCTTACCTCTGTACGGCAGACGTTTAACGGAGCCGTGCACCGTACAGTCACGGGGCCACATCACTTTGGCTTGTCATTGTCTGGCGGGCTTGATTCACGAGCCATTCTCAGTGCGCTTGACTGCGCACGTCTCCCGCTTGCAACGTACACCTTGGGTGTGGAAGGCTGCGCGGATGAAGTCATCGCTGCCAAGCTCGCGCGGCTGGCCGGAACACAGCATCAGTTTTTAGCGCTCGACCTCACTTACCTCGGAGAATACTTGCCGAATTTACAACAACTGGTCTCGCTGACCGATGGGATGTATCTGACGCATGGGTTGACGGAGATGCTCGCTCTCCGCGGTCTTGCGCACACTGATATGACGGTGCTCTTACGTGGTCATGGCGGAGAATTGGCCAAAATGAGCCTGGCCTGGCCTTTACACACCGACGCACACATCTACGCCATGCAGAGCACCGAAGAGTTCATCCCATATATGCTGCAACGCGTGAATTATATTAGCCGTGGGGTGACCCTGCGTGAGCTGTTTACCGACGTATGGTGGGAGCGTGTGGCGGAGGGAGCACGCCTCTCACTGACAGAAAGTGTGTCAGCTGTGGCGTTACCTCCATCGGACCTCTGCAGTTATCTCTACCTTATGGAACATCATCGTCGCTACACTGTTGCCTCGTTAGAACTCTTCCGTAATCTCGTGGAAGTCCGCTTACCCTTTGTGGATCCTGATTTCCTTGCGGCCCTGTGGCAGGGGCCATCCGCGTGGCGTGATGATACAACAATTCATCGTGCCATTACTGGTGGTAATAACCTCTCTCTCCTACGGGTCCGCAATGCGAACACCGGAGCCCCAGGCAACGCTGGGCCACTCACGGAAAAAATTTTAGATAAGGTCAATAGCCTAGGCAGACGCTTACACGTGTATGGTTATCGTCATTATCATCATTTTGAACGTTGGATGGCGCAAAGGCTGAGCGCCGCTGTCGAGGACGTTTTATTCGATGCGGAGAGCCTCGCGAGAGGTATCTATCGTGAGGCGACACTCCGCCGTCTGCTCGATGAGACCAAGCACGGAGCGGCTGATCACGGTTATCTCTTGCAGATTCTGCTCACCTTAGAACTTTGGCAGCGGGACACGCTGTAAAATTTGCCCGCCATCTGTGTGGATAGGCACTCTATGGCTCTTATGCTTCTACGGCGTGTACTCGGCCTTCGTCTCAGGCCCAAACGTTCTGGAGTCGTCGTCGGGGTCTTCACCCTTGGATTGCTCGGTCGTCTCGCCTTGCTTTATGTAACCCGCGACACCACGCTTATGATTGTTGATGAGCGCCACTATCAGCAACTGGCGCACAATCTGTTGCACGGGTATGGGTTTGCGTGGAATCCTGGCGGCCTCACCTCCATACGTCCCCCTCTATACCCGCTTTTCCTCATGGGTGTGTGGAGCCTCGCTGGCGTTGAGAGCCCGATAGTCATTCGTGCTCTACAGATCTTGCTGAGCCTCTTCACAGCCTATCTTGTGTGCCAGTGCGGTATGCGGCTCTTCGATCGTCGTACGGCCCTCATCGCGGCGGGAAGTTTCTGGTTATATCCTTCATTTATGGGTTTTAACTTCTTCCTCCTCACGGAGATTCTCTTTACCTGTTTACTGACCCTTGTCGCCTTGGGCTACATCATGGTGTTACACATTCGTCGGTACAGTTTTGCTTTCGGCACTGGCTGTGCTTTGGGCCTCGCAGCACTCACACGCAGCGTCCTCTGGCCTTTTCCCCTGCTCCTGTGCCCCCTGGTGGGTGTGGCTGTGCGTGGAAGCTGGCAGGTACGGACTCGGTTGGCTCTGAGTCTTTTTGTTGGGTACGTGATTGTTATCGCACCATGGGCTATCCGTAACACCAGGTTGCAAGGCGTGTTGACAATTGTTGATACCATGGGCGGCTTGAATCTCTTGATGGGAAACTACGAGCATACCCCGCTCTATCGTGCCTGGGATGCCGTGTCACTCACGGGATCTCAAGCTTGGTTCTATCATCTCCCAGCCACTCCCCCGGACGGTATGGCATGGACCGAAGGGCGCAAGGAAAAATGGGCGACTAGGCAAGCCGTGGAGTATATCATCGCTCATCCTACCCTCACGCTGAAACGTGCGCTGGTAAAATTTGCCAGCTTTTGGGGACTCGAACGAGTGATCATCGCTGGTTGGTTTAAGGGCATGTATCACGTTCCCCAGTGGTGTGTGCTCCTAGGCAGTGGAGCCATTACACTCGCCTACGTCAGTACAATGCTCTTGGGGAGCCTCGGTTTGTGTCTGGCGCCGCCAGAAAATCGTAGTGCGCATGTGTTTATTGTCTGCCTGATTCTCTTCATCTGCGGCATGCATACTGTGGTATTTGGGCACGAACGCTACCATCTACCATTGATACCCTTTTTCCTCCTTTATGCTGGGGCGGCAGTCCGCCGGCAAAGCTGGCGTCGACTCCGTGCAGGGGAACGCACTGTCGTGGCTCCCCTGCTGTTATGGGCCGGATTACTGGCGATTTGGGGATGGGAAATCTTGGTTGTAGAAAGTGAGTCTGTGCGGGGTCTTATGCATTTTGGTGGGACGTAGGAGTACTACAGAGGCAAGCTTGGGGATGAGATCGTAGCACTCTAAAGGAGATTGCAAACCAAGACGTAGTGAGGGACAAGCGGTGCCTCGTATTTTTACTCATTCTATCAAAGCAGTCCTATTTGATGTTGATGGGGCGCTCTATTACCAGGGGCGATTGCGCTTATGCATGGCACTGGAACTCAGTGGGCTCCCTTTCCGTAGGCAGCCAGAGCACACAGCCTCTGAGGTGTGGCGGGCACTCCGTATCTTCCGCCATGTACGTGAAGAGTTACGTTGTGGGGCTGAACTACCGCTCTGTCTCGAGCGATGGCAGTATGTCGCTGCAGCCCAACAGATAGACTGGGAGCCAGAGCAGCTTGAACGCTTGGTGCGTGAATGGATGTACAGACGACCACTGAAATATTTGCGTTTCTGCAGGCGTCGCGGGCTCGAGGAGTTCTTGGTCTTTCTCCAGGACAGTGGCAGACGTCTTGGTGTTTTTTCCGACTATCCTGTAGTGGAAAAGTTGTCAAGTCTCCAGTGTGCCGATAAAATATCGGTGGCTTTATGTGCCACCGATCTGGAAATCAACGCCTTTAAGCCGTCTCCCAAAGGCTTTGTACACGCCTGTGCGCACTGGGGATTGTCTCCGCGAGAGGTGCTATATGTTGGTGATCGTCCTGAGGTAGATGCCTTAGGGGCTCTACAAGCTGGCATGCCTTGTGCCATCCTCTCTCCATGGTCACCACAAGCCCTACTCCGCGGAGAGACGCTCTCCTATTACCACGTGTCTTCTTTTCTATCCCTCAAGAGGATGCTCACGTCTTCCTAGGGTTGCCATAGACCTGCGGCAACAGGCGTGGCTACCGATCAGTCGAGACAACGGTGTGCTGTGTGAGACCAAGATGATGCGATGCTCTCCCCCGTCTCCAGCAGAGATACACTCTTGGAAAGGATCGCCATGAATTCGCTATTGGGAGTACACCAGTATGAGGCGTTGAAACCTTACGTGCAGATTGCGCGTATCGATCACTGGTTTAAGAATGTGTTCATGCTGCTCGGTGTACTCCTTGCCTTCTTTTATACCCCAGAGTTGTTTGTGTGGTCTCAGATCGTTCAGGTTGCAATCGCACTTGTGGCAACCTGTTTAATGGCTTCCAGTAATTATGTCCTCAATGAACTCCTTGATGCTCCAAGTGATCGTTTTCATCCCATCAAAAAATTTCGTCCCGTCCCCTCAGGCAAGATTCGGCCTCCACTTGCCGTGTGCGAATGGTTACTCCTTGGCATCAGTGGCGCAGCGGTCTCTAGCTTACTCCATCGACATTTCCTTTTTGTAGCGCTGATCCTTTGGGTGATGGGTGTACTCTACAATGTGCCTCCGGTCCGTACCAAAGAGCTGCCCTATCTCGATGTCCTCTCCGAGTCTATCAATAATCCCTTGCGACTGCTCCTTGGGTGGTTTGCCCTGATTCCCGAGCGCCTGCCGCCTCTGTCATTGCTCATAGCGTATTGGATGGTCGGGGCTTTTTTTATGGCAACGAAACGTTTTGCGGAATATCGAGCTCTGGGGAACCCCACGGTGGCGGCACAATATCGCAAATCTTTTGCCTACTACACTGAAGAGCGTCTGCTGGTCAGCATGCTGTTTTATGTGGCCATGTGTGCGCTCTTCGCTGGCATCTTTCTCGTGCGTTATCACCTCGAACTCATCCTTTTCTTGCCTGTCGCCGCTGGTTTTTTTGCCTACTGTTTTCAATTAGGACTTAAGCAAGATAGTCCGGTACAAAACCCCTAGCAGTTGTTCAGAGAACGAGGTTTCCTCATTTACATGCTGCTCAGTACCCTGCTATTTATCGTGTTGATGTTTACTCATATTGAGACACTCTACAGTCTATTTAATGTTGAACCATCGAAGATCTATCCATTATGGAATCTTACAAGCATTCTTAATAATTAATAATAATATTTTAAGATGTCATACATTATTCTCCATAAATGAGACATTGCACCACTGGTAGAGATCTCGTCTTACAAATACTAACCTTTCTATAAGAATGTATTATGCTTCGTCTTATCTTTGTACTAATGTTGGTAATAGTTGGAACGTATTATGCACTGCAAAGCCCTTTTTATGCCCTGCTCTTCTATTTAGGGAATGCGTATTTTCGCCCAGAAGGCTGGGTGTGGTCCACCTCAACAATCGTAGCGCTCAATCTGTCGCTCATCACTGGAACATATGTTTGTCTTGTCACGTTCCTCTCAGGATCTAAGAGTACTGTCGATCGCACTTTCTTACTTGTCGTTTTTTTCCTTATGCATACATTGGCCTCAACACTGTTGTCAGAGGATTTTGATTATAGTTGGTATTACTGGAAAAGCTTTCTTAAAACTGTCATCATACTATATGTTATGGTTATTCTCATAGACGATATCTATAAACTACGTATGACCATGATGGTCATGGTATACTCCCTGATTTTTGAAATTAAGCAAGGTTTCGTCTATCTTCTGTTGATGCAAGGTGTGAAGAACAGTAATGGGCATCCTGTGTTAGGTGACGACAATGGCGTTGCATTAGGGATGCTTATGCTGGTGCCTGTGTGTGTCGTTTTACAACAGACAACCAGACATAAATGGGCACAATGGTTCTATCGCCTCCTGTTAATAAGTGCCTTATATCGAGGTATCAGTTCGTATTCACGAGGAGCATTTTTGGCCTGTATTGCGATGGGCATTGTCTATTGGCTCCGCGCTGCGCATAAACTACGCGTGTTGCTTGCGATGCTAGTTATTACAGCGATAGTTGCTCCAACAATGCCAGAGCAGTTTTGGAATCGCATACAAACGATTGAGACTTATGAGGAAACGCAAGAAGGTTCTGCTCTAGGGCGTCTCCATTTCTGGGCTGTGGCGCTGAAAATGGCGGAAGCCCACCCTGTGTTTGGTATTGGTTATAGTAGCTATACACGCATGTATGATCAGTATGATTTTTCGAAGGGTCGTTACGGGAAGCAGAGGGCGGTACACAGTTCGTGGCTTGGAACTCTTGCTGAATTGGGATATGTGGGGGCAATTATCTTGGCTCTCATCATTTTTGTTAGTTTTTGGAATTGTCATGTCGTGCACAAATTTGCTAAACAGTTTCACGCATTGTCATCATTGCGGCTTTATGCCATAGCCCTTGAAACGAGCCTGGTGGTTTGGCTAGTAGGAGGGTCGTTTCATATCTTTCAGTATAACGAATTTGTGTGGCACTATCTCACCCTAACTTTTGTCCTACGCATGTTAGTACGAGAGTCATATCTGTCTCATACAGCACTGTCACATCATGAGAGTCTTGTGAAGGCATGACAGCCGTCATGCTGCATCTGTCATCTTTCCAGAAGCCTCTGTGTCAAGAGGGCGGCCGATCTATCCCTGGGCTCACAGCCCATTACCACCCTGGTCCCCAAACACGATGAAGCTCTTATACCTCACCCATCGCTGTCCCTATCCTCCCAACAAAGGTGAGCGCATACGTTGCTTCCATATCTTACAGCATCTGGCGCAGCGTTATGAAACTGAGCTGGTCTATCCCGCATTTTCTGCGGAAGACGTGCAGTATGGCGACACGTTAAGAAACTATACGCACTCGGTTGTGACTGTGCCGCTGCACCCACTGGTGGCCAAGCTCAAATGTCTCGCTGGACTTTTTTCCTCCACCTCTTTGACTGCTCGCTATTTTTCTTCAAAAAAACTGCAAGCGCTTCTCGACACGCGGCAGTTTGATGTGGCACTCGCCGACTGCTCCTCTATGGCACAATATTTTTTAGATCTACACAAGCCGCGTCTGATTGATTTTGTCGACGTAGACTCTGAAAAATGGAAGCTCTACGCGCAGCAGTCTGGCATCCTGCACGCCATCATCTATCAACAAGAGTACCGACGACTCCAAGCGTTTGAAGCGCATATTAACCGGACATTCGATGCGTGTCTGGTGGTCTCAGAAGAGGAAAAACAACTCCTCCCCTATCCGGGCAACGTGACGGTCATGCCGAACGGCATTGATTGTCAGTTTTTTAGCCCAAGGGATCTCCGCCACGAGGACACGCTGATCTTCACCGGCGCGATGAATTATTGGCCCAATATCGACGCCATGACCCATTTTTGTCGTGACATCTGGCCCTTGGTGCACGCGCAGAGGCCGCATGTTCGTTTGCTCATAGCGGGGATGGAGCCCACACCCCAGATCCAGGCGCTCGGAAACACCAACATTCTCGTCACAGGCTATGTGCCTGATATGCGTGACTACTTAGCGCAGGCCACCGTCTGTGTGGTGCCGCTGCGCATCGCCAGGGGGCTACAAAACAAGATTCTGGAAGCGATGGCCATGGGCATTCCTGTCGTTGCGACCACTGTGGCGAATACGGGCATCCAGGCACGCGACCAGCAGCACCTGCTGCTGGCGGATCATCCCGCCGATTTTGCCCGGGCCATTGTCACATTGTTGCAAGACTCGCAGCGGCGCCAGACCATGGCGCGTCAGGCGCGACAGTTTGTCGAGGAGCATTTTAGCTGGGCAACGCATTTGCAAACGCTTGATACGCTGATTGCTCGGGTATCCCATACCTCAACGTGAGCCCTCTACTTTTGGACTCTATACCCATTCTCCATATTGTCCCATCCTTTGGTCTGGGGGGCATGGAAAAGGTCATGTGTGCGGTGATCAATGCCACCACTGACCTCTACGACCATACCATCGTGTCACTGGATCGGCAGACCGAAGCGGTACGCTGGCTCTCGGGTACGCAGGTGGGACTCGTCGATTTTTGGAAATCCCCAAGGCGGTGGACGTTTTTTCGTGATCTGTATCGCGTGATCCGTACAGAGCAGCCGCATGTCCTCATGACTTACAATTGGGGAGCAACCGATGCTATCTGGTTGGGCAGATTGGCAGGACTCAGCACTATCATTCATCACGAGCACGGTTTTAATATCGACGAAGCGCGAGGCTTGTCCTGGCGCCGCGATCTCATCCGTCGTGGTGTCTATCGTCTGGCCTCTACCACCGTGGTAGTGTCGCATACCTTGCTGCAGATGATGCGCACGACGTTTGCCCTGAAGGACCAGAAGGTCGTGCTCATTCCCAATGGGATCGACGCTGGCTTCTATACCCAGGATGGCACCGCACGAGAGCGGATGCGGACGGCGTTAGGATGTCACGCTGCCGATTTTGTCATCGGTTTTGCCGGTCGCCTGGATCCGGTGAAAAATTTTGACCTCCTGCTACACTGTGTGGCGGCTTGTGTGCGCCAGGAGAAGCATGTCAAACTCCTGGTCGTTGGCGATGGTCCCGAAAGGCCACGTATTGCGGCCCTCTGTCAGGCTCTACAGATCCAAGACCACGTGATGCTCGTCGGACAAACCGCTGACGTACTACCTTATCTCCGGGCATGCGATGCCTTTGTGTTGACCTCGTATAGCGAACAAATGCCCATGACGATATTAGAGGCCATGGCGGTGGGTCTCCCCGTTGTCGCCTCGCAGGTGGGAGAAATACCGTATATTATTGAGGATGGAGTCAATGGCTTTCTCCTGAGCCCCGCGGCATCTCCAGCCACGTGGGCCCAAGTCGTGCTGGCGCTCTACAGAGGCTCCACGTGTCAGGCCATCGGGCAGGCGGCCCGTCACACGGTACAAGCACAATACCAGGAAACGGCTATGGTTCAGCAGTATCAACAGCTTATCGCTCGTTTACTTCCTCACTGAGCCCTTGGGGATGTCTCTTCTCTCGGGAGGCTGGGGGTATTGGGTGGGAAAATCAGCGTGGGGAAAGTGAGGGACCGCATGGGCGAGCCCGTAGGGCGATGGACAACACCGAGGCACGGCACAGTCGCACCTTGTGCCAGCAGAGACAGCGGCGACCTCGTTGGCGCGCTGCGACAGCGGCGACGGATCATACCCCGAGGCTGTCGTACGGCCTTGGCCCTGGCGCTGCTTTGTACAGGGCTTGGCAGCTTCCTTGAGGCACAGACGCCGTCCAGTGGGACAACGCCCGCGCCTGCGCCTGCTCCTGCCCCCTCCCGACTCCCCGGCACGCCACCGGCTCCCAGTGCCGCGGCGCCTAGCGGGAACGAGCGCCCTGGAACGCTAAGCAGTGCGCCCATTGGACCCTTAGGAACCCTGCCCTCAGCACAGGAACGTCTGCTGGTGCCAGTTCCATCACAGTTCAATTGGTTACAGCGCGGCACGCCGTCCAATCCACTCCTGGAGTCCATGCTGAGTTTGCAACTCCCGTCGCATCTTACGGTGTCGGTGTCACTGACCGAAGAAGGGTCAGATAATTTTGAGCACCGTGCCAAGAAGGGCCACGTGGATGCACGGACAGGCGTGACCCTGGGCACCGTCTATCGTCTGGATGACTCGCAGAAGTTTCTCTCCTTTGCCAACACCCTACGGGCCTTCTATCAAGCCCGTAGTGGCGAAACGCAGTTTGGCTTTGCCAATATCGCGCTGAATGCCGGATACCAGTGGGAGCGCCTGTCGTTCGGCCTGTCGGAGAGTTTGGTCCGCGATGATACCACGGAGCAGGATACCACACGCCCACTGCTCCAATCCCAACAACGCTTCCTGCGCCATAGTGTCAGCCCGCAGGTGCAGTACGCGCTCTCGGCCACGGCGTCAGGCGCGGTCAGCTATACTCATACGCTAGTGATAAACGAAGAGAGTGGACAAGGCAGCGATAGCATGAGCCATGCGGTATCGGCAAATCTGCAGCAACAGTTCAGCCCTCTGCTGGCGGGAGGGCTGCATTATACGTTTTCCACGTCTACGTCCACCGGTTCTGAGGTGGTCACACGTGCCAGTCGCCGCGACTCAGCCAGTCGTTCGCATCGCCCTGCGGTCGATCTCGGGTATACGCTGGATGCGGAAACCCACCTCACCTTGGGGGCTTTTGGATTGCTAGTAGACCGGGGCACGACGGGTGACAGGGATTCCGTGAGCTATGGGGCCACCGTTGGCGTGCGTCGTCAACTGTTTTCCACCGTCAGCATCGTGGCGTCCATCGGACCCACAGTGATCAAGCGCGAAGGCCAGCGGGAGAAACTCCGTGCCAATTGGAACATCAGCCTGGATGGTCCGATCCCCCTCTTTACCACCCCTACGCTCACGTTGACGCTCACCACCTATCAAAAAATTGAGGACACTACGGGGGAAGTGGATGACGCCGGCCTCGTGCTGCGACAGGTGGTGGACGCTCGTCTGGCTTACCAGCCCACTGCACTCTTCAACGCCGCGCTTTTCGTCGAGTACGCCCGGACAGAATTACTTGAAGAGACAGGAGCATCCTCCACCACACAGGGACGTCTGGACAACTTGACCAGCGCTGGGATAACAGCGTCGTTTGTTTTGACCAATGCGCTATCGCTGACGGGGTCGTATCGCTATCAACGACGTGATGCCAGTGGTGGGCGCAATCAGTTTGATGAAAACCGTGTGACAGTGGCACTCACAGGGACATTTCCGGTCTTTTAAGTTCAGCCAGCCGCCGTGACGATCTGCCTCATACTGTAGATGGACGCGGCTTTCATCAAGGGATAGAGAGTAATATGGTACAAGAAAAGGTTATGGAGCCCTGGCACGCGAAGTGGCATGCTGTGGGGTGGCGGATTACCCAGGGAGTGCTCCTCGCAGCGGTGTTTGGCTATCTGTACGCCTCAGTCGTGCCGGCGCTCGTAGCCGACTGGGAGAATGACCCAGATTATTCGCATGGTTTTCTTATTCCAATCTTGAGCGTGTACTTTCTCTGGGAGAAACGTCACACGTTTCTGGCCCTCCCCCGACAGCCGAGTGTGATGGGGTTGTGCACGCTTCTCGGCGGGATTGCCCTGTTGCTGGTGGGGCATGTGGGGGCGGAGTTATTTCTCATGCGGGCATCGATAGTTGTTGTACTGTTTGGCTTAACATTATATCTTGGTGGCTGGCAATATCTGCGGCGGATGACCTTTCCACTCGGGTTTTTACTCTTTATGATTCCCTGGCCAGCCCTCATCCTCAATATGCTGACCTTCCCGTTGCAACTGTTGGCAGCACGGTTGTCTACGGCATCGCTGCAGCTGATCGATCTCCCAGTCTATCGTGAAGGCAATGTGATCTTCCTCCCACACACGACGCTTGAAGTGGTGGAGGCGTGCAGTGGCATTCGTTCGCTGGTGTCGCTCCTCGCTTTGGCGGTGGTATTTGCCTACGTGACGCAACACCACCTCTGGAAAATCGTACTCCTCGTGTTGTCGGCCATTCCTATCGCTATAGTTACCAACGCTTTTCGTATCTGGGGGACAGGTATGTTGGCGCATTTCTATGGCATCCAAGCCGCCGAAGGGTTTTATCACTCCTTTACTGGATGGTTGGTGTTTGTGATCGCTTTTCTCTTGCTGATAGCGGAGGGTTTTATCCTCTCACGCTTTGCGAAGCCTTCCATCGTAGAGAAAGGCAACGAGGTATGAAAACCTCACGCGAGTTCCTCGTATCCTTCCTGATACTGCTGGCGTCCGGGCTTTTCGTCCGGTCGCTCTCACACGGCGAGGCCACCCCGTTGCGGCAGAGTTTCACCGAGTTTCCACTGCAGCTGGCTGCGTGGTCTGGGCGTCCGCTGACACTGGACGCCAAAGTGCTCGAAGTGCTCCGCGTAGACGACTATATGTTGCGGCACTACTTGGATAGGCAAGGCTCCTCGGTCGAACTGTATGTCGGCTACTATAAAAGTCAGCGCGAAGGGGCAACCTATCACTCCCCCAAGAACTGCCTCCCCGGGGCGGGGTGGACGTTTCTCAGCACCGGCACCCTCGTCTTGCCCATGGCGTCCGATGCGGGACACCCTCCAACGATTAACCAGTTCATCATTCAAAAAGGGGTGGATCGACAGGTGGTCCTCTACTGGTACCAAGATCGCGGACGGGTGATCACCAGCGAGTACTGGGCCAAGGCCTATATGATCTGGGATGCTATGCGACGTAATCGGACGGATGGGGCCTTCGTCCGGATCACCGTTCCCTTTGGGGCTGAAGGGGAAGCGCAGGCTCTCCAGCAGGGTCGCGCCTTTGCGGAGACTATTTTTCCGCTCCTGCTAGAGTATTTACCGAGTTAGCGTATGACCTTACCTGCCCTCCTTGCCTATGTCAGTGCGGGCTCAAGCGGCTTGGCGCTTGTTGTAGCCCTTTCTGTGCGTCATAGATCCATCATTCATTGGGCATTTGCCGCTGGCATGGGCTTCACGGTCCTTATGGAAGTCTGCATGGGCTTGCATCTCCAGGCGACGCAGCCCGCAGCGGTCATCTATTGGAAATACTTGAGTTATACCGCCGCCGCCTTTCTCCCTGGGAGTTGGCTGCTCTTTAGTCTGTGCTTTGCACGGACCCAGCACGCCGAGATGCTGGCGCGTTGGAAATACGGCCTGCTTGCAGCCTTGGTCTGCCCTGTGGGCTTGGTGATGCTTGGCCCGCAGGCCCTGTTTGTCGGCTTGGTCCACGCGAAGACCACGGCACACTGGCTCCTCCCATTGGGCTGGGCGGGGTATCTCTTACACGTCTGTTTTTTGCTGAGTGCCGTGGTCATTTTAATGCATTTAGAGCGCACACTACGCGCCGTGGCAGGCCACACACGCTGGCAGGTGAAGTTTATGCTCCTTGGGCTAGGCACTTTTTGCGCCGGCCAAATCTATACGAGTAGCCAGGCCTTGCTGTTTTCCGCTGTGGATACCGTGATTGAGTCGATCAACGCCTATGCCATCATTCTCGCCAATGGGCTGATGATGATCGCGTTGGCGCGCAATCGCCAGTTCAATGTGCCGATGTATCTCTCCCGGACTCTCCTGCACAGCTCGATCACCGTGGCGGCGGTGGGCATCTATTTATTAGCCGTGGGTCTGTTGACGAAAATTATCGATTATCTCGGAAGCGATCTCAACCTCCCTGTCGGGACATTTTTTGTCTTTTTGGCGCTGGTGGCTCTGACCGTGGTCTTACTGTCGGACGAACTGCGGCACCATGTGAAGCACTTTGTCAGCCGGCATTTTTATCATTCGCGCTATGATTACCGCCAAGAGTGGATGGCGTTCACGGCCCGGACCGCCACGGTCGTGCAGGTGGAAGAGCTGTGTGCGGTCAGCGCCAACATGCTGGCCGAAACGTTTGGTGTCCCAACCGTGACGCTCTGGCTCGGGCATGCCGACCACCCTGAGCAGGTCACTATTGGTGCTTCAACCGTGTGGACAGAAGCGCGCTCGACACCGCCGGAGCATACGACACAGGGTCTGCTGGCGCTCGTGCAGTACATGCGTGAGGAGAGTATGCCAGTCGATGTAGAGACCAACATGGCCCTAGATGTGCGAGACCTCCGGCAGAGACATGCACAGGCGTGGCGCGCGGCCCATATTCGCTATGGTGTCTCACTGGTGGTCGGAGCGCAATGGCTCGGCTTTATTAGAGCATTTTCATAATTTACGCACTGCATATCCGGCTTTATAGAAGAAGTTGTTGCAATGGGATGGGGTGACCGCATCATAGATCTTACCAATGGCGCTCCAGAGGGCTTCGACGGTGCGTTCGGCGAGAGTGCGCAGC
>SXGT01712385.1_pt1 | contig 25978 bp, 18 predicted proteins | sample 3176221 | NCBI WGS metagenome assembly SXGT01 (sample SAMN11356862, study PRJNA531348) | freshwater metagenome | isolation source: freshwater sample F1-120 | place: China: Fuxian Lake, Yuxi | collected 2017-12-25
GCCTTACCCAACGATTACGTCCCTCGCGGCCGGCGGACGAGCGCAGCGCCATGCGCCTGACTCGATTCCAACCTTGCGCGCGCTCATTGCTCAAGCCATTGTCAAACGATTTCGTCGGTGCCCTTGTTGTTGTGGTGGAGGTGATCATGCTAATTGACACAGTAAGACTAGGCATTTCCAACAGCAACAGCCAACTTTACTACTATGCGCCGACATCAAGCAGCAATGCCATGCTTGATTTGGGATCGGCCATAACCTGGAGTATTCAAGCCGGCTGCCAGTGACAATCTCCCCTGCCGCGAGGAAGGGGCTGTGGGATGATGGTGGGCGGGCCTATATCGCCTGCTTGATCGCCAGCAAGGCCTGATTGCGCAGCGTCTTCAGCAAGGTCAGTTCCTTTTCGGGAATCTGTATTGAGCCGGCCTTGTCCTTGTCGCAATAGATCAGTGCAACCGGCCGGCCCTTCAAGGTGAGGGGGAACAACACGAAGGTCTTGGCCGGAACTCGTTCGCGGTACCACTTGGGCACTTTGTCGGCGATTTTGGGATCGTCGATGTCGTTGATGATGATGTCGAGTCCCTTGCCGGTCGACAGCAAGAAAACGTCATTCACCAGCGTCGACAGTGGAAAACGGAACTGCTTGATCAAGTCCGCGACCTCGGGCCCAAGGCCAAAACGTCCGCTCATCTGTCCTGTTTTGGCATCGCGCAAGGCCAGCAGCACGCGCTTGAAACCCATCGCTCGATACATCGTTTCGAGGATGATGCGCAGGACGTCGTTAAGTGCAAAATCGTCGACAAGTGAATTACTGATGTCCTGAATCCCCGAAGAGAGAACCGCCTGAGAATCTTCTGGTATCGGTCCGCCATCCTCGTCCACTTCCGAATCCGGGATCGGCGCATCGCCGAGAAGGGTATCTCCCAGCGTATCGCCCAGCGTGGTGCGATGCGGCAACAAAGAGGATTCCACCGCTGCCTTGCCGCTGACAAAAGCTGCCGCCTGCCGGGCAAACGGGCTTTGCCGCAGATTGACATGGAGAATGTTGGCCACCTCGGCCAGCTCTTCAATCGCCTTTTCCATGCTGGCCTGCTGCTGGCGCTCACTCATCATCATGCTGGCGCCGTAACGCTGCCCAATCTTCGCCAGCGCACCGCCGCGTTTTTCCACGGGCGTCGAGGCAAGCAGATCACACATCTCGTTGGAGTAACCAGACACCACGCGCAATGCCTCTTCGACGGTATTCGGTTTTCTGATCTCCCCCTCCGGCAAACGCCGCATGCTGTCGATGATGTTGGTCGGGAAACCCCATTGCTTGGCGATGCCAATGCCCAACTCCTCGAAGGAAATGCCCAGCACCTGGCTCGATGCGGCCCGCTCTGACATCTTCTTGAACTCAACCAATTTCTTGATTTCGTCGACTTCTTCGGCAAAGTAATACTGGGCCAGCAACTGGCCCAGACCATAGAACAGCGAACAGATGAAAGTTTCTTCGCCCTGCCTACGCAGCAGCGGGTTGTGGCTGCTTTCACGCCCCAGCAGGCCGGCGAGGTTGGCACGCAGGAAGGCTTCCTTGAGCTCCTTGGCATTCGCCTTGTTTTGCAGATGTTCAAACAGCAGGACGGTGAGCGCGATGTTACGAATCGTGTCAAAACCCAGCACGATCACCGCACGCGATACCGTGCTGATGTTGCCGCCGCCAGCCTGCCGATAGAAGGCCGAATTAACCAGACGCAGGATCTTGTTGGTCAGTGCGAAGTCCTTGAGAATGGTGTTCGACAGCGAGTTGACGCTCTCGCCCTCCGACTTGGTCAGCTTGTTGATCGCCGAAACCGAATCCGATAAGGCGGGAAAATCCGACTTGTGCCGCATGCGCCGCAAGAGAAACTCAAGCGTGTCATTCTGGGCACTTGCTGCCTGCCCATCCGCACGTTCGGCATCCCCCTCGCCCAGATACACTGTCAGCGCATCGAGCAATTCGCTTGCTGATGCAAAGCGCTGCGCCGGATCGAGTGCGCAGGCGTGCAGGATGATGCCACCGAGTTTGGGGTCGATCGGTGGCGACGCAGGCAGGACAACCTTTTCGGTCGCGATGCGGTAAAGGATCGACTCGACCGGGCCACCGTCAAACACGCGCTGGCCCGTCAACATCTCCAACAGCACGAGCCCCGCTGCGTAAACATCGATCTGCGGACTCACGCGCTGCTGCGTAATGTATTCCGGTGCCATGTAGGCGGGCGTGCCGGTCAGGCCGGCGGCCTTCGAACCCGCCTCGGGATGCCCTTCCGACGCCCGCAGGGCAATACCGAAATCCATCACGCGCGCGGCACCGTCACGCGCATCGATGAGGATATTGGATGGTTTCAGATCACGGTGGATGATGCCCTGCGCATGCGCCTGGGCAAGCGCGTCGGCCACCTGATGCATCAGACTGGCCGCCTTGACTGAAGGCAGCGGCCCGTCGGCCTTGAGGGCATCGGCCAGATTGCGGCCACTGACGCGTTCGAAAACCAGATAGGGATCGCCATCCTGTTCGCCGGCATCGAAAATCGGCACCACGTTGGCATGGCGGAACTTGCTGGAAGTCTTGGCTTCTTCTAGCAATTCGGCATTGCGGGCAGGATCGGCGCGAGAGAAATGCAGAGTCTTGATCGCGACTTCGCGTTGCAACTGTGGGTCCCACGCAAGATAGACGACGCTTTGCGCGCCACGCCCAAGTTCGCCGCGGATTTCGAAGCGGCCAATCATCTTCTCGCTCATGCTTCCATTCTATTGCCAAATCGGTCGCGCATGCCTAAGATGGGCCTCATGACGCTTCCCGACAACCCGGCCCAACTTCACGTCCAGTTGATGGAACTGAAGGTCGAACATCATGACCTCAACGAGGCTATTGTGCGACTGGAGGAAAGTCCCTCTCTCGACGAGTTAATGCTGCGGCGCATGAAAAAACGCAAGCTGCAACTGAAGGATCGTATCGCTGACCTCGAACGTCTGCTGGGCCCCGACCTGATCGCCTAACCTGCAAATAAGGAATTTATCTTTATATCCAAAGAGATATATCCTTCGTCGCATTGACAGGCCGGGTCATCAACCGTACGATGGGGGCATGACAAACCCGCTCGTCACCGCCCTCCGGGACCTGGAAGAAGACCATCGAATTCTGGATGGAATTTTCGCCGCCGTACGTACCATGGCACTGCCCTGTGCCCCCTCAGAGCCCTGTCGTACCGGTGAATGCCCGGAGGGAGTGCATTGCGCGCAACGCATACGCGAGCATTTTCATCGCAGCATGTTTGCCGTTGTCGGTCACTTCGGCCGCGAAGTAAAGATTACGCGCCAGTTGCTGCCGAATGCGACTTTTCAGCGTCACACCGAGCAGCATGGCGACATCAGCAGCACGCTCCAGCAGGCCATCATTGACTTCAGTCAATCGCAGGACGTCAAGGCGGCACAAGTCAGCATCTGCGCGATTGCCGATCAGATCGACAGCCATCACCGCACACAGGACATTGCCTTTATGGGCCTCGTCGCCCGCTCACCGCATGAAACCAATCCGACATCGCAGCCATGCGTGGCACCCGCCTTCATTACCGGCAATCTGCCGGCATTGCCGCTGACCGGCAATGCACAAATCGACGAGGAGCATGCGCGCCTGCACGACATCCTGAATCGCACCCTATCTCTATGCCACGTCAGCTACCCAGAGTGTACCCAATGCGCGCCTGATACGCGCCATCACTGCACCGAGTCGGCGATTGATCTGATCACCGATGCCCTAAAGTTCATGGTGGAACATTTTCGCCATGAAGAGACGCTGCTCAAGCGACAGCCCAATGTGTCTGGGGTGCAAGCCCATCTCGACAATCATGCCGAACTCTCGCGACGCTTGAGCCAGTTGATCGGCGACTATGAAGACAACAACACGGCGCTGTGTCTGTTTCGTCTGGTAGAAACCCTGCATGTATGGATGCACAAGCACATACTCGAACACGACCAACCGTTCATCGATCAGATGACGACGCAGTTTTCCCATCAAGTCCAGCCTTCCGGCGATTGAAAGCCCCCCCGTTGCTCGTCAGCAGTGTCGGCAATGCTTCGAACTTGCCCTCGCACACGATAAGTTCGATATCCCGCGCGACGGCCCGCAACTCGCGCGCATCATTTGATGCTGCCGATGACTTTGAGCGTAGATCATGTTCAGCACCTTGACGATTCATGTGGCTTTCGAGACTATTGCAGGGCGGACTAGTTTCACGCCCCTCACCCGAACCTTCCTAGGTTCCGTCCCATAGCATCACTCAAATGGAACACGTCGAGGACTTAAAGCGCCCCTCGTCCATATGCAGGATCTGATCGGCCAGCCCGAACCAGCGATCGTCATGAGTGACGCAGATGACAATCTTACCGGCGTCGCGCAACTGCGGCAGGATCTGCTCGTAGAACACCCGGCGGTATTGGGGATCCTGGTCGGCTGCCCATTCGTCGAGTACCAGCACCGGTTTGTTTTCAAGCAAGGCGGCTATCAGGGCGAGGCGCTTGCGCTGCCCCGCGGACAGGTCAAGCGTGCTAAACGCATCCCCGTGCAGCGCGACCTTGTCTGCCATTTCGAGCAACTGCAACAGTTCGGGGGCCTGCTCCAGCGCCTGTTTTTCGATGCCGTAGAGACGCGAAAACAGGTGGTAATCGGAAAAGACGGCAGCGATATTATCGCGCCAGGCCTGCATCTGGGTAATCCGCAAGGGGAGGCCATTGACCCGCAGTTCCCCGCCCTGAGCGGGAACCAAACCAGTCAGCAATTGCATCATTGTTGACTTGCCCGATCCATTGCCACCGGTAATGAAGGTAATCTGCCCGGCATGGAAACTTGCCGACAACGGCCCGACCGAGAATCCTAGATCGCCGTCGCTGCCGGCGTAAGCGAAACGAATATCCTGCATGGCGACCTCCCTCACCGCTTCGCTCAGGGGCTCCGCCGCCTCGTCGGCCCGGTTCGCCAGTGCATCATTCAATCGCCCCTGGATGGTACGGATCGACAGCAGCGCTCTCTCGGCATCGTCGATGGCCGGGATGGCCGTGGCGACGGTACCGACGGGGCCGATGAGGAACAGCGCCGCCATGGTTCCCGGCAGGGCGACGGTGTGGAAGTCGGCGGTAAACATCGGTACGACAAACACCATGAGCCCGATCAGCACGTAGAACGCCAGCTGGATCAGCGCGAATTCGCGCGCCCAGTAGGCCTTGATGGCCGACTTGGCCTGGCGCGCTTCAAGCGAGACATCGGCCAAGTCGGCACGCAAGGCGGCGGAACGCGCGGCGCTCATGCGCACTTCCTTGAGTCCGTGTAGCAAGCCGCCCAGCCCATCGAACAGCCGCCCCTCGTCGACCATGGCCATGTCGGTGGCGATGCCCAGCGCCTTCATGCGCGCCAGATGCAACCAGACGGCAGCCACACAAAATCCTGCTGCTAGAACAAAAGCCGCCAGCGACAGGGTGGCGAGGTAGAGCGCAATGAAGACCACCAGCACCAGTTGCTGACTGCCGATGATCAAGAGCGGCAGGTTGCGTGAGATCGTTTGGGTGTCCTGCGTAATGGCAGCGAACAGCGGCGTGCGTCCGATGCGCTGCAGGGTCGGCAGGTCGGCCGCGCGAATATCGGCAAAGACTGACTGGCGAATACGGTGGATGATGCCCTCCACTTCCGTCGCAAACCCCGCCATGAGGGCATTCTGCACCAGCGCGTAAAGTGCGGTGGCGACCAGGAAGATGCCCGCCAGACGCAGGCTGACCTGACCGCCGGCGGCGGCTTGTGCTGCCGCGCTGACGGTGGCGATGACGACCACGGTGGCCAACGCCGAAAGTACGGTCAGGAAAACCAGCAGACGCGGGCGGGTGCGCGATTCGCGCTGGAGCAGATGCAGGATTTCCATCTCAGCCGCCCTCGCCCGGCTTGATCTCAATCATGCGCCCTTCCTCGAAGTGCAAGCGACGGTCGGCGACATCGAAATAGTGATCGTCATGGGTGACTGCGATGATGGTCGTCCCGCGCGACTTGAGTGCCGGAACGATCTCCCGGTAGAACTTGCGCCGGAAATAGGGATCCTGATCGGCGGCCCACTCATCGAGCACCAGCACCGGACGCTGTTCGAGCAACGCGGCGACCAGCAGCGCGCGCTTGCGCTGGCCGGACGATAGATCGATACGACTGAAGGTGTCGCCGACGAGCGTGATAACCCGATCCATTTCCAGCCATGCCAGCAGGCGCTGCGCTTCTTCCTGCAATACCCCTGCAGACTCCTGCTGCGGCAAACCGTAAAGCCGGCGAAACAAGTGGTGATCCGAAAAAACGGCGGCGAACAGTTCCCGATAGGCGCGTCGGGCATGATCGCCGACGACCTGACCATCTACCTCCAGATAACCGTGACAGGGGCGATAGAGTCCGCTCAGGAGCTTGATGAACGAGGACTTACCGGAACCATTGCCGCCAGTGATGAAAACAACCTCGCCGCGATGGATCCTCAGGTCAAGCGGTCCCACCGTGAATGCCTGCTCGCCAACCGCAGCCGGGTAGGCGTAAAGCGCACTGCACAACCGAATCTCATCGAACGCCGGTGAAACCTGCTCTTGTGCCTCGCCGTGCCCGGGCTCGACCATCGCAGCCAGTTGGCGATCCAGTTCAAGCATCCGCTGCGCAGCGGCATCCGCCGCGGCCATGACCGCCACCGCCTGTATGACGCCACCCAGCGGGCCTATCATGAAGATCACCGCAGCGCTGATTTTTACGACATCGGTCGCAAAACCTTTGGCATAGGTCGGGACGACGAACACCACCACCGCCAGCAGAAAGAAAAATGCCACATGACCGAAGATCAGCTGCTGAAAGGCCTTGCCCTGAACCTCAATACGGATGGTTGTGGAACGGTCGGAAACAGCATCGAATCCCTCTGCCAGATCGCGGCTGCGCACACTGGAAAGCCGCACCTCCTTGAAGCCGTCGAACAGATCGCTCACGGAGCGGAACAACTGGCGCTCCTCGCCCATCATCGCCGCATAGCGTTTGGCCAACTTTCCGCCAAGGCGCGAGTACATCACCCCGGCGGCGACCGTGCCGGCCAGAACCAGAAAAAAGGCTATCGGCGAGAGATAGAGAATATAGAGCAGCACCATCGTCGTGAGCACCGCCGAGCGGATAGACAGGGCGATGAACTGCGAATTCTGCGACAGGGCATTCGAGGCCTGGGTAATACTTTCATACAGGGTGGCGCTGCCGACACGTTCGATGGCCGCATAGTCAGCTGCGCGCACGCCGTCGAGCAGGCGCATGCGCACCCGATCGATCGCCGTCTCCATGGCGGCACCGATCTGACGGATCAGATCGTTTTCAGCCAGGTAGTAGATCAAGGCGGCTACCACGAACAGCAGGGCGAGCAGCCAATCCACCCGGTCCTCTTCCCGGCCGGCAATTTGTGCAGCGGCGAGGTTGACCACCACCAGCAACAACACGCTCCCCAAACTGGCGAGAAAAGCCCCGGCCACAAGCCGATTGCGCTTGGCTCCGCCTTCCTTGAGGATGAAATCAAAAAGTACCATGGGTGATTCGCGTTCGTGACGTTTTCTGCAGGTCGGAGCATAGCCGAATCGGCAAGCCGGTGCGGCGGAGAGTTCCCGCTGGGGAGACCGGAGCAATCAATCCAGCCTCCCCTCGCTACTCACCAGCAAAATGCGGCTCTGTGCGTCGAGGCCAAGGCACGCACGTGCCTGAGCGTCAGCAGCCGCAACGCACAAGCCAGCCAGTCCGGCGATGCCGGTATCACCCGAGTACAAGGGTGGGTCGCCACCGATGCCCTGGGCCAGCGCCACCTGGGTCAACCGCGCATCCTCCTCACCCACTGTCATCGCGGCAAAAGCGGCTTGCGAAAGAATTTCCCACGCGGGCAACGACGTTAGCCCGCAGGCCAAACCGACCATGCGCGTATCGAGCGTCCCGGCAACTTGCACGCGTCGCCCCGCCTCCAGACTGGCAAGCAGGCAGGCGGCGCGTACCGGCTCGACGGTCACCAGACGCGGCACATTTCCATGTCGATACCACAACCCGGCCGCAATACCGGCCGCCACGCCACCGACCCCGCATTGCAGGAAAACATGGGTGAAATCCGCCACCTCCGCCTGCTGCACAACCTCCTGCGCCAGGATGCTATAACCGGCCATGATGGCGCGGGTGACGGGCAAACCACCTGCGTGATCGGTATCGGTGACCAGTAGCACGCCGGGAACGAGAGCAGCCCGCGCGGCGGCGGCCACGGCATCGTCGTAACTCCCATCGACAACTTCGACCTCGGCGCCGGCGGCCCGGATACGCGCGATCCGCGTCTGGCTCACCGCCGTCCCGACATAAATGCGCGCGCGGCAACCGGCGGTTGCCGCGGCCCAAGCGAGCGCCAGACCGTGATTGCCATCGGTCGCCGCCACGGCAGTATAGGCAGCGGGAAGATTTTCCTGACGGGCGAGCAGGTATTCGAGGCCATAGGGCGCCCCCAGCGCCTTGATGCCCCCCAGGCCGAAGCGACAGGCTTCATCTTTCACCGACACTGCCCCAAGACGTAGCGCCCGCGCCAGTCCTGGCAGGCTGCGCAGCGGTGTGGGCTGGTAATCGTCGCGGACAGTGATCGCTGCTGAAGCGGACGCCATGTCCGCGGAATCGAGGGATGTGCCGCAATAGGGCAGATCGTGCCGCCACGCCGTGCGAATGAACAATCGAGGAACAGGAGAACAGGGAAGCGACGGAGGCATGACCAGAAGGAGGGGAAACAACGGGAACACATGAACACTATGGACTGCTGAACGCTATGAGCTGCCGCATGACGCGATGGCCCGGACATGGCTATACTAGCTTATCGCTTACGGATAATGACAATGGTGATGCTGGCAACAAAAAATACCAGGGGTTCAGCGCAGCTTGTGGCAGCTTGCATGTTCGTCGGGTTGGGTATGCTCGCGGTGCACTGCTCCGCAGCCGAGCCGGTGTTTCGCCCGGACGGGATTCCCGCCAAACAGGTATCTGCCGCGCATTCAAAGACCGATGGTCCGAAGCAATATTATTTGAGTATCTATAGCGGTAGTACATCGGGTGTGTACTATTACGTGGCAAGCGCTCTCTGCGAAACATTACGTGCCCGCTACGAAGAACACCATATCCATTGTGCGCCGTTTCGCTCGCAAGGCGTGGGGAGCAATCGAGGGCTGATGAACCAAGGGCGTGCCCAGTTCGCGATCGTCCAGTCCGACACCAATTACTATGCAGCCACAGGCGAAGCTCCAATGCCCGGTGCCCGCTCGGTCGCCTCGTTACATGACGAAATGGGCGTTCTGGTCATGAGCAAAAGGACCAAAATTTCCAAACCTCAAGACCTGAAACACAAGCGCGTTAACCTCGGACCAAAGGAGTCGGCCGCACACACCCTCTGGCTAGAATATCTCGACTCGTTGGGCCTCGCGGAAAAGGATATGGAGAAAGCGGTAACTTTCGCCCAGGATATAAACTACCAAGGAATCTGCGATAACTACATTGACGCCTTCGGCCTCTGGAGCGGCCACCCGGTACCGGCACTCACTGACGCAATAGAGCGTTGCGGCCTGACATTAGCCGGCATGTGGCATCCAGAGATTGGATCGTTGCTGGAGAAGCATAAATACTACTTCAGCAACGAACTTCCCTCCAATGTGTATCCCGGACAAAATGATCCCCTCATTTCCTATGGCATCAAGGCATCCCTGATTGCCCACGAGAAAGCCGACCCTTACATCGTTTATTGGTTGACCCGCGTGATAATAGAAAATATCGACTTTCTGCGCACCCAACACCCGACATTGGCGCATTTGAAAGCACAAGACATGTTTGCGTTAGGCAATTTCCTGCCCACGCATGAAGGTGCTGCCCGTTACTGGCGCGAGATTGGCTGGCTACCCAAGGGATCTTCGTTGCGCTGAAGTTCCCAACTTTTGACCGGCTTATCGAGCATCGGTGTGAAAAGAATTTCCCGGCGTTCCCCATCGCGCGCCATCCAACCGCGCCACCCCGCTTGTAGCAAGTCCGTGTGTGCTGTCAAATCTTCGGCATCGACCCATTGGCCCCTACCAACCGGGACGGCATCGAGATCGAGATCGCGTCGCAGCAGGTAACGCCAACCACCGAACTTGCGCATCAACCCACGAATCTGCAGCCCACAGGCCAGTAAATTGTCGAGGCTATAAGGGTTGCCGGGAGCTGTTGTCGACAGAACGATTGGCCGTCCGGCAGACCTCGCCTCATCCAGTCGCCAACGCACCAGCAATCGATGCAGATGGTTGCCACGGTACAGCGGATCAACGCTGGCACCATCAAGGTGGGCAACCCTCGGCATCTGATCGATCGGTAAACGATGATCGGTACCAAAGTTGGCGTCCTCAGGCCCAGGCAGTCCAAGAACGGCATAAGCAACCAATCCCTGACGGGTAAACAACCCCAGTATGCGGCCCTTGCACTCGACATGATCGAGAAAAAAATCTCGGGTTTCCGCTGCAACCAGATCGGCTGAAAGTACCCGAATCACGCGCCGATGCAGAGCAAAAACTTCATTAACATCATCCAAACCGAGGCGACGCTCCCAGTACGGTACAGGATGACTTTCGCCACAATGCAGCAAGCCAGTCGGCTGCGTCATTCGATGATTTCCGCATAACGGAGCAACGGCAAGGGAGGATACAATTTCAATCGTCGAGCAATAGGCAGGCGAATGAGATAGTTAAAGCGATCCAGCGTCTCGATCGGAATCTCCGCAGGCAGTTGACGGTCAACCAAGATGGCATGGGCTTTTGCTGCGGTAAGACGTCCAACCATGTCATAGCGGCTGATCAGGCCAAACATTGCCTCGCCATCGCGGATCTCCAGCTCGGTCGCAGTAAAACTTGGAATGCCTTTGGCAATTCCAGATGAGGTCAAGACATGCCGATGATTACCGATGAAGTTGTCCGGCCCGATATATAGAACTTGAGCGCCTTTGGCTGCTAGTTCGTCGACCAGGCGCGGAATGGCGAGCGCCGCTGGCTGCCCATCCCGCCCAAGAGGCACCGGTGCCTCCAACAGGGTGAACTCCTGAATCTTAGCCTGCCGCCGCAATGCCTCAACGTTGCTTACTGAATTCGATTCACCGGGGTTGTACACGATACCCATCTTGCGTAACGGCAGATAGGATCGAATGGCATTGATTTGCGTAGCAAGTGGAGCAATGTGCGAAACACCGGTGACATCCGGTCGTGCTGGCCGGGATGGCGGCGGCGCAATACCGGTCTCCCATGGTGCAGCAACCATTGTGAACAGAGTAGGTATTCCGGTCAGATACTTACCGGGCTCCTTTGTATCCCAACGTCCGGCGACTCCCAGTGTAATACTCGTACCCCAAGCGTAAATCAGGTCGGGCGGGCGAACACGCAAAGCAGCAAGTACCGCTGGCAAACGTGACATATCACGATCCAGATTAAAAACTTCAATCCGTACGTTCGCTCCCTGTTCCGCAAGATAGTCCCGAAAACCCCGCTCAACCTCCGTTTCACCACGCCACAGGATCATTGCAACGCGCATGGGCGTCGTTGCAGACGCCGCGCCAATGCTTACGCAGGCGATAAGCATGACTAGAAGAAGTGAAACGGTGGTTCGTTGTATTGCCTTAATCATGGCAGCTCTACATTGATGGCTGGAGGTTTCGGCTGGCGTCGATGCCGACGCCGGTCGGAAAAGTGCATGAAAAGAAGCAACAGAAACGCACTGGCCAAAGAATAAAACCCAAACAAGCCCATGGCCACCCCAATGCCGTAGGAAGTCGAGAGTACTGCCGCCAACAGCGGGCCAGTTGCCCCGCCCAGACGCTCCAGCAAACGCAGGACAGCCATCACTGGCCCCTGACCATATGCAGCAACAGCTGGCTGTGAGAGGGCAAGTGCTGCTGCCACAAGGGCTGGGATCGAAAGCGACTGACCAATACCCAGAGCAAGAACAGCGAATGTCACAGTAGTACCGGAGCTGGCACCAAACAGAGGGATAGCACCGGCGGCAGTAATCAGTCCGCCAATCGCCAATGCCACCACCGGGCGCTGAAAGTGATCTGTCAGCCGGGCGAACAGTGGCCCGGTCAAAAGCCCTGCCAGCCCGTAAAGCATGATGGTGTGGCCAACCTGAGCCACATTGGCGCCAAACTCCATCAGCGCCAAGGGTATTAAATAGAAAAGCAAGCCGCTCAGAGTCATCTTGGCGGGAATTGCCGCAAACGCCAGCAGTGCGACGAAACGACGGTTGGCTAGCGTATTGGTGAGGGCGGTAAAGGTGATCTTAGGCGGCTCCTCTTGGTGATCGGTTAGGCGCCCCATCAGGAAAGGCACCTGTATTGCAGCGAAGATCGCAATAGCCGCGCCAAGCATGAAGGTAGCACCCGCACCAATCCAGGCAGCGATAATGCCACCGATGGCTGGCCCGCAAATGTCGGCCAGCATGATGCCCCCCACCATCATCGCCGTACCCCGGGTACGATCAAGGCTACTGGTTGATTCGATGACAAACCCTTGGCAGGCAACAAAGGTAGCAGCGTAGCCAAGTGCCGAAACGGCCCGCCAGAGCAGCAAGTGCCAAAGATTTTCCGCAAGTCCCGTACCGAACAAGCCGACCGAGGCCAGCAGTGCACCGGCGATATACATGCGTCGCCGACCGATGCGCGCATAAAGCATGCTGCCAACTGGCATGGCGATGGCCACCACGGCCATGTGCAGGGCCATGACACTGCCTGCACCGAGGTGCGAGATCGCCCCGTCCGTCGCTGCCGTCAGTTGACCAAAAAACGAAGGCATGATCGGACGCGCCAACTCTTCGGCAAAGATGAAAAGGAAGGCCAGCAGGCGCACCCCCACCAGGCGGGGTTCACGAATCATGCTCGGGGTGATGCCCAGTCGGGCTGCCCCCTGCAATACCATCACATTCAGGCGGCGTGCGATAGCCCCCATCTCGTCACCGCTGAACTCGCCGTGAATCAGGGCGAAACGACGCGCAGCGACATCCCGCAGGACACGCAAAGTGGCACGGACAGGTAACGTAATGTTGACCGTCACAACGAACAACATCAATTCAAATGCAAGGAATAGCGAGACCAGCAGCACGATGGCCACATCAGCGACGCTTTCCTGGAGAGGACGGATCAAGGCGGACACCCGGTGTCCGAGGTGGAGTATGGCAAGCGCCTGTCCCTCGCGATCAAGCAGGCCGATGCTACTGACCAAGAACTCCGCACGGCGACTCTGTACTGTGGCCGACTGGCCTGCGACTGCTTGGGCTGGGGAAAGCAAAACTGTACGCACATCTGCCTCAACCATCCCCGCAGTGTGCAAAATAGTGCCATCCTGATCAGTCAGTGCCAGAAACGCCAGATCGGAATCATTGCGTTGCAGGCCATTAAATAGAGCATCTACGCCGACCAGTGAGTCAAGCGGAATGGACAGGTCGAGCGCTCGCTGTACAGTACGTCCCGCTTGTGAGGTTTCAGCCATACCCTTTTGCGCCATCTCAGGCAGCAGACTCTCTTTGAGAGCGTAGGTAGCAAACCACGATACCAGGGCCAACGCCAGTATCAGGGTAACGCTGGTCAGTACCAGAACCCGCACAACCGGATCGGCAAACCACCGAGAAACAACAATTAACAAACCATGCTGCTCATCAGGCGGTGACACAAACTCCTGCTCAGTTGCGGCAAAGGGTATCTGACCATTCGCATCGATCAGCACGGGACGCGCAGCGTTATAGGCACCGATCAGTTCGCGTTCTCCGTCCTTTAACCAAGCTCGGCCAGCCAGCGGTGAGGCCAAAGCAGCCCGGCCCGTGGCCAGCTCATCGAGGTCGGTGTGCAGTCGGTGCAGCATCCGGCTACGACGGCGGAACATCACCCCTAGCAAGACAGCGGCCGGCAAAGTAATCAGCGCTGCGGCGACGGCTATCCAGCGCAGGCGTTCGACAACTGCATCCCGTGTCTGGAAGAATGTTCCGGCCTCATACTCTACGGCTACACCACCGGCACACTCCCCATAGCTATTCTTGAGAATCATGCCAAGCGCAATGCCTCGATCATCAAAACGACGCCAATGACTCTTACCCAGATAAGAAAGCCATGGCGACCCGCCGTCAACCGCACTGACAGAGGCTGCAGACCGAGCGCTCGCCAGAGTTATTCCACCGCAATCATGAATCGTGATGGCAGCAACCCCATTAGCCTGTTGAACTTCCCTCTCAACAATCGCCGTCAGGTTCTCCATGGCTTCGATGCGCAACCCCAGATCGATACCGACCTGAATGTTGCCGGCGACTTCCTGAACGACGATATCAAGTCGTTTCTCAACCAGATCCTTCAGTGTTTCCTGAAAGCGCAAAGCATTGAGAAGCGCGGCCAGACCAAGGGCGAAAACCACCACCGCAACCATGGTTCCAACTACTTGCAGCGCCAAATTGACATGTGCAAGGATGCGACTGGAAACCGCCTCAGGAGCTGTATTCAAGTTGGCAATCTCATCAATGAGGCAACAATCCGGGAATTGCGAGAAGGGTGCAGCAGGCAATTTTCATGACATTCAATATCGCGAATATTGACGGCAAACGGGCCCGATTGTATTTTAAGTCGATACAATCATGCAGTCTAAGTAAACTGGCATAGACGATATAACCGGCTCCAGTAGAAAGGGATTCAACATGGGTTTGATTTTGGTGATGCTGTACTTGCTTGGGTGCGTAGTGTGCGGCGTCATGGGCCGCAATACAGCATGGGGATTCATGGGGCATTTCTTCCTATCTATCTTCCTGACACCGATCGGTGATTTTTTTGTACAAATCGCAGGCCGCCCGTCCAAAGAAATCCGTGAGCAGATTAACAGACTGACTGACGCACCCAAGCACTTCCGATGATTTCAATACTCAACCATACCATTCGGATGATTGCCAATGCCTGATCTGGCTGCTCCCGCCACTCGCGCAGAGGGCCGGGGCAAACTTCTTTTCCGCCGAGCATGGAATTTCTTGCGCCGTAACTCGCTGGCGGTTTATGTCGTCCTGCTGTCCCTCATCATGGCGATGATGCTGATGGCACCGCGTATTTTCATCACAGTCCCCGCTGGCCACGTCGGCGTGTTGTGGTTGCATTTTTTTGGTGGAACGGTAACTGATCGCTACTACAGCGAGGGTATGCACATCATTTTCCCGTGGGATGAAATGTTGCTCTACGACACTCGCTTGCAGAACACGGCGCGTACGTATGACACGATTTCATCCAATGGCTTGGCCATGCAGGTCGAGATAGCCGTGCGTTACCGCCTTGATCGTGACTCGGCGGGCCTGATGCACAAACTCGTGGGCCCCAATTATGCGGAAGTGCTGGTATACCCCGAGATTGGGTCGCACGCACGGGAGTTGATCGCCCGCTATACACCGGAGCAGTTCTATACGGAAGCACGCGCCTTCATCCAAGCCCAAATGCTCGAACGCATGATGACCCAATTCGGTTCGTCGCTCATCAGCCAGAATGTGCGCGGCAAGATGCTGCATATTGAGGATGTACTTATCCGCAGCGTGCAGTTGCCGCAACGGGTTGCCGAAGCGATTGAGCGCAAAGCCGAACAGCAACAGATGATGCTCGAATATGAATTTCGCCTCGCACGCGAGGAAAAAGAGCGTGAACGCAAGCGTATCGAGGCCGAAGGCGTACGCGATTTCCAGTCCATCGTCGCCCGTACGATCACAAACGAATATCTGCGCCTGCGCGGCATCGATGCCACTACAGCACTCGCCACATCGAACAATAGCAAAATCATCATCATCGGGGGCAAAGACGGCTTGCCTGTGATCCTGAATACCGCAGATACACCAGGAGAACAATCCGGCGGGCCGCGCAAGGACACAGCAAATGCAATAGCGAATGCATTGCCTTTTGCGAAAAAGAAAGAAGATGCTGCAACCGTATCTGGCGCATCCCCAAGCCAAGGAATTCCGAAGCAGAAGGATGTTACAGCACCGCCACAACCCACCCTGAGAGAACGCCCCCCCCCTCCTGCTTCATTGCCAGTCAAAGACTGACCGATTCGAGATCACTGCTGGGGGAGATTCCCCAGCACCCACTCAACAGCATCGGAAAGAATTTTCAGCCCGGCGCGCAAATCAGGTCCGGGAATCGTCAGCGGGCAGAAAACCTTTATCACTTCATCCGAAATGCCGCAGGTCTCTATGATGAGTCCCTGCCCGAAGCACTGTTCGCGCGTACGGCGGGAAAGTTCGCCATTGCGAAATACCAACCCCTGCATCAGACCTCGCCCACGAGCACCGATAATATGCTGCGGATAAGTTGCAACAACGGTCGCCAACTCGGATGCTACCAACCGTGACTTGATTTCAACCTCACGCATCAGTGCATCATCACGCCAATATTGCTCCAGCGTCTCTGTCGCTGTGACAAAGGCTGCATTGTTTCCACGAAAAGTCCCTGAATGCTGACCAGGCTCCAATACATCGTATTGCGGTTTAACAAGAGCAAGCGACATCGGTAGCCCGAAGCCGGAAATCGACTTCGAGAGACAAACAATGTCAGGATTGATCCCTGCAGGCTCAAAGCTAAAAAAGCTACCTGTTCGGCCACATCCAGCCTGAATGTCATCCACGATAAGAAGCATCCCATGAACCCGGCACAAACCCTGTAGCCGACGAAGCCAGTCCTCGGAGGCAACATTGCACCCCCCCTCGCCCTGAACTGTCTCGACGATACAGGCGGCAGGTTTTTCATCCCCCCCCGCAGATTCGTCCAACATGCACGCCAGGACATCAAGGCTATCGGTATTCGGCCCAAGACTACCGTCAAACGGCATAAATTCGACATCTCTCAAGGGCAACCCGGCTCCGGTACGGTGAAACTCATTCCAAGTCGCCGCTAATGCACCCAGGCTCATACCGTGGAAGCCCCCCGTGAAAGCAATGATCCGTCTGCGCCCAGTGGCCCGACGGGCAAGTTTGAGCCCCACTTCAATGCAATTGGCACCGGTTGGCCCAGGAAACAGCATACGATAGGTAAGACCACGCGGCACCAGGATAATCTCGTTAAAGGCGAGCAGAAACCTTTCTTTGGCAACCGTTGCCATATCCAGGCCTTGCAGCAATCCATCCTCCTCAAGATAAGTGATGAGCGCACGCTTTAACCCAGGATGGTTGTGCCCATAATTCAGCGCACCAGCACCGGCAAAAAAATCGAGATACTCCCGCCCGCTACGACCGGTGATCCACGCACCACGCGCGTGCATGAAAACATCGGGAAAAGTTCGACAATAACTTCTGATGCCAGATTCAAGTTGATCAAAGACCTGCATGGGTGCTCCCCCAGTGTCCATTCCTAGCCTGACCTTTTTTATCGCCTGCCCTTCTTCGAGCACCCCAGACATTCCAGACTTGCCAAAACAACTATCCGCCGCGTACGCAGGCCAGCCGCCATCTCACCGCCATATTCCGTCCCCGCACGGCAAGGGCCACAGCAGCCGGTCCGGGGACGGGCAGATCCATGGTAGTCCACGGCTCAGGGTACTCATGAGGAGCATACACCAACCAATTTTCAGCCCGATCATCAAGCGCCACCCGGAAATCAGCGAGAGGCAGGGACAAACCTTTGCCAGTCGCTTTGATGACAGCCTCTTTCCGCACCCAGAGTCGACGCCGGCACAACGCATCGGCAGCGCCAGAAAAATCTGCTGCTTCCTCAGGATGCAACATGGGAAGCAAGTCGGCAAGCTCCGGGCAGCCCTCCTCGACATCAATCCCGACAACCGCCTTGCGACAGCATGCGAGCCAGATTTCGCTACCCGCATGACTCAAATTGAAATGCATCCCCCACGCGGCACCATCAGGCTTGCCCCAGGCATTGACCGGCCAGACATCAGGCAAAGCGTCACCCTCCTGGCGAGTCAATACAGACCTTAGTAAACTCCGCGCAAGGAGGTGGCGTACGGCATCTTCAACATGTAGAAAACGGGAGGCTCTGATCAACTCACTGAAACTCACCAAGTCTGCTTTATCCAGCCAAGTCCGCACCGCTTGCCAATCTGCGACAGAAAACCCCTCAAGACGAATACCCATGCAAAGGACACCCTCTCCCACGACCGGAAATTCCGACAATTGAGTCAGTGCCTCGGCCAAGCCGAGGGAGTCGCCACCACTCACCGCATCGACGATAACCAATTCCATCGTGATAGTGTATGCTGCATTTGGCGCGCATAAGCATGATCCGAGTTACAACGAGCAAACAAGTTATTTGCAAGCGTCATTGCAAGCGCAACATTTCCAAGCAAGCGCCATTACCCCGGAGACCGCCATGAGCAAAAATACTACTGCAGACACAGAAACACCAGACACCTCAACCACCACACCGGATATCCAGACAAATCCCTTCCCTGTACGCGCTGAAAAGGCAGTCGCACTGGTACGCAGCTACCTGCCATGGTCTGCCGGTGCCGGCATCATTCCACTGCCCGGCGTTGACCTCACTGCCTTGCTTGCAGTGCAGTTGCGCATGCTGGCAAAACTCGCGGAACTATATGAAATACCGTTCCGCAAGGAAGCCGCCAAATCCATAGCCGGATCGCTTCTTGGCACCGCCTTGCCCGGCAGCGTGGCAGGTAGTATCGCATCCACATTCAAGGCTATTCCGGTAATCGGCACCCTTGTTGGTATCGCAATCCTCCCTGCAATAGGTGCAGCCGCCACCTATGCTGTCGGTAAAGTTTTCATTACCCACTTCGAGAGCGGCGGCACATTTCTTGATCTTGATCCCGCCAGCGTGGAAGCCCACTTCCGTAACGAATTCGCTAAAGCTCAAACGGACGTTGCCGCGAAAAAAGGCACCTGAAGACGGCGCAGGGCAAATAGTGTTCCGTGACAACCCTTGGCTACCATTCGGGCCGGGGGAAGGTGGTTTACGCGTATTCTGTCTGCCCTATGCTGGCGGTGGAGCCTCTGCCTTTGTCGGCTGGCGGCGTGCTCTTCCAGGAATTGCCATAGCCCCGGTGCAATATCCGGGGCGGGAAACGCGTATTGACGAACCCCGCCAGACCGACCTTGACGGTCTGATTGACGATCTCGCGACGGCGCTGGTACCTTACATTGATCGCCCCTATGCGTTGCTCGGATACAGCCTCGGCGCAAAAATCGCCTTCGCTCTCGCTCACCGGTTACAAGCTGCGGGACACCCCTTGGCTCAGTCCCTGCATGTGGTCGCACATCGTGCCCCTGACGCCGCAGTGCCACATCCTGGCGCCGCACATCTACCCGAAGACGAGTTCTGCAATCATGTGAAATCATACGGCGGTACCCCGGACGAGGTTTTCGACACCCCCGAACTAGCAGAACTCCTGCTGCCGGTTCTCCGCGCCGATTTCGCCCTGGTAGAGCAGGATATTCCGCTAACCCCATTGGCCTGCCCCATTTACGCCTATGCCGGCAATGAAGACCCGGTAGCCACGCCGGCAAGCATGAAACGCTGGCAGTTTTTCTCCAGCACGTCATTTGCCCTGCGGTATTTCCCGGGAGGGCATTTCTTCACCCGTACGACTACAGCATTTTTGCCAACCCTGGCAAAGGATATAGAAATGAACAGCAGTAGGCCCGCCATAGCCGTTTAATGAACCTGATCGCACGAGTAATTTCTCATGCTCAAGTAATTTAATTGCGCTATGATAAAGAAAATATGGGGACATGCACCATAAAGCGTTTCGCATAATACGCATCCAATGAAATGCAATAGGGTCTTGTGCCTCTCCGACTTCAAGTCGGTTTTGTCCTAACTTCAACGGCTTTACGCCGAACTTTTCAGGAGGTAACCATGAGCACTGCCGCCACCCTTGAATCCACAACCATGTCTCCGGAGATTAACGTTCAGGAATCTGCCAGCGCCAAAACACTAGCGTTGCCTGACCGTTTGGTCTGGACCGGCGATGTCATCAAGAATCACTCCTTTGGTGCTGCGGGCGTCGGCCTCATCCCCTTGCCGGCAGTGGACTTTGTTGCTCTGACAGCCATCCAGGCGAACTTGTTGCGTAAGTTGTCCGCCTTCTACAATGTGCCCTTCACCGAGGAAATTGGCAAAAAGGTTATCGGCGCGCTGGTAGGCGGCTATGCTCCCGTCGCCTTTGCCCTGCCCGTCGCGAGCTTGGTCAAGATGATTCCGGTGATCGGCCAGACTGCTGGCGTATTGGCGATGTCGGCCGTAGCCGGTGCCTCCACTTATGCCATCGGCAAAGTATTTGTCCAGCACTTCGAGTCGGGCGGCACCTTCCTGAACTTCAATCCCGCCGCAGTCAGCGAGTACTACCGAGAGCAATTCAAGGAGGGTCGCGATATCGTTGGGAAGGCCCCCAAGCCGGACTGATCCATCTCTGTTGCATCCCCATTGACCCAGGCTAGCGCGACACGATCCGTCTAGCTTGGGCGGCACAAGATGGCAGAGAGAAGGCGGGTGCTTTTTAGCCCTTGCTGCGCCCCTCACCGCTCTTGCTACGGAACTTCGTGGACTCAATCCAAGATGAGGAAGACTTCGTTCGTCTACTCGGGCATCGGCACCCAGTGGCCGGGTATGGCAGTCTCACTGCTACACGACACTGGCGAATTACCTGAGTTCTCCTCAGCACTGGCCGATCTCGACCGAGTTTTCTCCCGCCTTGCCGGCTGGTCGGTTCGCCCCCTCATTGAAGACGGTAACGGACAGGAGTTGGATGACCCTGCCAAGGGTCATGCTGCAATCTTTGCCGTGCAAGTCGCCCTGACTCATGCACTGGCCGCGCGTGGGCTGCATCCTAATGCCGTTCTCGGCCACAGTGGCGGTGAAGTCGCAGCGAGCGTAGCAGCCGGCGTGCTCGACCTTGAGGATGCCATCAAACTGGTGCTTGCCCATGGCGATCTGATGAATGCGACCACCGGCGGCGCCATGCTGCATGCCAACCTGGCGCCTGATGCACTGGCGCCATGGCTGGAAAAATTGGGCGGAAACATCGAACTGGCCGTACATAATGCCGAGCAGGCTATCGTGCTGGCCGGGGATGGGGCCACCATCGACCAACTCTCCGCCGTACTGCAAGAAAAGGGGATTTCCTGCCGCCGCCTGCGTATCAACCTCCCCTTTCATACCTCGGCCGTGGCTCCCGGCCTGGCCCGCTTTCGCGAGCAACTTGCCGGAATCAAACGAGGGGAGGGCCATATTCCGATCTATTCGGCGTGGCGTGGCGGGCGCGCATTACCCGCTGACTTCGATGCCGAGTACTGGGTACGTCATGTACGCGAGCCGGTGCGCTTCTGCGACGCCGCCCGCAGCATGCTGACCGACGGCTTTGACCAATGTGTCGAGATCTCACCACATCCCGTACTCCTGCAGCACATTGCCGGCAGCGCCCGCAACAACCACTTTGTCGGCTTTGCTACCCTCCATCGCGAAGCGGGCGCAGCCCCATTACACGAATGGCTGCGTGAAGCCAATGGCAAACGCCCTGCCCTCCCATCACTACCAACGGCGAATGTCGAATCCAACCTGGCACTCATCCGGACCTTGCTGGGCGAACTACTCCCCGCACGCCATGCCAGCTTTCCTGCTGATTGGCAGGAACGTACCTGGAGCGAACTGGGGCTCAGCTCAGCGCAACTCGTGGCACTCGGCAAGCGTCTCGCCGATCGCTACGATCGTCTCCTGCCAGTCACCCTGGCCTATCGCTGCCCGACGCCAGGCTTGCTGGCTAACTATCTAGCTGCACCTAACCCCTCAAAGTCCGGGACAGTATCGACCATTGCCGATCAGCCTGCCGGACATAACGCATCCGTAGCCATTGTCGGCCTCGCCTGCCGCTTTCCCGGCGGCGCGAACACGCCGGCACAATACTGGTCACTGCTTTTTTCCGGCAGCGATCCGATCCGCGAGGTCCCCACCGACCGCTGGCCGGCCATGGACTACTACGCCCCGACCGCCGGCACACCGGGCAAGAGCGTCAGCCGTTGGGCCGGCTTCCTCGACAACTGCGACCTGCAAGGCTTCGACGACAAGCTGTTCCGCGTCTCGCCACGCGAGGCGAGCGCCCTCGACCCGCAGCAGCGCCTGCTGCTCGAAGTCACCTGGGAAGCACTGGAGAATGCCGGCATCCCGCCCCTCTCGCTCAAGGGCAAGCGCGTCGCCGTCTATCTGGGCATGTCCACTGACGACTACAAGACCGCGAGCTTCTACACGCCCGACCTTGCCGCCATCGACCCCTACGCGGGCGCCGGCGCGCTCGGCTGCACCGCCGGCGGGCGCCTGTCCTACTTCTTCGGCTGGCAGGGGCCGAACCTTACCATCGACACCGCCTGCTCATCCTCCCTGGTCGCCCTGCACCAGGCGCGCCAGGCGCTTCTCGCCGGCGACTGCGAGCTCGCCATCGTGGCCGGCGTCAACGTCATGTTGACGCCCCATCTCTTCGTCTATTTCAGCCAGGTCGGTGCCCTCTCGCCGACCGGCCGCTGCCACAGCTTCGACGCCGCTGCCGACGGCTACGTGCGCGCCGAGGGCTGCGGCGTGCTGGTGCTCGAACGCGAGGCGGACGCGTTGCACAACCGGCGCCGGCCGCGCGCCCGCGTTGCCGGCAGCGCGGTGAACCAGGACGGGGCCAGCACTGGCTTCTCGGCCCCCAATGGCGCGGCGCAGACCGACGTGATTACAGCCGCCTGGCGCGCCGCCCGCGCTCACGCGGGCGACATCGCCTACGTCGAGGCCCACGGCACTGGCACGCCCATCGGCGACCCGATCGAACTCGAATCCTTGGCCACCGCCGCGCCGCAGCGCACGCCGGCCGACCCGCTGCTGGTCGGCTCGGTAAAGTCCCACATCGGCCACCTCGAAGCCGCCGCCGGCGTCGCCGGGGTCATCAAGCTGGTGCTGGCCCTCGAACACGACGTGCTGCCCGGCAACTTCCAGTTTAAGAATCCGAACCCGCGCCTCGACTGGAATAGCCTGCCACTCAAGGTTGTCGACCGTGCCACGCCCTGGCCCATGCGCGGCAAGCGCCGCCTCGCCGGCATCAGCAGCTTCGGCTTCAGCGGCACCAACGCCCATGCGGTGCTCGAAGGCGTTGAAACATCATCCAGCGCCGTCCCGCCAACGCCGACTTTCGTATTGCAGTTGAGCGCACCGACCGAAACCGTCCTCAAAGCCCTCGCGCAAGCCAGCGCACATGCGCTGGCGCAACATCTTGCGCCGGCCGACTTCGTCTGGAGCAGCAACACCGGCCGCCAGCCCTTCGTCCAGCGCCTCGGCGTCGCCGCCCGCAACCCGCAGGACATGGCCGATGCCCTCGCCGCCTGGGCCGCCGGCCAGCCCGCGCCGCCAACCGCGCGCGTCTCCGCAGGTCAGGGCAATGCACCGGCCCTGGTCTTCGCCTACACCGGCCAAGGCTGCCAGTATCCCGGCATGGCGCAGCAGCTTTATGAAACCGAGCCACGGTTCCGCGCCGTCGTCGACCGCTGCGACGCACGCTTCGCCGAGTTGCGCGGCCGCTCCCTGCTGCCTTTCCTCATCGATCCGCAAAGTAGCGCCGAGGAACTCGAAGCCATCGACCTCGCCCAGCCGGCCGTGTTCATGGTCCAGGTGGCGCTCACCGAACTGCTGGCGAGCTGGGGCATCCGGCCCGCGCGCATCGTTGGCCACAGCGCCGGCGAAGTAGCGGCGGGCGTCGCCGCCGGCGTGCTGACGCTGGAGGAAGGCATCTCCCTTATCGAGGTTCGCAGCCGGCTCATGGGCGCCCATCCGCACGGCGGCACCATGGCCGCCGTACCGGTGGACGAAGCCACCGCCCGCGCCGCAATAGCTACCATCGCCGCCACGGCGCCGGACGAAGTCTTTATCGCCGGCATCAACAGCGCAGATTCCGTCGTGCTCTCCGGCGCCACAGCCGCCCTCGACCGTGTGCTCGCAGCCCTCGGCCCCGCCGGCCGCCAAGCGCGCCGTCTGCGCATTTCCAACGCCTTCCACACACCACTGCTGGTGTCCATCGCCGACGCACTGGTCGCCCATTGCCACACCCATCTGCCGAGCATCGGACGCAGCGGCAATATCGAATGGCTTTCCAGCGTCGACGGCCAAAATATCGGCGCTGCCGGGACGCCGGCCGAATACTGGGCGAAGCAGTTGCTCGCGCCGGTACGCTTCCACGACACGCTGAGCCAACTCGAAGCGCAGCCCGGCAGCTACGTCGAGATCGGCCCCGCCGCTGTGCTCACTGCCCTCGGCAGCGAACGCCCGGCGAGCAAGGACGGCCGCGCCGCCTGGATCGCCACCCAGCAGCGCCAGATGGACGGCGCGCTAACGCTGGCCGGCGCCATCGCCGCTATCGCCGCGTACGGCCATGCCGTCGACTGGGACGCCCTAGCCGGCGGCCCGCGCCGGCGCGTGGACCTGCCGCCCTATCCCTTCCAGCGCCGCCATCACTGGCGCGCGCCGATCTTGCCCGCGGCCAAGGCCGCTCCCACAAAAACTTTTACCGTCCCGCCAGCGCCGACTTTTCAAATTTCACCTCAACCGCAGGTGCCAGCCATGACCCCAGCCTCCCCACCGGCATTGGATTCCGTCCGCGCCCTCATCGCCGAGATCACCGGCTTCGCGCTGGCGGACATCGTCCCCGACGTGCCGCTACTCGATCTCGGCCTCGACTCCCTGATGCTCGTCCAGCTCAAGGGCCACCTCGAAGCCCGCCACGGCGTGAGCGTCAAGCTCGTCGAGTTCTACGACAATCTCGATACCGCCGGAAAGGTCGCCGCGCTGCTGCCCGCCAATGCGCCAGTTGCCCCGGCCGTAGCGGCGCCTGCGGCGGCGGCACCCTGCGCCATGCCCCAACCCGCCGTCAACTCCGCCGCCCCCACCGGCCTGAGCAAGCCCGCCGCCGGTGTTGAGGGTTTGATGGCCATGCAGCTCGAAGCCCTCTCGCGCCTGATGTCAGAGCAGCTCGCCGTTCTCGGCGGTGCGCCTGCTGCCGCCCTGCCTGCAGCCACCGCGCCGATGCAAGCGGCACCCAGGGTCCAGCCGCCGGCGCAGATGCCCAACTTCCGTTCCCTCAAGCTCGATCCCGACACACTGACAACCGCGCAGCAGACCTTCGTCGCCGACCTGACCCGGCGCTACATCGCCAAGACCGACGGCTCGCGCCGCCTCGCCGCCGAGCATCGCGGCCCGCTCGCCGACTGGAAGAACACCCTCTCCTACCGCCACACCCTCAAGGAGATGACCTACCCGATCGCTGCGGTGCGCTCGAAGGGCGCCTACTTCACCGACGTAGACGGCAACGAGTTCCTCGACATCACCATGGGCTGCGGCATCGTCATCCTCGGCCACGCGCCGGACGCGGTGGTCGCCGCCGTGCAGGAGCAGGCCGCGGCGCACTACGCCATCGGCCCGCAGACGCCGCTCGCCGCCGATGTCGCCGAGATCTTCTGCCGCATGGTCGGCATGGAGCGCGTCACCTTCTGCAACACCGGCGCCGAGGCGGTAATGATGGCCGTGCGCATCGCCCGCGCCGTCACCGGCCGGCGCAAGATAGCGCTGTTCGCCGGCGCCTACCACGGCACTTGGGACGGCGTGCTCGGCGTCGAGCATGACGGCCACGTCTGGCCCATCGCCGCCGGCATCCCGCCTGGCATGGTCGAAGACCTGGTGATCCTCAACTACGGGACCGACGAGGCGCTGGCTGCGATCAAGGCCCAAGCCCATGAGTTCGCCGCCGTACTGGTCGAGCCGGTGCAGTCGCGCCGCCCGAGCCTGCAGCCCGCCGCCTTCCTGCGCGAGCTGCGCAGCATCACCGAAAATGCCGGCTGCGCGCTGATCTTCGACGAGATGATCAACGGCTTCCGCATCGGCCCCGGCGGCGCCCAGGCGTATTTCGGCGTGCGCGC
>SXGT01618956.1_pt1 | contig 25976 bp, 21 predicted proteins | sample 3176221 | NCBI WGS metagenome assembly SXGT01 (sample SAMN11356862, study PRJNA531348) | freshwater metagenome | isolation source: freshwater sample F1-120 | place: China: Fuxian Lake, Yuxi | collected 2017-12-25
ACGGCTTCAAGGTCGACGGCGACGAGGCCGCGGGCGTCGCAGTCATCCGTCGCGCCATCGAGGAGCCGCTCCGGCAGATCGTCGCCAACGGCGGTCAGGAGGCGTCCGTGATCGTGAACGCGGTGCGCAACAACCCGTTGCCGTCGTTCGGCTACAACGCGCGCACCGACGTCTACGAGGACCTCGTCGAGGCCGGCGTGATCGACCCCACGAAGGTCGTCCGCGTCGCCCTCCAGAACGCGGCCTCGGTCGCCGGCCTCATGCTCACCACCGAGTGCGGCATCGCCGAGCGTCCGGAGAAGAAGGACAAGGGCGGCCACGGCCACGCCCACGGCGGCATGGGCGGCATGGACATGTAGTCCACGCGGGCGCCGGGGGTCCCTGACGGGCACCGGCGCTCAAACTTGGGATTCGGGGTTCGCGCCCCGCGGTGCCGAGAGGCGCCGCTCCCGAGGTTCGTTGCTTCCAGCGAAGGCCCGATGACTTCACACGTGAGGTCAGCGGGCCTTCGTCGTTTAAGCGCGGTATGCGCACCTGGCTTGGCGTCGTCGGCTGACCAACCGGGGCCTCAGGGCTGACGCAGCGCCCCCAGCGCAGCGCTCCCGAGGTGCGCAAGCACGGTGGGGTAAGCCTCGCACGGCGTCCAACAGCCCGGGCAGCGCTCCGCTGCGATCTCTCGCCGCACCTCAGCCACCACCGGCAGGCGCCACACGGCGCGCAGGTCGAGATCGTGCTCTGGGAGGCGCGCCAAAGGCCGGTCCCAGATGTGACAGGGATAGACGAGGCCTTCGGGATCGATGAAGGCGTTGACGGACGCCGAGGCGCACGGCACAGGCGACCTCCCGGTCCTGACGTGCGCCGCGACGTTGCGCTGGTACAGCCACTCGAGCAGGTGCGTGGGATGGCGTGGGAGCCCGCGCCGTCTCACCAGCTCCGCAACGGCCACAGCCGCAGCTTCGCGACCGAGCTTTCGACCCAGCATCGGGTTCTGGAAGTAGTGGGGCGAGAGCTGCAGGAGGTTCACGTGGAGGTCCGTCCACTGAAACCCGGGGAAGGCGTCCGCGAGCGCTTGGCGCGTCTCCTCCACGAGGGTCACCGTGTAGTCGGACAGCGTCATACCGAAGTACGTCTCCACGCCGAGCTCCCGCAGCCTGCGAAAGGTCTCTACCGCTGCGTCGAACGCGCCGGGATCGCCGCGGAGCCGATCGTGCGTCTCTCGCGGCCCGTCGAGGCTCACACTCACGACCAACCTGGGTCCCCGGCGGCGCCCCCTTCTCGAGGCGGCCGACGAGCCACCGTGTGCGTCTCTCGATGCGCCACCCAGCAGCCCACGGGCCACCCGGAGGACCGCGTCCGGGTGTTGCCCATTGGTGGGGAAGTGGAGCATCGCGAGGTGCGGACAGACCTCGACCGCCCCCCGAGCGAGCGCCTCGAAGTCGTCGCGGGAGGTCACCTCACCGCCCGTGAGGTCGAGCCACGACAGCCCTTCACCAACGCTGGCGAATACCCGCCGCCAATCGCCCGCCGTCAGCTCCGGAGAGCGCTCGCGTCGCCAGATCCGACAATGCGTGCAGCGCTGCTCGCAGCGCCAGGTGACCGCGCAGGTCAGCTTCCACGGCGCGTCGGGCGGCCGGATCGCTGCGCTGAGGCCACGCGCGACAAGGCGCGCATCGTTCACGAGGCTCACGGGCCGTAGCTTAGCCCCGGGACACGCCGCCGTCTCTGGTGCGAAGAGCCGCGTGCCCCTCATGCCGTGCCCAGTCACCGCCACCAATGGGTTCGCGGAGGCGCCGGAGACGTGGCATTCTCCACGGCGTGCCGCCCCCAGACTCCCCAGACCTGGTCGCGCTCGATCGCTTCCTCGTGGGCTCGCCGCCGCTCGCGCCCGATGGCCGTGTGCTCAGCTGGTCGGGCCCCGACGCTTTCCCCTACGACGAGTCCACCGCGCTGCTGGCCCGCCACTACGCCTGGGCGGACCAGCCGTCACGCAAGCGCCACCTCGTGGCGGTGCTCGAACAACGCGTCGCCACATGCGGCGGGCTCGAACGCGATGGACTGGTGTACGCGTTCGACACGGCCCTCGCCCTCCCCGTCTTGGGCGACGGGCGCCCCACCGCGCTTCGAACCGTCCTCGCGCTGCTCGACTCGCGGGCAGCCGCCGCGCCGCTCGAGAGCGCTGATCGGTGGTCCCGCGCCTTCGCGCCGCATTTGCTCAAGGCGTTCGCGTCTCTCCGCCCGGAAGAGCGGAGTCCGGCGCTCACCCTCGCCTTTCGAGAGCTCGCCCGGGAGACCCAGGAGGGCGGCGGCTTCCGAAGCCACCCCGAGCACCCCGGGATCTACGTTCACGCCCACTGCTACGCCACCGAGGGGCTCTGGGCTCTGGAGGGCACCAGCGAGGCCGTCCGGCGCGCTGTCGATTGGTTGGCCGACCACCAAGAAGCGGACGGCGGCCTGCCCGCCTGGGTGAATGCCCCCTCGGATCGGCGCCCCGCGGATGCGGTGGCTCAGGCAGCCCGCTTGTTCGCCATTGTCGACCCGTCGCGCCACGCTCGGCAGCTGGAGCGCGCGCTCGGGCGCCTCGCGGCGCTGCAGGACCCGGTGACCGGTGGGATCCGCTACATAGAGGGTGGTCCCCACGTCAACGTGTGGGCCTCGATCTTCGCGCACCAGGCCACACGCCTCGGTCGACGGCTCGCGGCGCCGACTCAGTCGCTCGTGTGATCGTCCTCGGCCTCTGGGACGGCCACGACGCGGGCGCCGCCCTCGTGGCCGGGGGGCGCCTCGTTTGCGCCATCAGCGAGGAGCGGCTCAGCCGGGTGAAGCGCGCCTCCGGCTTCCCCACGCGCGCCATCCGCGCCGTGCTGGACGACGCGGGGGTCCAGGGACACGAAGTGACGCACGTCGCGCTCGCCGGCCGCGCAGGCCGGCTCCCGCAGCGGGTCCTCGACTCGCTCTACGGCTCCAGCAGCCCCGATCGGGACCCGCTCGCGTGGTCGTCCACGGTGGCACGGCTCCTCGACAACCACGTCGCGAAGTCGCCGGCGCTCGCATCTCTAGAAGCCGCGGCCTGGCGACCGCTGGTCCGGTCGCGGCTCGAGGCGCACGGACTCGGTGGGGCGAACCTATGCCTCGTGGACCATCACGACGCGCACGCCGCCACGGCGGGGTTGGTCACCACCAGCGAGGGCGCCGCGCTGGTAACGATGGATGGCTACGGCGACGGAGACGCGGCGACGTTTCGGCAGTCAGGCCGGGTGACGCGCTTGCGGAGCCCGGGCGCTTCTCTGGCGCTGATCTACGGCGCCACGACGCGCCTCCTGGGCTTCAGAGAGGGCGACGAGGGCAAGGTGACCGGGCTCGCCGCGCGGGGAGATCCGGGTCGACTGGGGGCTGCCTTCCGAGCCGTGACGGCGCCGGGCGCGTGCGCGCCGAGCCTCAGCCCGGAGCTACGCGCGGCGATTCGCAGCGCCCCGAGGGAGGACGTGGCCGCTGCCGTTCAGACGGTGGTGGAGGAGCGCGCGCTGGAGCTGTTTCGGCAGCACGTCGTCGGGTCGCCTCCGCTGGCCGTGGCGGGTGGGCTCTTCGCCAACGTCGCGCTGAACCAGCGCATTGCCCAGCGCTACCCGGCCCTCTCCGTGTTCCCGGCGATGGGAGACGCCGGGCTCTGCGTCGGCGCGGCGGTGGTTGTGGCCGGGCCCGTCCCCTTCGGCGTGCCCTTCCTCGGCCCCGAGCCCGCGTCGAGCGAGGTCGAGGCGGCCGTGAAGGCGTGTGGGCTCCCCGCGGTGGGCGTGGGCCGGCCGGAGTGGCACCTCGCGGACGCCATCCTCCGAGGGGCCACGGTCGCGCGTGTGGTCGGGCGCTCGGAGTTTGGCCCCCGCGCGCTAGGGCATCGCTCGATCCTGATGCTCGCGGACGACGCCTCGCGTCTCGAGACGCTGAACCGCGCCCTCGCGCGAGACGACTTCATGCCGTTCGCGCCGATCCGTCGGGGGGGCGCCGGGACGGCGACCATGACGCAGCTCTTCGAAGCTGACGCGGCGCTCCGCGAGCGTTGCCCGGCCGTGGTGCACGTGGATGGGACGGTGCGCACGCAGCGCCTCGACGCCGCAGCAGACCCGGCGCTCGCCGAGCTGCTCCAGCGAACGGAAGCCGCTGGTCACCCCGCCTTGGTCAATACGAGCTTCAACCTCCATGGCGAACCAATCGTAGAGAGCGCCGTAGACGCGCTGCGCACGTTCGAGCGCGCGGGCCTCGACTTGATGCAGCTCAGCGGTTGGCTGGTCGCGCGGGAGGCTCGCTGGCTCCCCGGTAACGAGGGTTGACTCTGCCGGTCGCGCCCCGGACACTTCGACCGTCGCCCACGGGGTGCCGTAGCCCCGAGTCAGATGGAGGTCTCGCCGTGACCACCCCGTATATCCCCGCGTCGGACGTCCTGTCGTCCACGGGCAAGACCAGCCGAATCGGCAGCAGCGCGGGCTTCCCAGCCGTAGAGCCGAACAGCATTGCGCTCATGTTCTCTGGCGGGATCGACTCGACGGCGCTCGCGATCACGCTCTCGGACCACTACGACCGCGTCCACCTCGTCACCTACAAGAACGGATATGGGCACTACTACCACCACCGCACCGAGGCCCGCGTCGCGGAGCTGAACGAGAAGCTCTCCACACCCGGAGGGCCGCCGAAGTTCACGCACGCGGTGATCTCCACGAAGGACTACTTCGATCAGATCGTCGTGAACTCGGTGCTCGAGGACTACAAGCAGTACCGCTCGGGCTTCATCTGGTTCATGGGCTGCAAGATGGCCATGCACATGCGCAGCGCCCTCTACTGCCTCGAGAACGGTGTCCGCTTCATGACGGACGGCTCGAACGTGGACACCGAGGAGATGGTGGAGCAGATGTTGATCTCGCTCACCCTCATCCACCACTTCTACGACGACCTCACGGTCGAGTTCGGCACACCGGTCTACAACGTACGCCGCGCCGAGTCGAAGGAGCTGATCCGGCAGTACGGGCTGAACATGGGCTACGAAGTGATGGACCGGCACCTCTGCATCCAGCCGACGTGCCTAGCGGGCGAGCTGTATTACATGCCGTATCTGCTCTTCAACAAGCGCGTGAAGCACGACGAGGCCGAGGTCGCGCGCTTCATCGAGCAGAAGGCCGAGATCTGCAACCGCATCGTCGGAGAGTACTTCAAGCGCAAGAGCGTCGACCTCGGCGCCCTGCTCAACGACCGCCGCGCCCAGATGACCGCGCTCGGCCCTCGTCGCGCCCTAGTCGCCGCCTGAAACCCGAAACGCGCCCAGGGGAGGCAGACCATGGCCAACTGTTGTGGTGGCAAGAACGCAGGAAAGCCCATTTCGTGGGGTCGCTACGCCGCTGGGCTCGGCGTGTTCGTCGGGTACCACGGCGCGATGCGCGTGTTACTCGAGGCCGCGAGCCGCGTCAGCCCCGACCTCAAGAAGGTCCGCGACTTCCACAAGTCCGTCTTCGAGACGGAGCTCAAGGAGGTCCTCCGCCTGGAAGACATCAACGTAAATGGGCGCCTCGGGGCCCCAAGCACCCCCGAGGGCGCCTGCGAGGTGAACCCGAGGCTCGGTGAGGTGGTCGCTGTGCGGGCCGGTGAGGCAATGGCCCCTCGAGCAGAGCCTCGGCCTGCTCCAACACCGAAGCGCCGCAAGGGTCGTCCGCCGCTCGGGGTGGTCTCGCCCGTCTGACCGGCGCAGTAAGTCACGGCGTTACTGAATGAAGCCTCATTCTTACTTGAAGCGCGGCCGCTGCCCGGGTAGCGTCGGCCCGTGTTCACCTTCGCGATCACGCCCTTCGATGCGCTGAGCCTCACCGGCCTCTACGACATCCTGCACCTCCGGGATCTGGTGTTCGTGGTCGGACAGAAGATCACGTGCGAGCCGGAGGTCGACGGCCTCGACCCGGCCGCCTCCCATGTGGAGGTGCGTGACGAAGCCGGCCGCCTGGTCGCTACGGCGCGTGTGTTCCTGGGTGAGTCCCCGATTATCGTCGGTCGCGTCGCGACGCGGCCCGACCTCCAACGCAGCGGCGTGGGCACCTGGATGATGCAGCGCCTCGGAGAGTGGTTGGGCGACCGCCCCGCGCTCCTGCACGCCCAGGCCCACCTCGAGGATTGGTACGCGCGCCTCGGCTGGACCCGCTGCTCGGACACCTATCTCGAAGCCGAGATCCCCCACGTCTCGATGCGCCGCCCCAAGGAGTGACACCGATGTCGACGAGCATTCACTACAAGTCGAACCTGCGTGACCTCAACTTCAACCTCTTCGAGGTCAGCCGGATCCAGGACACGATCCTCGGTCGGGGCGACACGATGGACGAGTCGTCCGCCAAGGACGCCCTTGTCACCCTGGAGAAGTTCGCGCGAGAGCAGCTGGCGAACAGCTTCGTCGAAACGGACCGGATCCCACTGACCCTGGACGATGACGGTAACGTCACCCTCCCCCCGGCGCTGCGACGAAGCCTAGACGCCTGGTACCGAGACGAGTGGCACCGCTTCGAGCTGCCCACGCGCCTCGACGGCTACGGCGCGCCCCCCTCGGTGATCTGGGCCAGCTTCGAGCTCCAGTCGGGGGCCAACCCGACGCTGGCCTTCTATACGTTCGGCACCATGATCGCGAAGGTGATCGACGCCCTCGGCACCGAGGACCAGAAGCGCCGCTACGTGAAGCGCATGATCGACTCCGCCTGGGGCGGATGCATGGTGCTCACCGAGCCGGACGCGGGCTCCGACGTGGGCGCGGGCCGCGCCAAGGCGCGCCACATCGGCGGCGATGTCTGGGAGCTCGAAGGGACGAAGCGCTTCATCACGAACGGCGACTTCGACGGCGCGGAGAACATCGTCCACCTCGTCCTCGCGCGACCCGAGGGCCACCCCCCGGGCACCCCTGGGCTCAGCATGTTCATCGTGCCGAAGTACTGGGTGGAGGAAGACGGCAGCCTCGGCGCTCGCAACGGCGCGTTCGTCACGGGGCTCGAGAAGAAGATGGGGCTCAAGGGCTCGGCCACGGCAGAGCTGACGCTCGGCGACCGCATGCCCTGCCGAGGGCTCCTCGTGGGCAACGTCCACAACGGCATCAAGCAGATGTTCAACCTTATAGAGCACGCTCGAATGGCGGTTGGCGTGAAGTCGATGTCCACGCTGTCCACGGCCTACCTGAACGCGCTCGAGTACGCCAAGGAGCGCGTCCAGGGCCCGGAGCTGCCGCGAGCCGCAGACAAGAACGCGCCGCGCGTGCGCATCATCGAGCACGCTGACGTCCGGCGGACGCTGCTGGAGCTCAAGGCGCACGCAGAGGGTCTACGGGCTTTGGCCTTCCACACGGCGCACGTCCAGGACCGCATCCAGCTGGCCCACGGGACGCCCGAGGCTCAAGAGCTGGACCGCGAGAACGACCTGCTGCTCCCCCTCGTCAAGGGCTTCTCGTCTCACCGTGCCTTCCCGCTCTTGGCGGACGCGCTCCAGGTGTTCGGAGGCTCCGGGTACGTGCAGGACTACCCCATGGAGCAGTACGTCCGAGATCAGAAGATCGACTCGCTCTACGAGGGGACCACACACATCCAGGCGCTCGACCTCATCTTCCGTAAGATCATGCGCGACCAGGGAGCCACGCTCCGCAGAGTGCTCGGGGCCTTCCAAAAGACGGCCGAGGCGGCTTCCTCCCACCCGGAGGTCGGCAGCGACGCGCAGGCGGTGCTTCGGTCGCTCGCCGACATGAACGGGCTGTTCGGCGCGCTGCTCGCGAAGGTGGGCGCGCCGGGCGCGATCCCGGGTGTGCAGCACATCGGGGTTCAGGCCAACCGCCTCCTCGTGGCGCTGGCCGAGACGGTGGTGGGCGGGCTGCTCCTCCGCCACGCGCTGGTGGCCGCGGAGGCCCGCCCCAACGCCAACGAGCGCGACCGCGAGTTCTACACGGGCAAGCTGGCCAGCCTCCGCACGTGGACGTCCACGGTGCTCCCGAACGTGACGCTCGCGCGCAAGCTGGTCGAAGCGAGCTCCCTGTTCCCCCTCGAGGTCCCCGAGGGGGCCTTCTGACCCTTGCACCGCGGGGGGGCGGCCCTTAGGCTCCCCGCGATGTTTCCCGCCCTCCACGACGGCGTCTCCCTCCGGACGCTGGAACAACTCGACTTCGGCCGTGTCCTCGAACGCCTGGCAGAGCGTTGCCGCACCCCAGTGGGCGCGGCGCTCGCCGCGGTGCCACGCCTCGCCGCCACGCGCGAAGAAGCGGCGGCCGCGCTCGCGCTCACGAGCGAGCTCCGCGGCCTCGCGTCGGTTGGGGAGCGGCCGCCGCTCGGTGGCGTGGCCGACATCCGCCCTGGGCTGGAGCACGCTCAGCGTGGCGGGACTCTAGACGCCAGAGACCTGGCCGCGATCGGACGCACGCTCCGGGCCGCCTGGCTCCTCCGGACCTTCGCCACGAGCCGGCGCGCGCTGCCCACGCCGGAGCTCGTCGCCCTCGGGGACACCATCCCCGACCACAAGGAGCTCGCCGACTTCCTGCTCGAGGCGTTCGACGAGCACGACGACCTGCGCGACGACGCCAGCCCAGAGCTACGTGAGCTGCGCACGAAGAAACGGTCCCTCCACGAGCGCGTCCGCGCGCGACTCCAGGGCCTGCTGGCAGAGCGCGCGCTGCACCTCCAAGACCAGTACTTCACGCTTCGAGAGGACCGATATGTGCTGCCCGTGCGCTCGGGCGAGCGCGCCGAGGTCGACGGGATCATCCACGGCAGCTCGCAGACCGGACACACGCTCTTCATCGAGCCAGCGGAGCTGGTGCCGCTGAACAACGAGCTCAAGCTGCTCGAGGAGGCCGTGCGCGCCGAAGAGCGCCGCGTCCTCGGCCAGCTCTCGGCGTACGTGGGTGAAGAGGCCACCTCGCTCGCAGTGGCGATGCTGGGCGTGGCAGCGCTGGACCACGCCGCGGCGCGGGCTCAGCTGTCTGTGGAGCTCGACGCCACGCCGCCCACGCTCAGCGACACGCTGGCCCTGCGTGGCGCGCGCAATCCGGTGCTGGCGTTGCGCGGTGTGGCGGTGGTGGCGAACGACGTGGCGCTCGGCCGGCCCGCGGGTGCCAGCGCAGGCGCGTCCAGTCCGCAGCTCATCGTGATCTCCGGACCGAACGCCGGTGGCAAGACCGTCACGCTCAGCACGCTGGGGCTCTCGGCCCTCATGGCGCGCGCCGGGCTCCACCTGCCCTGCCGCGCGGACTCCACGCTGCCGTTCTTCGCCACGGTCACCACGGTCCTCGGCGACGCCCAGGACCTGGGCCACGATCTGTCCACGTTCTCGGGACAGCTGGCGCGCCTCGTCGAGGCGCTCGACGACGCGCAGCGCGCCCAGGGGCCTTGCCTCGTGCTCCTGGACGAGCTCGCCGCCGGTACCGAGCCCGAACAGGGGGCGGCGCTCGCCCTCGCGTTCCTCGAGGCCTTCGCCGACGCGGGCGCCGTCGGAGCGGTCACCACCCATTACGATCGCCTGAAGACCCTCGCGCTGGGCGACCCCAGGTTCCAGAACGCCGCGGTTGGCTTCGACCCCCTGAAGAAGGTCCCCACCTACGTCCTGCGGCACGGAAACCCAGGCTCTTCGTCCGCCTGCGACATCGCGCGGCGCGTCGGTGTCCCGGCGGCCATCGTCGATCGCGCGGAGGCGATCGCGGGAGACAAGACCGTCACCCTCGAGGCGGTCCTGGCGCGCCTCGAGACGGAGCGCGCCGCGCTAGAGGCGGAGCGAGACACCGTTCGAGCCGAGCGAAAGCGGCTGCAGCACGACCGGGAGACCCTCGATAGGAAGCTCGAGCGACTCGACAGGGAGGGCGAGGCCGTGATTCGTGAGCGCAAGCGCGAGGCCTTGGTCGAGGTGGCCGCCGCGCGCGAGACCATCGCCCAGATCGTCAAGGAGCTGCAGCGCGAGCGAGACCCGCGCCTGGTCGAGCGCCGCCGCGTCAAGCTGGCCGAGGCCGAGAAGTCCCTCAAGGCGGGGTTGCAAGAGAAGGAGCTCCCAAAGGTGGCGAAGCGGCTGCCGTTGAGCGCAGAGACCGCCACGCCCGGGACGGCGGTCTTCGTGCCCAGCCTCGATCGCGAGGGGCGCCTCGAGAGCGTCCGTGGCCAGAACGCAGTGGTCGTGGTGGGCGACCTCCGCCTCACGGTGCGCGTTGGCGAGCTGCTCGAGGCGATGCCGCGCCTGGTGCGGCCCGGGGAGGCTGTACGACCCGACCGGGGCGAAGAGACACCACCGGTGGCGGACTCAGCCAGCGCGCCGGCTGCCAAGAGGCGGTTGCCCCCCGCGTCAGGCGGCCCGACGACCGCTCGCCCAGAGGCTCGAGCGCCCGCTCCGGGAGACCGAGCGGCGCCCACCACCGAACCCGACGGTGACGTGCCAGCACGGGTGGCCTCGAACACCTGTGATGTTCGCGGGATGCGTGCTGACGAGGCCGTCGACCAGATCGAGCGCTTCCTCGACGCCCTCACGCTGCGGGGAGAGCACGCGGCCTACGTGCTGCACGGCCATGGCACGGGCCGCCTCAAGGTCTTGATCCGCGAGCGCTTCCAACGCTCTAAGTACGTCCGCAAACAAGCGGCGGCACACCCGGACCACGGGGGCGACGCCGTCACCGTAATGTGGCTCGCATGACCCAGCGCATTGGTTTCGCCTGCCTGCTCCTTGTCCTGGGCTGTCCACAGAGCGACCCGCCTGCAACGGCGTCAGATACGCCGCCGCCGGCAGAGGACGTCCAGGACGTGTCCACGGCGACCTCTGACGTGGCCGACGTCGCTGCCCCCGGGCTCGTCTGCGGCGCGGCCGCTCCTGTTGACCTCGGTGGCGCCCTCGCGATCCGGATCACCACGCCGACGGGCACCGGCACGGTGTACGCGAGCGGCGCGGTCGCCGTGGGCGGAGTCGCCGTGGGATTGGGCACCCTCGAGTGGCGGCTCGGCGAGGCGAGCGGCGAGGTCACCCCCACGGGGGTCCCTCCGGTGGTCTCGTGGCAGACCGACGCCATCCCCTTGGCGCCCGGCGACAACTGGGTCGAGGTCAGCCTCTCGAACGGCGCCACGGTGGTGAGGGATCGGGTGCTGGTGATCTCGTCCGCCGCCCCGCTCGCTGGGAGCCGCCTCGAGGTCTCGCCTGACACGGTGTTCGCCGGCGAGTCCCATGTGGTCCGCGCCACGCTCAGCCTGCCTTCGCTCTCACCCAGCGCCGTGAGCCTGTTGCCGGTCGACCGGACCGGCGCCCCCCGGCCGGGCGCTGCCATCCCTATGGCGGACGACGGCTCGGGCTGCGGCTTCGACGACAAGTGCGACGAGATCGCCGGTGACCGCATTCACTCGGCATGCGTGGCGCTGAACCCCGCGTTGACCGATGGCGAGCTGTGCTTTCGCGCCGAGCTGACGCTACCGGCCGGCGCCGTCCGGACCGGGATCCGTTGCGTCGAGGTCACGCGCCGCCTCACCCCAGCCCTCTGCGAGCAGGCCCAGGCGGCGGTCGAGTCGGGTACCCTCAGCGGCTTCGACGCGCTCGGACCGCTCACGATCGCAGAGACCGAGTTCGGCCTCGCGGCCCGCAGCGCCCACGGACCCCAGCTGATCGTGCCCAATGGGATCCCCGAGGGCGCGCGGGGAACGCCCGTGGGTGCGCGCCGCGCTGCGCTCCTCGGGACCTCGCCCGGCGTATCGGACCTGCAAGCCGCCGAGTCCCACCTGCGACCCGACCGATGCCCGCCGATCACGGGCGCAAAAGTGGCGCGGCCCTCCAGCCCCGCCGCCTTCCGCGACCTCGCGGGCGACGGAGTGATCGCGCTGGCGGGCCACGGCGGGCCGACCACACTCCCGTCCGCGAACGGGCTGCGCAGCTCCGCGGGCAGCGAGGTGTTGAGCACCGGCGCGTTCGACTGCGCGACGCTCCTCGAGACCAAGACCCCGTGTGGCCCGGACACCCCCTGCCCAGCCGGGTCGACCTGCGTGGTGCTGCCGGGCGCCTCGGAGTGCATCAACGAGACCCAGGCAGACCTCGCCACTGGCCGCCTGGCCTTCATCCCCGGCGGCCTGGCGCTCACCGACGAGTTCGTGGATCACCACCTCGGTGGCAAGTTGCCCGGCACCCTCGTCTGGCTCGGTTCGTGTCGCTCCGTCGCGACCGGAGCGCTCGCGCTCGCGTTTCTCGGGGCCGGCGCCAGCGCCGTGGTCGGCTTCCAGGGCTTCGTCTCCGACGAACACCTCGGTGAGCTGGCGGAACGCCTCTTCGCCCCCTTGGGGGTGGGTGACGGCACGGTTGGCGAGGCGCTCTGCCACGCCGCAGACCCCGTCTTCGGAGGGTCGCCGGTGTTGCTCGGGAGCCCTGTCACGTCTCTCGAGGTGGAGTGGCTCGTCGGCCCCGACTTCGAGAACGAGCTCTTCGGTTGGGACCGCGCCGGGGATGCGCGCAGCGTTACCTCGTTCTGCGGCCAGGCGGCCCTCGAGGGCAAGCGGATGGCGCTACTGTCCACCGGCATCGGGCACGGATCGAAGGCGGGAGAGCTCTCGCAGACCTTCTGCATCCCGCAGGGCGTTACGACGCTGCGCTTCAGATGGCGCTATTTCTCCGCCGAGCTCGACGGCTTCTGCGGTGCTGGCGCCGGGACCCTGCAGGACGAGTTCGACGTCCGCTTCGAGCGCGGCAGCGAGCAGATCCCGGTCAAACGGTGCGACGTGGACGACATGTGCTTCTACGACACAGGGGGCTGCCTGCCCAAGCCCTGCGCCCCCCCGAGCACGGGCTGCGGCTGCGGGGACTGTTACGAACCCTACGCGCCGGTCCCCAACTGCGATCTCTGCGGCCAGGCGGTCCAGGCAACGGGGGTGATCGAAGAGACGTTCAACGCCAGCGCGCTCGCCGGAGGCGCGCCCGTGACGCTGCGCGTGAGGCTGCGCGACAGCGGCGATGGCGTGAACGACACCGTCTTCCTCTTGGACCACATCACGCTCGAGTGACGCCGCTCGTAGGCGGCGCAGCGCCCGTCGGAGAGTCCACCTGGCCGGGAGTGTGCGCCCCGCTCGGCCGCGTGGCCCGTTCAGCGAACGCTCGGGGCGCGCAGCGGCGCGTGATAGAGCCACTCACCGAACAGGTCGTTGGCCGCCGGCACGTCGCCGTGCGGCACGTCCGTGCGAAGGAAGAGCACGCGCTCGGGCACCACGACGAAGCGCCCGCCCTCACGCTCCACGAACGGCACGTCGTGGTAACGCAGGGCCTTCTCGAGGCTCTTCGTCCACTTCACCACCATCCGGTTGCCGGGACCCGGCCGATACACGTGGGTGAGCCGGCGCGCCGGATCATCGGCGAGCCACCGCGAGAACCGCGCGGAGAACCCGTAGAGGGCGTCGAAGAGCACCACGTCGCGCACGGCCACCCCGCCCTTCGACACCGCGAACGCGGCTCCCTGGAAGCCCCCGGAGTGCGCGGCCACGACCACCGCACCCAGCTTCGGCACGAGCGGCACCCTGGACACCGCCTCGCCGCAGCGACGCTGCGGCCGCCGGGCCACCACCCCAAAGACCGCTTCCAGAAGGCGCCGCAGGCCGTCAGGCTTCTCGAGTTGGCCCGCTGAGGAGTCGTGTGCATCCCGGGCCAGCTGAGGCACCACCAGCCACGCCTGCTTTCGGCTCTTCACGAGCTGCTCGCGCAGACGCTTGGACACCATGGCGTTGGCGGCCGTGTCGAAGTGCCCGTGGTAGAAAACCACCGAGTCCACGCCGCCGTCGGCAGGGGCGCACCACGCCGAGGGGACGAAGACCATGACGGTGTCGTCGTTGTAACGGGCGCGCCGGCGCGCCCCACCACCAGCTGCCGGAAAAGGCGCCGTATCAGAGCGCACCGTGTACGTGGCGCCGAGGGAGGTCACGGCCTCGTCCACAACCCGGGTGCCGGGCTCCGTGAGGAGTAGCAGCGCAGCGAAGAACCCCACGCGTCCTCAGAGCACGCCGGGTAGCTCGGCGAGCATGAACGCGGTGGCGGCCAGCGCTGCCACGTTCTTGGCCAACACGCTGGGATCCACCTTATCGACCGTGTCGGCCGGCGTGTGGTGGATATCGAAGTACTGCGAGAGGTCCATGTGGTGCCCGAGGAGCAACACGCCGTGCTCGCGCATCGGGAAGAGGTCGGCGCCCGCGTAACCGGGAGTGGCGAGCGTGGCTCCCACCGGCGCCAGGAGCGCGAGGAGCGGACCCAGCGCCTCGATCGCGCGCATGCGCCGCGCCGGGTCCATGTGATCAACCCGGTACCCCACCGGGGCGTAACAGCCGGTATCTGCTTCGATAGCCGCTACGTGCTTCGGCAGCTCGGCCAGGTGGTCCGCCGCGTACTGTTTCGCACCACGGAGGCCGTTCTCCTCGTTGGTCCAGAGCACCGCTCGGATGGTCCGCCGCGGACGAAGCTCCAGACGCCGCAACAGCGACAGCGCCTCCATGGCCATCACGACCCCGGCGCCGTCGTCGTGCGCTCCCTGGCCCACATCCCAGGAGTCGAGGTGGCCCGAGATGATCACTACCTCGTCGGGCAGCTCACGGCCGCGGAGCTCGGCAACGACGTTCGCCGAAGGGGCGAGGCCGTGGTCCTTGGCGCCGAGGGCCAGTCGCAGGCGCGGGCGGATACCCCGGGCCTGGAAACGCGCCAGCATCGCGGCGTCCTCCACGGTGATCGCCGCCGCCGGGACCCTCTGGCCCTCGGAGACGGTGGCGCCCGTGTGCGGGGTATAGAGGCTGTTCGGCGTGACGCTCCGCACGAGCACCGCGACCGCCCCCAGCTCGGCGGCGATCCTCGGCCCCTTGCCACGGAAGCGCACCGCGGAGCCGTAGCTGGAGCCCTTCTCAGCGTGGTGGGGTGGCATCGGGTTGTTGAAGACGACGATCCGCCCTGCGAGCTCGGCCTTGCGTTGCTCGAGCTCGAGCTCGTCGGACACCACGACCGCCTCGGCCTCGATCCCCTCCGTCCCGAGCGTCCCGCCCAGCCCGAGCACCGCAAGGCGAGCGCGGCGTGGCGCGACGAGCTCGAGAGACTCTTCGCCTCTGACCCACTTCGGCACCTGCACGGGCTCGGCGCGAACGTTCTCGTGCCCGTCTGCCTTGAGAGTGGCCAGCGCCCACTCAATCGCCTGATCGAGCTGGGGAGAGCCCGAGAGCCGATGGCCAATGTCGTCGCACAGCTCGACGAGGCGCCCATAGGGGCGCGTAGCGGCAACCCCCTCGGCGAGGATCCGATCCACCGGAGCCTTCAGCGCGGCGAGGGCCAACTGGGTCTCTGAGGATGGCTCAGCGGAGAGAGCCGCGACGACGACGACGCTGATGGGTCCGAACAACATCCGACGCGCCTACCGCCACGCGCTTCCGATTGTCAACCGCTGGCCCACGGATTCAGCGTCTCGCCCAACGGTGCCCAGGGCCCTTCCTTTCCCGCGGCGCGCCGGAGGGTTAGAGTGCGCGCTCGTCCCCCCTCAAGGAGCCACGAGCGGCCACCCCGTGAAGACCTGCCCCCAGTGCCGCGCGCCGACGCCGGAACAGGCTCGCGTGTGCGCGGAGTGCAGCTACGACTTTCAGCCGGCCGCAGACCCACTGATCGGCAAGACCCTTCGTGGGAACTTCCGCATCACGGAGCGGATCGGCGCGGGCGCGATGGGGGCCATCTACAAGGCCGAGCAGACGCTCCTGGGCCGCACGGTGGCGGTGAAGGTGCTCCACAAGCACCTCCTCACCGATGAGAACCTGCTGAAGCGCTTCCACCGCGAGGCGCAGGCCGCAGCGCTGCTGAAGCACCCAAACACCATCGACATCATCGAGTTCGGTCAAGCGGAGAGCGGCGCCCTCTACATCGCGATGGAGTACATCGCCGGTCAGGACCTCGCCGACGCTCTGCACCGCGACTGGCCCCTCGCCAACGAGCGGGTCATACGCATCATGAAGCAGGTCTGCCTCGCGCTCGATCAAGCGCACGAGAAGGGGATCATCCATCGGGACCTGAAGCCCGAGAACATCATGCTCGAGCGGCGGAAGGGAGAGCCGGACTTCGTCAAGGTGCTCGACTTCGGCATCGCAAAGATTCAAGACCCCGAGCGAAAGGGCGACCGCTTCCAGACGATCGCGGGGCTCGTGTGCGGCACGCCGGAGTACATGGCGCCGGAGCAAGCTCGCGGCGAGGTCCTGGACTCGCGCTGTGATCTCTACGCGTTGGGCGTGATCCTCTACCAGCTCCTCACCAACACGTTCCCGTTCACGGGCGACTCTCCTATCGCGATCGTCACGCGCCACCTCACGGACCAGCTGACGCCGCCGGCGGCCCTCCGGCCAGACGTACACGCGGGCCTCGCGGACCTCGCGATGCGGCTCATGGCCAAGGATCGCAACGATCGGCCCGCCACGGCGATGGCGGTCCACGAGCTGCTCGACACCATGCCCGCCGACGCCGCCGCTGGCGCGCGGGGAGAGGAGCCGCGGGCCTCACGCGCGGGCGCCCGCCCTGCTCTTGGGGTCCACGACAGCCAGACGCGACTCTTCGACCTCCACCAGACCCTGAAGCGGCCAGCCCGGACGGCAGCGCGGCGCTCCTATTGGCCGATCGTGGTGGGCGGCGCCGCGATCGCCTTGGTCGCCGCGGTCGTGGCCGCCATCGTCCGATCCGAGCCGGCGCCCGCCGCCAGCCCCACGAGGGCTACAGCCACCTCAGCAGCCACGCCCACGCCAGCAGCAGCTCGTATCGAGCCACGAGACGCCGAGCCCGAGGAGCCGCGGGAGCTGGGGCGCAACCTCGTATTGTCGGCCCCCAGCACGGCGCCTACAGAGCCCGCCGGCGTCCCGGTGGCCGTAGCGCCTGTCCCCGTGGTGAGCGCGCCAACCGTGCCGCCCGAGCCACCACCCGCCGAGCTCCCCCTGCCTCCCGTCGCCAAGGCCCCGGAGGCCAGCCCGAAGGACCCCAAGCCCGACGGGCGCCCCAAGGAGCCGAAGACCGTGGTGAAGGCGCCAGAGCAGGCGGCGGGCGATCGCGCTGCGCGGGCCGACGCAGCCGCGGCGAAGGCAGAGTCCGCGTTCAAGGCGGGCCAATATGCCGCCGCCGCGAAGGCCTACGACGAGGCCTACCGGCTGCGGCCAAACGCTTCGCTCCTGAAGAAGATGGGATACGCCCTGGCAAAAGCCGGAGACGTTGCGCGCGCCTGCACCACGTTCCAGCGCTACATCCGGGCCCTGCCCCTCGAGAAGCGCACCGCGGCCATGGCCCCGCTCTTCCCGTACAAGTGCACGAACCTGTCCGCCGAGTGAGCCGTCGGCAGCGGGGGCTTTTGACAGGGACCGGCGGGGCTCCTTACGATGGTGAGACGCCCCTGGCCGCTGGGGTCGAACCTCGCGCGGTTCACCAGGAAGGGTGGCCCGCCCCGTGAGCATGGAGTAACTCCGCGATGCCGAACAAGGTCCCTCGTCGCGCCGCCGAGCGGCGCCGAACGCCCAGAATCCGGGCCCGGCACGACCTCCATCTCCAAGTCGACGACCAGAGCGAGCCCGTACGCGCCACGTCGATCGACATCAGCCTCGGCGGCATCTATTGCCATGTCGAAGCGCCGATCCCGCTGTTCACGAAGGTGATGCTCAACCTCACGCTGCCGCTGTACGACGCGAACGACAAACGTCACGTCTTCCGGGTGCCGGTGGAGGGCGTCGTCGTGCGCATGGAGCCAGAGGACCGCGAGGAAGGCCGCGCGGAATACGCGTGCGCGCTCGCGTTCCTGCACGGTGATCCGGACGTGGAGTTGGTGATCGCCAAGTTCGTCCTGCAGCAGCTCGCTCGAGGTATGGAGGCTGACGATGGCTGACGAGACACCCGCCACCGAAGGCCCGAAGCAGAGCGTAGTGAAGTCGCGACACGTGGTCTCTCACGCGATCAGCACAACGACAGCGGCCGGCTCGGAGGCCGCTTCCCAGGCGACCGAGGGGGCGCCCGTCCCGAATCCTCGCAACAACTTCCGCATCTCGCTGGCGCCGATGAAGCAGCGCCACGACACGCCGGGTAAAAAGAAAACCCCGTCCTACATGAGCGACCTGTGACGCTGAGACTTCTCGTGGCGCTCACCCTCGCGGGGTGCGTCACCCAGACCACCGCGGGCACCTCGGACAGCGGGATCATCACGGATCGGCCAGACACCGCGGCCCCGGATGGGGTGTCGCCATCAGACGCGCCGAAGCCGCTACCGGAGCTGCCGGTGGTCGACGAGTGCACGGCGGACGCCGACTGCGACGACGGCCTCTACTGCAACGGGGCCGAGACGTGTAACCCGGTCGCGCTTGGCGCCGGGGCCGGCGGCTGCCTCCCGGGTGAGCCTCCAGTCCCCGAAGACGCCGATCTCGACGACTGCGACGTGCCCACCTCGTGCAACGAAGACACCGACACCTTCGACCGCGTCACCCTCGAGCCCGGCGAGCCGTGCGACGACGGGATCGCCTGCACGCGCGAGGACGCCTGCACGGAGACCAGCACCTGCGAGGGCAAGCCGGTCGATAGCCGGTGCGACGACGGCCTCTTCTGCAACGGCGTCGAGCACTGCAACCGCGAATTCGGCTGCCTCCCGGGGGCCGCTCCCCTCCCGACGGACGCTGATCCGGGGGACTGCCTCGTGCCGGGCGCGTGCGACGAGGCCACCGACTCGCATCCGCTCGTTCCTGCCGAGGTCGGACGCAGCTGCAACGACGAGATCGTGTGTACGGTGCTCGATGGCTGCACCAGCGCCGGGACCTGCGCCGGCGAGCCGGACGACTTGGCGTGCAGCGACAGCCTCTTCTGCAACGGCGCGGAGGTCTGCTCCGTGGGTGTCGGATGCATCCCGGGCACGGCGCCGGCCGGCAATGACGACGACCCGAACGACTGCCTGGTCGTGGGAAGCTGCGACGAAGAAGCCGACGCTTGGACCCTGGTGCCGGCCACGCTCGGCGCCAGCTGCGACGACGCCGTGGGCTGCACGCTTGGCGACAGCTGCGACGCCGCCGGGGCGTGTGCGGGCGCCCCGAACGACGCCGTGTGCAGCAATGGGCTCGCTTGCGACGGCGTCGAGGCCTGTGCTCCCGCCGCTGCCACGGCGTCCACCGGCTGCATCGCCGGGTCCCCCCCGGAACCTCCGGAGGACGTGACCCCCGAGGACTGTTGGATCATCGGCCCCTGCGACGAGGGCCACGGCGGCTATGCACTGGTGCCGGCGGTTGCCGGGACCACTTGCAGCGATGCGGTGGATTGCACGAACGGCGACACCTGCGGCGCGGACGGCGTGTGTGCGGGCTCGCCGTCGCATGACCTGTGCGACAACGGTGTGTCTTGTGACGGAGTCGAGACCTGCGATGCGCTGGGCTGCGTCCCCGGCACCCCTCCGGAGAAGCCCGAAGACACCGAGCCATTGGACTGCTACGTGTGGAGCGAGTGCACGGAGGACGGCTTCAAGCAGACGCACGCGCCCTACTTGACCAGCTGCGACGACTCGATCGCTTGCACGCTGAACGACTACTGCGTGGACGGCAGCTGCTCGGGTACCCGGAGCGACGCGGACTGCGATAACGGGGCTTGGTGCGACGGCCAGGAGGTCTGTTCGGTCATCGGCTGCGCCCCCGGAACGCCGCCGGCGCCGCCTCTCGCGCAGCCCTGCAAGATCGTCGGCCCCTGCGACGAGCTCACCGACGAATACCCGGTGTCCAACGTCGCAGACGGCACGGGGTGTGGTGATGACTCCGTCTGCGTCGGCGGCGACTGCATCTTCACACCCCCTCCGTAGTTCCGGCCGTCAACTCCCTGCGGCGGCGCACCGATGCAGGTGTGGACTGCCGACGGATGCTCCCGCGGTAGCCCCATGCTGCGCGAGAGGTCTCGGGGATGTGCTTCGCCGTTCCGCCGATCACCGTTGAAGCCGCGACCTTCGATCCCATGGCGATCCAGGGGGTCCGACACACCCTCAGCGATCATCCGCTGCTACAACTCCCAGCGCTCGTGGACCTGGCGAGGCGACTCGCCCCGCGCGGCGCAGTTCGCTATCACCAGGGGCGGGTAACGCCGGACGCCGACTTCACCCGCGCCCCCGAGCAGCACCCGATCAACCGGCCTCCGGCCGAGATCATCGAGAACATCGAGAGCGCCTCGGCGTGGTTCTCACTGCACGACATCCAGATCGACCCCGTGTACCGCCAGCTGGTATTCGACGTCCTCGAGAGCGTGCGCCCCATGGTCGAGGCGAGCGACCCGGGGATGCACTTCCGCGCGGGCTGGATCTTCGTGAGCTCCCCGGGCGCTATCACGCCCTACCACATGGACCACGAGCACAACTTCATCCTGCAACTGCGCGGGCGGAAGCGCATCCACGTGTTTCCGGCGCTGGACCCGCGGATCGTGAGCGAGGCTTCGTTGGAGCGGTTCCACGGCGAGGGCTCCCGCGAGCTGGTTCGCTATGATCCCGCCTTCGAGGCGAGCGCCCGGGTCTTTGACGCCGGGCCGGGCGACGGGGCCTTCATGCCCACCACGGCGCCCCACTGGGTCGAGAACGGCGCTGAGGTCTCCGTCACAGCAAGCTTCACCTGGTTCAGCGAAGGGACCCGGCGACGGCGCGCGCTCTACCAGCTGAAGCACGCGATGAGGACGCGGGGACTCTGGACTCCGGAGGTGGGGCATCGACCCTTCCTCGACGGCGTGGCGGCCCGAACCTATCAGCGGTACCTCGCGGCTCGTAAGACAGCGGCCACGCTCCGGGACACGCCCTTCCACGATCTGGACGTGCCGTTCGCCACGAACCCGCCCGGGAGCGCCTACTGACCGTCCTGAGGCGACGCACCGGCGGGGCCCGCACCAGCAGAGGGCGCCACCCGCGAGAGGAGCTCGGCCGCAACGTCCCGCCGCAGGAACAGCAGCCAATGAACTCCCGGTGCGACCTCCGGCGTGAACGGGACGTACGTCCCCGGCGCGCTTCGGAGACGCGCGACCAGCTCCCACTCAGCGTGCAGCCGAACGTCCAGCGCCGCTCCCCGACGGAACGGCGTCCGCTGCCACATAATCGTAGCGATCACCTCGGGACGTCGGGCCAGAACGTAGTCGGCGTCGTGGCGTTCGTGGCCGATCTCCGCCTTGGTCAAGCGCTCGGGGGGGACGGTGGTGCCAGTCCGAGCGATGTGCCGGTCCACGAGACCCAGGAGGTCGAGGATCGGGTTGCCCGAGGTGTATGCGACCGCGCCGATGGCTCCCGTGGCGATCGTGGCTCCCGGGAGGGTACGCCCGAGGTACGCACCGAGCTCGCCGTAGCGCAGGACGTTGTCAAAACCGTGCTGAGCCGGGATCGTGTGCGCCGTCGTCGCTCGCCCGGCGAGGATCAGGGCTGTGGCCGCCGCGAGCCAGGCGCCGCGGGGCAACGCCGCGATCGCTCCCAGGGCCAGCGCCGTGGAGACGGGAACGAACGGGAAGAGGAAGCGGCTGTAGTCGAACGTGTCGCCGCCGGTTCTGAGACACGAGAGAGCCACCAGGGCTGTTCCGGGGAGCAGGAGGCGCGCGACGGTGTTCGCCCGTGCCTGACGGTCCTCGCCAGCATCGGTTGGGGCGCTAGCCCGCCGCTTCGACAAGACGCCGGACAAGAGGGCGAGCGGGGCCAGCCACAGCACCGGAAACTCGACGGCCGCGTCGAGGAGATACGCGGCGCCGAGGCGAAAATGCGCCGCGGTGCCGCCTGCCTTCGCGCGGGCCGTGTTCGGGACGACGTCCTCGAAGAGCGCGTAGCGGGCTGCGGCGACCAGAGCCAACGCCACGAAGGGCCACAGGAGCTGCCGCCAGGCGAACGGGCGGTCCACCACGGGCCACAGCAGCACCAGCACCGCGCACTCCGGCCGCGCGAGGGTGGCCAGCACCAAGATCGCGCCTTGGCCGTGCCCCCCCGTGGCCCGGCGGTGCGCCAGGGCGGTGACAAACATCGCGGCGAGCGCGGTCTCGAGGCCAACGACGCTGTTCAGCAGGGTGTAGTGATCGAGCGCGAGCACCGCTAGCGTGCCCATGCCCGCGGCGAAGCCCGCGGGGCCTCCGGCGAGGCGGCGCGCGAGGTCCACTGCCAGGATCAGCGTGGCGACCAGCAGCCCGGCGTTCAGGAGCTGGGAGAGCGTGGGCAGATCGGGGCTGAGAACGCGGAGGCCGTGCAGCAAGGCCAGATAGAGCGGCGAGGTGAAGCCCTCGACCCGCTCGTCGCCGCAGCTGTACCGAAGCGGGCAGCCGGCGAAGGTGCTCTCGACGTAGCGAAAGTAGATGTACGCGTCGTCATAGAGCGAATACGCGTGCCCGAGGACGAAGTGGGCCACGGCGACGGTGGCGAGGAGCCCCGCCAGGCCCACCAGCACAGCAGGCGACTTCAGCCAGGAGAGCCGCCCCTGAGCCCCGCTCATGGGGCCTTCCGACGCCAGAGGAGCCAGACGCCTGCTGCGAGGAGCACGGCGCCCAGCGGCAGCGCCAGCCGAGCTTCCAGCAGCGGCCCCTCCCCTCGAGCGAGCTCAGCCACCCCGAGCGCGTTATTCAGGGCGTGTGCCGCGATGGGGGCATAAAGACCGCCAGCCCGCTCGCGCAGGAGCCCCAGGGCCACGGCCGAGGCCAGCTGCACCGGAAATCCGTAGGGATCCATGTGGTAGACGGCGAAGACCACCGACGGACCGACCAGGGATGCGGCGCGCCCGAACGCCGCCGCGCGGACCTGAAAGACCCCCCGAAAGAACAGCTCTTCCGCGAGCGGTGGGATAACGACCAGCCCGACCGCCATGAGGAGGACATCGCGCGCGGCCTCTCCACGCGTGGCGTCATGCCACCAAGCCGGGGGCGACGCCCCAATCGCCGCTGCCCAGAAGTCGAGCAGCGGGGCCTGGAGGAGGGCCCAGCCCAGTGTCCCCGCCACGGTGCCCAGCCACACCCGGAGCTCGGGGGAGGCCGTGCCGGCTACCTCGCGCCAGCTGAGTCCGGCGAGGCGCATGACCACGAGCGCCGAGCCCGCCACGGCGAGGATTTGTTGCGCGGCGATACGCCCGAGGATGCCGCCGGGTAGGAACGGCAAGAACGCGGAGACGACGATCGTGGCGGCGAAGAGGAGGACGACCTCGCCGCCCGGCAGGCGCGCCGTCATGTCAGCGGCGTTCCCACCGGTCGAGGACCTCGGGGTACGGTCTGGCGACCGGCCGAGCTGCCAGCACCTGAGCCTGCGCGTCCAGTCGCGAGAGGCCGTGGCGGCGCATGAGCCACGCGATGGCGACGGTCGGCGAGCGGTTCACGCCCGCTGTGCAGTGCAAGTAGGTCTTGCGTCCGGGCGCGGGGCCCACCACGCGGTCGAGCGCGTCGACCGCGGTGGCGAGGTGCTTCGACAGCTCCCCGGGGGAAAAGTCCGGGATGGGGTGGCGGACGGCCTGGACTCCCTTGGACGTGTAGAACCGCCAGAAGAGGTCCCACGACACGCCGCGATCCGAGAGGTCCTCGTCGCTCTGAAGGTTGAGCACGCCGCGGACGCCGAGCGAGATGAGGTGAAGCACGTCCTCGGGCGTCTGCGGGTACGACCCCACGAGGAGCGGCTCCGAGATGACTCCGTAAGACAGTGTGAGCACGGCGAAACCGTACCACGCCCCGTGGTTGAGCCGATAGCGTGACCGATGGCGCCGGCCGGCCGGACCGGCTATCGTCGGCGCGGCATGCGAGTCGTGTCTCTTACGGTCTCGGTGGATACCGAAGAAGACCAGTGGGGCCCCGGTCAGGGCGAACCCACCGTCGAGAACGTGAGAGCCCTTGGCGCGGCCCACCGGCAGCTGATCTCGCGCGGCCTCCGGAGCACGTGGTTCTGCACGCAGCCGGTGGTGGAGACGCCCTTCTCGCTGGACGTGCTACGCGAGCTCCGTGCTACCGGACACGCGGAGCTGGGCGCGCACCTGCACCCATGGACCACTCGGCCGTTCCACCCCGGCTGCTCCAGCATGCTGCACGCCCTTCCGGCGGCCCTCCAACACGCCAAGCTGGCTTCGCTGACCGAGTCACTCGAGGTGGCCCTAGGAGTGACCGCTCCCCCGTTTCGGGCGGGTCGGTGGGCCCTCGGACCCGAGACGGCACAGGCCCTTCTGGCCCTCGGCTATCGCATCGACTCGTCCGTCATGCCGGGCATGGCCTGGGCGTCCGATGACGGGCGCGTGGACTATCTCCGCGCGGCCCGTGCTCCGCACCGCTTCGAGCCCTCTGGCATTGGGACACCCAACGCCCGCGGCACACTCGTGGAGATCCCGGTCTCCGTGGGCTGCACACGGCCCGGCCACGCGCTCTGGGACACCATCGCCCCCACCGTTCGGAGCCTCGCGCCACTTCGACGGCTCTCGACGGCGATCCACCACACAGGCCTGCTCCGGAAGGTCCAGCTGACCCCCGAGATCGGGGAGCCGCGAGACCTCGCCGCCGCCACGCGCGCGCTCATCGAGGACGGCGCCACCCACCTGCATGTGTTCTGGCACAGCCAGTCTCACAGCCCGCCGGCTCACTTCGTGCGAACAGCGGCCGACGTCACCACGTTCTGGCGGCGACTCGACGCGATCCTCGACGCCGCGCACGCCCACGCGACGATCCGACCGGCAACGGTCTCTGAGGTCGCAGCGGCCTACCTGCCCAGGGCGCCATAAGGCACGCAGCCGCCAACGGCGCTGCGTGCCCGGCGCTAGCCCCGTGGGACCGCCGGCCGTAGTCGCTGGGTATTCGGCCCGAGCCGCGCACACGGCTCGACGAGCGACCCTGGAGCTAGGGCTTGACCTCGACGTGGTGGACGAGCCGGAGCTCCTTCATGAACCCGGAGTAGGCCGAGAGCTTGTTGTCGAGCTCGAGGTTCATCCGAATGCAGCGCTTGGCGAGCTGGGGGTTATCGAGCTCCACGCGACGGCGCTCGATGACGCGCACCACGTGGTAGCCGAAGCGCGTTCGGACGATCTCCGAGATCTGGCCTTCGGGCACCGCGAACGCCGCCTTCTCGAACTCCGGGTCGAACTCGCAGCGCCCGAACCACCCGAGATCCCCATCGGGCGTCTCGTCTTGGCCGTACTCCCGGGCCACCTCCTCGAACGACTTCTCCGCTGTCAGGATGAGGTTGCGCGCCGTTCGGGCGCGCTCCGCGAGTCCGGCAAGCTCGTCGGGCGTGATCACGCTGGGCACCCGGATCAGCACGTGCTGGGCGTGGATCTGCTCGCGCGTGGTGCCGTCTTGGGTCTCGCGCTTGTAAAGGCGCTCCACGTCGTCTTGCGTGGGTCGGATCCGCGGCGCCAGGCGCACCTGCAGCACCTGGCTGCGCATGAGCTCGTGCTCCATGTGCTCGGTGTAGGCCGAGACCGACGCGAACCCCTGCTTCTTCACGGCCTCGGCGAAGGCCTCGTCATCCCAGCCGTTCTGCTCCTTGAGGTCTCCGATCGTGGCCGCGATGGTGGCGGCGTCCACACGGATGTCGAGCTTCCGCGCCTCCTGGAGGAGCAGGATCGTGTTGACCTGCTCATCGAGCGCGTCGCGGGTCTTCTTGGCCACCCAATCGGCGCGCTCCTCTGGGTCTTCGATCTCGACCTGACGCGCCAGAATCGGATAGAGCGCTCGTCGAAGCTCGAAGTCCGTAACCACCTGATCGTCGACGGTGGCCCGGATGCGATCAAGCGGCTGGAAACCCGGTGGCGGCCCCATCGGGCCAAGCGCGGCGAGCGCGAACACGCATTCGATGATCATTACGGGTTGACCCCTCGTTGACGGATCAGCTTCTCACGCTCGGACTCGGGGAGCAGGCTCTTTCCCCGCCGGTCGAGCGGCTTCTGGTCGGCGGGATTCATGACCTCGCGCGAGCGAATTCGGGGCGTGATCAGCGACGGTGCGGCAACGGCCGGAGCGGCGGCCGGAGCGGCAGCGGCCGGGGCGGCGGCGGCCGGAGCGGCAGCGGCCTCCGGCAG
>SXGT01219564.1_pt1 | contig 25972 bp, 26 predicted proteins | sample 3176221 | NCBI WGS metagenome assembly SXGT01 (sample SAMN11356862, study PRJNA531348) | freshwater metagenome | isolation source: freshwater sample F1-120 | place: China: Fuxian Lake, Yuxi | collected 2017-12-25
GCCACCGCAGTGTTAGCGACCTTGAAGCGATCACCAATCCGCTTCACGTCGTGACAGGATTGGCCCGCGCGCTCAAGCTCGCGAAGCGATTCTCATCGAGGGTGGTGGGCCAACGGCCCATCACGTCTACTGCGAGAGGTTGCTCTCGCAGTAGTGCTAGCAGGCGACGCTCATGGGCGGATCGTCGTAGGGTGAGCGACATGAGTGTCGCGCGGTCGCTCATGGGAGCACCAGACGGTAGCGGCCGTGTACCAACCGCACCGGAGAGCCCCCCTCCCACCCTCCCAGATCGAGGGTGCCATCGCAGGCGAGCCGTAGCTTGAGCGAGAGTGAGCCGGCTCCATGGAATGGGCCACCGGCGGCGATCCGGAGCTGTGCGCAGGCGGGGCCGCCCGAGGCGCCCACCCCGCAGATGAACACACTCCGGGTCTTCGTTCCTCCAGGTTGACCGAACTCTGCCACCGCGGTGAGCTCGGCCCCAGGGCCGCCCAGTCGATCGCGGATCTCGAGGGCGCCCACCGCCGCCACCTGGGGCGATTGCCTCATGTTGTGGGGCCACATATTTCGAGCCAGTTCCTGACTCCACCAGCCCTGTGAGGTCCGCACCGCCAGCACGATCCGGGGCTGGTTGTCAGGGCCCAACGGCCGCCCAGGATCGCCCGTGGTGCAGCGGATCACCTCCATGAAGGGATCCATCGGGGTCGCTCGCTCTGCCGTCGAGCATCCAGGCACGGCCGTGTCGAGCGTCGAGGCCGGTCCCGCCATGGCCTGCGCCGCGATCGCGCCACCATCGACGGCAGGTGCTCGCCAGGCCTCGTCGACCATGGGGTCCGGATAAGATGGGTCGATCTCCAGCGGCGAGGTACACGAGGAACCTGCTGCCAAGGCGAGCGCGTCCTTCGTGGGCGGCTGCAGGGCCGGCCCAGCGGAGGCAGACGTGCGAATGGCCGGCGCCGCCGACCCACCGACAGCCGGGACCTGGCCCCTTGGCTCGGTGCAGGCAGCCAGCATCAACCAGACCGCGCCTGTCGCCCTCGACTTCATCCAGACACACGGCCATTGTAGTCTCAGCCTCGCTTGGAGATTCATCGATGAAATCAATCGCCGCGATTCTCCTTGCCCTGGCATCTCTCCTTGTTCCGCGCGCTGCGCGGGCCTCCGACGGCGGCATGATGATCGTCTGGGCGTCGACCGCGACCGGGCTCGGCCTCGGCGCCTTCGCTGCCTCACCCGTTTGCGTGGGCGATACGGCTGGATTGAAGCCCGCGTATGCTGCCGGCTGCATGACGTTCGCGCTGCTCGCGGGGGCGACTCTGGCAACCCTGGGGCCGCGGCAGGGGGCGGGGTCAGCGATCGATATGCGAAGCACGCCCGGCTCCAAGGGCGCGAGGGGAGCAGCGGAACTGGGCTAATCATCGGCGGCTCCGTCATGACTGTGGCGGGCGTGGTGACCGGATTCGTCGCCAGCGGAATGTACTCCAGCAGTGCATTCCTCAACGGGTGTCGGTCTTCCCAGACGTGCGGACCCCTGCTCGTTGTCGGCTCGACTCTCTCCGTCTCGCTGCTCGTCGTCGGGCCTGGGCTTCTCTATTGGGGGCTGGGAGAGCGCAAGACTCGCGCTCTCGCGGGGCTGGATGTGCAGGCGTCGCCCCATGGCGCTTTCGTCACCTGGGGACGAGCGTTCCGAGCCGAACCTTGATCCCGCGCCCGGGCGTCACTCGCCAGGATCCTCGTCGGCCGTGGCGATACGAGCGAGCGAGTGGCCCGACGAGTCCGGCGTGGCGGGCAGCTGCACGGCCGAGCCCAGGGCGTTCTTGTGCTCGAGAAACTTGAGGGTCTCGGGGCCGCTCGTCCTGTCGAGGACGGCCAGGAGATCGCCGTGGATGGGGGCCTCGAAGATCATGCGCTGGCCGGTGCGGGCGTGGGCGATCTCGACGCGCACGCAGTGGAGGAAGGTGCGATCCAGGCCGTTCTTCTCCTCGAAGAAGCGGTTGGATGGGGCGTGGCCGTAGCGATCGTCGCCCAGGACGGGGTGCCCGATCGCCGCCAGGTGCCGCCGGATCTGGTGGGTGCGGCCCTGCTCGGGGATGAGCCTGAGCACGCTGTGGCCCGCGGCGATGGCCAGGCGGCGAAAGCGGGTGCGGGCCGGGACGGGTCTCCCGTCCTCGCGGAGATCACGGGTGACGGTGCCCTTGGAGGGAGTGATGCCCCGCGCCGCGGCCACGAAGATGCGGCGGGTGTCGGGGCGCGCGGCGGAGGCGGCCCACGCGGCGCGCGCCTCCTCGCTCTTGGCGAGCAGGACCAGACCGCTGGTGCCCGTCTCGAGCATGGTGACGGGGACGGCGGCCCGGGCCGAGGGGAGGAGGTGGACCCGCTCGAGGAGAGAGCTCGCGTGCTCGCTGTGGGAGAGGACGGGCTCGTTGGGGGCCTTCACGACCACGATCAGCTCGTCGTCCTCGAAGATCACCCTGGGCGTGGGCACGGCGGCGCGGCGCAGCACGGCGATCGTCTCGACCTCGTCGGTGAGCGGGATCATGTCGAGCGGGCGGAGGATCGTCGCCTCGAACCCCAGCCGCGCCAGGTGATCCAGATCGCGCGCCAGGGTGTCGGGATCGCACGAGACATAGACCACCGTCCCCACGCGCAGACGGGCGAGGCCCTCCCGGGCCGCGGGGCTCATCCCTCGGCGAGGCGGGTTGACGACCGCCGCGTCGAAGCGCTCTCCCTTGCGCAGCAGGCTCCTCAGGCCCTCCGCGACGTCGGCGCAGTCGGCCTCCAGCGCGAGGCCCTGCGCCTCTGCCGCGGCGATCGTCTGGGACACCGCCGGCGCGAAGGACTCGAGGAGCTTGACCCTGGCGCCCGCCCTGGCGAGGCTGAGGGCGATCGCTCCCGAGCCGCCGTAGAGATCGAGCACCCGGATCCTGGCCCCGCGAGGCCGTACCTGGAGCGCCTCGGCGACGAGGGCGTGGACACGCGCGGCCTGGGAGCGGTGGGCCTGGACGAAGGAGCCAAAGGTCGCGTGGTGGATCGAGTCACCGATCCGGTCGGGGTAGGACGGGGCCCCCGAGAGGAGCTGGGTCTCGGCGCCCAGGATCTGCGGAGCCTGGCCCTCGTGGAAGTTCACGGCCACGCCCACGATCGAGGGCACCTCGAGCATCAGCTCGCGGGCGGCGCTCCTGAGGACGTCCAGGCCCTTCGCGATGTCCTGGACCATTCGCTCCCTCTGGACCACGAGGGTCACCAGGGCGCGCGCCCCTCCGGCGCCCTCGGGCCCCCGGAGCTCGCGCAGATCGATGGCGCGGAGGCCCCCCCCCGGGGCGTCGATCGAGGCGAGCGGGCCTCCGCGCTCCTCGTCCTCGAGGGTGCGACGGCGCAGCGCCGCAGCGATCTGCAGGAGGACAGGAGAGAGCACCCGACACCCGGGGATGTCGACGACCTGATGGCCGCCGCCCTTGGCGTAGAGGCCGATGTGGCCCTTCCCCGCGACCATCAGCTTGGCGCGGGTGCGGTATCCCGTGATGGGCTCGGCCGCGAGCACGGGCTCGGTGACCAGGCGATCGAGAGTCGAGTAGCGGCTCATCGACCGCGTCACCCGGCCGCGCTTGACCAGGAGCTGCTCGCTGTAGGGGAGAGCGAGAATGGGACAGCCCCCGCAACGATCGACGTGAGGACAGGTCACGACGTCGTCACCTTGGCTTGGGATAGCAGGCTCCATGAGGATCGACGAACAAGAGGGTCGCGCTTGGAGACCAGGCTAGCAAGGAAAGAGCTCTCGAGGGCGCGCTTCTCGCGCGGACCCGCTTCGCAGGGGCGCCGCTTCGGCCTAGCCTGTGCTCTCCTCCGCGATCCCGGAGCCAGATGTCCAGAGAACACCCGATCCGCATCGTGATGATCTCGGCAGAGGTCGAGTCCCTGGCCCGCACAGGTGGCCTCGGTGACGTGGTCCTCGCGCTCAGCTTCGCGCTGGCCGCCCTGGGCGCCGAGGTGCTGGTGGTGACGCCCTTCTACGGGGTGACCACCTTGCCTTCGGCGTCTGCCGCATGGGACGAGGAGATCAACGTCCAGCTCGGGGAGAGCAGGCACTCCATGCGGGTGCTCGAGCCTCCGCGGGTCCTGTATCCGGAGGGAGGTAGCGTGAGGTTCTGCCTGCTCGACGCCCCTGCTCTCTACGCGCGCCAGGGGATCTACGGCGACGCCTCCGGGACCTTCGGAGACAATGACCTGCGCTTCGCCGCGCTATCCATGGGAGCGCTCGAGGTCGCGGCCAGGGTCTTCGGCGAGCCCGCGGAGGGGCAGGGCCCCGACGTCGTCCACGGGCACGACTGGCACGCCGCGCTCTCGGCGGTGTACGGCAAGCACGCCCTGGGAGGCGCGTGGAGCCGGGTCCCCCAGGTCTTCACCCTCCACAACATCGCCTACCAGGGGCTCCGCGGTCATGACGCGATCCAGCGGCTGGGCGTCCCTCCAGGGCTCTTCCACCCCGAGGTGCTGGAGCAGCTCGGGGCGGTGAACCTGGTCAAGGGCGCGACGGCGCTCGCCGATCGGATCACCACCGTGAGCCCCACCCACGCCCGGGAGATCCTCACCAGGGAGGGAGGCTTCGGGCTCGACGGACACCTCCGGGCGCACGCATGGAAGCTGCGCGGGATCGTCAACGGCATCGATATGGCTCGCTTCGATCCGAGCGCGGACATGGAGCTCGCCCGGCGCTACGACGACGCCTCCTCCTTCCCGGGGCGAGCGGCCTGCAAGGCCGCGCTCTCTCAGGAGCTCGGCCTGGCCCCAGCGCGGCCCCTCTTCGGCATGGTGTCGAGGCTCACCTGGCAGAAGGGCGTGGATCTGTTCCTCGGCGTCCTCGAAGACCTGATCGCGCGCGGCGCCGGCGCCGTGATCCTCGGCGCGGGCGAGCGGGAGCTCGAGGACGCGGTCCGGGCGGCGGCCTCGAGGCACCCAGGGAACGTCGCCTCCAGGGTGACCTTCGAGCCTGGGCTGGCGAGGAGGATCTTCTCGGCCGCCGATTTCATCGTGGTGCCCTCCCGCTTCGAGCCCTGCGGGCTCACGCAGATGTACGCCATGCGCTACGGCGCCCTCCCGATCGTGACCCGGGTGGGGGGGCTCGCCGACACCGTCCTCCCCATGGAGCAGGTGCACGATCGGGGCACAGGCTTCGTGGCGCCCCGAGCCACCGCGCGGGATCTGATCGTCGCCTGCGACGACGCCCTCGTGCTCCACCAGGACGCGCGATCGATGCGCTCCGCCGTCCTGCGGGCGATGAGGCGGGACTCGTCGTGGACCCCGTCGGCGCGCGAGTACCTGGCGCTCTACCGGGAGCTCGCACCGCGGCGATGAGCCTGGCTACCCTCACGATTCGATGACCGGCGCGTCCTGGCTTCGAGGGGGATTCGTCACCTCAGCCCGAGGATCCATCCACGGACGGCCTCGCTCCCCGCGGGATCGACCTTCTCGGTGCCGAGGGGGGGCATGGCCGAGGTATCGCGCAGGTTCATACGGACCCAGAGCTCGCTCTTCTCCGGGGCGCCGGGGACCACGGCCGTGTCGATGTCTGGAGGGAAGATGTGCTTCATCTTCACCCCGACGGTGGTCCTGTGGATCTGGGTCTGCTCGGGGCTGGTCTCGCTCACGAGGAGGCGAAGCCTCATGTCGGACTGGGTGGCCAGGCGCACGGCGCGCTCGTTGTGGCAGTGGCCGCAGTTGCCGTGCATGTAGCCCAGAGCCTCCTGGACGATCCCGGTGCCGGGCGCCTGGAAGTCCCGGGGAGGGGGGGCGGAGAGCCTCCCTTCGGCCGCGAGCCTGCGCAGGGGGCCGTCGTTGGTCGGGGTGGAGAGCTGCATGGCGCTCACCCCAACGAGGGCGTCTCGCACGTCGGTGTGGCAGGTCTGGCAGCCCAGCTGGGAAGGGACGTCATGGGAGGTCCCCGCCACGTCCTTGACCCCGTCAGGGGCGGCCTCCGCGTCGCTGCCGTCGGCTCGCCAGACGTAGGAGACCATCCACCACGACCGCTCCCCCTCCTCCTGCCGCCGCTTCCAGAGCAGACGGGTCTCGACCAGCTTGCCCGAGATCCGGAACTCCTTCCAGGCCTTGGTCCCCACGGGAAAGGCCCAGTCGTCCATGGTGCCCGTGTCGATCCTGGTGCCGGCCGGGAGCAGGAGGTAGCGGCTCTTCTCCGAGCCGTCGGACCAGAGGGGGTAGCGCACCGTGAAGGGCACCACCCCTGGCGCCAGGGTGCGGGCCGCGAAGTCCGAGTAGAGGCCCGTCTCGGACAGGAGGCGCGGGCCGGTCACGATGCCGGCGTCGCGGGGAGGGGAGGGAGGGACGGCCGAGTCGACGGCTGCGCCGTCGAGCGGAGGAGCCGAAGCATCGGGCGGCGAGGGGGGAGCGCCGGTAGCCGCGGTGCTGCACCCCTCAAGGGCGAGCCCTCCCACGAGGATCGAGGCGAGCAAGGAGGTCATGATGGCTCCACCTCGTACCAGGGTGGGGAACAGGGTGATCGACAGGCCGACCACCAGGCCAGCGATCCCCCCGTAGCCCACGCAGGAACAGCCCAGCGTCCCCACCAGCGCAGCCAGCGCTCCCGCCCCCCCGTAGAACCTCGGGCGCGAGGCGACGTGTCGGCCCGCCCTCGCGATCAGCAGCCCCGCGGCGAGGCCCCCGATCGTGCATGCGGGGACACACAGCGAGACGCACTGGGAGCCGGTGCAGACATGGCCGAAGGAGCGGGCTCCGAGCGACAGCGCCAGCGGGACGAGCCCCGCCAGCACCCCGGGGAGCACCGCTCTCCCCAGGTTCTGACCACGCCATAGAAAGAACCAGGACGCGATCACCAGGGCGGCGCCGACCCCCAGGGCGGTCGTGGGCCTCGCGCCCAGACCGCAGGCCACCACGGACAGCGCCGCGACCGGGAGCGAGAGCAGCCCCGCTCTGGCCCCGCGGGCGCGCTCGTAGGCCCGTCGAGCCCTCTCCATCGCTAATTGTGCATCAACGGCCATAAAGTCTGCTCCAGGCGATTCGAAGACGCTCCAGGGTCCGCTGCTTTCGCTTGCGGAAGGCCGGGTCTACCGCGCCTCCTCCGGCCTCCTCGAAGAAGGCTTGCCTCAGCGTCTTCCGATCTTGGTCGGACAGCCCGGCCACCGCCACATCGAGGGCCGAGAGGAGGGCACGGGTCATGGCCTGTTCGTCGGGACCTTCGCGCGGTTCCTCGAGTTCCTGGGCGGCTTCCATGGTTTCCTCTCTTCGACGGCGTCGTCTCTTGAGGAGCGTCCTGCACTCCCAGGATGTCACCGCTAGCGCCCAGGCTAGCGCGGATCGAGCCGGATCGTACCTTCCCGCCTGCGCGAAGATCTTCTCGAGCGCCTGCTGGGCGGCGTCATCGGCGTCGGGCCCCGGGCCCAGCGTTCGCTCGGCGAAGGCGACGAGCCTGGGCCAGAGCGCCGAGAAGACGAACGAGGACGCGCTCCTGTTGCCGTCGGCCAGGTCCGCCATGTGACGGTCGATCTCCTGGAGCGCATCCTCGTTCATACCTGCCGTGCTGCCGCGCCCTGCTCAGCGGACGGACGCGTGGGCCCCGCCGCCCTTGCAGCAGGCCGCCCCGGGCTTGCAGCACGAGGCCCCCTGCGCACAGCAATCTCCGCCAAGGTAGCTCCTCGCCGCGTAGGCTCCGGTCCCCAGCAGCATGACCGCCACGAGCGCCGTCGAGATAGGGCGCCACCTGGCACGAATTTGTTCGAACATACTAACCTCCTTGTTGTTCACCTAGGCGGTCCTCCGGCGAGCGTGACACCCCGCCGGCAAAAAAAGAAGGCGGCGGACAGCAAGGCGCGGGAGCTACGACTCGGTCCCTGGCTGCGGGGATTGCTTTGACGCGGGGACCAGGTGACGGCAGCACCCGGGCAGCTCGCGCGTGAGGGCCTCGAGGGTGCGGGCGGCCTTGACGAGGAAGTCCGGCGTCGCTTCCACCACGAACCTGTGCGGATGCCGCTCCCAGGCGCGCAGGAGCCGCCTGTCCACCTCCGCGGCCTCGCTCGCCGACTCGACGCGCAGCGGATTATTTCGGTTGTAGCCGTTGTCCGAGCCTGGCGTCCTCAGGTGGATGACAGCGTCGTAGCGCCGCTGCTCCTCTTCCAGCGTCGTGCCCACGGACGTCCAGAAGTCGTCCGGCCCAGGCCAGTAAGCCACCCCGTCGATGGTCCCTCGATCGCACAGGACGACGGCGGCGTTGTCCGCGTCCGCCGCGGCCTCCAGCTCCCGCTGGGTGTAGAAGATGGCGCGCTGGGCCGCCCGACGGATCCCAGGCGAAGCGCCGCGGGGGAAGCCTCCGCCAAAGAGGATCCCGGCGGCCTCCGGGAGGACATGGACGTGCTCACAGAACGACTGGCGGACAAGCTCGAGGATGGCGGTCTTGCCTGCGCCTGGCCCTCCGGTCAACACGACCCGCCGCCGCTCGTGGGGCTCCTTGCACTGGCACGTCTTCACTCTCCGCTCAGCTCCGGAAAGCCACCCACGTCACGACGTCAGCCCGCTTCGACGGTCTGGTTGGCGATGCCGGCCTTGATCCTGCTCCTGGTCCTCATGCCCTGCACATAGATCGTCCGGAGCCCGCCGTCGACCCTGAAACTCCACCGAGGACCCGACGGACGGTCTGCCCGCGTAGCTTCGCCGTCAGGTCGGAAGTAGATCTCGCGCATGCGGTCGTTCAACATCGCCGGCCCTTGCCTTCCCGAGCGGCACTACATCGTCCCGCCGGAGCTCCGGCTCCCTGCCGCCCGGGCACTGGCGCAGAAGGAGGCGCACTTCGTGGTCCACGCCCCGGCAAACGGGCAAGACGACCACGATGCGCTCGCTCGCCCGTCACCTCACCTCCGAAGGGCGGCACGCGGCGCTCCACTTCTCCTGCGAGGTCGCTCGCGCTTTTCCTGACGACGTCGGGGCTGCGGAGCGCGCGGTCTGGGCCTCGATCGAGAAGGCCGCGCGGGATGAGCTACCGGAGCCTCTCCGGCCGCCACCTCAGCAGAGCGCGGTTCCCGGCACGTTCCTCGCGGCTCAGCTCACCGCCTGGGCGGCCACTTGCCCCCGCCCTCTCGTGCTGATCTTCGACGAGATCGATGCCATGGAGGGCAATAGCTCGAGGTCCGTCCTGAGCCAGCTCCGGAACGGCTACAACAGCCGGCCAGCGCCGTTTCCATCGTCGGTGATCCTCTGCGGTATGAGGGACGTGAGGGACTACAAGACCTCGAGCGGCGGGGGGCCGGTGCGCTTCGGGTCTTCGAGCCCGTTCAATATCAAGGAGGACTCGCTCCACCTCGACGACTTCACTGAGGCCGAGGTACGCGCGCTGTATGCCCAGCACAGCAGCGAGACGGGTCAGGTCTTCACCGACGAGGCGGTAGCGAAGGCCTGGGAGCTGACGCAGGGGCAGCCCTGGCTGGTGAACGCGCTCGCCCGAGAGGTGATCGAGAAGCTCCAGGTCCCGCCTGAGGAGCCCATCACCGCCGCGCACCTCGACGCGGCGAAGGAGCGGATCATCCTGGCGCGGGCGACGCACCTCGACTCGCTCCTGGCGCGCTTGCGCGAGGAGCCCGTCCGGCGTGTGCTCGAGCCCATCCTGGCCGGTGAGCTGCCTTATGACGATCCGCTCGACGAGGACTATCGCTACGTGACCGATCTCGGGCTGATCACGTTGGATCCTCCCGTACGGATAGCCAACGCCATTTACCGCGAGATCATTTTTCGTGTGCTGGCCGGCGGGGCGGAGCGCGCGGTGCTGGTCGCGCCGCGGAGCTTCGTGCGCCCGGACGGGCGGATCGACGTGCGGCGGTTGCTCGAGGGGTTCGCGGAGTTCTGGCGCGAGCACGGGGAGGCGCTGGCCGGGCGCATCGACTACGCGGAGGCCTCGGCGCAGCTCGTGCTCATGGCGTATTTGCACCGGGTCGTCAACGGTGGGGGATTCATCGATCGGGAAGTGGGGATCGGGAAGAAGCGGATCGATCTACAGATCCGCTGGCCGTACACCGATGAGGGGGGGCGGAGGGAGGTGCAGCGGGCCGCCATGGAGCTGAAGGTATGGCGCGACCGAGACAAGAAGGGGGATCCGGCGGTGCAGGGGCTCGTGCAGCTCGACGAGTACCTGGGGCGGCCGGGGCTGGACGAAGGGGTGCTCGTGGTGTTCGATTGCCGCGCCAGCGCGCCGAGCATCGAGAGCCGGACGCGGTTCGAGGAGGCCACGACGGCGAGAGGGCGCAGGGTGACGCTACTCAGGGCCTGAGCGCCATGGCGGACCCGCGAGAACTTGTCGATGCGTGGGTTGTGCCTGCACTCATCTCTCCCGATGGGATCGAGCACGTGTTCGAACGTACATACTCGCCCGCGTCCGTCGTGAGTTGAACGGGGCCTCTGGATTCTTCTCCCGCGAGCCCCGATGCAGGGGTGCAGGGGCCACCAAGGAGAGGTCGGCGCTCTGCCTGATCTTGGACCTCGGCGGGGGTCTGTGGCACAGCCTGTCCATGCTCGACGAACACCTCCGAGAGTGCCTCACCTTCGACGACGTGCTCCTGGTCCCGGCCTACAGCGACGTGCTGCCCAGGGACGTGGAGACGGGCACCCGCCTCACCGCGAGGATCGCGCTGGCCGTGCCGCTGCTCAGCTCGGCGATGGACTCGGTCACCGAGTCCCGCCTGGCGATCGCCATGGCGAGGGAGGGGGGCCTGGGCATCCTGCACAAGAACATGTCGCCCAGGGAGCAGGCCGACGAGGTCCGCGCCGTGAAGGCCACGCCCAGGGAAGGGCTCTCTGCGCACGCCTCGGTGGACGCCGCGGGCCGGCTGCGCGTGGGCGCCGCGATAGGCCCGGGGCCGGATCGCGACCAGAGGATCGCCGCCATCATCGAGGCGGGGGTGGACGTGGTGGTGGTGGACACCGCGCACGGTCACTCCAGGGGGGTGCTCGAGGCGGTCCGCGCCATCAAGCGAGAGCACTTCGCGCCCGACGTGATCGCGGGGAACGTCGCCACGAGGGAGGGCGCCCGAGCCCTGGTCGAGGCGGGGGCCGACGCGGTCAAGGTCGGGATAGGGCCGGGGAGCATCTGCACCACACGGGTGGTCGCGGGGGTGGGCGTGCCCCAGATCACAGCCATCGCCGACTGCGCCAAGGAAGCCGGGAAACATGGGATCCCCGTCATCGCCGACGGCGGGATCAAGGCCTCGGGGGACGTGACCAAGGCCCTGGCGGCGGGGGCGAGCGCCGTCATGATTGGCTCGCTCTTCGCCGGGACGGACGAGGCTCCTGGCGTCGTTGTGGTGGTCAGCGGTCGCTCGTACAAGGCCTACCGGGGTATGGGCTCGGCGGGCGCCATGCAGAAGGGCAGCAAGGATCGCTACGGCCAGACAGGCATCGCCGACGAGAAGCTGGTGGCCGAGGGCATCGAGGCCAGGGTGCCCCACCGCGGTCCGCTCGCTCCGATCCTGCACCAGCTGGTGGGAGGGCTACGCAGCGGGATGGGGTACCTGGGCGTGCACACGATCAAGGAGCTCTTCGAGAAGGGCCGCTTCGTGAGGATCACCTCCGCGGGCCTCCGGGAGAGCCACGTCCACGACGTCGCCGTGATCGGCGAGGGCCAGAGCTCGGAGGGCTGAGTGCAGGAGCTCGAGTGCCACTGGCTGGGCCGCGTCCCCTACGCGCGCGCCCACGCCTTGCAGCGCAGGCTGGTCGAGGAGAGGATCGCCGGGAGGGCCGGGGATCGGGTGCTCCTGCTCGAGCACGAGCCGGTCATCACCCTGGGGCGGGGCGCGAGGCCAGAGAACGTGCTGGCCGACTGCGCCACGCGGGCCGAGCTGGGCGTGGCCTACGAGGAGACCGGCCGCGGCGGGGACGTGACCTACCACGGCCCCGGGCAGCTCGTGGCCTACCCCATCGTGGATCTCAAGCCGGATCGCTGCGACGTCCGCAAGTACGTGCGCGATCTGGCCGAGGTGATGATCCGGCTGGCGGCCAGCCACGGGATCTCGGCCGGCTACGTTCAGGGCTTCGTTGGCGCCTGGGTCGACGTGGACCGAAAGACCTCGTGGGACCAGGAGGCGGGGGAGGCCACGCTCCTTGGGCGAGGAGGCGCCCTGCGCCTCGAGAAGATCGGCGCCATCGGGGTGCGCCTCTCCCGCTGGGTCACCATGCACGGCTTCGCCTTCAACGTGTCGACCGATCTCCGTGGCTTCGAGCTGATCGTGCCCTGCGGGATCACGGATCGCGGGGTGACCTCGCTGGCCAAGCTGGGGGCGAATGTGGCCTCCGTGGAGCTGGTGGCCAAGAGCCTGGCCGTGCATCACCTGGGCGAGGTCTTCGGGGTCCCTTCCCGGCTCGTCCCCGACGAGGCCACCCGGGAGCTCCTCGCCAGCTTTGCCTGATCTCAAGGGAAGCCCAGCCGCTTCATGCGGTCGATGAGGGTCACCCTGGAGAGGCCCAGCTGGCGTGCCGCCTCGGCTCGATTGCCGGAGGCGAGCGAGAGGGCCTCGCGGATCAGCCCCCTCTCGAAGGCCTGGACCCGCGAGCGGAAGGTGGAGTCGCTCCTTGCCGGCGCCCTCACCCCCAGCGCCCCGGCGTCCAGCGCTCCTCCCTCGCTCAGGGCGACCAGGCGAGCGACCGCGTTCTCCAGCTCGCGCCCGTTGCCCGGCCCCTGCCTGGCCGGGAGGGCCTCGATCAGATCGTCGGTGAGACGCACCTCCTCGAGGCCGAAGCGATCGGCGAAGCGGGCGGCGAACGCCCTGGCCAGCCCGGGGATGTCCTCCCTGCGGGCCCGGAGCGGAGGCACCTCCAGCTCGACCACCGCCAGGCGGTAGTATAGGTCCTCTCGAAAGCGACCCGAGCGGGCCTCCTCGCGAAGATCCCGGTGGGTGCAGGCGATCACCCGGACATCGACCTGCTCGGTCCTGCTGGCTCCCACAGGCTGGATCTCGCCGTCCTGGAGGGCCCTGAGCAGCCTGGGCTGGATGCCAGGGGCGAGCTCTCCCACCTCGTCCAGGACCAGGGTGCCTCCATGGGCGCGCTGGAAATAGCCTGCCCTGGCCTCCCTGGCGCCCGTGAAGGCGCCCCGGGTGTGACCGAAGAGCTCCGCGTCCGCCAGCTCGGGCGAGATCGAGGCGCAGTTGAAGCGCACGATGGGCGCCGCCGCCCTGTCGCCGAGCGCATGCAGCATGGTCGCCACGAGCTCCTTGCCGGTGCCCGTCTCGCCACGCACCAGGACCGTGACGTTGCGCCTGGCCAGCCGCTCCACCTGGGCAAAGAGGGCGCGCATCGAGGAGCTCTCGAACACGAAAGCCCGGCCGGTGCTCCTCTCGGCGGTGGCCCGCCGAAGATCACGCCGCAGGGCGCGCGTCTCGGCGGCCCGGGCCACGGCCATCGCGACCTCGTCGACGTCGAAGGGCTTGGTCAGGTAGTCGCTCGCTCCAGCCTTCATGGCCTCCACGGCCGTGCGCTCGGAGCCTCGCGCCGTGATCACCACGACCGGAAGGCCCGGATCGCGGACCCTGATCTCCCTGAGGAGAGCCATCCCTCCCATGCCGGGCATGGACAGATCGGTCAGGAGCACGTCCGCTCCCTCGAGCCGCTGGAGCGCCTCCTCCGCGCTGCTCGCCTGGACGGCCTCGTGACCTCGGTCCTCGAGCAGCTCGGTCAGCGCGAAGAGGACCGCGGGCTCGTCCTCGCACACGACGATGCGGTGCTTCATGGCTCTCCGGGCGGGGCGGGCTGGCCGAGCTGGCCGGGCAGGCTGAGCGTCACGATGGTCCCTCCTCCATGGCGCGAGCGGAGCGTCAGGTTACCACCGTGCTGCGTGGCCGCGGCGCGAGCCAGGGTGAGGCCAAGCCCCGTGCCGTCCTCGCGCGTCGTCACGAAGGGCGCCCCTGGATCCCTGGCCACGATCTCGGGCAGCCCTCGCCCGGTGTCCTCCACCGCGACGCGGACCTCGGTATCCTCTGCTTCGACCCTCAGGATCACCTCCCCTCCGGAGGGCGTCGCCCGGAGCGCGTTGTCGGCCAGGTTCAAGAGGGCCTCCCTGAGGCGCCTCGGATCGGCGAAGACCACGGGATCTTGGCCGGCGGCCGACAGGGACACCCCGGCCTTCTCCGCGCGCGCCTCGAGCACGTCCACCACGTCGCGGGCTATGCCGAGCAAGCCCACGCGCTCCTTCTTGAGATCCGAGAGAGGCCTGGCAAAGGCCAGGTAGTCGCCCACGATCTCGGCCATCCGGTTCACCTCGGACAGGGCCACGCCCAGTCGCTTCTGGGCTCGAGGATCGGCCTCCTTGGCGAGGGCCATCTGGAGCAGGGCCTTGATGGCGGCCAGCGGATTCTTGAGCTCGTGCGCCACCTTGGCTCCCACCTGCTCGGTGGCCCGCATCCTCGACGCGGCCTCCTCCAGGGTGGAGAGGCGCATGCGGTCGAGGACCCGGGCTGACTGCAGGTAGGCCCCGGACAGGCCCCCCACGCCCGCGTAGGCCAGGGCCACGGCGCCCACGAAGGCGATCAGCGCCATCCAGGTCACGTCAGGCGCCGGGATGGGCGGGAAGGGGGCGGGCGCGATGGTGAGCGCGGCCGCGGCGCCCACCGCGATCGCCAGCATCCCCCGGGTCGCGGGGCCTCGCCCGAAGGCCGCGAAGCTGACGACGATCGGCGCCAGGACCAGCGGGAGGAACGGGCTCCCCGGGCCGCCCGAGAGGGCGCAGGCGAGGGAGAGCCCCAGCACGGTGAGCGCGAGAGACGAGAGGAGCCAGCGCTCGCCGACCTTCCTGCGGCGCAGCCACGCGCGCTCCGCCACGAACAGCGCCAGCATCACGGCCATCCCCGACGCGATCGCGACGCGCTGCTCCGGGGGCGCCCCGCTCGCGCGGAGGAGGGCCGCGTTGATCAGGGCAATGGGCGCCACCACCAGGGGACGCGCCCGCAGGAACGCCGTCCCGACCGCGCGCACCTGGGCCGTGCGCACGGCGCCAGCGCTCGTCGAGTGCTCGACGTCGGGGTGTCGGGATCCCGACGCCCCCTGCTCGAAGTCATGGATATTCACTGGCTTTTCTGGCCGATCCACAGGGGGACGGCGGTGGCATGGCTCTTCCAGATGGCGGCTCGCAAGGAGAACGCCATGAGCCAGACTACACAGACCGCCGCACCCAAGGAGCCCTCGAGGGCCCCGCTCATCCTGGGCGGGTGGCTCGCTCTCTCGATCCTCTTTGCCATGAGCGGCCTCGTGAACAGGGTCCGCGCCGCCGTACCCCTCTCCATCGCCGTGGCCGTCGTGGCCGGGGTCCTCGCTTATGCCTTCGCTCCTCGCTTCAGGGCCTGGACCTCGCGTATCCCCCTCTCGAGCCTGGTCGCGCTCCACGGGGTGAGGGCGCTCATCGGCGCCCTCTTCCTCGTGGAGTTCAGGGCGGGCCAGCTCCCCGAGCTCTTCGCCTGGAGGGCCGGCGTGGGCGACATCGCGGCCGGCCTCCTGGCGCTCCTCGTCGCCCATGCCCTGCCCCCCGGGCTACGCCGGATCTCCACGCTGGCGTGGAACCTGATGGGCCTCCTCGATATCCTGCTCGTGGTCGCGACCGCGCAATATCTATTTTTCATAACCAAGGATCCTCTCATGGTCTCCGCGCTGAGCCGCTTCCCCTATCCGGTGCTGCCGACCTTCGTGGTGCCGCTCGTGATCCTCGGTCACCTCCTGGTCTTTGCCAGGCTCAGTAATCAGGATGCGTCTCCGCGAGAGCGGCGATGAGGCTGGAGGACGACCTGAGGCGCTCGACCGTCTCGAAGAAGGACTTGCGTACGTCGTAGACCGCGCGCGCCGGGAAGTTCTGGCTTGCGAGGTCGTCATTGTGCTTCGAGCCCAGGCAGACCTGCTCCTTGGGCTTCTCGACCTCGTCGAGCTCACCCCGGCGCTGCTCCCACCCCTCGAACCGGTCCGCGTGGAGGCCGCGGTGATGTTTGTGGCAGAGGGCCTTGGCGACGGTGGTATTCTGATAAAGCCATGATTCGATGCACCAATAAGGGGCTACAAGGAAGAGGCGGGACATGATCGCCGCCTTGTCGTGCGCGTCCTCGCTCCTGGCGATCAGGTCGTCTACTGCACGCGAGACGTAGAGGGTCATCTCGTCATGGAATCGTCGCACGTTCTCGCTGGACGTGCGGTTCGACCAGACCTGATCCCCGTCCATATGAAAGAGCACAAAGCCACGCTCGTCGAGGACGTGCCGGGCGATGGCACGGGCGATCGTGACCAGCTTCTGGTGACCTGGGGCCTTCTTGTGGCCCTTCCAGAGGTTCGCGTGCATCGCCAGCTGCGCCTCCTCGGCCTCGGGCTCCAGATCGACTCGCTCGGGCCTGTAGCTCGGATCGACGATGCGAAGCATGCTCTTGGTGAGCGCGCCAAGAGAGCGAAGAGCCTTGCCCGCTGCATCCTCGGAGAGGATGAGGACATGAAGATCAAAAGCCGTGCGGCTCACCAGAGGCCCTTCGAGAGCAGGATCTCGCTGACATGATTGACATCGACCTTGTAGGCGCGAAAGAACCTCTCGGCGTCGTACGTTGACATGTTCGACCATATCATGTGCTTGTCGCTCCCGCTCCGCTCGGCGCGGCAGGTGACGAACGTCGCGGCGACCTGCTCGGCGGAGCCGAACTCCAGGTGATCGAGGAGAAGAGGGTTCTGGCTCGCGAGGAAGGCCTGGCGGTCGCCCATGGCCTCGATCGAGGCGTCGATCCAGAGGTGATGCAGCCCGTCCACGAGCTCGTCCGCTATCACCGTCATGGGACTAAAAGCCAGGTAATAATAGAAGGTAAGGATCCTCTTCTGGCCGTAGCTGAGGTCGTCATGCCCCGTCGTCCGGCCGTCGTGGTCCTCGAACATAAAGCGAAAATCGCTAAATCTGAGGCTCTCGATGGTCCGGCCAGTCTTGCTCTTCAATCGCATCTCCATACGAGCGCTCTTGAACCCGAACAATGCTACGACTTCTTGAAGAAATTCGAGCGACTCCGCATGGATAGTCAGGCCCTGGCCGGCTTCGCCGGACATCTTCACGACCTCGGCGCCGAATGCGCTCAGGAGCTCCCTCGGGATGACGCCACCCAAGCTGGCACCCAGAGCCGCGCCCCTGGCCCTGTCCACTCGTACCTCGATCCATGTCGACGCGCTGGTGATGTCCCGGAAAAGATCCAGCGCCTCGTCGAAGCGGCAGGCACTAGCCCAGGACCAAAGGTCATTTTGGTATGTCAGCCATAATGGGCTTTTGTCGTTGTCGAAGTCGTCGTCCAAAACGAGCTGTATGGCTCGGAACAGCAAGTCCGGTCCGCGCTTTCCCTGATGCGTCTGCAAAGAGCTCTTGCTCTCGGGCTCCTCTTTGAGCCATATCGATGTCCCGTCTGCGCGCACCGTCCACTCTTTGGCCAGAGATGTGAAATGGATATGCATTTGGGTTGAAGGGACGAACTGTTTAGTGTCGCGAACCTGGAACCCCGGTGCTTCTATCAGCGGCGAGATAGCCTCCTGGTTCCTCGGGGCGACGTGCTCGTTCCTCATCGATGTGACGATCGTCCCGGTGGAGAACGACAGCTCGTATTCGACGGCGAAGGGTTCGTCCCCGAACCTCGAGAAATCGAAGCTCAGCGATGCCACGATGAGCTCCAGCAGCGTCGTCTTCCCCGTGGCGTTCAAGCCGAGCAAGACGTTGAATCCGCTGCTGAAGCGGAGCTCGCACGGAGCTACGCCCCGGAAGCTCTCGATCTTCAGCCTCGTGAGCTTGGGCTTGCTCGGCGCTCCGGCTGCCCGTACAGAGTTTCCGTTCTCCATCTTCATCGTCCCCCATGCGCGCTTAGCATGGATGACGAGCCGCTCCCAGGTGTCGAGGACGGGTGGGTCAGCCCTCGACCAGCGGAGGATCCACCACCAGCCCCCCCGGTTTTCCGGCGGCCAGCTCGAGCAGCACGATCCTGGCCACGTCGCCGGAGCGCCCGTGGACGAAGCGGAGGCGCTTGGGCTCCAGGCCTCGTGAGCGCGCCGCGCTGAGGAAGCTCACCAGCTCCACGGCGGGGTAGACGAAGACCGCTCGACCCCGGCGAGCCAGGAGGACCCGGGCGCAGGCCAGGAAGGCCAGGACGTCGCCGGAGCGGGCGCTGCGGGTGGCCGCCTTGGGAGGGCGGCCCCGGCCCTCGGGCACGTAAGGGGGGTTGGACACGACCAGATCGGCCTCGCCCCGAGGGAACATGTCGCCCGAGGCGACGTCCGCGTGGAGCACCGTGCCCCGCTCCCTCCAGCCGTTCTCGATCAGGTTGGACTCGGCCAGGGACGCCACGAAGGGATCCCGCTCCACGAAGGTCACTCGAGAGGCCGAGCCCTGGAACAGCAGGGACAGCCCCACCGCCCCCACCCCCGCGCCGAGATCCCAGGCGTGGCGGACCGTCCCTCGTCCCCCGGCGAAGGCGGCCAGGTGCAGCGCGTCCACGTTGGCGCGGTAGCCGTGGCCTCGGGCGGGCTGGACGAGGACGACGCGCCCCGCGTGGAGGGCGTCGCGCGTCGTCTCCACGTCCGTCGCGGTCTCCAGCCGCTTTACTTCTGCCACGGCCTCCGGCCGCGGAGGCTGAGGGCGGTCACCGAGTTGGGGAACATCTGCACGATGTGGGTGCCCAGCACCACGATCTGACCGTTGTGCCTGCCCACGGCCGTGAGCCTCACGGGGACTCCAGTCTGGAAGTTCAGCGCTCCAAAGAGCCCCAGGCGGCTGGTCCCCAGGCGGGCCTGGGTCTGATCAGGGAGGGGGTCGGACTCGTTCTCGCCGAAGTAGAAGACGTCGGCCTCGTGCGCCAGATCCGTGTCCAGCATGGCCCCGGAGAGGCGCACGTCGCCGCAGTCGTGGATCTCGCCGGCCAGCACCCCCTTGTCGGGCTTGGCGATGAACCCGCCCGCCGCGGAGGCCACGGTGTTCACATCGGTGCTCGCGACCGCGCTGGGGTCGTGGGCGACGGTGTTGTCGGCCTGGACCTGCGTGTTGCGGAACAGGATATTGTAGTCGTAGAGCTCCTTCCACTGGCTCCCGCCGGGGTTCACGTCCGAGGTCTTCACGATGAGCGGGGTCTCGGTGGGGACGCCCTCGTAGGTATAGGCGCGGAAGGTGCAGCCGCCCTCGGGGCATTTCTTGAGCCAGGCGGGCTTGGGCTCCTGGAATGCATTGTTGTTGGTGGTGACGACGGGGTTGCCGACCTTCTCGCCAAGCGCGCCGTTCGGGCCCTCCTTGAAGATCTCCACCTTGACGCCGGCCGAGTCGTTCCCGCTGGAAAAGAGCCGGACAAAGCCCTTGAGAGTGACCGTCTTGGACGGACCCAGCTCCCCAGGCGAGTCCAGGCATCCCAGATCCACGGTGGGATCCGTGGAGGAGTAGCGGTTTAGCCCCGTGCCTCGGGCGATGTCGCGGGTGGGAGGCACGACGCACGTGCAGCAGGCGTTCAGGGAACGAGGAGCCTTGCACGTGCTCGGGTTGGCATTGGCAGGAAAGGTGCAAGATGCACAGAACTCGTTCTTGGTGACCTTGGTGGTTCCCTCGCCGGTCCCTCCGTCCCCTGCGTCGGTGCCGCCCTGGATGGAGTTCTTGGTGCTGCAAGCGGCGATGAGAGCCGCGGCCAGGCCGAGGAGCGCGAAGGCGGAGCGAAGCTTCATGGGATCCATTTCGTTAGCTCAACACCCCTCCGCAAGCTACCGTGATTTTGCTCGGATGAGCGTGCCTCTCGTCAGCGTCAGCGTCAGCGAGACCCCGGGAGGTCGGGCGCTCCATTTCGGTGGCCTTGTCCGGCGCGAGGCCGAGCGTCTGGGCTTTGACGCGGTCGGCTTTGCCAGGGCCGATGTGCCTCTGGACAGGGATCACGCCCGCTACCAGGCCTTCCTCGAGGAGGGCATGCACGGCCAGATGGAGTACCTGGCCGAGAACGTGGAGGCCCGCCGCCGCCTGGACACGGACGCGATCCTCCCGGGAGCCAGGAGCGTGATCTGCCTGGCCAGGAGCTACCAGAGGGCCGACGACCACCGCGATCCTGCGCTCGCCCGGGGCATCGCCCGCTATGCGCGAGGGCAGGACTACCACGGCGTCGTCCGTAAAAAGCTGAGGAGGCTCGCGGCCTTTGTCCGGAGCCTGGGCGAGGGCGTCCAGGCTCGCCCCCTGATCGACGACGCCCCGGTGCTCGAGAGGGCCTGGGCCGGGAGGGCCGGGCTGGGCTTCATCGGAAAGAACGGCATGCTCATCGCTCCCGGGATCGGCTCCTACCTGCTCCTGGGCGAGGTCGTGACCACCCTCGAGCTCTCGCCGGACGAGCCCATGTCCAGCCGCTGCGGCTCCTGCACCCTTTGCCTCACGGCCTGTCCTACCCGGGCCTTCCCCGCCCCCTTCGTCCTGGACCCCAGGCGCTGCATCGCCTACCTCACCATCGAGCTGGAGGGCCCGGTGCCCGAGGAGCTCCGGGAGGGGGTAGGCGAGCACCTCTTCGGCTGCGACGACTGCCAGAGCGTCTGCCCCTTCAACGCCAGCCCGGGGCGGGAGGGCAAGGACACCGCGCCCTTCCGCCCTCATGCCCGGTGGGCCGAGCGCTCCGAGGTCGATCTGCTCGCCCAGGATCAGGCGTCGTTCGAAGAGCTGCGCCAGGGGAGCCCGCTGGGGAGGGCGGGGAGGGGAGGGCTCGCTCGCAACGCGGCGCTCGTCCTTGGAAACCGCAGGGATCCTCTGGCCAGGGAGCCGCTCGCCCGGGCAGCATCGGACGATCCGGATCCCGGCGTGAGAGAAGCGGCCCGCTGGGCCCTCTCTCGGCTCTAGCCCTCGCCCCTGTCGCCTCCGGCGCTGCCTCCCGGTGAGATCTTTTCTTCCCGCGGTGAACCGGCTACCTCGTCCCCATGCACGAACTCGCCGAGCGGGTCCTCGCCAGGGACGTGCGCGCCGTCGCCCGCGCGCTCCGCCTCGTGGACGACCGCGTCCACGGCTACACGGACATCCTCAAGGATCTCTTCCCTCACACGGGCAAGGCCTACGTCGTCGGGGTGACGGGCAACCCAGGAGCGGGCAAGAGCACCCTGGCCGATCGTCTGATCGCGGCCTTTCGCGCGGAGGGCAAGACAGTGGCGGTCCTGGCCGTCGATCCGACGAGCCCCTACTCGGGAGGAGCGATCCTGGGCGATCGTATAAGGATGGGCCGCCACACCACCGATCCCGGGGTGTTCATCCGCTCGGTGGCCACGCGTGGTCACCTCGGTGGCCTCTCCCGCTCCGCCCGCGACATGGTGCGTGTCCTCGACGCCTACGGCGCCGACGTGGTGCTGGTGGAGACGGTGGGCGTGGGGCAGGACGAGATCGAGATCACCCGGACCGCTCACACCACCCTCGTGGTGATGGCCCCCGGGATGGGCGACGAGGTGCAGGCCATCAAGGCCGGCATCATGGAGTCGGCCGACGTCTTCGCGGTCAACAAGGCCGATCGCGAGGGGGCCGACGGCACGATCCGCGACATCGAGCTGATGATCGCCCTGGGGAGGGAGACGATGACCGCGGCCAGCCGGGGCCGGGGCCACGTCGTCCACGGGGAGGCCGCGGGCCTGGGTCACGCTCACGGGGACTCGGGCCAGACCTGGACGCCTCCCATCGCCCGCTGCGTGGCCGTCCGGGGCGAGGGCACCGCCCAGCTGGTCGCTTATTTACGTGCACATTACACGTGGCTCCGGGGCACGGAGGCCGGCGAGGCTCGTCGCCGCGCGCGCCTGGGCGAGGAGGTCAGGGAGACCCTGCGCGAGGCCCTGATCGAGGCGGCCTCCCACGCGCTCGAAAGGGAGCTGGACGAGGCGGTCCTCCGCGTGGCGGCGAGGGAGCAGGATCTCTACTCGGCCACCGAGCAGCTGATCGCGTCGTTCAGGGGTCGCGCTTCGGGGGAGGGCTCGCCGTGAGGCTCCGGTGGGCGCTCCTCTCGCTCGGCGCTCTCTCGCTCTCCCTCGCCGGGTGCCCCGAGCCCGACAGCGCCTCCTCGGTCTCGGCCGAGATCCCGCTCCGGGTGACCATCGACCTGTCCTTGGGCAAGGAGAACCCGGGTTTTACGCTGAGCCGCAGCGAGTCACGCGCCCTCCGCAAGAAGATCGGGGAGCTGGACGAGAACAAGGGAACGGCCCCGCCCAGGTTCGAGGGCAAGAGCGGCTACCAGGGGCTCGTCCTCGTCGAGGTGGGCCGCGGCGACGGGCGCAAGGAGTACCGTATCAAGCACGGCTGGGTCGTGATGCAGGACGGTCTGCATAGCCCCAAGGGCTACGCCGATCCAGGGCGCTCCCTCGAGATCTGGGTGGCCCAGAAGGCCGCGAGGGTGGTCGAGGCCAGGGTCTACGACGATCTCCTGAGAGAGCTGGAGAGCCGCTGAGGAGCACGGACGTCTAGGGAATTCGCTTGGTCCTGGCTCTCCAGCGCGCGAGGAGGACCGCCGCCACCACGAGCAGGGCGAGAGGGAGCGCGAGGATCGCGGAGCGCCCTTCGTGCCTGGAGGGAAGGGGGGCCTCCGCGGCGCGGCGGCGAGCCACGACGAGCAGCGCCTCCGCGTCGGTGAGCCGGGGCGAGCGGGCGACCGCGCCCTCGAGCTCGCTGACGGCCTCGGCGGGGCGGTCCAGCGCCAGCAGGACTCGAGCCCGGGTGACGTGGGCGAGGCTGCTGGGGCGTCGCTTCAGGGTGTCGTCGACCTCGCGAAGGGCGGCGGCGCGATCGCTGGCTGCGGCCTCGGCGTGGCCCGATGCGGCGCGGGCGTCGGCCCGGACGAGGAGCCAGTCGGCCTTGAGGCTCGAGCCGGCCATCGCCTGGTCGGCCAGGGCGATCACCCGCTCGTGGTGGCCCAGCGCGGTCTCCGCCCGGATCAGCGCCAGGCGCAGGGAGACCGCGCCTCCCAGCGCGCGTAGGCCCTCCTCGTAGCCCGCGGCCGCGCGATCGAGGTGGCCCTGCGCCTCGTCGATGCGCCCCCTGGCGAGAAAGGTCTCCGGATCGGGGCGTATCCTGATCGCCGCGTCGTAGTCGGCGCGCGCCAGGTCAGCGCGGCCTCTCGCCTCCCGGAGGCGCGCCCTGGCGACCAGGGCGACCTCGGAGGGGCCTCCTTCCAGGAAGCGCCCGAGATCGGCCTCGGCCTCGGCCGCTCGACCGGCCGCCGCTCGGGTGAGGCCTCGCTCGAGGAGCAGCTCTCGAAGGCCAGGGCTCAGCTGCTCGACCCTGATGAGGTCCGCCAGCGAGGCCTGGACGTGACCTTCCCTCCGGTGGAGCGTGGCCCGCCGGAGGAGCAGATCCACGTCGTCGGGCCGTCGCTCGAGCGCGGCGTCGAGGGCCGCGAGCTCCACGTGGGGGCCCTCGTGGGCTTTGGCCGCTGTGGCCGCGAGCAGCCAGGCGAGGATCACCGCGGGCCGCACCATCGCCTCAACCTAACACTGCCCACGCCGGGGATCCGGGCAAGACGCGCGCGACGCTCCCGGTGGGAGCGAGCTTGATCGGGGTCCGCCTCTCGCAGCGCCAAGTCACTCGAACTTCAGAGTGACGCCCAGCCACCCCCCGATGCGCCTGATCGCCTGCATCTCCGCGGGCTCGGCCTTTCCGTCCGCTATCATGAACTCGACGAGGAGGCTCGTGAGCTTGGTGCGCTCCTCGATGGAGAGGCTCATGAAGTCCATCGAGAGCTGCTGGAGAGCTCCTCTGTCCAGCATGGCCTTGAACCCCGCAGCTCGACCGAACCTGTCCCATACGTCGGGCAGGCTCATGCGGCGGATGTTCTGCTTCCACGCCGTGTACTCGGCCTCGCTGACCTGACCGTCGGACGTCGCCACATCGAAGAAGGCCAGGGTGACCCATAGCGCCAGCCTGGTCTGTGGATCGAGAGACGAGAGCGAGCCAGGAGGCCCCGAATGCGCGGATCCTTGCGGTGACGCGGGGACGGCGGCCCGGAGGGCACCCTCGGCTGGAGGGGGAGCCCCCATCCGAGCATGGACGGCGGCGGCGAGGGGGTGGGTCGGGCCAAAGGCCCTGAAGACGTTGGCGGCCATCGTCGTCGCGTCCGGAGGCTCGATTTGACCCGAGAGGATCTGGAAGGCGGAGAAGGTGCCCAGCGCCGTGGTCACCTCGGCGCTGCCGGGCAGGAGCCTCTGGGCGATACGCCAGAGCGAGAGCCAGTAGCGAGAGCCCTCCGACGGGAGGCGCCACCGGTAGAAGCTCTCCCCGAACTGCATCAGCCAGGGCAGCTCTGGCGCGGTCACCCCATCGGCCTGGGTCGAGAGGATGGTGGAGCAGACCATGGCCATCGCCCGGGCGCGATCGAAGAGCTGGCGCTGGAGATCCGACTCGATTTGATGGGCCGTGCCCTCCAGCGCCAGACGTATCGGGATCGGGGCGAGAGGGGCCGAGGCCCGGAGGGCGGGCGCCATGGCGGGAGGGGGCGCAGGCACGACCCGGGTGACCGGCGGCAGACCCCTGGCCATGTTGTTGGCGACCTCGATCTGCTCGGCCTCGCTGTAGAGGCGAGCCTCGGCGCCGCACTTGCATTTGCCTTGCCCCTTGGCCAGGCACCGGTCGCAGGTGAAGCCCCCGCAGGAGGTGCACGCGGTCCACTGCGACGCAAAGCCATCGGGATCGGCCCTGGCGGCAGGGTTACCTCCAGGCACCGAGCTGACAGAGATCAGGCGGTCACACCCCGAGGCGCATTGGATGACAGGCATGGGTTCGAAGAAACGGGCTCGGAGCTTCTCCTGTCAAAGCAATTTGTGACTGTTCACGGGCCCGGCTTGCCGGGGGCGCCGCGCGGCGATACGACGGCCTCGGGCCTTCGGGATGGCTGCTCGGGTTGGACCGACCCTGGAGATGCCTGTCCGGCGACGAGAGGACGGACTTCGAACTTGGTTTTTACAGCAGGATCGAGAGAGGCGATCTCCGCTCCAGGGAGCAACATCTTGGAGCCGGCAAAAAAAAGGGGGCTGCCTGGGCAGCCCCCTCCGGGTCAGTGGTAAAGCACGGGAAGTCGTCCGGGTTTGTAGATGTTCTCGGGAATCGGATTGCAGAGTTTGCAACCGATGTTCCCGCATGGCCCGTCGCCGTGGCGCAGGAGACGTACGGTCCTCTCGCGCTTTGACTTGAGCCTCACCCGCCGGCTCTTCGTGTTCTGTCCAGCCCGCTTCCTCGCCTCGTAGAGGGCCTTCTGCGCGGCCTTCGCAGCGCGCTTCTTCGCCCTTCGGCGCTTCTTCGCCTCGGACTTTGCTTTCTTACTCATGAGACCACCCACACGCCGCATCGGAGCGATTGCGGAGCGGGCGGCCGGGGTTCGAACCCGCGGCTTCCAGCCATACGAGCGACCGACAAGACCTCCCGTCGCCGGTCCGGTCTTGCTGGGTGCTCTCTGAAGTGGAGTGTCCTACCCCGAGCACACCCGCGACCGGGGCCTACTCGACGAGCGCGTGACGATGCCTCCGCGTGACAGCGTCACGCGCAGGGGGCGATGGTGAGCTTCATGATCGTCTCCTTCATCTCTGCGCTCGGGCGCGAGGTACTTACCACAGACTTGCGTCCATGCAAGTCCTATCCAGTGTCATCCCTCTTCGCCTACCTCGGTGAAGGCCACCACGGAATCATCCCGCTGTGCGGCTGCGACGACCCTGGGAAGTCCCTGACGAGGGAGGGCGTTCCCCCCTCGCCTCCCCCCCTGGAGATTTTTATTTGCGAGGAGGTGCCCTCCTCGCCCTCCTCCTGGGGATTTTTATTTGCGACGACCGGCCTCCCGCATCCCTTCGCGCACGGCAACCCACGCGACGCGTCGCGCAACCTCACCCCCGCACAGACCTCACCCCCGCCGTATTAGGGTGCTTGTGCCGATTCCCCCTCTCCCACGCCCCCGATGCAAATACCGTGGCGCGGTAGAGGGGCCCCGGGTGGACCGGGGTCTTGGCGGACCCTGGGCCTCATGGC